>Ga0075463_10000166_pt1 | contig 19911 bp, 33 predicted proteins | sample DEB08_DNA_14_FD_77579 | JGI IMG/M metagenome (GOLD analysis project Ga0075463, IMG submission 77579) | Aqueous microbial communities from the Delaware River and Bay under freshwater to marine salinity gradient to study organic matter... | ecosystem: Environmental > Aquatic > Marine > Coastal ...
TGCGGATATCATCCGTTTAAGGAACGCATTAAAAATCTAGTTGGTATTGATCCGTTCAACAACCTAGCAGACTATCAAGTTGATATTTTAGATTATAAAGTACCGCTTGGTACACACGATCATATCATAGCACTGGGTTCAATAAACTTTAACAGCAGAGAAGACATCGAAGCTAGATTCAGCCATGTTATTGATTTATTAATGCCAGGTGGAAAACTCTACATGCGTGTTAACCCAGGCATCCCACACAAAACTGGTCCGTGGGTTGATATTTTTCCTTGGAGTTTTGAAGTAGTCAAAGAACTTGAAATCAAGTACAATTTAAAATTAGAAACATTTAAAAAAGACGCCAACTCAAGATTGTACTTTGTTTACACTAAATGTTAATTAAAAGTTTTGGATGCAGTTTTATATTTGGAAATGATTTACCTGACACCAGTGGAGACACTGCTAGCAATCTTACTTGGCCAGCTTTAGTAGCTAAAAAATTGTCAGTTGATTATCAATGCTATGCACAAGGTGGCAGCGGGAATTTTCAAATACTAAAACGCATTTTACACCATGCTGCTACCGATGTTGCCCAAGATGTTTTTTATATTATTGGATGGACTTGGATGGATCGATTCGATTATATTCAATCAAGTTCTAGTACCAATAACTGGAAAGAACATTGGCAAACCATAACACCCACTACTAAAAGTCGGGCTGCTAACTTTTACTATAAAAATTTTCACAGCGAACTTAACGATAAACTTTCTTCTTTAATTAATATACGATCTGCCGTTGACATTCTTGAACAAAAACGTATTCGATTTTTAATGACTTTTATGGACAATTTAATTTTTGATCGCCAATGGCACGCCCCCAATGCAGTTGTTGACTGCCAAGATCGTGTTCGTCCGTATTTACATACATTTGACGATGTTACATTTCTTGAGTGGAGTAAAGAAAAAGGGTTTCCTATATCAGAAACCCTTCATCCACTTAAAGAAGCACATGTAGCCGGTGCCGAACTTATGTTACCCAAAGTTCGCGATCTATTAGATACCAGCAGCGTTTTGTAGTTCTCGTATGTCTTTTTCTCTTTTAAAAATTTGTTTTTCAGGAATTCCGGCTGCTGTTCTCATTTCATTGAGATTGGTTTCTTTTTCTTTACGATACTGAGCTGGACTTAGTGGAACAAATCGTTCAAACACTTCTTGGCTAAACGGATGTGTCTCACCTTCGTAGTGCATTCTCCAATCATCAACATTGTATTCAGTTAATGTAGATAAATCATCTAGCATTCGTTCTATGTTTCGAGCAGCCGATGTTCTACGGCGCATCTCTACATAAACCAAAAAACGCCCGGGTTTGATTTCTCCTGGGGATTGATCAGCATCCATTATAAAATCATAACCTTTTTCGAACCAATCAACTAGATCTCTTGCAGCGTTTGTATCTTTCACAAAGAAACTGACAACAATAATTTCGTCGTCATCGCCCATCTTAGCAGCAAACTCGTCAACGTGTATAGTTGGTTTCATCATGCCTTCTAGGTCTTTATATGCAAGTGCTTCAGACAGTGTTTGCTGTGTCATTGGATTTGACTTCCTTTATAGAGCTGGTGCTTGTTCTTGATCTTCTTCGTCTTGACGGAATTCTTGCTGATCAAGATCCTGCTCGTATGCCGAATCGAGATCGCCAAGATCAATTTCTTGGTCTTCCATTTCAATTGAACCAGTGCGTATGTCAGACATCAAGCCTTTTGGTATTTCGATTTCAACCAACCAAACTGGTTTTTCAATTAAACGAGCTTTGTGTGTTCCGGGCTGAAAATCGCTGGGATCGGTAATTTTAATTGGTATTTTCATTGAACGTTTACTGTACCTGACCTTACAGTCAAACGGTAACAGGCGTTGGCCACCACGAGGATCTGGCATTAGATTTTGAGGCCACATAAATGTGCATGCCACAGTATAACGACCGATATCGGGGCCTGCAACCAGTTCTCCTAGTTCCCAGTTTTTAAATGCATACAAATCAAGTTCATCTAACACACGTTCGTAATCGAGTAGAGTTGAAATTGATCCTTCACTGAGATACAAGTTTTTGATATTTTTGGCCACTAACCAGTAGTCTGCACCGTCTTTGAATATATTCTTGTCCATGTAAGTATTTATCAAACATTTAACTTCGGCGGTGATTACCAAATCTCTCAGCTCATTACTTAGTTCGATTTTAAAGTATTAAACACTACTATAAAATTTCTAAAATATCAATTTAAATACTATTGCAAAGGGTAGCACAAGAGTTCACAACTTTAACGGAGGACCGAACTTGAGTAGAGCACGTAAAGCGCAAAAACGCAACCAAACTGATTTTGAAAATATAATCGATTTTCAAAAAGCTAGAAGACCTAAAGCAAGAGATATTGAACTTGTGCCTAAATCACTAGCACAAGAAAAACTAGTGCTTAGTTTAACAAATCCCAAAAATTATGTAACAATTGCAGTTGGTCCGGCTGGGACTGGCAAGAGCTATTTGGCCATGCTTGCTGCATTAAAGTCGTTACGCACGGGAACATGTGAAAAGATTATACTGACTCGACCAGCTGTAGGAGTTGAAGAAGAACAACACGGATTTTTGCCAGGTAATTTGTTGCAAAAAATGGAACCTTGGACAAGGCCGTTGTTAGATATTATAAAAGAATTTTATCACCCCAAAGAAGTTATGAAGATGATGGAAGACGAAGTCATTGAAATTGCTCCACTGGCATACATGCGTGGTAGAACTTTTAAAAATGCTTGGATTGTAGCAGATGAGATGCAAAATGCCACCCCAAATCAGACAAAAATGTTATTAACTAGGATAGGCGAAGGATCTCGTGTTGCAGTAACCGGTGATGTTGAACAAACTGATCGAACCCAAACCGATAACGGTCTATTCGATTTGGCTGCACGACTAAAACGCAACCCAGTTGATGGACTAAAAGTATGTGAATTAGGATCACGAGATGTTCAACGTCACCCCATTATATCATCTGTGCTAGAAATTTACAACGACTGATTAGTTGGTTACTACTTGATAAATTTCTTGCCAGTTTGAAACACGCAAAACATCGTGATCGCTAAAATCACGATTGTGATCGTGGCTCATTAATATAGGACTTAGCCCGACATTTAGTCCTGCAATGGCATTTTCGGGCTTGTCCTCGACCCACCAGCAGTTCCAGTCCTGGTACTGTTTCAAAACATCGTCTTTGTCGGCACCGGTGTCTAAATAAATATACCGCTCAAACACTGTATCACCAAATAATTCACGTAAGTTTTTTGTACGCAAATGGCATGCATACTGATCTGTACTTAGACTTGTGATTGCATGAAAAATATATCCGTGTTCTTCATGTAGTTTACGGATATACTTGATTGCGTCACGCAAAGGGGGAAGTTTGCGAATCCATGCACTTTCATTGAACATACGACATAATTTTTTGCCTTCGCTTTTTGATATATCGTACTTTATATCCATTTTGTATTCGCCGGGCACAGCTATTTGATATCCGTGTCTAGCCATCCATTGATCAAAACTATATTCCCAATCAAGACACACACCATCGCAATCGGTTAAAATTACTTTATGTTTCATTGTTTTTGCTCCGTTAGTTTGTATTTGTTTTATTTTTTGTGCTATCATTATTGATTGTGCTATCTGTTCCGCTCTCATCAACATCATCGTCGATCTCCTTGATTTCAAATGTGTATCCATTGTATGCACACAATTGATTGATAGTATCGGGATGATATCTATAATAATACGATACTATTGTTTCCCAGTTTCGTGGTATTGATGTTTCTCCAAGGGCAGCTTTTTCAACTCTGCGTTTTCTAAAATCAACAATTACACTGGCTTCTTGTAAGTCGCGTTTTCGACAACTACGGGCAACCTGTACTTCTTCGTCAAATTGGCCATTTGGTCGTTGTATGTAACGTACAATCATATATCTCATAAGTTTGCCAATTCAATAAGTGTTGCTGATAAATTGATTTCTTGATCAGCAACAAAGCTGGTGTTTACAAGTCCGTTGCGAATAATAACTATAGCTTGATCTTGTTTTTCAATCTCGGCGCTCCAAAGATCAATATTGTCATAAAGCCAACGAAATACATCTTCAATTTCTTCCGGGCGAACACTGCTACACATTAACTTTCTTGCTTCTGTAATACTGCCTGCTTTAAACAAGTTAACAGCATCAACTTTCCAGTCGTTTGCTTTTCCTTCTCCAGCAACAGGTGACTCTAGTCGACCGTCGGACGAATTCATTTGACATGTGTTTAGACACTTGCGAAGATCAGGATAAGTTACTTTTACATATGTGTCTAGTGTATCTAGATCAAATTCAACACCTTCGGTCATTAGCACTGTGGCAATTCTAGCAGTAAATTCTGTAACATCTACACGCTCGATATGGAATCCTTGACACCGACTGTGTAATGCTGGAATAACTTTATTGGGATAGTTACAAGTTAAAATAAATCTTGCACTGGCATGATATGTTTCCATCACACCGCGCAGTGCCGCTTGTCCGTTGGGAGAAATATAATCAGCCTCATCTAACAGCACAATTTTAAATGCACCAAACGGAATTGTTTGAACAAATCCAGTAATTTTGTCGCGGATTGTATCTACTGAATTTTCACGACTTGCGTTAATTTCAAGTACATCATATTCATTAATTTCTAATTCATTGATTAAAATTTTTGCCAGTGTAGTTTTGCCTACACCTGGAGCACCCGAAAACAGCAAATGTGGAATTGCACCAGACTCAACCCAACTTTTTACTTGATTGTGTTGATTTTGATCTCGAAACACATAATCATCTAGTTTTGCAGGACGATATTTCTCTGTCCAAAGTTCTTTCATTATACACCTTTGTATTCAAAATTTACAGTATCGCCGTTGTGTTGCAATTCAACTGCGCCGTTGCTTAGATGGAATCGACGTGCCATTTCTGTGGGCGGACTCAGCGTTACAAATCTGTCAACTTCGGGCATGTTTGTTTTAATCCAATCAACAACTGCAAAAACAATATCACGTCCTGCACCTTTATCGTAACTCCATACTGTATAAAACATAGCACAGTTTCCTGCAGATGTCAAGTCTTTTTCTGTGCGAGCTACACCGTTGGTAAATGCTGTACAAATTACTGCACGTGGTGTAATATCATCTTTGTCAAGTAAAACAAAACTTTTTCGATTTTGAGAAATTCTAAACGAGTGAGGAATATGTGGCCTAACCGGATCATCTTTAAACAATCCAGTATAAAAATCACCGGTGATTTGAAGTAGTGTCATAATTTAGTCCCATAAACTTTCATAATATTTTCCAAAGAGCCTGAAGCCATTTGAAATCCTTTCTTGTTCTGCTTTCATACCTTCCATATCCCAGTCGTTATAACTGTAATAATATTCCTGCCAATCGTCTTTGTTTTTTTGCTCAAAGGCGTGGATCATTTCATCTAAAACCCAATCCCAACGTTCAAAGAACTTAGGATCAACTTCACCTAATTTGTTGTACTTGTTCTGCTGTGCTTTAGTAGCACGTAGTTCTTTTGGCACATCTTCCATATCAACAAACGGAGCACCGTGTTTGGTTTCGTTTAGTTGTTTAAGCATAGGCAAGATAATAGTAGCAAGTGTATCGTCCATACTCCACGTATCATAACGATCAATACGAACTTTTACTTTGCGTTCTTTGCGATCAATGTATAGATTGATAGTGTGATTGTAAATCCACTGTAGCACATCTTCGGTTTTTTCTAAAAAGTTTTCAAACCGTGTTTGTGTTTCGGGCCAATTGTTGTAGCCGTATTTGTTTCGCATATAATGATCGTGAACATAACTTACCCAACGATCTACATATGGTCCGATATAGATTTTCATTCTTTTTCCGATATCTAAAAAGATAATACCCGATACTGATAGTATTATAACAGATATCGGGTATGATTGCAAGAATTTTTTAAAAAATTATAAAGTTTTTTGAGTTGCTTGAATGGCTTGACTCATGGTATCGTCGGTTGGCATTTCAATCGAATCGCTTACCATCATCATGTCTTTGGGATCAACACGTCGAATAGTTTTAGGGCCTTCGTCATCTTCGATATTAAGTCCTCGTGTCCAACGACCGTGTTCCACTAAAACCCAATCACCAACTTTGACTTGTTTTTGTTCAGGACCAACTGCATACACACGACCCCATCTTGGCCGAATACCAGCGGTAGTTCCGTTGTCTCCTAGCAGTATTAAACCACTTGAAAGTGTTCTACCCTCAAAATTCATTTCTTCAACTACAACCGCATCATCAAGCGGAGTAATACTGTTTACACGATGTGGATTCATTTATTTTCCTTTTTGTTTTGCTTTGGCCAGTGCTGCTTGAATACCAGTGAGTGGTTTATCGTCGTCAATATCAACTTTAGTAAAATCATCATCAAAATCTTCTGGTGGTTCTGGTATGTCTTGAATAACAGTCGGATCTAGTTCATCAGAAGTTTCTAAACCTTCGACAGTCTCTGCAACTGGTTGATCTTTAGGAGAGTCGTTGACTTGATTATTTTTTGTTTGTGGTGTAACTACTTCTTCGTCGGTTACATTGTTTATTTGTTTGTTGTATTGACGATTGACTGATGCATTTCGTGTGTCAATTGGCTTGTTGTCAGCATCAATCAAATCTCCTCGTGCATTAACGTTCATGTTACCAACAGCTCTAACATGTTCGTTTTTTAAACGAAGAGCATTCATATCAATTGCTCTGCCCCGAGCACTTGTGTGCGTTTTTTGTGCCATTTGTTTTTCCTTGTTCTAAATATTTTTTGTATGAGTCTGGATCACCACCGATACAAATTGGTAAGTGTCGGCTATACAACGGATTTTGATACCATGCAAAAACCAATCCATCTATTGTTTTGTAAACAAGTGATTCACCTGGTAATAATTTTCCCATAATCGACTATTATTTAACGTAAAAATTCAGTGGGGTCTAAATCATAATACATGCTGTCTATGCGATGAACTTCTAGCAAATACAACACATAACTTGCCACACTTGATCCACGTCCTACACCCCAGATGATTTGATTTTGTTTTAAAACATTTACCAAGTAATGCAAATACTTCAATAAGTTAAACAAATCACGCTCTTGAAACAACAAAAGCTCTTGTCCTACACGTTGAATTTCTGCATCTGTTTTACAAAGTCCCAGTATGTATGCCGCAATATCCAAGTCTTGATATTCTTGAGGCATATGCCAGTGTTGTTGATTGCTGTAATGAAATTCACTGGGTTCAATAGTATCGTTTGTGGGGTGCTCGAGAGCAGGCCAGTCAACATCAATAGAGCTAGGTGGTGTAATTGATATTGAATTGTCAACAACAATCGGGCCTATTGCAAGTACGTCTTGGCCACGCATAATCAAGTCAACTAAGTCTTGATCGTCAAAAACTATTTCGTCAAATTTATTTGTCTTCATCGTTTTTAATTACAAAAGGAACTATTTTATTTTGGTTTTCTTCGTTGGCAGTGCCTAGTTTAAGATCAGTCCATTCTCTATGTTTGGTAAGTGCAACAACATTATTGTCTTTAGATACAGCTTCGTGACTGGTGTAAATTGGTCTTGAATCGTTCCACCATCCAGCTTCGTTAAACAAATCAACCATTTCATCTGCGGCGTGACAATAAACTAAGTTGCCTCCTAGACTGCTACTAATTGTGATTTCTTCTATGTTTAGTAGATCTGTTGTGATTGCAGTTAATTTTCTAAAGAGTAATAGATTTATCACAGAATCAACTGGCTCGTATGGTATTATCAATATTCTACGTCCAGTTTCGATATGAGGATCAATTACTGTCGAATCGTCACATATAAGAACACTGTCATGGAATATTGCTTCTAACCAATAGCATATTCTTTCAAATCCAAGACTGTGTGTTTCGGGTGATGAATTAGAAATTGTACTTATATCTAAATCGACTTGATACACATTGCTTGTGTATTTGTCATTTCGCACAACTCCGGCTAATAAGTCAAATTGTTTTTTTAATCTAGCACTCATGTAATATCAATCCTATCTTGGTAGTTATTTCCGTCTGGATTAGACTTATTCCAAATTTCGTCTTGCTTTTTCTGATATATTGTTTGATATGAATCAAGTGCCATGCGTATCTGATTGGCTACACTAGCATTATAACGCAATGCCCAAGTTAACTTTTTGTTTAGTTCAGATATTTTTGAACCAATTTCATCAACTGTTAACTTGTTTATTTCATCTGTGTCAATTAATGGATGTTCCATAATAAAAAAGCCCTCTACACTAATACTAGCATAGAGGGCTACCTTTGTCAAGTATTTTGGTTAAGCAAATGTAGCACCGTTATTACCAATACAGAACCACAATGAATTAATATACAAAAGCGTACATGCTTCTCCTGCTGCATCAAATGTAATTGTACCAGACCCGCCCCAAGCAGCATTGGTTACAGTTACCACCATGTCTCCTGATGACACATCAACTGCTGCCAATACTTTTTGTTGCCCTGTTGCACCTGCTGCCAGGGTAGCTGTTTCTGCAGCGCCTGTTGTAAAATATGAAGTAGTAGTAGTGAGATCGATTGCTGCTGCATCTGCAAGATCTTCACTACTTGGATAAAATACTGGATCTGGATTGCGATTGAGATCAAAAATACTAAAAGTCGAGCCACCGTCGCTGGTTTCGAATTCGTATTCAAATGTTCCTGTTTGGTTAAATGTAATTGTGTTGCTTGCAAATCCTTGTAGGTTTGTGGTTCCTACGGATACTGCGGACGGTAGTACTAATGTGTGTGCAGTGCTGGCAACTGTTACTTGCAACCGTACTTTGCACACTTGTCCTGCAGGTGGCAAGTTTGAAAAAGCAATAGTGGTTGCACCTGCTGTAGTCAGTGTATAATACGGACTAGCTGCATAGTTTATCGTTGCTGACGATACTGCACCAAGTGCAGATCTTGGAGCACTTACATCAAACAGTTGTACATCACTGATTGATGAATTGTTCATCGCATTATTGAGTGTGGTACCTGTTAATGCTGACTTTAATACAGCTTTGGCTTGCAAATCAGTAATTTCTGAATCAGCATAAGTGAAATTAGTCTTGATATTTGTGAAGTTATCACGAAATCCTTGACTGTCGTTATCTTGTCCGGCAATTGGATAAGTGCCGTCTATGTTATTTGGGTTGATCTGGCTTGTCATATTTTATCCTAAAATGTTTGTCTTTGGGAACACGATATATTTATCATGGACATCGGTGTTGGTCCACCGATCTGCCGGTGCAGAGAACACAGTTGATCTACCATCAAAAATTGTTTCGGTAGTAACTACTTCTGGGATATAACTCCATGTTCGTCGAGTCAAACCGGGTGTTGGTGCATTTGGCAAGTAAAGTAAATCTCTAGCAAACGTATTGCCTGACAATACAGTTACATAGTCATTGACAGCCGGGCTAGAAACATATTCTAAAGTAACTACATTATCAGCAGCAACATTTATTCGCCATATTGATAGTCTTTGGGTAGTAGTTAGTATTGAAGAAACATCAAAAACAGCAGAATCAAATTCACCAAAATCAAACGGCGAAGTAAAGTTGGTAAATGCTTCGTCGGGTGTAAGCACACCAAATGCTTCTTGACGTTGGAATATTAATGTTTTTCCATCTAATCCACTACGACTTGCTATTCCGTCAATGCCTCCAAGTGCATCAATTTCTTCAAGTGTGCGATAGTTGATTTCTGTAAATGCTAATGTTGTAGCATAATCTACTGTTCCAATATAATTGAGATTCTGTGATTGTACGCCACGATCAAATGTAGTGGAAACCGGTGGACTTGGTATCCATTTTCCAGATTCGGGGTCATAAAGATATGTTTGGCTTCGATCAAGTTCGTAACGATCAACTTCGTAGTCAACTCTATTAAGAACATTACTATAGGCCTGATCAAACAAATACTTGACTCTACTTGCCTGCCCGGGCTTGACATAAGCAATAACCCAAACCGGTCGATATCCTAGTATTTGTCCGTTGGGTTGCCTGCTGGTCATCCATAACGGCAATCTATTTGAAGTGCGTCCAACACTATCAATCACTTGATTTCTCATGTTGATGAGACTGTTGGGATACACTGTATCAATTTCAGTACTGCCGTCTTGCGGATCAATCACTGGATAAGAAAGTTCAACTGATTTGCCAACGCTTTTGCCTTGATCATTAACAAGATCATCAATAATGTTACTGTAAATGACCTCGTACACAACATTACCTTGACTGTCTAGTGCTTGTGCTGTATTCACACTACCTAATGTAAGTGACTTGCGATAATGATTCAATTGCAATGCAGTCACATAATCTTCTAATGTATCTACTGTGAGACCGTATGCATGAACATAACTCACACCGTTGCTCACTCCAAAGTTTGGATCATCGGGTCTGTACAGCAAACTTTCACTCAAAACTGATTGATCTTGCAATACTCCTGTTATTAAATCTCTGTCATTATACGGAGGCATAGCCTTGACATAAAGATTTTCATAGGGTTGGTTGTATGCACGATTTACTGTAATTTTAAATCGACGTGTGATTGATACCGAGTTTAACAGTTCGCTTTCAATTAGATTGATTTTAGCTTCAGCATCAACGCCACCGCCACCAGTGATAGTTACTGTGGGAGGGTCAATATATCCACGTCCGGGGTTACCAACTGCAATTGCAGTTATAACACCACCGTCAATTGTGACAACACCGGCTGTGGCCTGTACAGCATTTTCAGTTGCAGGAGGTGCTGAAATTGTCACTGTGGGCTGACTGGTATATCCAGTGCCGCCATTGAGAATATTAATAGACGAAACTATAAATCCCTGTTGTTCGGTTACCGGTGCATATGCATTAACATCAAAATCAAACTCCATGTCAAATGTTGTTTCGTCAATGTTTAATCGTGTTGGCAGTTCTTTGTCAAATGTAGTTGTACCGCTATCAAGTGTAAATGTGTTAAAACTCACACGTCCTGTAATATTTCCGCTGGGTTGTAGTGTCAACCCTTGTGGCAACTTACTAGTGCTACCGCTTGGTATTCGATATTGCAATGCACGGCCGCCAACATTAACTGCTTCAACATACAATTGACTGATATCACCGTTGTCAATAGTACCAAGATTGCTGTCAGTTAGCCAAGTCACTTCGGTATCAGTGTCACCAACAATGGTTATGTTGTAATAATAAAATTCACTGATGTAATCAGGGTTGTTTTTCTTGTAGACACGGATAGCAAATCTATAACTGGCTTCGGTGGCTCCTTGATCGGGTATATACCCGTAAAACCATCCGGTGTCGGCATCAATGTTGAGCCCGGGAGGCAAGGAAAATGTTCCTCGGTCAAACCCACCACCCACATAGTCAAATGTTCCTGGATCTCCTTCAGACAACCCACTGTCGAATCCAACACCAGCACCGGTGCTAATTGAGTATTCTATTGCATCTCCATCAAAATCAACTGCTTGAAATTGTATTGCATAATAGTTGTCTGCTCGAACTTGTCCCAAATTGGTATCAACTGGCGCTATCAATACCGGTGTACGAAGTGGAACTACATCAGAAGTGATAAATGTGTTGTCCGAAGTAAAGTCGTTTGTGTCAGACGACATTGAATCTTTGCTGTAAACATAAATTTCAAATGTTCTAATGTTGTTGTTTTTTCCGTCGGTGATTTCAAGTGTGAATTGATAATTTTTACTTGACGATCTTGTGGCAAAATCAAACGGGTATGCAGAATACGGTGCAGCATCAAAACCGGGCAAAGCGTCAGCTGGTGTGTCAATTAACGGTTGAATTATACCACTAATTAAACCTGTTGATGTGTTCAGTGTCAACCCGGGAGGCAAACCGCCGCTTATTAATCTAATAATTACATCATCGTCGGGATCAGGATCACTAAATTCAATCTGTACTTCTGCTTCAGTTCCATCATAAAATTCCCCTACAGATCCAGCCGGAGTTACAAACTCTGGAATATCTTGTCCGGTAACTGTTAGCTGAAATGTTCTGTCGTTTACTTGATCAACTGTTCCGTCTATTTTTTTAGTATAAGCTCTTATTGAAAACTTTGAAGTTACATCAGTTGAAACTTCTGTGGGAACACCCTGCACATCAATGATATTTTTTGGAACACCTTCGACAATGCCTGCTGTTGTAACTTGAATACCTTTTGGCAATCGCCCTGATATCAGTTGAAAATACACAGTGTCATCGCCAGCCGTGGCTTGAACAGGAATCTGATAAAAGATCCCTTCAGGAATAACGCCAAGGCTGCCTGCTGATGTAATCCACTGTGGTTGTGCCATTTAAAATGTTGATCCTGCTATTCTGCGCCATATGTTAGTAACGCCATCGTAATCTTGCATACAATAATAGAAATAGGTAGCATCATACGCATACATGCCTTCAACATCACCGAGAGATCCTAGTGATGTTCCAGGAGGCACTGTTTGTGCTCTATTAAAAAGCTCGGTGAAATTGGTGTTACACTTGGTGTAAGCTGTACGTATTGGATCACCAGTACCGTCGTTGGGTGCTGATCCTATATTGATTGTTTCTAATGCCATGTTATTCCTCTTTGCTCATATTTATGGCAAAAGGAATCTAATACAATTACTTGGAAACAGGCGGTTCGCCGGTTAGATAAGGCTTTGAAAACCAAAGTTGAAACCATTCCGGAGTGCCTGGTTCGATTCCTTTTTCTTTTTGTATTTCGCCTTTTTCGTTTCCAGTAATAGAAATATTACTTCCTTCAGTGGGCTGATATTTGGTTTGTCCTGCCCAGGGTGTTATACCGGCCAACCTTTGTATGTCTTTGATATCTGTCATGTTTGAGGTACTAAACTGTCCATATCAAAGTTTACACTTACTCCGCAACCACATGCACTTTGAGCATTTGGATTGCGTATTTCAAAGTTTGCGCCTACCAAACTTTTTACATAATCTACTTCTGTTCCTATTAAGAACATAAGGCTATGAGCTCCTACTACAAACGCACATCCGTTTGCTGTTTTTACAACTTCGTCACCGTCTTCTAAGTCTGTTGGGCTTGCAATAGTACCCCAATCGTACTCAAAACCTGCACAACCGCCGCCTTTGATATTAAGACTAATACCATAGCAGTTGTTTTCGTTACAAAGAGAATCTATTTGCGCTTCGGCCGATGATGTAAGTGTTAATATACTCATTTTTCCTCCTGTGTTAAATTTTAGACGGTGTTTTGATACCGAAATATTTTTCAACTGTACGTTGATCTAGACAACGAACGCCTTTAACTGGCATAGGTCTACCATATACTGTTAATAATTTTACGACATATCCTTGTATGTCTTCTGGATTTGTAGCACTTTCTACACATTCTTGCTTACTAGCAAATGTAGGATCGGTGAACATATAAACTGGATATTCTTCCCACTCCATAAAAAGGACAACTAAAAACCAAGTCATGTTATTAGTTTCCACTGTATGGCTGAAAATTATTACCTGGTTGTGTCATACATGCTATGCCATCACCGTATACAATAATAATACTGTAACTGCCGGTGTTTTGGTTTACAAAAAAGAACATTCCGCCTTGATACCATTCTTGGTCTTGTGACGACAGCTGGCGCCCGGTTCCTGTAAACAATAGTGTTTCGTCATAACTTTTAGGAGTAGACATTACATCTTCCCAGGGCCCGCAAAACTGTGTAGTAAAAAACAATTTGTTTTCTTGTTGTTGAGCATTTACAAAGGACACAAAAGTTAATCCTACAATAAATGCCAAGATTAACTTTAACATCACTGCCTCCTAACGAGTATTTTATATATTTAGCAGCCTATAGTCTCTCGCTGCATACGTCCCAATTGATGATTTTCCACATGTTATCTAGATACTTTTCTTTGTCGCTTTGATAATCCAGTGCCCATGCGTGTTCCCACCAATCCACAATCATGCAGATATCTGTGCGTACGGCGTGATTTTTAATAGTTTTGATATCGCCGTTGGTGCTGAGATACACCCAACCCGATCCTTGAATTTTCATTGCTTCTTCTTTAAATGCTTCTTTAAAATCCTCATAGGTTCCGAAATGCGTTTCGATGAGTTCAAGAACAGCACCTTTGGGCTTGTTGGCTCCTCGGGGTTCTTTAAGTTGTGGAAAAAACTTATTATGCAGAAAACTGCCAGCACGGTTAAAGTCAGCATTTCCTTTTCCTTCATTGTATCTTTTAGCATAGCCTTTGGCTAGCTTTTCATAATGATAGTCAATGGTATCTTCGCTCATGCTAGGATCCAAGGCATCTTTTGCATACGGAAGCGGAGTTGTTTCCAACTTTGCCGGCCTTGTGGTTGCTTCTAATAATTCAATATCTTGTCTAATTGTTTTATGCATAATAATATTTATCGACGCCGTACAATACGACCCCTGGTTAAATCATAAGGTGTCATTTCAACTTCAACATTGTCTCCTAGTAACACCTTTATGCGATTCTTTCGCATCTTTCCTGACAAAGTACAAAGAACAGCAACTTCTTCGCCACCAGACTCAACTGCGACACGGAACATAGTGCTAGGTAGTGCTTCGGTTACTGTCCCTTCTACTTTAAAATTTTCACTGTCAACAGCCATATAGCTGCCGCCAAAACTTAATCAATATCAAATTGAATCCTTTTTAATCGGTCCCAACGAAAACTTCGCCAGGCTTTTTTATCAACATCATATACAACTTGCACTTCAGGATTTACTGCACGAATCTTTTTTTGACTCAATGGATCTTCTTTTGTTGCTGGGGGTAAAACACTTTCGTTAAGTGTTCCTTTTAGCTGTCGTACAGTTCCATCTGCTTTTTCAAATGTCACATCAACCACGTTTTCGCTTAGTATTTGCTTGCACCACGTTTGCATTTGCTCACGCTCTTGATCTGAGGTTTGTGTGTACCAGTTTTCTGAAAAAATTCGATCTGTGATAGTTGTCATGCTTTTTTTCCTATATGTTACTTATCTTATCCACGACGCATTTGAGCAATGTCTTTTGCGTCTTCTTTCTTGTCTGCAAACACAGGAACCATGTTTGACTTATGCATTGTTGCGATACCAAGCAATTGTCGCTCACCTGAATATACCATAGACTCTTTACGTGGCCCGTGTCCTGCAATATTGTTGCTAAGTGGTGCTGTGCTTCTTGTGCTGTAATCGGGTATCTCGTTAGTGTGCTTGGCTGTGCTTTTGCCGACACCCATAGACTCAAGCCATGCTTCGTGCTCTGCTTGCTTGGCTGCCAAACGTTTATTCTTGCTTGGCTTCTGTTTGCGATTATACTTGGTAGTGGTCATGTAAGGACCTACAAGATGCATTGACATTTTACGCTACTCCGTATGTTTTAATTCTTTACATTATAGCGTAAATTTTGCAGTTTGTCAACTAAATTTAGCAGCAATATTCCAAATTTTAGGGAAGGTAGTTCGCCAGTTGGTTCCTCGTCGACGATCTAGCTCGTCTAAATATGTTACCATTTTTCTTATTTCCAACACATTAACACCAGCAGAACTGCTTTGTTGTGCTATACCTGCAAGATATTTTTGATTGTTTTGTTGCTCAACAGTGTGTTGTGGTGCAAGTGCTAGAGCACGATCAAAGTCGTCAACCAACGCTGATCCTAAAATATCAACCATGAGATGAGATGGGTTGTCTACTTCGTTAAAGTAATGATACACCGGTCTTTGTAAACTCCAGCGATTAATTCGTTCTATCAAATCAGCTAACGTACCAACTGTCAGCACAGTCAATGTTGATCCGACAATTAACTTGATCCAATCTTGTGCTAATAAAAATTCAAAATTTGATTGCCATGTTTCCAGCTTCAACGGAAATCTAGCATACTCTTGCGGCTCTCCCCAGCAGTCGAGACTGGCAGTCACAGTAAATGCTCTCAACTTTCCTTCATCGATGAATCTTTTAATTTTTTTAACTGTTTGGTGTAATTTTTCAGGGCGACAATTAAGGTTAGTAAATATTTGCAAATCCAACATGGGACAAGGGTTAGAATCAAAAAATTCTAAACACTCGTCAAACGCTGATTGGTATAACGGTTCGCCGCCTAATATATTAAAATGTGTAAGATGTTCACCGTTTTTAGCGATCCAATCAAACAACTGATTTTTTGACTTCTGGGTGTCAAACCGCTTGGGTTGTTTGTCGTAAAGTGCTATCCCGTCTTTTTCAAACAATCCGTGCTGTCTATTTTCAGCTTCCCACATAGAACTAAAACTGGGACCACAGTAGACACATTTAAGATTGCAAGTGTTATCAAAATACACTTCTAGCATTCGCGGTGTCACACGAGTGGCTTTGGGATCTTGATCTAGTTCTGCTGGATGATAAATGCCAGTCATGTGATTGTTGGTTATACGATCACTCTGTCCACCGGCTGCTTCAATTCGTCGACAATTTTCACATCCTCGACGAGGCCACTTGCCTGCTAGCATTTGTTCTCTGTCGTCGAGTTTTTCAGGTGTGTTGTGAAAGTCAAATTGATCTAGATCGAATCGATGCCCGCCGGTTCTATGACAGCTGGCAGTTGTTCCACTGTTGAGATACAATGTACTCCAGTTCCATTTGAGCTTGCACCCAGTTGCTGAATCAATGGGAAATTCTTGATCTGGAAGCGGTGTTTGCCGAAAGTACTGCCCGGGTACATAACCGTGCTGTTGGCATTCTTGTTGTATCCATTTAGGCAATTGATGGAAATCTTGTTCGCGATCGCACTCGGGCCAATTGGGATCTGCAACTGATTGATAAAATTCTTTCCAAGAATCCATGCTAGGCTTTGTTATTTTTCTTGAGTTTTAAACTATCCCAAGCCGCTAGTTTTTCATTGATGTCTTTTTCAACTGTGCGATATTGATCTCCCAAGTCACGCAGTTGTTTCCATTCTTTTTCAAGTTGCGGATTTTGTTCAATTATACCAAGACGATGTTGTATTTCTGCCAATGTATCAACTAAACTTGTACCATTGATAGTTGCGCCACTCACATCTAGAGGTTCGTTGTTTATGTTAGTAAACAGGTCCAAATCAATTACATCATCATCGGCAGTGGGCGAGAATGTTATGTTTGAAACAGTTGTACTTGACGGTGTAATTGTTAACGATGGTGAAATTGACAACGTGGTGTCATCAATCGAAACTGTAGTAACAGTGTCATCAAGTTCCCATGTGGTTCCCATGTCGTAATCCTGGTATGGTTTATGCAAAATATTTCTCTAGCATTTCAATGCGATCTTCTGCTGCTGCCATTTTATCCAATTCTTCTTGGATAGCTTCAACAATATCGCTATGCTCACCAATGCCAACACTTTGGTTCATGTAAACCATGATGTTGGTTTTAGCACGTTCTAGCTCGCCTTCGGCGTGCATACGTGCTGCCTTTACTAATTGTGCGCTCATACTCATTTTGTATTCTCCTTTTGTTTAGATTCATTTAGTAACTGTAACTGTAGCTGGACATTGCGAATTCCAACTTACTATTTTGCGGACAGGCGAGTGATAATACAGTCGACTAACTTTGTAGTCAGAATAATACATGCAAACTTTTACTAAAGTATTACTACCATTAATCCACATATGGGTAGCAGCTACCCACGATAATGCAAGTGTTACCATTTGCCTGTTGGCGATCTTCCGCAACCGCAATCAGCCATTGCCGCTCTCCTTTGCACTTCCGATGCACCCAAATACAATACTTGCAACTGTTCCTACATATGGTATCAAGATAGCAAGTATCCACCATGTATTAAGTCCTGCATCACGTATTCGTTTTACTGTAACTGCAAGCATAGCCCAAAAAGCTGCAACAAACACACCCAATGCAATTAATACGCCCAATGATCCACTATCTAAAATAATAAATCCCACTGCATATGCCACAATGGCAGCAATAATTACTGCCCAATATTCCTGGCGTTTTGCTGTTCCATTAAACTTGAAATAGTCTTTCACTTTATTTTCCTTTTTTCTTCTAGAGTTTAATCGTTAGAGATTGTTAATTTGCTTTCCAAATAATCAACCATGTTTTCAGGAGTAGTCTCTCCATACGGATCATTATCATCTCCGTCGTTGTTGATGCCAGGTTCCTGCCACCACTTTTCTACAACACCATTGTTGATAACACACATATAACGCCATGAACGCAAGCCAAAGCCCAAATGGTTCTTACCAATCAACATACCCATAAAGCGAGTAAAGTTGCCTGATCCATCTGGAATAACTTTTACGTGTTTAATGTCTTGTGCTTTTGCCCACGCATTCATAACAAATGCATCGTTTACTGAAATACAGTAAACTTCATCTACATCTGCTTGTTTAATACGTAGATAGTTTTCTTCAAAGCCTGGCAACTGATATGTACTACAGGTTGGAGTAAACGCACCTGGTAAACTGAATAACACTACTCGCTTACCTTTGAACAAACTGTCGCTTGTTACATCTTCCCAACGAAAAGGGTTTGGCCCTTCAATGCTCTCGTCTCTAACACGAGTACGAAATACCACACAAGGTGGTTTAAATCCTTCAATCATACTTTTACCTTTTCTACGATATATTTGATGTTGTCTAAGCTGGTATTAGACAATGCTTTGGCATCTTCTAGGCGGCTACAATATGCTATTATTTCTCCGCTATTGTTTTTTACTATAAACATGTATTTCTCCGATTCCATTTTTCGGCATCTTCGGGCGAGTTGATTTCGATCCCATCAAATGATGTCTTTAAGACACCAATATCCCATCCATTTTTAAGCCAACGCAATTGCTCTAGTTTTTCAACTTGTTCTTCACGCTCGACTTGAAGGTTGGAATACATTTCAATTGCATTGCGTCGATACCCGTATATCCCCAAGTGCCAGTCTCCATATCCAGTCATGCCTCTCCCAAACCACAAACACCTATCACCGCTACGTATTAGTTTAACACTATTTGGATCATTTTGCAAGTCTTTTTTCATATCAGTATACAGCGTTGTAATCGAATAGTGCTTCAAGTGCCACACAGTTTTTTCAATCATGTCTACAGTGACATCTGGCATGTCTCCTTGTACATTTACGAACTGATCATAAGCATCAAAAAAATCATTAACAACAGCACCAGCACATCGTTCGGTTCCGTTTTCAAAAGCAATACTTTGGTCGATCCAACAAGTCTCCCAGTCAAATAACCTAGCAATCTGCATATTGTCTGTAAGAACGTAGGTGTCGAATCCTGACTGTTTACATGTTTCATATACTCTCTCAATCATAGTTTTTCCGGCAAGATCACATAACGGTTTACCGGGAAACCTACTGCTGGCATATCGTGCCGGTATAAGAACAGCAGTGTTGCTCATTTAAAAGTTGTCCATAATCTATCTAGTATAAAAAACCAAACTCCGTTTATCGCAGGTTCAACCAACGCAACTGCGCCTGCCTCAAAAAGGCTGGCTCCGGTCATATAACTCACAACACTCATGGCAATAACAATATGTCCAACTGTATAAATCACAGTTCTTAACATACTTCCTTTTAACGAATTATAACTATTGGTAAATTCCATTATTTAAATCCTGTATAGTTCCTATCAACCGGTATTGTTTCGGTTTCACGATAAGAATATCTGATGATGTCCAGCACTGTTTTTTCAAAATCTTCTAGTCGAAGCATGTTAGCACCGTCACTGGGTGCTGCATCTGGATCAGCATGTACTTCTAAGAAAAAACTAGTAATCCCAAGAGCGGCCCCAGCACGAGCAAGATGAGGCACATACCGACGATCTCCACCACTCGAGGTTCCGTTACCTCCTG
>Ga0075463_10000204_pt1 | contig 17894 bp, 15 predicted proteins | sample DEB08_DNA_14_FD_77579 | JGI IMG/M metagenome (GOLD analysis project Ga0075463, IMG submission 77579) | Aqueous microbial communities from the Delaware River and Bay under freshwater to marine salinity gradient to study organic matter... | ecosystem: Environmental > Aquatic > Marine > Coastal ...
CGCCAAGATTCAAGTTGTAGATCAGGACACTTGAGACATCTTGGATGGGAGGACAGCCAAGCCGTGCAATTCAGCGCAGAAACTGATACAAATGGTTTGATCTGGGAATGCTTCACGGCCCAACAACAAGCCGAAAAAATCAATACATTATGGCCTCAAGCAGATTATCAACCAAGCTGAAACCATTAATCACGCAGCTCAAATATTCAGAAATTACAGCTAAAAGTGATCAAAAAACAATTCTACTTCCTTCCTGCATGCATTCATGCATTTAATTTATATGCAACAATATATCAACAATGAAAACAGAGATTCAGGCCATGCCTGTTTTGACCACCCAATACTTCCAGTTTCAAGCATTCTTGATACTCACGGGTTCTCATAAACCATTCATGCTGTCTATCTTGAACGCAATATTGCGTTGCCGTCAGTGTCCATGATCTCCAGAGGAGTCACCAGGCAGCGATGGCCAACGGAACTGAGTACGGGATGGTCACGATCGGTGCACTGCCTTAGAGCAGCATGGCTAAGGGTTAATCGTCGTCTAAACATGCTCAACCCAGCGATGGGTCGCTGCATTGCTGATCTCCGCTTCATTCCAGGCATCAGCAATTCGCTTGAGACGTTTCTTCTAGTACGTCATCGCACTTCCTCGATGTGCAGTTTATGGCTAGCCATAAACTGCAGGGCTTCTGCCCTGTCGAAGACACTTGCGGTTGCTGAGGTGCTGCGCACACAGCTGGCCCCCAGCGCACTTCCCCAGCGAAGGCAGCCTTGGAGATCATGGCCATTGAGATAGCCGGCGATGAAACCGGCATCAAACGCGTCGCCGGCACCTGTTCCGCCCCTGAATGTCGTGGGGTAAGCATCACTGCGAAGACGCAAATCGTCTGTCATGACATGGACGCCCCGTTCGCCGTCGGTAATCACCGCAGTGCGGGCTCCTGCATCGAGAAACGTCCGTGCCTGGTCCCAAGGGTCAGCGCATCCGGTCAATAGAGCAGCTTCGTCCGTATTGGGCAGCACAACATCCGTGAAGGGAAGAAAACGAGCCACACGCTTCATTGCCACCGGATCGGTCACTTCAATCACATCCAGCACAACAAAGGCACCATTGGTACGTGCCTGATGCAATCGGCTCAGGGTCTCTTCGGTTTCCAATGCATCAAGCATCAGGAATCCGCCGATATAGATCACCCTGGAGGATTCGATCAGTCCGGTCGGAACCATTGACTGGGTGAATAAACGGTTTGCTCCGACTGCTGAAATGAAGCGCCGGTCGTCTCCATGCACATTGATCACAGCTGTCGTTGCTGTTGTTGCATCACCGGTGCAGTAGATGGCTGATGTGTTGACACCGGCCCGATCGAGAGTGTGGATCAGATAGCGACCGAAAAAATCGTCACCGAGACAACCTCCGACGCCCACAGTGACGCCAAGATGCGCCAGGTCATAGGCCGCATTCGACGCACAGCCACCAAGGCTGAGATCCATCCTCCGGGTTTCAACGAGCTGTCCAGGTTTCGGCAATGTGTCGATCGGATCGCAGACCAAATCAGCACACAGCAGACCAAGGCAGAGGCAATCAAGCGTCATGGGCTTGTTTCAAAAGCATGGTGACTGGGTCGAAAACTCATCTCAGTTGCATTCACAGTTGCGTTGCCGTCAGTCGCCGTGATCGCCAGAGGGCCCAGCCCGAAGCGATGGCAAAGGGAAGCGGATACAGGATGATCACGCCCGTTGGCACAGCCTGGTCCACCATCCAGGTGGCGATCAGCGGTGCTGTCCCGCCGAACAGGGCGACCGCTGTCGAATAGGCAATGGAGAAGACACCACATCGTTGCGCGTTGGGTGCAATGACGACTCCGAGCAACCCCTGGCTTCCGAGAATCACCATCAGTGCAGGGGTTGCGATTGTCATCGCTAGCAACAACGTCTCCGGGGTTCCGTTGAGGCCAATAGCGATAGCGGGGAGTGATGTCGCAAGCATGGCGACCGTCCCGAAGACGTTGATACGGATGAGGCCATAACGGTCGACAAGCCAGCCCGCAATCGTGACGATGCCGATTCCAAACAGCTGCACTGCACTTGTGATTGAGCGTGCGGCGACTCCATCTGCTGGCGTAGAGCTGCTGTAGGTCACAAGGAAGACGAACAAGACATAGAAGATCACGTTGCTGGTGCAGACCAACGCCATGACCTGCAGCATCTGATGGCGGTACTCGATCAGTCCGCGGACCTGCACAGTGATCGAACGAACCAGCGCACCAAGTTGCCTCGCCTCATTGATCTCGGATGAGTTTGGGAGTGTTTCGGGCAATCGATGCCGCATCCAAACGGCTAGAGGCAGAAGCGAGCTGCCCAACAGAAAAGGAATCCTCCAGCCCCACTCCATCAGTGCTGTCTCACCCAGCAGTGCGCTGCATGCGGCCACGGGAAGGGAGGCCAGGGCAATGCCGATCTGGGCGCCGCTGCTGGTAAAGCTGCACAACAACCCGCGTCGCCTGGTGGAGGCCAGTTCGGCTGTGAAAGCAATGCTGCCTGTGTATTCACCACCGACGGAGAAGCCCTGCACCATGCGCAGCAGCACCAATGAAACGGTGGCGACACCACCCCATTGCGTTCGTGTGGGGAGGACGCCAATCAGCAGGCTGCTCCCTCCCATCAGCATCAGGCTGAGAAAAAGCATCCGCCTACACCCGTACAAATCTGCCATTGGGCCGAGCATCAGGCTTCCGATCGGCCGCATCAGGAAGCCCACAGCAAACACTGCAAAAGAGCTCAGTAATGCTGCAGAGCGTGATTCGGCAGGGAAAAAGGCATCGCCCAGCGGCTGCGCCAGGTAGCCGTAGATCGCAAAGTCGTACCACTCGAGCAGATTGCCAAGCAAGGGCAGCAACCTGACGGACTTTATTGATGGCAAAGGGATGACTGAAACGGTTATGAGATGCCACCTTGGCAAGAGTGTGCAGTTCGGCTGTCCATGACATCAGTGATGGAATTGGCAGTCTCAGTTGCGGGAATTAGCGCAGTCACCCTCCTCGGGTGGTGGCTTTCATGGCGCTGGTCATGGGGAAGGCGTCTCGGCATGACGATGCTCGTTCTTCTTCTAGGGACTGCAATCCGCAATCTCAGTGGCTGGCAGTCGAATGAAGCCGTCTCAGGATGGGTCAGTGGCCCCCTGACCTCGCTTGCGATCGCAGAGCTGTTGCTCGCCATCAAGCTGAAGACCGTGCTGCCTCGGTCCAGGCAGTTGCTGCCTTTGTTTGGAATAGCACTACTCGCCACTTTGGGTGGTGTCTTGATCGGCGCTGTGCTCCTGGCAGGGCCCTTGGGTGAGCAGCGATCGACTCTGGCTGGTCTTTACACGGCCACGTTCTCCGGCGGAACGCTCAACTTTGTTTCGGTTGCGCGCAGTTTGTCTCCCTCTCCATCACTACTGGCCTTGGCCACAGGTGCAGACCAGATTGTGTTCACCCTTTGGTTCGGCGTAAGCCTCTGGTTGGGACGGAGGCAACGGCCTCTTTCAACTGGCGACCCATCGGCCGAAGGAATTCCGGATCCTGCCGACATGTCCGCTGCTGGCGAGTCCAGTGCTGGCGGGTTCGCCCCCGGCTGGCCCAAGGCTCTGGTTTGGGGCCTAAGTGCCTTGATCGTAAGCGAGTTGGTCAGCAGGGCACTGGCGGCGATCGGTCTGGGCATCCCCGCCATTTTGGTGCTGACATCGACAGCGCTGCTGATGGCCCAGTTGCCCGGCGCAGAGAGTCGCCGGTCTAGCTACGGCCTGGGTCTACTCCTGATTCAGCCCTTTTTTGTGGTCATTGGCCTAGGAACTCCGCTTGCAGGGGTGCTTGCGGAAGGACGATGGATCCTGACGTATGCCGCCATCGTGGTGGGAATGCATGTCCTGGCCGTGCTTGTGATGCATCGCCGTCATCACCTGCCTCTGCCCGAGCTGTTGGTGGCATCTCAGGCGGCGATCGGCGGCCCCAGCACAGCCCTGGCTCTGGCTACAGGGATTGAACGCAACGAACTGGCCGTGGCAGGCGTCGCTCTTGGATTGCTGGGTTATGTGATTGGCACCTATGTCGGTGTGGCGGTAGCCATTTGGGTGGTCTGACCTCTCCTTCGCCGATGCCAACCCCACCGGAATGAAGTGATGGCAATGGCGTGCCTCTGAATGAAGCAATGACCTACAAGGTGACGTTGCCAGCGCCAATTCCGGCTAAAGACTTCTGGTCCTTCATGGTCTACGACAATCAGACCCGTTCGATCCTTGAGACCGATCAGGTTACCGGTGGTTTGGATAGCAACTCAAAAGGCGTGAAACTGAATGATGATGGGTCTGCGACCGTTTATTTCGGCCCCAAGGCACCGGAAGGACAAGAAGGTAATTGGGTGCAGACCATGCCCGGCAAGGGATACAACGCAATCCTTCGCCTCTACGGCCCGATTGAACCATGGTTTGCAAAAACCTGGATGCCAGGCGACTTCGAATCAGTGAAATAGCAAGACAATTATCATGATGTATATGCATACAGACAAACGCACCACTTTCTACGCAAGTGGTGCGTTCTCTGCCGCGGTTAGTGCTTTCCCCCTGGCCTGATCCATTCCTCTGCAGAATCACTGCATTAACGGGGTGCGTGGTGGCTGGAGCTGGTGTGAATCCTGCTGATCAAAGTTGGCCTTGGTGGCCTCTGTTGCCAATTAGCTCTTAGTTGACGAGATTAATCTCAAGAGATTGTCTCTGAGTTGTTAGAAAGATCATTCCATAGAGGTAAGTCCACACCCCAATCGAGTGAAAGAGCTTCCTATCAAAGGTGAAAACCACAATCTTGAGCAGTGCCTCGGCGACCATCTGCTTTACCTCGTGCCGGCTCCTAAGCTTTAATTCTGCCCGTTGCATTCGCAACGTGAATCTTCCCCCTTTTAGCGAAATAATGAATGCTTCGCCCCGGCATGGTTGCTGACTCCAAGAGCCATAGCTAAAAATAACGATGACTCTTAACAGATCGAACATTAAGGGCGGATGATTTGGCTTGGGAGCCTGCGAACCTAAATGATAAGTTTTAACGGTGTGATGACCAAAACCACCAACCAACCCCGCGGACAGAACTTGAAAGGAAGGGAAGGCTGTCTATGAACGAACTAAATTTCCTTCAATATCAACCGAGTGCGAATATATTTGTAAAAGAGATACTCAGGTGAATGATAAACCTTAGGGAGTGAAGCGTGCAGACGATGAAGACAATCCCAACAGATTGTTCGCTTAACCTTTTCAAGGCTGCTACCCGCCTCAACCAACAGTCTCAAGGCTTTGCAGTAGGAAGGGAAACCACTTTCCAGATCTGCAATTGTTTTTGGCTTGATAGTCTTAGTCATTAGTGATGACTAAAGGCCTGTTCAGTTTCAGCTGATGACAAGCTCTTTTACTGTGTCAGGGATTACTTGATCAAGTATCAGAGTTTTGGGTGTATGGATGACGACATTGTTTTAGTATAATTCTATACGCAGATTGTTTAGATGTCGCGGAGGAAGCAATGCAAACGCAGAGGGGCTCATCAGACATTGACAGCTCTTTCTCTGCGATCCAATCCTTAATCAATAACGCCTAGAAGCCTGGTTAGATATTAAAAGTATGAAAGACGGCCAGTGACCAGTGAAGCTCTTGACATTGGTGACCACACCTTGGCTTAGTGATGTTGCAGTCGTGAGCCAAGTTGACATTCACGAGGAACATGTAAATCCTGAAAGTTTATGTATTCCAAACAACATCATGGTGTTGTATTTTTAACAGCGCATCAATGACTTAATCGAAAGTTAATAATACCTTGAACTTTTCTTATCATTGACTGCATCTTTTCGGAACTAGTTTTCAAAGGTGTCAAAAATGGCATCACCAAGTCTTTACTCAATGAACTCATTTAAGAAGTTTTCAATTGCCACTATTTTGGTTGCATTTGGAGCTGGAGTCTCTACACATGCAGCTCCTCGATTGACAGGAGCTGGTGCTTCCTTCCCAGCCAAGATCTACACCCGCTGGCTTGCAGATTTAGCCAATTCTGGGGGGCCACAGGTGAACTACCAATCCGTTGGATCTGGTTCTGGCCGTCGTCAGTTCATGGCAAACACGGTTGATTTCGCTGCATCGGACGATCCGATGAAAAAGAAGGACATGGCCAAGGTGAAGCGCGGCGTGGTCCAAATCCCCATGGTGGGTGGCACGATTGCATTCGGCTACAACAAGCCTGGCTGCAACCTGAAGCTGACACAGACTCAGGCTGTGCGTGTTGCAACAGGCAAGATCACCAACTGGAAGGATCTTGGTTGTTCCGACGGCTCGATTACTTGGGTGCATCGCTCAGACGGCTCTGGCACCACCAAGGCTTTCACAAACTCCATGCAGGCTTTTTCTCCTGAATGGAAGTTAGGAACCGGTAAGTCTGTGAAGTGGCCTGGCAAGAATGCTGTAGGCGCCAAAGGCAACGAAGGCGTTTCAGCCGTGATTCAAAACAAAGTTGGCGCCATTGGCTATGTCAACCAGTCTTATATCAGGGGCAAAGTCTTAGCTGCAGCACTACAGAACAAATCTGGCGAGTACCTGAAGCCCTCGGTTTCAGCTGGAGCCAAGGCCCTCAACGGGATCAGCCTCGATAAGGACTTAGCAGGTAAAAACCCCAATCCATCTGCAAAAGGTGCCTACCCCATTGCAACCTTGACATGGGTCCTGGCTTACAAGACTGGTAACGGTGCCAAGGCCAAGACAGTTCAAGACACGTTGAACTACATGCTGAGCAGCAAAGCTCAGAAAGTTGCACCCTCTCTGGGTTTTGTTCCATTGAAGGGCAACATTTTGGCGAAGTCCAAAGCTGCCGTGAAAAAGATTGGCAAATAATCAAGAAAGATTGAGCCCATTCAATTTGGATTGATTGTTGTCAACAATTTGCGTCTAAATCCCTAGCCCCGCCACCAGCGGGGTTTTTTATTGCCCATTGACTTGGGAGTAGCGCGATGTGTTCTACGTATCCAATGAAGCTTTGAAGTCTTACTAGCCTCTTAAGGAGACATTTCCTCCGCTATGTCTGCCTTACTGGAGGTATTCCTTCAGTTCTTTGCCTTGGGCTGCACATCCTTTGGAGGTCCTGTTGCCCACCTTGGCTACTTCTATGAGCGCTTTGTGCAGCGCGAACGGTGGCTCACGGCAGATGCCTACACCGATCTCGTCGCGGTGTGTCAATTTCTGCCAGGACCATCGAGTTCCCAGGTGGGGATGGGTATTGGCTTGATCAGGGCTGGATGGTTGGGAGGGTTAGCAGCCTGGGCTGGTTTCACTCTGCCGTCGGCAGTGTTGATGGTGGTAGCCGCAGCCTTGCTCTCATCTCAACAGAGCTGGTTTGCCGATGGCTGGGTGCATGGCCTGCTGGTGGCTGCAGTGGCTGTTGTGGCCCAGGCAGTTGTTTCGCTCCAGCAGAAACTTGCCCCAGATCGAGAGCGGGCCACCTTGATGGCTTTATCTGCCGTTCTGGTTCTGATCGTCCCTCATGCCTGGGCGCAACTACTGGCCTTATTGATTGGCGGTCTGGCAGGCCTTTTGGTCCTAACACCTCCAGAACACGCGTCATTGCAGTCGGAGCGACTTGCCGTTCCGCTCAAGCGGTCGCTCGCTTTGGCGTTGTTGGGGTTTCTGTTGGTGTTGTTGCTGGCTCTGCCTTGGCTTTCGGCGGCGGATAGACCAATCGTTGTGCAACAGCTCAGTGGATTTTTACGGACCGGTGCGCTGGTTTTCGGGGGTGGGCACGTGGTGCTGCCCCTCTTGGAGCAAACCCTTGTTTCCCACGGTTGGATCGGGATTGATCAATTTTTGGCGGGTTACGGATTTGCCCAAGCCTTACCTGGGCCGATGTTCAGCTTTGCGGCATTCCTTGGTTTTGACCTACAGGCGGGGCTTCATGGCATCGGTGGCGCGATTGCAGCACTCATGACTTTGTTTGCTCCAGCATTTCTATTAATCGGAGGCATCTTGCCCTTCTGGAGTGACCTTGGCCGCCTCTCATCGATTCGTCGGGCTTTAAGGGGGGTCAATGCAGCGGTCGTCGGAATTCTGCTGGCAACGCTGTATCAGCCGCTTTGGCAGGTAGGGATCGTTGGCGGCGAAGAGTTTTGCTTGGTAATGGTTGCTTTTGTGTTGTTGGTGGGATGGCAACAACCCGCCTGGCGAGTGGTGATCTTTTGTGCAGCGATGGGACGTGTGTTTTTAAGCCATTAGATCAATTAGGGAGATGACCTTCTTGCCTCTATTTCGTTCAAGCAGAAGCGGTTTGATCTGCAGACAGAATTGACTATTCAGCACCCATCACTACTTTTGAGTTGAATCAGTGCACTCCGTTGATGCAACGGTTGCGCCTCGCAATTTGATTTCTATGGACCTGCCACTGCCCTGTCCGCTCATGGCTGGCTGGGAGTTGGTGCGGATGATTGAGCTGCCCAGGACCCTCGCCGATGGCCTGCCCCTGGGTGGTTTCTCTGCAGCGGCATACCAACAAAAGCATGATCGCCTCTGGCTGCTCAGCGATGCATCCACCAGGCATCTGGTGCCCTGGGGGGGGACTGGCCAAGCTGCTCAAGGGCCAACGAGACGCACTCCGACCAGGCCGCAGAGTGCTGGTGAGGGGAGGTGATGGCCAGCCGCTGCCGAAGGGCTTCGATGGGGAGGGTTTGGTGATTGAGGGCAGGCAGGCCTGGATCGCCAGTGAAGGTCGCCGCTCGTTGGAACGCCCGGCCCGGTTGATCCGCATCGATCTAGGCAGCGGCCGGTTGGAGAAGGAGCTGCCGTTGCCCCTGGCCTGGCGTGCCACCCCGGGGAAGGGCCTTGGCTCCAACAAAGGCCCGGAATCGCTGACGGCCCTTGGCCCAGGGGATCTGTTGTTGGCAGCGGAGGCGCCGTTGCTGCAGAACCAAGCTGGGGAAGGGATCAGCCTGATGCGCCGCCGTCCTGGGGAGGCAATCAGATCCACCGGGGCGCTGGATTCGGGTGCCATAGGCCGCCATGACGGAGTGACGGAGCTGCTAGCCCTGCCAACTCGAAAGCTGCTGATGGGGCTGAAACGAGGGTTTAAGCCGCCTGATGAATGGACGGCCCGCCTTCAGTTGTTTGCTCTACCTGACCGGCAGGGTCCACCGGTGCAGCCGATCATCGGCTGGGATCTGCTGGACGCAGGTTTGCCTCCTGACAACTGGGAGGCCATGGCGCTGGGCCCCGAGCTGTCGGATGGACGACAGACACTGGTATTGGCCAGTGATGACAACTTCAATCCGCTTCAGTCAAACTGGGTAGCAGTGTTGACGCCACGCCGTAGCGCCGCTTGCACTGATTGAGGGTTGACCGATGCGCCGACGTTCCGTGCTCTCCCTGCTCGGCCTCGGCGGAGTCGGTGTGTTGACGACCAAGGGACTGTCGGGGTGCGCGTTAAATGGGCGCAATAGCAGCGCTGCCAAGGGTTTTCCCTTTCAGCCAGTGCGGGTGTCGCTGCCGGTGAATAGCGATGGCCTCAATGCTGATCAGCAACAGGCCACCTACCGCGAACAGGTTCTGGAGGATCGGTTAACCGTTCCGGAAGGATTCCGATCCGATCTGCTTGCCGCCTGGGGTGATCCTCTCGGCACTCATCGTTTTGGCTACAACAACGATCACCTTGGCTTTCTGCAGGACGATCCGAAGCGGGCCTCGATGACCATGAATTTTGAGTACATCAGTGTCATGCCCTGGGTACAGGGCTTTGAGGAGGTGGTGGGCAGGCCCCTGCCGTTTGCCGCCCTGGTGTCGGCTCTGCAGCGTAGAGATGGCGTCATCGACTGCTGTGCACTGCCGGCCGGTGACCTCCTTCTGCAGCAGATCCGTGCCGTCGCCGATGAAGCGATGACCGACCTAGGGATCGGGGTAATGACCCTGAAGCAGGATGGTCAGGGCAATTGGACACGGGCGCAGGGCGCCCAGGATCGCCGTATCACGGGTATCAGTGGTCTGGAGGATCCTCTGCAGCAGCTACTCAGCAGCGGTCCGGCCACCGCGGTGTTTACGGCCAGCAACCGGCAGGGCTACGACGACGGCCTGGGCGACAGGATCATCGGCACCTTCGCCAACTGCGGCGGCGGCACCACGCCCTGGGGAACCGTGCTCAGCGCTGAGGAAAATTTTCAATCGCAGGTGCCAGAACCGGTCTATGCCGATGGCAGCGCAACGGCGCCATCGCAGCAACCGTTTGTCTGCAGGGAGGGAAAACTAGGCGGGCTTGGCAATGTCTACGGACTGGCAGGCAACAAGTACGGCTGGATGGTGGAGGTGGATCCGATGTCACCGGATCAGCCCGTTGTGAAGCACACAGCCCTTGGTCGCTTCCGCCATGAAGCCGTGGCGGTGCGGGCCGAAGCCGGCAAGCCGCTTCAGGTCTATTCGGGGTGTGACCGCCGCGGCGGGCACCTCTATCGATTCGTCAGTGCTGACACAATCGAAACGATCCAGGACAAGCGGAATTCACGCTTATTTGAGACCGGCGAGCTCCAGGTGGCGCGTTTCCATGCCGATGGCAGTGGTGAATGGCTGGCGGTTACACCGGAGGCGGTGGTCGATCCTTTCCGCCCAAGCCACTTCAGCGATAGGGGTCTCACCTGCCCCGTGGAGCTGCCCCACCGCGACCGAGCGCTGGCCGGAGCTGAGCTGTTTCGTGACGACGCCTCCGTTGCGGCCTATGCCCGGCAGTTCCCAACGCTGGCCGATCTATACATCGGAGACGGTGATGCACTGCAGGGAGCCATCCTGATTGACGCGCATCTGGCCGCCAGCGCCATCGGTGCCACCCCAACAGCGCGCCCGGAAGACACCAAAATTGATCCGATCAGCGGCGACCTACTCATTGCCTTCACATCGGGTTCGCCCGGGGGGCGGGGTGGTGCTGATCCGGCTGTGTTTCATGGTCCGCAGGGCCAGAGCAGCTGGGGTCATGGCTGGGTGATGCGTCTCACGGAGCATGGGGAACGAGGCTTTCGCTGGACCATGGCTGTGACCGGCGGCGAGCCATGGGCTGGCGGCCTTGGGCTCACCAATCCTGACAACCTGGCGCTCGATCGACGGGGCAATCTCTGGATCGTGACCGACCGTTCGATGAAGTCGGCTGCCGGCGACGTATTCGGCAACAACAGCTGCTGGCTGGTGCCGCGGGATGGGGGTTCAGCCCTCTGTTTCGCCACCGGACCGACGGAATGTGAGCTCACTGGGGTTTGTCTGGATGAAGAGGAAAGCAGCCTTTTCCTGGCGGTGCAGCACCCCGGGGAGATCCATGGCGCTCGGGTCTCCGGGGGCATGGAGTTTCAGTCGCATCGGCTGGTGGATCGTGAGGGCGCGTCCTTCCAGCAGTTGCGTCAAGTGCCGTTGGGTTCCAATTGGCCGGCTCAGGCCCCGGGCCGGCCGCCCCGTCCAGGGGTGGTGGCCATCCATCGGGGCAGAGGCCAACCCTTGCTATTGGGTTGAGCCATCTCCTGATCGATTCCACTGCAGAAACACTGGATTGATGCAGAGCGTGGTGGCTGGAGCTGGTGTGAATCCTGCTGATCAGCGCTGAGGTTTCTGGCCGCTGCTGTCACCTAGCTCTCAGATGCTGAAACGGTCTAAGGGGCATGTGCCTGGATCGTCCCTGGAATTTTGTCAGGCTGTGCTGAATGCTGTGCAACTCAGAGGTCAATTCACTGAGCTGATTTCAGCTCTTAACGTCTTCTGCCTGTCTTTGTGGGTCTAAGGAAGCTGCAGGATCACGAATGCACATTGGTTGGTCAATCAGTTAAGCGGCGCAGTTTGACTGCCATAATCCCCGATGCGCTGGAGGGCATTGGAGCTAAAGGTCAGAGGGTTTTCTCGCCTTGGGCTTCCTCAGTCGTTGCATCAGATGCGGTACGGGAAGCTGAATTGCGGTTGCAAATGTGTTGCTGATTCATCCTCCTCAGTGTTGCTAAGCACATCGCTGATTGATCGTTCTCGATAACTTATAACCATCGTTGGCCTGTAATCCGCAGGTGCAGTCAGATCCTGGTCATGCAACGGGGACCCGGACACTGTGGAGACTTCAATGTCACCTCTCGAACTCGTTAAGCGCGCAACTCTGCGCAAGCAGCGCCTCACTGAAGCTCAACTCGCCCATCTGCGTGCCACCGCCTATCGCGGTGTCGACACCTCAGCTCACCTCTCTCCGACCATTGCTCGTGCGTCCGCGGCTTGCACTGATCGGGGGATCGCTAATGCCAACTGAACCGGCGCCACTTAACGGCAAGCAATCATCCCGTCGAGGGGCGTTTTTTGTGCGCAGAATCTTTCCTGAACGACTTCGATGATCTGTGCAAGTTCTTCAGCTGGAAAGTCTGCGCGATGAAGTTGAAGTACGGCTATTAAGTCTTGTTCTGATGCTTGGCGCAGTATGTTGATGCTGCGTTGACCGCTGATCACAAGGCATCATGTGTTCTTCGATCATCATGATTCTGACCCATCAGGGAATGAACGAAAGGCTGATGCCCCTCTTTATATTGTGAACGTTTCTGCTGCTGATGGATACTGATGTTTCTGGCTGTTGCTGTCTTTGTTCCTCATTTTCTTGAATTGTTTTGAAGGGCTTGTCCCAGATTTCTCCCTGGAATTTTTTGCAACTGGGATCAATGGTGTGCAACTGAGCCTTCTATCCACTGAGTTGATCTCACCTCCACTCATTCCTCGGCGGATCACCAAGACCTCTTCTGAATCATTTGATTGGTGCCAACCAGTGCTCAGGGAGCCCCATGTATTGGCTTGAGTCAGCTTCAGGCGATCTAGGATTTTGTGCTCTTTCGATAAGGACCCTCAGCGGCCTTGACCAACAAACTCATCGTCGGTAGTGAGGAGTGGTGCTCCCTGCCAGGGCTTGGACTGCCGGCGATTAAGGCACGCGTCGATTCCGGCGCCGCGACCTCGTCGTTGCATGCCTTCAACATCGTCCCCTTCCAGAGGGATGGTGATCTGTGGATCAGTTTTGAGGTGCATCCGCTTCAGAACGACCGCAGTGTGGTGGTGCGCCATGAAGCGCTGGTGCTTGAGCAACGCGGCGTACGCAACACCAGCGGCATTTCGGAAAACCGCTATGTGATTCGGGAAGAGTTGGTTCTTGGCGAGCAACGTTGGCCGATTGAACTCACCCTTACCAACCGGGATGCGATGGGCTTCCGGATGTTGCTGGGGCGTGAGGCGATGGTAGGGCGTGTGCTTGTGGATCCTGAGGGGAGGCATCAACTCGGTGATGTTGAACCGGCTCAGCTGAATTCGATGTACGAGGCCTTGCGCACCGAACGCACGGGGCTGCGCATTGCTCTCTTGGCTTCGGATCCAGAGCTCTACAGCAACCGCCGATTGCTCGAGGAGGGTGAGGAGCGAGGGCACCGCATGGAGTTTCTCAACGTCAAGCAGTGCTACATGCGGCTTGATCCGCAGAACCCTGAGATGCATTACCGGGGCGGCAATGTGCTCGAGCGGATCGATGCGGTGATCCCCCGCATTCGTCCAAGTGTCACCTTCTACGGATGTGCGATCACGCGTCAGTTTGAGTCGATGGGCATTCGCGTTCTCAATGCCGCTGAACCGATCAAACGATCACGCGACAAGCTTCTGGCATCGCAGTTGTTTGTTCGCCATGGGCTGAACATGCCGATCACCGGTTTTGCCAGTTCTCCGCTCGACACCAAAGATCTGATCAAGATGGTGGGCGGTGCACCGTTGATCCTCAAGCTTCTGGAGGGAGCCCAAGGGCGTGGCGTGGTTTTGGCCGAAACCCAGAAGGCTGCCGAGAGCGTGATCAATGCCATGAAAAGCCTCAACGCCAACCTTTTGGTTCAGGAATTCATCAAGGAAGCTGGCGGAAAAGATCTGCGTTGTTTTGTGATTGGCAACAAGGTGGTCTCAGCCATTGAGCGGACAGCTGCTGTGGGTGACTTCCGCTCCAACATTCACCAAGGCGGTTCAGCTCAAGCGGTGCGCATCCGACCTGAGGAGCGCAAGCTGGCTGTTGCGGCAACCAGGGCGCTCGGCCTTGATGTGGCCGGTGTGGACATCATCCGCTCGGAGCGAGGACCCTTGCTTTTGGAAGTGAATTCCAGCCCTGGGCTCGAGGGAATTGAAACGGCGACGGGTAAGGATCTAGCTGGTCTAATGATTCAGGAAGTGGAGCGAAAACTGGGTTGGGTTCGTTCCTGTTCGACCCCCGCTCTGGTCGCTTCTTGATCTGGTTGTTGAGCGGTAGATGTGCTTCTCCGCTCAATCAGATTATTAATCTCTCAGTGCATTTACTTCGATGCTGGCTCTGCTGGTGTTGGTGATTTGGATTGCTTCAATCTCCTGGAGATTGTCGAGGCGACGTTGAGATCAATGGTTCGGGAGGGTTATTTCTACCCAGAAAAAGATCTGTGTTGGTGCGGCTTGAGCTGGTGGCGAGCGGTTGTCAACCGGCATGGAAGGTGGTGCTGTTCTGCGCCGGAGTGGGTGGTTGGCCCCTGGTCTGATCCATTCCTCTGCAGAATCACTGCATTGATAGGGAGTGTGGTGGCTGGAGCTGGTGTGAATCCTGCTGATCAGCGCTGGGGTTTCTGGCCGCTGCTGCCACTTAGCTCCTTATTACAGGAATAGGTCTGAGGGGCTTGTCCCTGAGTTGTCCCTCGTTTTTTGTGCAAGTGGGCTGAATTGTGGGCAACTACAACCTTCTCCTTAGCTGAAAATGTCTCTGGATTGAAAACGTGAATCTCGGGAAGCAGCAGAGTCCTTTGCACGGACTGAGAAGGAAACCTCTTTAAAGCGTTTCGGGCTTCAATCGGCTTGGCCGGTAAGAGATCAGAAAAGCCTGTTGGCTGTCACTCTCTGTCTTCACGGCTGTGATCAGGTCTTCACCTGTGTTCCAAACCCAGACCTGGTCGTTGTGGCTGTCGTGCTCAAGGCTTGTGCTCAGGGGTGGGCCGTGTCGAGCGCGCAGGCCTGCAAGCACCTCAGTCATGTCATCGATGGCGAACTCGTAAGCCAGGTTCGTCAGCCCTTTATCGGGATCGACTTCAAAGGTGGCCTGAGAGACGGGCAGTCGATCCAGAAACACATCGCGAGTCACGTAGCGACCGGACCGCTCTTCGTTCACGGTTTTCCCTTCACCCATATGGGTGGTCACCTGCTCCAACGGCATTCCCCAAGCCAACCCTTCAACGCACGCGTCCACGCGGCCTGCGCTGCACAACAACAGCAGCCCTAAACAGGCAGTGATCAGAAGGTTTTGGAGTTGGGGCAGCACCTTCATGCGGCGATCATTCACTGTGCAGATTTTGTTGGTTCGTGGGTCCGTTGCCTACTGCCTTTTGTGAAGGCAAGCCCTGAATCATCCGTTCAATCTTGAATTGCTGTCTCCTGAGCCGTCTTGGTGCCGATCAGCCCAGCTTCGGGTGCATCCCGAACCACTCGCAGCAGTAACCCAGCCTCAAGACCAAAGCGATCAAGACCGCAGAGGCTGCCGCCACAAAGGCGATTCCCAGAGAGACCTGCCGGTTCTTCTCGTCTTGCGCCGATCGGACCATTCGGAGGGAGAGGGTGTCAGTACTTAACCCATGTATTTTCCGCTTTTGCAAGGCGCACCTCAACTCCAGCAGCCAGTCCCGCTTTTCTCCCTGGACGGCTACAACGCGTGACTTCGGGGGCAGGAGCAGCGATCAAGCGCTGGCTCGATCTACACGTCTCTGCGATGGATGGGGTTGTTTCAGCCTGTTTCGAGGCGAATGTTCCCCACCACGCAGGTCTTGTTGATCAGTGATGTCCGTGCTGCTCAGCTTCCTCGTGTTTGGCGCAGACCATCCACATGGACCCCATTTGATGTGCTCCCTTGCATCCGAACTTTGGAGCTGCTTCCTCTGCCTCCTGCTGGGTCTTGAACATCGCCTGTTTCGGCTGACCACCGTGGGGGTTGGCGAAGGCTGAACCTGCGGACATCACCAAGATGGAGCTGAACAAAAGAGCTGCGCGCTTCATCGGTTGATTGGATTCAACCCTCACTATGCAGTTGATGACATCAGTACGCCGCAGAGGTTGTTGTGCCTCCAGCAACGGAGCAAAAGGGATGCCGTGTCTCGTTTAATCCAGGGCCACCATTTAGCTCCGGCCGCTTCTATGGCCTGATGCGAGGTTGTTGAAGAATATTGTCCTCTTCTGTACGTCGCGGAGACTCAGTCGCAAAATACATGAGTCAAAAGACCTATGCATGCGTCACTTTCTTTCTCTCGCGCTGGCGGCTTTGATCGCTCTTATTGCCCCATCCATGGTATTCGCTGCTGATTCAGCGCATGGCGAGCAGATCTTCTCTGCCAACTGCGCTGCATGTCATATGGGTGGAGGCAACGTTGTTAACGGTCAACGCACGCTCCAACAGGACGATCTCAAGGCTTACCTGGCTAACTACAACGAAGGCCATGAAGAGGCCATCGCTTACCAGGTGACCAATGGCAAAAACGGCATGCCTGCGTTTGGCGGGAAGCTTGGTCCAGACGACATCGCTGATGTTGCCGCCTATGTTGAATCGCAATCGATCAACGGCTGGGCCTGAGCAGTCAACTCTACAGATTTGAGCCTTTGACGGTTTTTAATAGAGCCCCTGATTGGTCAAACAACCAGGGGCTTTTTCTTTGAGTAGATATAGAAGAGGGTATTTCCTTTGAAACGGACTCTTCCTCTTACAGGTTGTTTGATTGTTCGATCTGAGCGTGAACACGGCTTTCCTGATTCAGTTGTGAACAGCAAAGGGTGGAAGACCACTCGTTTTGAATTGATTTCTCCATTGCAGCAAGTGTTTAGGGCATTCAGTTGGGGCACTCATAGCCCTGTTGAGTGCCGGTGTTCGAGGGTGTCCCCTGGCCTGCTCCATCGCTCTGCAGAATCACTGCATTGATGGGGAGCATGGTGGCTGGAGCTGATGTGAATCCTGCTGATCAGCGCTGGGGTTTCTGGCCGCTGCTGCCGTTGTATCCCTACGGCAAGCGCGCCACCCACGTTGAAGAGCTGATCCCAGGCCAGGTGTGGAGCTTTGAGCAGCTCCAGGGCATCTATTACGTGGCGGTGCCGATCCGGCTCGCCGTGGTGAAGGTGCCCGGCGGCTTGATGCTGGTGAATCCGCTGCCCCCCACGGCCGAATTACTCGCAGGCCTGGCAGCACTGGAAGCGGAGCATGGGTCCGTCTGCACGATCGTGTTGCCCACCGCATCTGGCCTGGAGCACAAGCTGCCGCTCGGCCCCCTCGCTCGCGCCTTCCCTAAGGCTGACGTGTGGGTCTGCCCAGGGCAGTGGAGTTTTCCAGTGCAACTTCCTCTGAGCTGGCTCGGTGTACCGGCAGCACGCACCAAAGTTTTGCTCAGGGATGGCGTGCCCCATCCCGAGGTGTGCCAATGGATTTCACTTGGTCCACTCGATCTCGGTGTAGGCCGGTTTCAAGAGATCAGCTGCCTGCATCAACCCAGTGGCGCCCTGTTGATTACCGATGCCCTGGTGGGCATTCACGCCTCACCACCCGCGATCTTTGATCGCGATCCCACGCCTGTGCTGTTTCATGCGCGCGAGCGTGGTGATCAACCCCTCACTGATTCGCCAGAGGCCCGGCGGCGTGGCTGGGCCCGGTTGGTGCTGTTTGCCTCCTATCTGCGGCCCCATTGCCTGCGCGTGCCACCGATCGCCGAGCTGTTGCGCCACGCCTTCCGGCCAGGGTTACGGTCGTGGAAAGCCCACTTCGGGGTGTATCCCTTCGATTGGCAAACCGGCTGGCGTGACGATGCTGCAGCCTTGATGGGGGAGGAAACCGCCAAGTTGCAGG
>Ga0075463_10000210_pt1 | contig 17698 bp, 28 predicted proteins | sample DEB08_DNA_14_FD_77579 | JGI IMG/M metagenome (GOLD analysis project Ga0075463, IMG submission 77579) | Aqueous microbial communities from the Delaware River and Bay under freshwater to marine salinity gradient to study organic matter... | ecosystem: Environmental > Aquatic > Marine > Coastal ...
TCTTCTGTGCTGTAGTGTATGCTGCTTGAGCACCTTCAATTGTGCTGATCACTGTGCTTGCTGCTGATAGCGCCTTCTGTACATTAAAGGCTCTACGCTGCTGCTCCTCGCTTTGGCCAGCGAAGGCTTCCGTTAGTGCCGATACTGCTTCTAGGCCTTGCTTGGTTAGGTCGTATGCCGCTTGGATTGTTTCTGCACGCTGCTCACGCTTGGTCATCTCCGTCTCCGTGTCGATGCGCTTGCTTTCCGCTGCGTATTCCGTCTCTAGGAGTAGTTTCTCGTCTAGCAGCTCCTGGTATCGTGCTGTGCCCTCTTTTGTGAGGGCCAGCTCATCCTCGATGATGCTTACTCGTGAGTTCTTTGTTGCCTCCGCTAGTTCCTTTTCAAGCTCTAGCCTTCTGATGACGTTTTCCTCGGCATCGATTGCTGCCTGCTTTTCGATCTCATTGGCTTCGATCTGTGCTTCTTTCTTTCCTCTTGCGATCTCTAGGAGCTCACGTTCGAGAGCTTCCTCGTTAGATAGTTGCTCTGATCTGAAGCCTGCGATTTGTGCTTCGACAGCTGCTACCTCGTTCTTGGCGTCTATCAGTTCCTTTTGGAACTCGATGTTGTTCTGGTCCAGGTTCGCATTCATCTGTGCTTGAGCTAGGCGTATGTTCGCCTGGTCCATCATAGCTTTCTCCTGCTCGTCTAGGATCTCACCTAGACGCTGGTTTGCTGCGATACGGTCCGCTATCGTGTTTCGTTCATCGTCTCGGATCTGTCTTTGCTGCTCGGCTTGCAAGTCGTACTTCTCAATCAATCCCTGGTTGATGACATCGGAGAGCTCGGCTTGTTTGTTGAGCTCCGTCATTGCTGAAGCTGCCTGGAATGTTTTCTTGGTGTAGTCGGCTGTTGCTGTTGCTATCTTCTTTGTTCCTTCTACGACCTTCTTAACGGTGCCGTCGACGCCGGTGAAGACGTCGACCATCTCTGATCCTGCTTCCTTGACGCTATCCAATGCTCCACTGAAGTCGCCTTTGAGAAATTTAGCCATTGCCTGTCCTACGAAGCCTAGGACCTCGAGCATTGACTCGAAGCGTTCGACGATGTTGTTCTTGATCGCTTCGCCTAGTCCCTTGATGCTCTCCATCGGGTTGCTGAAGATATCCGTAAAGAACCCGGTGATGCCTCCGATGTTTGCTTCTATAAACTTTACGAAGTCGCTGAAGGCTATCTGTAGGAAGTTGAACGCCGTGTTGAAGGCGTCCACCACCTTTTGGTTGTTGTTGAATAGGTCGAAGAGAATATCCATTGCCTTCTGCACAAGGAAGATGATTCCGGAGGCCTTTCCAATGTTTCCAAATGCTTTGGATAGCTTGCTTACTCCTTTCTCGCTCTTGCCTGCTGTATCGCCGACGGCCTCTACACTATCCTTTGTGTCTTTGAGGCCCTTGTCGACGTCTCCTAGGCCTTTCTCAAGGCCGGAGGACATCTCCTTGATAGCATCCTTCAGCTCATTGATCGCACCAACAAGTTCATTGGTTTGGTCCGTTGCGTTAGATTCTACGTCTATCTGTACCGTTTCCTTAATGGCCATTCTTCAGTCTTTTAAAGTATTGTTTCCAGTTCTTTGGCTCTTCGTATTTGCCTTTGGCTATCGCTATGGTTTCTGTCTTTGCTTCTACCTCCGGTAGCGTATCGATGATGTATTTCAGGTATCCCATTACACGTCGTTTAGTAGTTCGAGTGATGCTTCTCCTGTGGTCAGGTTCAGCTTCACATTGTTGATGATGTAGTTGCGCTCGAGGATCGTCAGCTTGTCATTGTTCTTTAGCTTTAGCATCAGGCCCAGGGGAAGCTGGGCCTTGTAGATGAACAACCTGCGAGTTGCATCGTATAGGTCCGTGATGTAGTCCTTCCAATAGTTTTGGTACAGGCTCTGTGTAAAGCCCTGGAGTAGGTATGGATCTATCTCTGTTCCGAAGTTTATCGTTTGCGTCACGGTTGCTGCCGTGTCGCTGTTGACGTTGCCTATGAGCCACATATCCTGCTTTTCAATAGCGTTGCCGCTCATATTGGTGTAGCTCCAGTGATTGCTTATTGGTATGCGTAGGTTCCCTGCTGCGTAGAAGATTATTGGCTTGCCTATGTAGGGTTCTTCTTCTCTTGTGACGCATTGTCCGACGTTGATTTGCGTAAGGCCAACGCCGCTTGTGTATATATCTGTGAGGCGCTCGAAGAGCATATTGTCGAAGCCCACCTCAATATCAAATTCGTCTGCATCGAATGTGAAGTCGGCCCGTAGGTCGCCATAGCCAATGTCGTTCTGCAGTCGGTATGTTTCGCCGAGGATAGCCTCTGTCTCATTGTAGCTGAAGGATATTCTTCGATAGAGCTCTGGTTTCTTTATTGTCGATTCTTCGGTATCTACGTATTGCGAGATCTCGTGTGTTGTTCCTTCGCTGTACCAGGTGTCCAATGGCTCGACGTCGTATTCAGTTGGTGATGTGGGCACCACTACCAGGTTCCACATCTTAATTAGGCTCGCTAGGAAGTCCGTGACTTTCTGCTCCGGCATCTGATCAGCTATTGTTACTATACCGGCAGTGGTCATCGCCAACGGAATAGCAGTAGCAGCCAACAAAGTTGTTCCGGCTGCATCGGCATACCAATTAGCTATTACCCCAACGGTAACTTGCCCACCATCTCCCGATGGGGCTAACCGCATATCAACATAATCACCTACGGCAAGAGTCGGTAAGAAAACAAACTCATTAGAAACATTGCCTGTATGCTCTTTAAAAGAAAACCGTGTGCCGTTTATGTAAACGTCTACTCTATAATTGGTAGCGGCAGTAGCCGTACAACTGTAAGATATTAACGCAGGGTTTGACGAAGCTGTTACATCGAACCTGTGCAGCGTATTGTTCCAATCCGTGCCCCCTCCATCTACTAATTCTATTAGCTCCGGTGTTGCGCCTACAGGCTGATCCTTGAACATATACCCTGCTCTCCTATGACACCACATAAATAGTTTACCGAAGTCAGTGCTGTCAAAGAAGTCGCTGTTGAAGGTTATGCCGTACTTAACTTCTATTGCCTCTAGGATTCTTTTGATCTTTATTGCTGGCTTGAGGTCATAGTAGAACACGCCGTGGTCCGGATCATTGTGATAGTGGATGTTGCCGTCTCCGTGTGATCCTTGGCTGTCGTAGAACCATCTCGTTACCGGAGTGATCATTGGGTAGATCACGCTGCTGCTTGTTCCGGTGACGTAGTTGTTGATGCCGGTCTCTATATTGGTATCATTGAACGTGTGATCGTATGCTGACAGGTCCAGGTCATTGAGCTGGTCCTCTCCTATCAGGTCCTTCAGGCTTGTCGTCTTGCTGTAAAACGAGACACTGTAGGCATAGGGCTCACCTTTCTTCAATTGTACCTCCTCGAGCTCTAGAACGCCTTGCTTGAAGACGTTGCTGTTGACCTCGATGAATGCATCTACTCTTTGAGCTGCTTGGAAGCCGCCTTGGACATCTACGTTGTAGTAGTGTTTGAAGATTGCATTGTTGCCGGGTGATGCCGGCAACGTGAAGCCATTGCTGTAGTCTCCGAAGACCTTGGAGATGTCACTGATGTTCTGTGTCGTCAGGTTCATCTCTATCGCTTCGTCTTCGAATAGGTCGGCTCTTTGTCCGTCAATATATAGCTCTACTTTATACATATCGGATGTCGAATGCTTCTTCTACTTCTATCGTGTAGTTGATGTTCTTGTCGTTTATGCTTTTCTGTAGTGTTATGCTTTGCGTTGCAACACTTACCGGGACGCCATCGAGCATTACTCTGTCGCTGATCATCATTTGCTCTATCACATTATTATAGTCTTCTCCTACCCATCCTGTATTGAGTGTGAAGCGCTTTCTTCCGTTTACGTTGTAGCGCTGGTATAGAGGATTGGTTGTCGAGTAGGTGTATCCGGATGCTGATGAACTACCGATTGATTTTCGGTAGTTATCTCCTGATGTGTCTATCGTCTCTTCGCTGCGCTTAAAGAATGTGACGCTTTCCCATACACCGTTTTTGTTTACGAATTGCATATGGGCTGGTGTGTACTTTGCTTCGCACGTTGGGTAGAACCTACGAGTGTCCAGAACCGTTCCGTCTTTATCTTTTAAGCGGATGTCGTAGTAGTTCGTGTAGGTCAATGGCTCACCAACGCTATCAGCCCAAGCCGTGAGGTTGGTAACACCACAAGGAAGCAGTAGCACTCTCTCCTCTGCTTGGAGACCTTGCAATTGTGCTTCGGTAATACGGATGTCTATATTATAGCCTCCGTCACCTAATATCTCTACAATGTCAAGACCTATGTTAGCACATTCCGTACCTCCCTCAACTGTTCCACCATCAGCAAGGACTCTATCCTTGTATGCCCAATAGATGTCATAGCCCTCACCCCACTTACCAAGATATACCGGCACAACTTCGTTACCGCTATTTTGAATGTACTTGACTGCATTTATACTTGCGAAGCCCTTGTTTAATTCCTTGTTTGATGCTTCAATGAATATGTGATATCCGTTGCTCGCTTCGAAGATGTCTGTGCTTCCTGTGTCGTTTGAGATTGTCGGTGGATCAGCTTTGTTGTAGTAGCTGACATTGTAGTCCACCTGGATCCATACGATGCTGCCGTCCGGAGCGTAGCTCACGTCTGTTGCATCGAAGCCTTCGTAGCTGTTCGATAGGTACTCTCTGACCATTGGCGCTATATCGAAGGATAGGTCCGTGCTTGCGAAGACATCACGGAACAGGGTGTATTGTGCTGATCCTGGTCTTGAGCTTCTTGATCCGGTCCAGATGTATAGCTCCAGGGTAACGTCTGTAATCGAGGACGCTAGGGATCCGTAGTTGGCTGTGATGTATATAGGGCTTCTTGCTCCTACTAGGCTTTGTGGTGATACAATCGGCATTAGAATATATCTTTTAGTGTGTACTTCATAAACTCTTCTATGTCGAGCTTGAATGCTTTTCTTATCTCCTGTGGCATTCGCTTGTATCCCAGGGTGAATGCTCTTGTGAAGAAATGGCTAGGCTTAATTCCGTCTCGGTATATCTTGTTCTGTATTGCAAAAGCAAGGCTCCGTCTCTTGATGAACCGGCCTTGCTCGTCTCGTATGCTTTTGAAGCCTCTTCTTACTATCCATTTGTCTAGTGGTCCGATTGGTGGCTTCTTGTTTCGGTAGCTGTAGGGTGTGTTGTATTTCTTCTTGATACCGCTGACACCTTTATCCTGGTATTCTCCGTAGTCCTCCATAAAAAATTCGAAGCGGAAGCTGATGCCGCTCTTGCTAGGCTCGCTCTTGTAGCCTAGGCTGTCGTATAGCTTCTTGCTGACGTTCTTCTTCTTCTTGGTTAGGTTCGTTCGTGCTTGCTGCACGACGTACTTACCGAAGGTGTCGAAGGTCTCTTGGAGGTATTTCGGGTTAAACGCAGGCACTGATATCTTTATTCGGTATGCTTATGTTGATTGTCATATCCCAGCCGGCTAGCTCGTTATCGAAGCGCTCAACGAACGGCTCCGCTGTAGGCGTGCCGTCGACCTGGTATTGGTCGGAGAAGATTGTTCCTCTACTCATATCCGTCCATAGCTTATTGGCCACCTGGAGCATTGCGTTGTGTACGTCCTGCTCATTGCTGTTGCCTCTGAAGATCTCTCCGTCTCTCGGGTTAGACTTGTTGAAGTCCACCAGGTCCGCAAACAAGATGCTTACGTTGAAAGTCATCACGTGATCGGAGAAGGTTACGTTCTGCACTATGATGTGGGCTAGTGGGAAGATCGTTTGCTTCGCTAGGTCGACCTCGAGTAGGTCTCCTGTCGTCACTGTGTTGATGCTTGGATTTGCCTCCAGGCTTGTCTTTAGTTTCTCTAGTAAGTCGTAGTATCCTGTCATTGCTTCTTTAGCATTCTTTGTTCTGTTTCTATCTTCTCCTTCTCAAATTCTAGGTACATCATAGCGCTGTGGAGGCCGAGTCTAGCAACGTCCTCAAACTTTGTAACGTCTCCTTTAGCGAGTGCATAGAAGCTGCTGTACCATCCCCACTTTCGTGCGAAGTTTGCTTGTACGCTGTACTCATCTCCTCCTCCGAAGACTCCATCATAACTATCGACAATTCCGTTCCTAAAGTCCAAAAAAAAACCAAGGCACCGAAGACCATCGTCATAGGTGCACTCTTCATTGTCTCGCTGTACTTATGGCTGCTCTCATAGTCTTCTATCCGGTAAAGCTCCTTGGCCCGACTTACAACGGGCCGGTAGAGGATAGCCATTGCATTGTGCATCGTTTCCCAATCTACGATCGTACTGTCCAGGTCCACATACTCTCCGAAGGTGATATCTTCTAGGTTCGGTATAAAGCCGTACTCCTTGTTGCTTATCTCGACGCTTTTCGTCAGGCTGTGCTTCTTATCGAAGTATCCGAAGATGCGACTGCTGATCCTGGTGACTTCTTTGTAGGGCATACTGTTGATAATAATCAACGGTACGTTGCAGAAGATCTCTATTGCCTTCTGTGCTAGGAACATCTCGTCTTCGCTTTTGAGCGAGACGAAGCGTTGATATTGGCCTAGTGTTATCTCGTGGAGACCTTCCGGTATAATGATTTCAACCTGCATATATAAGTAACTGATTTTTTGGATTCTGTTTTATCTTACTGCGTATCTACCGTAGTTCGGTCTAGCCATTCTGTTGTATGTGGCGTAGCGCATTGCATCGATAGCGTGATTGTATTGGTCCACCGGTTTGTTTAGGATCTTGCCGTTGGTGTCTTCTATCCACTTGTAGTTACGCATCTCCTTGATCAGGTTGATGCTGCCCTTGGTGATGTAGAGCTTGTGTCTCTTGAGCATATCGATACCGGCCATTACACTGTCCGGTCCTTTTGCTGTTGCTTTGATGTTCCAGCCGAATAGCTGCAGCTCCTTTATACTCTTTGGCTCTGCACTATCTGCAAAGATTTCCACCCTACGGTCCAGGTTCAGTCCCTGGAGCGTTTTGTGGATGTCTCTGTTCGTCATTCCGGTTTGGTAGATCTTCTCATCGAAGTATAGCTCTCCGTCGTACTCGTATGCTGCGACGAGTGTTGTCGGATCGTTTGTGAACCCGAAGTCCATTCCCATTGCTACCTGGCGTGCTCCGTCCGGTATCTTCTCTGTCTCGTGGTATTGGAAGATGAGCGCTTTGGACGCTCCTCTTTCTCCTAGTCCGTAGACCTGCCAGTACTGTTCGTCTGTTTCCTTCAGGCGTTCGATCTCATCGACGATCGTCTGTGGTAGGAAGGGATTGTCTAGGTAAGTTGTTTTGTGGAACTGTGCGTCGTTTCTTGGTATGACCTTGTCATATATCCAGTGGTATTCATCACTCGGGTTGTAGTCAATGATCACTCGGCCTGTGGTCCGGAGGATCAGCTGCTGCCAATCTTCGTAGTGCAGCTCATTGGCCTCATTGATGTAGAGCAGGTCCCTCTTGCGACCTCTTACCTTCTGTGGTTGGTCCAGGGATATAAACTCGACCATATTCCCACCGAGCATATACTCGTGTGAGCTCTTGTTGTGGTTTGCCGGGTTGTATTGCCCGACCTTCTCGAGGATCTCGAAGAAGTCACGCATCACCGAAGACCTCACCGCAGGGAAGGTCTTCCGGCATATAGTGATCGTCTTTCCTTTAACTTCGGATAGGCAGTAGTAAATTATCCATATCAGGATGTTGTAGGTCTTTCCTGAACGGGTACCTCCTTGCTCGATGATGATCTTCTTGTCAGCTTGGAGTAGGTGTCTGAATACAACATTAGTCTCTAGTTGCATCTACGATCTTGATGTTGAAGCCTGTGTCTGTATCGTGCTGTATCTCCTGGCGTTCTATGTAGCCTCGGTTCTTGCCTTTGGTCTTCAGGTAGAAGATTGTCGCACCTGTGCTTCCTTCTCTTATCTGCTTGTGGAGTTGGCTCTCGGCAAAGTCTAGAGCTACGTTTTGTAGCTCATCTATTGCTTTCTTGAACTCGGGATCGTTATTGTAGTAATCGTAGTAGGTGACTCTTGCGACTCCTACCATCTTGCAGGCCTGGGTAACTACACCTAGGCTTTGCTCCATTGCATCGATCAGTTGCTTTTTATTCTGTAAGGTTTTGTTTGCTGCCATAGTGTTTTTTATTAATTAGAGAGCCCGGGGATGTAAGCGACACCTGCCCGGGAACCAAACCATACCTTCAGGGATTTGGGCTGAAGGTTTTATAGTAAGAACGTTTGCTTATATAGTCTCTCCGTTTATTTGTACTGTTATGTGTTCGTCAAGTTGTTGCATTCTCTCTATGATGACCTGGCAGTACTTCGGATCGAGTTCGATGCCGTAGCATTTTCTTCCGAGTTGGTGGCAGGCTACCATTGTGCTTCCTGATCCGGAGAAGGGATCTCCGACGATCTCGCCTATCTTTGAGCTGTTCTTTACCAAGTCTCCTACTAGTGGGATAGGTTTCATTGTGGGGTGCACGTCGTTCTTTGACGGTTTGTCGTGGTGTATGATCGTGCTTGGTGCTTCATTGATTTCTTCGAGGAGCTTTACGAGCTCCTCCTTCTTCATCTTACTGAAGTCTACCTCTTGTTCTATTACTGTAGGGTTTGTTCTGTCGTTTGTGAAGTAGTGTCCTGCTCCTTCTTTCCATCCGTATAGGATTGGCTCGTGTTTCCATTGGTAGTCTTGTCTTCCGAGGACGATGCTGTTCTTTACCCATATCAGGCACTGCTTGAGGAGCAGTCCGCTTCTTTGCCAGCCTAATCGGAAGGCGTTGCTTGCGCTATCGGCGTGGAAGACATACCAGCCTCCGCCCTTCTTTGTTTTATGTGCGTTCGCATCGTAGAAGCCCTGGAGGAACTTTAGGAAGTCTTCGTCACCCATCTTATCGTTTTGGATCTTCAGTCCGTTGCTTCCTTCGTAGTCTACATTGTATGGTGGATCGGTTACTACTAGGTCGTAGTATTGTTCGCCTGTTAGTCGCTCGACGACGTCGTAGGACGTGCTGTCGTCGCAGATCAGACGGTGGAGCTCCTCATCTGCCTTGTGGAAGGTTATAAGGTCTCCTTGCTTAACATATAGCTCCGTCTGTTCTGATGCTTCGTAGTGATCGTCTTTTGCTTCTTCTTCATCGAGCTGGGCCCAATCCTCGGGGAAGTCCATTCCCCAATCCAGGAGGTCTTCTGTGTTCCATTCGTTTGCTAGCGCATCCCAATCCCATTCTCCAAAGCTGGAGTTGTCCTTGATGATGAACTGTTTCTCTTGGTCCTCGGTAAGGTTGCTTGCTTTGATGATGGGCACCTCTTTGAGGCCTGCTTCCTGGCAGGCTCTCAATCGCATATTCCCTCCGAGCACTATCATATCGTCATTGACGACGATTGGGCGTAGGTCGAGCATCTCCGGAAATTCCTTGATGCTCTTCACTAGCTTTTCGAACTTGTGTCCCTTGATTGTTCTCGGGTTGTTTGGGTTTGGCCTTACGGCTGTGATCTTTACTCTTTCCATTATAATCCGCAGTATCCACTGTCGCATTCATCGAAGTCCTCTTCGAATAGTTCGAACTGTAGTTTGTAGTTTTTTATTTGTTCGTATGTTACTCCTGTTTTCCAGGTGCCTTTTCCATTTCTTCCTAGCTCCTGATCAGCAAACCATTGCATCTTCTCCGGGTTGCGCTCGAACATCTTTTTGAGTAGGATCTCGTTTCTGTGGAAGCATCCGACACAGTTGTTCATCCAAGCAAATCGTACCGGCTTGTCTTTCCAGTACTCTTCGATTTTGTCTTTGTAGATGTTGTCGATGATCAGAGGGAAGGATGGCGCCTGCCATTCGAACACTTGCCACTTGTTGCGGCCATCAGGATGTTTCTCTACTGTGGCTTTGATCTCAAGCAGTCCGTTCTCATTCTTCTTGCCAATCATCTTCTTTGCTCGACGCTGCTCATTGGCTCGGAAGCCAATACGCATATCTACCGGCTCTCCTATCTCTTTATGCCACCATTCAAAGATAGGTATGAGTTTCATATTCGTGGTGCAATATCGGTGCAGTTTGTTTGGTAGCCATCCGCCTTTTGTTTTGACTACCTCATCAAAGGTTACTCCGGTGACCCAAGTTATCGGTCTTCCGATGTATTGCTCTAGGTCTAGCATTGTGTATATGATCGCATCTTCTTCTGCTGTAGCTATGAACGGAGCTTGGATCCTGTCTTCTATTTCTCTCCTGATCTTCTCGTCCTTGAAGCGACAGTTTTCGTCTTCTATACGTACCAGCGAGAACACATCGTGGTCAGCAGGATAGTGTGCTGCGATGTAGGCTGATGTCTTCCCTCCGCTTAAACTGTTTACGCTTTTCATTATAAAGTGTCTTCTATATAGTAACTGTCAATATCGTTTTTGTCCAGAAAGAAGTGTTTGTAGCGTTCTAGCGCCTGCTGCACTTTCTCTCGTCCTGCGAGGTAGAACTCCTCGCTGACGTGATAGACTCCGATGTCTAGGCTGCCCTTGTCTATGGCAGCGAAGTGGAAGTTCTCGTAGGGTATTCCGAAGAGGTTGCAGTAGAGGTAGCATTGCACATCGTATCCGTACTTGCGTGCGCTGTACCTGAAGGCGTTCAGGTCCGTTGTGGTTTTCAGATCGATGATGTGGCCGTTCTGTATGATGTCGGCCTTCGCTCTGAATGGGTATCCGCCTAGCATATCGACGCAGGGTACTTCGAACTGTGCGCCCTGTAGGAAGGATAGTATCTTTTCGTTCCGGAGCATCGCATCCTGCAGCCTCCGGATCTCTTCCTCTTCCTTCTTTGTGATCACCTGGGTGTTCATCTCCTTGGCCTCTTTGAAGGCTTTGGCGTTTCTGCTTTGTACGTCTACTACTTCTACCTCATCCATTTTATGTGGCTCGAGGATTGCCCAGTGGAAGAGCTTACCGATCAGCAGGCTCTTGGTGTCCTGCTGTGCATACTTCTGCATATAGTGGTATGTCTTTGGGCTTTGTAGTAGTTGCTTTAGGCTGCTGCTTGATAGCGCAGCCTTTCCAAGGTATCCGTAGTAGTAGTCGTCTTCTATGGCTAGCTCTTCTAGTATGAGCTTCTCCTCCTGGCTTCCGTCCAGGAGTCTGATCATCTTTCTGCTATAAGCCATATCCGCCGGTTGGTGCCCACTGCTCGAGGAGGCCGTTTACAATTCCGAATACCATTGTTGCGAGGAAGAAGACTATCAGTCCTCGGAGCACATCTTTGTAGGTGTAGTGTTTCATCGTTAGTCCTTTTTGTTTGCCCTAATTACGTAACTATTAAGTTACTACGCAAATTTATTTTTCCTCGTCGAGTCTTGTTGCTAACTCGATTGGTAGCATTGTGATCTCTTTCTCTATGTTCCTGCGATCCGGGAAGTCTGTCTTTCTCGGTAGGTACTTCATTTCCCATTCCAGGTCCTGGAGTGCCGACAGGTTGAAGGAGTATATTCCCTCCGGTGTGCTGTTTATATAGAATGCCCTGGTGCCGTACTCCTGCGCTCTTTTTATAAGCGCATCGTACTTCTTCTTTTCTAGGATCAGGTCATCGTAATGTTTTCTCCGGCACTTGAGTTCGATGTCCATCTTGTATCTCAATGAGTAGCAGTCGAAGCTGGAGTATTGCTTCTCGCTTTTCTCAAGGTCCGGAATGTAGCAGAGCTTGATTATGTTGTACAGATCAAGCTCCTTCATACTCCTTGTATACTTTCTTCAGGTCCTGGAGCACTCGGTTCCATTCTTTTGGGCTACAGGTACAAGGCACGTAGTACTTGTGTTCGAAGACTCGTGCGTGGATCCTGGAGAGTGGCTCCTGCCATTTCTCTGTGACTTCTCTTCCGTTAAACTCACCGAAGAATGTTTTCAGCTGTTCGTGCTCGCTCTGTTCCAGGCAGAGCACTCTGCTCTTGTAAGGGAATATCTTATTGAGCTTTTCCTTTCGGGCATCACATCCGCAGTCGATGCCTGTAGCTGCACTGAATATCTCCACCGCTTTCTTGATACCTGTTGCTTCAGTTATCTTCTCTACGGTGTCTCCTAGGCCTTTAGATTTCTTTTGTGTAGTCTTTGTACTCTTCTTTGCACTTGGCTTTGATTGTTTCTCTGACATTCTTTATCGTGTTAAATATTGAACTTGAGCTGATCTTGCTTCCTTTGCTTAATTGTCGGATTGTCTCTCCTCTGCCGTAGTAGATCTCGAAGATCTTTTTGTCATACCAATGCAGGTCTTCGACGCATTGAGCGATCTCGACTAGGAGCACCTCGAGTGCTTCCTTGTCGTTTTGCTCTTCCTCCTGGGCTAGGGAACGTATTGTGTCTATGTTTACTTGTGGTACCTCTTGCTTCTTCTTGTCGTAGAATAAGTTACGCATTGTGATGTATACGTAGAAGGTATTGATGTCGTCATTGTATTGGATCTTCTCTGCTGTCGTGAAATTGTACATCTTAATGTACATATCCTGTACCAGGTCTTCGGCATCTTCTGTGTCGAGTCCGAAGCTGTAGGCCATTTGTAGCCAATCGTTATGTTTTGCTGCAAGCAGCTCTAGCAGTTCCATTAGGTATTGTGTGCAATAATCTTACCATCACGGAACTAATATACTGTTTTTCAGCAAGTATGCAATAAAAAAATGCAGCCGTTGTTCACAGCTGCACTCTATCCATTAGGTCTTCTATCTTTTTCTTGAGCTCTTTGTTCTCCTTTTTCAGTTGTTGATTGTCAATCTTTAGATGTCCGTTCTCAATCTGTGCTTGGAGGATCCTGGTCTCTATTTTCTCTATCGATGTTATACAGAAGCTGATTGCCGTGTAGAGTTGCTCGAGTTGTAGTACCGCTGTATTGTTCTCCTTGTTGTCTTGCATCATTGCGCCCAGGATCAGGAGTTGTTCCCGGAGTGCCATCTTTGCGAATCCTTTCATTCTGATGTTGTATTTCCCTTTGTAAGTGTACGATTGCTTTGTGCAGGTCCTGCGTCATTGGATTGCCGGGCTTCTTCCCGGCTCTCATCAGGTACGTCAGGGCCGTTCCTATGTTGTAGTTGTCCTCGCTGAAGTCGAGGACCACATCCATAGCTTCTATGCCTTTGTATTTTCCTTTGTAGTATTTCATTCCGGTGTTCCTAGTTCTTCTTGGATGCGTTCTTCTACGATGTCGAAGAAGTCTCCGTAGTTGAGTTGTTGATCGCCGATCCATATGTTGCGGATCTCGTAGCTTGGAGCGATGTAAGGCAGGTCGTAGCTTCCTTCCTGGCCTTCGTCGTACCATACCATTGCGTAGACGTCTAGTCCGTCTATGTCGAAGTGATGTGTGTAGTCTTTCATTTTCCCTTTGTTTTTAGCCAATGTAGTACAGTTACTATTCAAAGTCAACTAATCCTCGAACAAATTCTCGCTCGTCTGGAGCGAGCTTTCCTCGCATATACATCTGCACCAGGATGTCGACCATTCTCTTGTAGTTATGCTTGTTGATGAGCATCAGCTCCGTACCGGCATTGTCCATAGATCTTCTATATCGTTTATTGGTTTGAGATCGCTGTTCTTGATCTCGTATGTTGGTGCCTTCATTTTGAACTTGGTACCGTCGTCTCTGTATCGGACGCTTCCTTCCGGGAAGAAGTCAGCGAGCTCCAGGAGCGTTTGCTTGTCCTGGTATCCGCAGATTGTCAGTACGCTTGTTGTTTTGTTGATGCTGCAGAAGACGTAGTAGTCGCAGTCGAAGTCCTGCTGGTAGGCTATGAAGTTATTCACGTAGTGGTCCTGGGGATCTACCGTTCTTCCCATTGTTTTGATGTCGACCTTGGATCCTGATAGGACCAGGTCGTATCCTCCATCGAAGCCATTGAGCTCTAGGACTTCTATTCCTAGTAGCTCCTTGACTGTGTATTCTCCAAGGAGACCTACGTATTGTTGCTCCTGGGTTCCGTCGCCTCGACCTCGGTTTGCTACCGAATGCTTCAGTAGAGCATTCCATATCCTGATCTTCAGGTTCTTGTCTATGTTATAGCTTACCATTGATCGTCTCTGCAAATTTCATTTGTGCTCGGTAGTCGTTTATCATTTCTATTGCGTCTTCCAATCCGTATTGGTATTGGTAGTGTGCGTTTTCTTCTTGCGCTCTTTGTAGCGCAGCGTCAAGCATTATGATTGCTTCTCGTAGTACTTGGTCTCTAGTCATTTTCGATTCCGTTTTCTTCTAGGTCTCTATTCATTAATTGTGTCAGCTTGTCCATCACATCTTTATTAGGCGCAGCCTGCGTTGGTATTTCCTGATCAGAAGTGCGCTGTTAGTAATTTGGTTTTGCAGCTCCGGCGTCCAGCCGAAGCGGCTTGCTTGAATCGTCATATTGACGTTGTCAATCATTAGCATCTCCAGGTACTTCTGTATCTCCCGAATGTGTTTCCTTTTCCGTATCATTAGCTTTCTTTATTGCCCTTTGTTTATATATCTGTTCTGCTATCTTATCTCCGATGCGCTGCATCGCTCTGCGTCGTCTTCGGTTAGGTTTGTGATCCTTCATCTCTCTTTGTTGTTAATGTTCTATTAAAGACACAAAACCCTATCATTCTGTATCATTATTGGTTTCTAATTTCTCAAGCGTATCCTTCAGTATCACGTTCCAGGCATACTTATCCTTGTCAGCGTTCCAAAGTTTCTCGTACATTTCCAATAGTATCTCTCTATTTGTCATTTTACCCTTATTTTGTGTACCATATTGTACAATTTTACCCTTATTTTGTGACAATTTAAGGCTCATCGTTGTGAGGATTTGCGAATCATCTTGGGTCTATGTCCTCTTGGGTTATGATAATCTCAATGCCTGTATACTTGAGTTGGTGTAATGCTCTACGGCATTCTCTGGCTTTTTCTATTGTGTCAAAGACTACATCAAATTTGTCCTTGACAAATACTCTAAACTTTTTCATAGTAGGTTCTTTAATCGCAAGCATTCAGTGTTTAGTTTCTCTGCTCTTGCTTGTTGTCTATTTTTTTCCTTCTCTAATCTAGCATATTTTAATTGATAATCAGCAAGTTGCGTGTCATAATTTCTCTTCATCACGTCAATTTTTCGCTCATACATATCAATCATTGCGTTGATCGTCTTGTCTCCGGTGACCGGGATCTTCCTTTTACTGATGACTTCTTTGATCTGTTCCTGGTATTGGTCCATCAGGTCTTGGATATCTTCGAGGACCATTAGGTAGACTTGCTTGTAGTTGCTGTCGTAGATGAAGTTCTGTTCGTGTTGCTTCCTAGCGTGCAGCACTGTGCAGTGGTCCTTGTCCATTATCGATCCTATTCCGGATAGCGATAGGGCTGTGGCTTCTGTTGCAGCCACCAGGAAGGCGAAGCGCCATACGACGTTCTCTCTCTTCCTGTTGTTTCCAATGTTATTCTCTTTCTCGATCTCTTTCCACAGCGCTCGTAGCATATACTGTTGATCGAGGATCATCTCTAGCCTTGAGACATCTTTTGTTGATGTATTTGTTGTAGCCATTCTAGATGTTCTTTTTTGTCACCGTATTCTACGTGGCATTTTCTGCATACCGCCATCAGGTTTTCGATTTGATCGGCCGCTTTGTTGCCGCCGATCCCTCTCCTGTGTATGTGGTGGATGTCTACTGCCCTAGTTCCGCATACCTCGCAGGGTATGAAGTCGTCTAGGACGTAGCCGAAGTGCTGCATATAGATCTTGGTGTGCTTTTTCATATTGTCGTTTGTTCCGGTCCTTTGCGTAGCATCTTGACCAGGTCCTGGCCTCCTATTACGAAGCCGGTGTTGCCCGGCTTGCTGCGTAGCACGATCGGTTCCTCCATCGGAGTGGGACGGCCTCCGGTCTCCATCTCCTTTACCTTCCTGATATGCAGGTGGCTGTACATCCAATCGTCAGGGTGCTGGCTGTACCTGTGGATCACCATAAAATCCGAAGCCCGGTTCACCCATTTACCGCCACCTTCAGAGTCGGCAGCCATTGGTGGGCTAGGGAAGCCTTCGTAGTTTGATCCTTTCTTATTGGTCCGGCGCAGCGCCTCTGTCACGGCGTGCGTATTAAGCCATATGCTGACGTTGTTCTTGCTGCAGAACATTCGCATCTCGCTTGCCGCCATATAGTCGTAGTCGTGGCTTGTCAGTCCAGTGAGGGCCGTCTTGTCTTTTGCTAGGCTGTTGTAGGGATCGATAAGGAAACCATCGTATTCCCATTCATCGTAGACCTCCTGTGCGCTCTTTAGGAGCGACTTGTAGGTCTGCAGCTCGCTGATGTCCATTATCATAAAGTACTGCTGTAGGAACATCAGGCTGGTTTCGAATTGCATCATCGTCATATGCTCCAGGACCTCACCGTTGTAGTATTCTATGAGCTTCTTCATTATGGAGTAGGGCTCGTTTTCGCTTGAGTAGATCAACCACTTCAGGTTGTTCTTCAGGCTTTGGATCAGCATCAGGTAGATTGTGAGGCTGGTCTTCCCTACATTGGCGTGGCCAAGTATGATGTTGAAGTTGCGTGGCTTGAACCGGAAGTATTGGTCTATGGCCGGATGTCCGAAGGTGTAGCCTTCTTTGATTCTTCCTTCTTTTACCGAGAGCAGGTCCTCGTGTAGTTTGCTATAGTTAATCGTATTCTTCGTCAGTCCCATTGTCGTATTTTATTCTGTCGAGGAGCATATTGTGCTGCTCCTGGAGCTCTATGAATTGCAGCTGCAATATCATATAACTTTGGGCAAGATCCTTGTAGGCTTGATCTTTTCTCCATAGTTGCTCCGAGAGCAGTCTTTCTAGTTCCTCTTCGTACATCAGATGTATTCTTCACACTCGCTGCAAGTGTGTTTGGTTAAAGAGACTACTGTGCCGCATACGACACAGTAGTCCTGTTCTTCCTGTACGTTAGAATGGCAGATCATCGTCTTCTTCCATTTGTGGTGCAGGAGTAGGCTGCTCTCTGTATTGAGACGGTGCCGGTTGTGGTGGCGCCGGTGCTTCTTCCTTCTTCTTTCCTGCGTTGATCCAGGTATTGAACATCTCTGCAGCGTGCAGTGTATGTTCTATCTTCAGGTTGTGGATCGCTGCAAATTCGACTGCTGCTTTCAGGGCCACCTGGCGCACAATCAGCTCGTCTTTGCTTCCTCCTTTGTTTCCACCTCCGTAGGCCGGCTTGAAGCCGCCTCCACTGTTTCCTCCGCCTTGGAAGTTAGGGTTGACTCTTTTCATTCGGCTCTTCTCTACATCGTAGGTGTAGGTGAGCTCTTCTCCTACCTTTGGTTCCCAGCTCTTGGTGAAAATATCACCTGTCTGTCCATTGTCCATTGTGAGCTTGTAGATTTGCAAGCCGTTCCACTCTTTTTGGAACATCACGTCTTTGATCGTCGCTGTCGTCATTGTTTAGTAATTTTCTTGTTTGACATTCTTAATGTACTCATCTATCATCATCTGCGCTGTTTCAGCGCTGATGTCGCTTGTGAGCTGTAGCTCTCTGTAGATGAAGTTTCGGGTTAGGTGCAGCTCCTGGCGGAGTGCTGCGATCTCCGCTTGGTAGATCTCGTTTAGTTGTTTTTCCATTGTCCTTTGTTTTTGGTTAGTGCTAACGTAACACTTTAATTTTGAACACACAAGAAAGGCCCGGTAATAAAACCGGGCCTGACTTAACCTACTAAACAAAGG
>Ga0075463_10000230_pt1 | contig 17171 bp, 19 predicted proteins | sample DEB08_DNA_14_FD_77579 | JGI IMG/M metagenome (GOLD analysis project Ga0075463, IMG submission 77579) | Aqueous microbial communities from the Delaware River and Bay under freshwater to marine salinity gradient to study organic matter... | ecosystem: Environmental > Aquatic > Marine > Coastal ...
CCCATTTGTGGAAAAAAATCCGATTTTTTGAAATGCACGCTAGGCTTGACTTTTAGAAAAGTTTTGATTTCGTTTGATTTGGGGTACACTAAGATTAAATAAATCAAAAGGAGTTTAAGATGGCAAGAGGTGGATATAGGGAAGGAGCGGGAAGGCCCCCAAAAGTAGCGGAGGGGCCGCCCCAAAAAGCAGAAATTAAAACAGCGAATATTGATACGGATTGCGCAAAGGATGAGCCTGAGTCGATTTATTTTTTTCGCCAAATTATGAAAAACAATGATGTTGACCTGAGGATTAGAATGGACGCGGCGCGGCAGCTACTCCCTTATCAAGCCCGTCGTCTTGGCGAAACCGGTAAAAAAGAAGAGCGCGAGAAAAAGGCAAAACAGGCGGCGTCGAAGTTTGCGACACCTCAGCCACCAAAATTAGTGAGTGGTGGTAAGTGACCCCACCCAGTACCTCGTGCCTGGATTGGGTTGAGCGGCTTAAAGACGGGCGCTCGATTATCCCGCCTCCTTTGTTTCCTGATCAAGCAGAGGCTGCGCTGTCGGTTCTGCGTCAACTGAAAATTGTAGACGCGCCAGGTTCACCTACAATTGATGAGTCGTGTGCTCAATGGGTTTTGGATTTTGTGGCATCGGTTTTTGGCGCATACGATCCAGAGACTGGCAGAAGGTTAATCAAAGAATGGTTTGTGCTGATCCCAAAGAAAAACAGTAAATCAACCATTGCAGCAGCTGTAATGCTCACAGCACAGATTTTAAACTGGCGTAATTCGGCTGAGTTTACGATCATTGCGCCGACTGTGACCGTTGCAAAAAATGCGTTTACACCGGCTCGGGACATGGTCCGTCATGATGATGAGCTGGTTGATTTGATGCACATCCAAGAGCACGTTAAGACCATCCGACATAGAGGCAATGAGGCTGAATTGCGAGTGTTGGCGGCTGAGTCCAACACGGTGGGCGGGTCAAAGTCGGTTGGGTTGCTGGTAGACGAGTTGCATTTGTTTGGCCAGATGTCAGGGGCTGGTTCGATGTTTACCGAGGCTCAGGGTGGATTGGCGGCCAGACCTGAGGGTTTTATTATTTGGCTGACGACACAAAGCGACCAACCGCCAACAGGCGTATTCCGTGAAAAATTGCAATACGCAAGAGATGTAAGGGACGGGAAAATAGTTGACCCTGAGTTCGTACCGATTATTTATGAATTCCCGGATGAAATGATTGATGATGATAGTTTTCGGGACCCTGATAATTTTTACATAGTGAACCCAAATTTGGGATACTCGGTTGACGAGGCGTATTTGCGCCGTGAGTACAAAAAAGCCGAAGTTGAGGGACAGGAGAGTTTACAAAGGTTTTGCGCAAAACATTTGAACGTCGAAGTAGGCGTAAATTTGCGCTCAGACCGATGGAAGGGTGCAGACCATTGGGAGCAATGTTTTGTTGAGCCGTTTAGCTTAGATGATTTAATTAAGCGGTGTGAAGTAATAGAAATTGGCATTGACGGCGGTGGTCTTGATGACATGCTTGGTTTTTGCGTGGCAGGTCGAATAACCGGTACTGATGATGAGTGGATGACGTGGGAGCACGCTTGGATTCATACCTCAGTTTTGGAGTTGAGAAAGAAGGAGGCCAGCAGGTTTGAGGATTTCCAGCAAGAGGGAAGTTTGACGATTATTGAAACCGCTGGCGAAGACGTTTCTCAGGTAGCGGATATTGTAAAAAAATGCTACGACTCGGGGTTGCTGGATAAAATTGGTGTAGACCCCCATGGCCTCGGTGGTATTATCGAAGCAATCGAAGCAAGAGACGTTCCCGAAGATTTCATTCTAGGTGTGTCGCAGGGCTGGAAAATGAACGGCGCGATTATGACCACAGAAAGAAAACTGCAAGCCAAAAAAATTAACCATAGTGGCTTGAAGCTAATGAATTGGTGTGTTGGAAATGCGAAGGTTAAGCAGGTAGGAAACGCAAAAAGCATTACAAAACAACAAAGCGGGTCAGCAAAAATTGACCCGTTAATCGCTTTGTTTAATGCAATTTCTCTGTTATCATTGAACCCAGAGTCTAAATCTGGTATAGATGACTTTATAATGAACCCCATTAAAATGAGGTAATCTTGGCTATCCTGCGAAATTTTTTATCTTTTTTTGGTAGCTCGCAGGGCTTGACGCAGCGGCCAGGGCTTCAGATGTCTTACCGGCGATCAGAGCCTTCAATACCAGCAGCAAGAGTTAATTTTGACACGGCGCTTAGTGTATCTGCTTGGTGGGCTGGGTGTAGATTGTTGGCTGAAACGGTCGCTTGCTTACCAATCAATTTTTATCGTATTGACGGCGACAAAAAAACGCCAGACAAAAGCCACCCCCTTTGGTATTTGCTCAACGTTAAGCCAAACCGCTACCAAACAAAGGTCGAGTTTTGGGAAACGCTCATGCTTAACCTGGTGACGGATGGCAATTGCTATTCTTCGGTTGAGCGTATGAATTCTACAGGCCGTATTATTTCGTTGTTGCCGTTGATGTCCGCCCAGACTCAAACCGAATTGCTGAGTGACGGCGAGATTATTCACAAGTATTTAACCCAAAACGGGGCCAAAGTTTTTTCTTCTGAGTCGGTTTGGCATACGAAAATTTTTGGAAATGGAATTATTGGCTTGTCCCCGCTAAGTCATGCGGCTAATTCGCTGGGGATTTCGATTGCCGCAGAAAATCGGATCGGGTCCGTTTATAAAAATGGCGGTAAGCCTACTGGCGTTTTGACCATTGACAAGGTTTTAAACAAAGAGCAGAGAGGTAAAATTAGGGAAAGTATGTCAGAGCTTGCAGAGGGCAATGACGATAACTTGTTTGTACTTGAGGGCGGAATGAAGTATTCGCCAATCAGCATGACGCCGGGAGACATTGAACTGCTTGAATCTCGCCGGTTTCAGCTTGAGGACGCGGCTCGATTTTTGGGTGTTCCTTCTGTTTTGATTAACGATACGGCGGGTTCAACCACTTGGGGCAGCGGCGTTCAGCAGATTATTGAAGGTTTTTACAAGCTGAATTTGCGTCCTTATTTAGAGCGATTTGAGGCGGGTATTCGGGCTAATCTAATGAGCGCCTCTGATTCTCAAAAATGGTCGGTTGAGTTTGATTTTGACGCTTTGTTGAGGATGGATCAGGCGAGCCGATTTGATGGATATGGTAAAGGGATTCAGGCTGGCGTTATTACACCAAACGAAGCAAGAAAGCTTGAAGGTTGGGAGCCTAAAACAGGTGGCGATCAATTATTAGTCAATGGTACAATGGTACCGTTGGATAGTGTCAGGGGAAGACCAAGCACAGGGGTTAATGATGGGCGATGAATTAAAAGTTAAAACGTTGGCTTTAAGCGAGTGTAAAATTAAAGCGGCAGAAGATGGCGTAATGAGGTTTTCCGGTTATGCCTCTGTTTTTGGTGGGATTGATGCTTATGGTGACACGATTGATCCAAAAGCTTATGATGAAACACTAAAAAACCGAGAGCGCCCTATTCGAATGCGCTGGAATCACTATGGCTCGGTTATTGGAAAGTGGACAAAAATTGAAGTTGATGAGCGCGGTTTATATGTTGAGGGGGAGTTAACGCCGGGCCACAGTTTGGCAAAAGACGTTTACGCCAGCCTAAAACATGGCGCAATTGACGGAATGTCAATCGGTTATTATGTTCGCGGTTATGAAGAACTTGAAGAAGGCCGGACGCTGTTAACCAAAATTGAATTGATTGAAATTAGCGTTGTAGAAGAACCCGCTGACGCGATGGCGCTGGTTGGCGATGTGAAATCAAGGGTTGACGAATGCGCAAATTTAAAAGATATTGAATCAGTCCTGCGTGATGCTGGGCGTTTTAGTAGGTCAGAATCCAAGGCAATTGTTTCTCAGATTAAGGCCATTTCTCAGCGTGATGCTGAGAAAGAAAGGGAGATTGGAAGCAATCTCGAAAATTTGTTTAAAAATTTCAGCATCTAAAGGAATTAAAATGGACACGGAAATCATTCAAAAAGTCGAAAAGGGTTTGCAAGCGGTAACTCAAAAAGTTGATGAGAAACTTGAGCAATATAAATCGCTCGCAGAAAATAGCGAGAAGGCATCTACCGATCTTAAGCAAGAGCTAAAAGGCTTGCTAGAAAAGCACAACGATTTACAAACTGAGTTTCAAGAGTTGGCGCAAAAAGGTTTTAAGTTGGCCAAACAGGAAGTCAACGAAACATTGGGCCAGGAGTTTGTAAAATCCGCTCAGTTTAAAGACTTCAAGGACGGTCGCACGAACAAAATCCGTTTGGAAACCAAAAACACAATTTTGGGTGAGAGCGGTTCACCTCAAGCGCCTGACGGTGTATTAGTTCAAGCTGATCGCTTGCCCGGTATCGTTGGCGGCGCATTCCGCCCGTTGACCATTTTGGACTTTGTTAACCGTATTCCAACTACATCAAACGCTACTGAGTATGTGCGCGAAAACGTATTTACCAACAATGCGTCTGAAACGGCTGAAGGTGCATCAAAGCCAGAAAGCGATTTGACCTTTGAGCTGAAAACAGCAAACGTGAAAACCATTGCTCATTTCATTCGGTTGTCAAAGCAGGTCATGGATGATCAGCCTGCACTTGAGGGTTACATTGACCGTCGTTTGAGACATGGGGTTCAAAACATCCTTCAAACTCGATTCATCAACGGCTTGGCGGCTTCTTCTCAAATGTCTGGCTTGCTAGATACTGGCAACTCGACTGAGTACACCGCGCTAACTGGTGACAATAAGATCGACTTTGCTAACCGTTTGAAGTATGCGGTAATTGCTGCCGACTATATGCCGAGCGTTTACATGATCAATCCAGCTGATTGGTCGGCCATTGAATTGATCAAGAAAGGCGCAGGTAATGCCTCTTATGTTGGCCAAGAGGGCGCGGTTAGCTACCTGGCTAATGGCTTGGTTCCGATTCTTTGGGGCCTTCCTGTTGTTGCCTCAAATGCGGTTCCAGAGGGTACATTGATTTGTGCCGCGTCCGACGCAATGGCATTACGCCCACGCTCTGATGTTGTTGTTGAAATGTTCGAGCAAGATTCCGACAACGTAACCAAGAACCTTATTACGGTTCGCGGTGAGTTGAGAGCGGCAGCCGAATTCTACCGACCTGCTGCTATCCAGTACGGTACATTGCCAGCTTAATAAACCGGGGAGTTGCGAGGCTCCCCATTTTTTTGCGAGTTAGTATGAAAATAAACGTGAAAGCACTAAAAGATTTTTCGAGCATAAATGCCGGAAATTTTTCATGTGGTGAAGAGCGCCCAATTGACGATTGGTTAGCCAAGCAATTGCAAAATTCTGGTTTAGTTGAGATCGTTGTCAGTCCACGCCAAACAAAAGTTATCCCAAATGATTTTACATCGGGGCCAGGCGAGAATGGTTCATCATCGCAAGTGGCCCCAGCCTCACAAAAAGTGATTGCGAAAGAATCAAAAAGTGGCGAGAAGAAAAGCCGCAAAAAAGAGCAGTAATTGCAATTAACACATCATTTAGGCTGGCTGCTTGGTGTGATGTTCTTTATGCGTGTGATTTTCCTTGGTGGCAAACCCATTTAAACGAAATAAACGAAACGTGCAAAGCCGTCCGAGTGTCATACAGCAGCAGGGCTCACGAAGTTGGTGCAATTAGGGTCCAAGGTTTTAGTAAGCCGGGATTAGGCCGTGAGGTAATGAATTTGGGCGGAAATTCAGGTTATCAGTCTTTAAATTTGGCTTATCTTTGGGGCGCAAAATGGGTTGGTTTGCTCGGCTTCGATATGCAGGCAACCGGCGGTGAGTCGCATTGGCATGGTGACCATCCAGCAAAATGCAGAGGCGGAAACCCTCAGTTCACCCAATGGTTGAAAAACTTTGATGTTTTGGCGTCTGATTTAGTCAATGAAGGCGTGAAGGTTTTCAATTTTAGCCGTGAAACAGCTTTAAATTGCTTTGAACGTAGGCACATTGAGGGCTTGAAATGATAATTCAGGGAATGTATGGGCTTGGTGATAATTTTTACCAGAGGGCAATCATTCGAGAGCTTGGCCCTGTTAGCTTATACACTCCATGGCCTGAAATTTACGCTGATTTGCCTGTTCGGTGCTTAAAACCACAAACGACGCTTCGGACTCAAAAAAAACACATTGAAAAATCAAACTTTGATAATTTTAGACCGTCTGGGATAAAAAAACGGCTTTTTTATGACCAAAGAGGCACGATAATTGAGGCTCTTGAGCGTTCAATTGGCGTAAAGAATGCAAATTTATCAATAAAAATGCCGCGTCTAGGACTGAAAAAAAAGAAAACTATTATTGTCCGCCCGTGCACAGTTAGGGCAGAGTGGCCAGCAAGCGCCAGGAATTGTGACCCTAAATACCTATGTCAGGCAGTCGAAGCGCTAAAAGATGAGTTTCACATTGTTTCCATCGCCGACTTAGAAGATGGCAAGGAATGGATAGACGGAGACGCGCCGTTTGCCCATGAAAAATACCATGCCGGTGAGCTTAGTTTGACCGACATTATGACCCTACTTGAGTCAAGCGCGGGCTCTATCGGCTCGGTTGGGTGGCTTTTACCGGCAAGCATGGCATACAATCTTCCCATGCTGTGTATTTTTGGCGGGTGGGGCTCATCAAATTGTCCTGAAAGGTTGTTTGATCCAAGAATTGATGACAATATGATTGTTAAAGCCATGCCTGACAATTTTTGCATGTGCTCTCGGCATGACCACAAATGTGATAAACAAATAACCAACTTTGAGAAATACATTCATGAATTTAGATCAATTGCGAGAATTGGCTACAAAGCTTGATATTCTTGTTTGGCTCCCTGAAGTTGGCATCGGATACTATCCGGTAAAAGAACAGCCATATGATGCTGATTATTGGGCAAAATACAGGGAAATGGATCAATTCCCATCCGGGGAGTATTTGACTGACTTTAGGATTGAATTTACCCAGGTTAACGATGTAAGTTCAATGGTTGATGTTGGTGTTGGCGGCGGTCGGTTTTGTGAGGATATGGATTGCGCTGGATTTGACATTAACCCCAAAGCAATTGAGTGGTTAAAAAAAGAAAGGCGCTGGCATAATTTGCTAATGAGTGAAAAGCAAGTCGATCATTTGACGTTCTGGGATTCTCTTGAGCACATACACGATCCAAAAACAATTTTATCCAGGGCAAAAAATAGCGTTTTTGTTTCCATGCCAATTTACGAAAGCGCAAAGCACATATTGGAAAGTAAGCATTTTCGCAAAGATGAGCATTGTTGGTATTTCACCGATGATGGTTTAAAATGGTTTATGCGTTTGTTTGGCTTTGAATGCGAGAGGCAAAGTATGGGCGAACAATTGTATCGAGAAGACATCCACACCTACCACTTTAGGCGCGTAAATGGTTAAGAGAATTCAACGAGCAGAGCCATCAACAGAGCCAGTCACATTGGCCGAGGCGAGAGCCCATTTGCGCCTAGATACGTTTGGAAGCCCTCCTGCACACCCAGAAGACGATCTAATCTCGCTTTACATATCGGCGGCCCGTCAATTCTGTGAAGATTACCTGGGGCACTCAATAGCCTACCGAACATCTGTTATTTATTTTGACCGTTTAAAAGATGGCTTTATTGATTTAGACGAATGGCCGGTCTCAAGCATTGATCTTTTTGAGTATGTTGACTCAACTGGTGCAAATCAAACTTTGTCTGCATCCTCTTATATATTGGACTCAGCAAGCGCCCCGGCTAGGGTTTATTCGGTTGGCGATTGGCCGAGCGTTAAAACGAGCGTCCCAAATGTGGCCACTTTGACCGTTACGGCTGGATATACCGACGGGCAAAGCCCTAATCCACACCCAATTCCAAAAAGCATTAAAAATGCAATTTTGCTAATGGTTGGGCACCTATACGAAAACCGCCAACAAGTAGGCCAAAAGATGGACTCATTGCCCTATGGCGTTGAGGATTTGCTGAATCTGCACAGGACAAACCGGGGGCTTTGATGAATATAGGCCGACTGGACAAGCGCGTAACCATTCAGAGCAGGACTACCGTGAAAGATGTGTACGGCCAACCGCTTGACACATGGTCGGACATAGCCACGGTCTGGGCATCAATTGAATACATTGGCGGTCGTGAAAAACTCCGGTCTGGTGTAGTGGACGCAAGCTTAGATGTGACGGTTGCGGTTCGTTATTATGAGCAGTTAACCCCACCCAAAGATTCTGACGGCTGGCGGATTGTTTACGTTGCCAGAGAGGGAACAAGGTATTTATCAATCTTGGGTTCAAGAGACTTGCAAGAAGAGCGCCGATTTATCGTGTTTGATTGCAAAGACGGAAGCGAGGTGCAATCTTGAGCGAAGTAAAAATTGAGGGACTTGCTGAACTTGACCGACAGTTAAAAAAACTTACCGGGGCGGTTGAGGGGAAAATTGTTAGGGCTGGTTTGAATGCGGCAAACAGAATTATTAGAGATGCGGCAAAAAATCTTGCACCTGTTGATGATGGCGACCTTAAGAAGTCAATTCGTGTTTCTAGTAGGGTTGATAAAAGGCAGGGTAAAATTACATCAAAAGTTGTAGCGGGCAATAAAAAGGTTTATTACGCTCATTTTATTGAATACGGCACAGCAAGTTATTACACGGGTTCAGGTGATAGCAAGAGATCTGATTATAAGATTAAACCAGAAAAAAGAGGGGCTTTAGGGTTTGGTTCTGTGGTTGTTGAATCTGTTTCTCACCCTGGGGTAAGACCTCAACCATTTATGCGTCCAGCATTTGATCAGAATGTAACCAAATCATTAGAAGAATTTGGAAAAACGATAAGAAAAAGAATTGATAAAGAATTTTCAAAGAAGGTGACTAAATGAACCCTGAGATCATCATTGCCACCTGGCTTCAAGATGCAACGGTTTCAGCGGTGATTGGGGATCGCTACGCATCCCCTTATTTGCCTTCAAACTCTGAGTTCCCCGCGCTTGTTTACAATTTGGTTGATGCAACACCTCAGCCATTTGTAGCAGCGCAAGGCGAGCGAGAATTGGCGCAATGTAGATTTCAATTCAACCCCATTTCGACAAGCATTGGAGAAGTAAAGCAGATTGCAGATGTGCTAAGATCATTGTTTGATTTTAAGCACCATCAAACAATAGCCGGGAAACTTGTTGTTTCCATGCGTTTAATTGATGTCGGCCCAATGGAAAAAGATTCAGAGTCAGGGTTGTTTATGCAGCGGTTTGATTATAGAATGTTTTGGTACGAAACCTAATAGCTATGGGGTAATAAAATGACTGTTTACACTTCCGCAGGTTCAACTCTTCGGGTTACTGCATCCGCTCCAGCAACGTTTGACGAATCTGGATATAACACCTTGTTTACTTCTTCACCTTTGCCTTCGCTAGTTGGCGAGATTGAGGATTATGGAGAATTTGGCCGTGAATACAATTTGGTTACTTTTAACCCGGTTGACACTCGGGGAACAAAGAAATTAAAAGGCTCATTTAACGAGGGCTCAATTGCTCTAACTGTTGGCCTTGACACCGACGATGCGGGTCAGATCCTAATGAAAACCGCCTCTGATAGCGATGATGATTATTATTTCATGGTCACAACCCAAAACGGTGACCGTTATTTTTTCGCCGCTAAAGTGATGATGTTTAAAAACGTTGTCGCCGGTGTTGATGACATTACTCGGGCAAACATTACTCTTGAGATCACTACTAACGATGCTGGTGTTGGCATTGTAGAATCATTGGCCGCATAAGGGGCCGTAAACTAGCACTTTCCTTGACTCTGGCCGATCCTCGCAACGGCTGGGGTCTTGGTTGGTGCATAAATTGCGAGGTTAATAATGAGCAACATTGAAAAAAATGAATTCGAAGAATTTTTTCTCTCTGAAACAGCCGTTTTAGAAGTTGAAACCCCCACGGGTAAGCCGCTTTTAAGAAACGGCCAGCCGGTAAGAATTCACGTTTATGCCCCAGGCTCTTCTGAGTACGAAAAAGCAAAGGCTGCTCTTGATTCAGCAGCAACGCGCAAGGTCTTAGCAGCATTGGGTAAAAATGGGAAAAAAGAAGAGTCTGATGACAAGCAGGCTGATGTTAATTTCTTGGTTTCAGTTACCAAAGAAATTGAAAATTTCCCATATCCAAACGGATCCCGTGGTGTTTATTCTGAGACAAGGCTTATTTATATCAATAAACAAGTTCAAGCCTTCCTAGGGGACATGGCCAATTTTTTTGGCGGTGCTCAACAAGATTAATCGATTATGCCAAGCAATTGGCTTGGTATAGCGTAACCCCAGAAAAAAGGAAAAAATCCCGCCTTGATGATTTGCGAGATAGAGGCGGGGTGCCTGATCTGCCTGATATTGATGACCTAGAGTATTTGGTTAAGGTTTTAGAGCGTTGTGGGGTTTGCAAGTCTGGTTTTAATGGTGTTGAGCCGCTTAACTCAGTTGATGTCATGGAGTGGCAACGCGGCACAAAATACCCTCTTTCGGGCTGGGAGTTCCAAGCCATTATTGACGCCTCAAGGGCTTATTGTGCACAGTACCATCAATCTAAAGATCCACTAACACCCGCTCCTTATCGAAGTAAAATTGACTTTAATAGAGAGGTTGTATCTGATAAACTTACATTAGCGTTTAGAGCCCGAATTAAGTCTGACAAGGAAAAGGCAACCAAATGACCACAGTAGCCCAGCTTACTATCCAAATGGCCGCAGACGTAGCGCGGATTAAAAAAGACATGGATAGGGCGCAATCGACTGTTAAAGGGTCAATGCAGAAAATTCAAAAGTCGGCAGCGGTGGCCGCTAAAGCGCTAGGCGCTATTGGCCTAGCGTTGGGGGCAAGAGAGCTTATAGGCTTGGTTACCGGCCTAGGTGATGTTGGTAGGGAGCTTACCAAGTTAAGCAGATTGAGCGGCACTTCGGTGGGTCAATTTCAAGAAATAGCATTTGCCGCAAAAACATTCGGGATTGAACAAGAAAAGCTTGGCGACATTCTAAAAGACACCCAAGATAAGGTAGGGGATTTCCTAGCTACTGGCGCTGGCGGGATGGCTGACTTTTTTGAGAACATCGCACCCCAAGTTGGCGTGACGGCTGAAAATTTCCGTAAGTTAAATGGCGCGGACGCATTACAGCTTTACATCACAAGCTTAGAAAAAGCCAATTTATCTCAAGCAGAAATGACCTTTTATATGGAGGCCATTGCCAGCGATTCGAGCGCATTGATCCCGCTATTTGCCGACAACGGCAAGGCTTTGAAAGAGCTGTCAAAAGAGGCTGACCGTTTGGGCATTGTGCTCGACAAGTCGGCACTTGAAAAGGCCAAGAAGCTAGATATTGAAATGCGTAAATTTGAGGCCACGACTGAGGGGCTGTCGCGCTCAGTTGCTATGGCTTTGATTCCCGCCATGTCATCAATTGCGCAAGTGTCTCAAGACATCATCAGGGAGTTGCCCAGATTGGTCGATGAGTTCAAGCCTTTTATGGTTGGTGGTGCGGTGGTTGCTGGGCTTTATACGTTGCCAACGATCATCAACTCGATTGCGCTTGCAATTTCAAGTCGATTAATTCCATCATTGGTTTTATTGGCACCTTACGTCGCTGTCTTTAGCGCGTTGACTTTGGCTGCGGGTGCGGCCATCAAGGTGTTGAACGCCCAATCCGAGGCATTGAAAGATGCTGATTCTACGGCGCGGCGTGTTGTTAACCTTCAGAAAGAAATCGAGAAAGCGCAGGCTTTGATTGATGCCGGGCAAGGTTCGTCTGTCACCGTTGAGCGCTTGAAAACTATGAAGGCTCAATTAGTTGAGGCCGAAAGTGCGCTGGAAGCATTCAATCAATCCAAGCAAGTGGCGCAGGTTCAAGACCAGCAGAATATCGAGCAACAAACGACCATCATTCAAAACGCCAAAGACCGCGAGAAAGCCGAAAAAAAACTTGAAAAGGCATTAAAAGAAAAGCAAAAAATAGAACAGAAAGCGCTTGAACAGTCCATTGATGTGATCAACGCTGAGATTGACCAAGTTGATGCAATCCAGGAGCAAATTAAGCAGATCACCGAGCAAACGCAAGCCATAGGACTTAATGAGCAACAGCTGCGCGATTTGGAGCTGGCGAAGATTGACGACGCGATAGCAACAAAAGAACAGCGTATTGCCGCCATCTCATTTGGCGATGCAAACGATGATTTAATTGCTGCGTATAAAAAGCAAATAAAAGCACTTGAGGAGCTAAAAAAAGCCAAAAAAACTCAATTTGACAAGCAAGAAGTCCAAAAAGTCATTGATGCAAATAAAGAAATTGCCGAACAGTTTGAAAACGATCTAATTAGCGCTTTTGAAACGGCTTTTAACCGTGTCGGTGATTTTGCTGAATCGTTTAAGCGGGATATTGAACAGCAATTTAGCTCGATGGTGTTGCGTCCGACTATTCAAGCGGCAATGAGCAAAGGCGGTTCAATTGGAGGTGTTCTTTCGGCTAACCAGGGCACGATAGCATCCGCAATAACTGGGGCCGGTTTTGGAGGTCAGGCCATCGCCTTGCAATATGGGCTTGAAAATGCCGGGTCAGTTTTGGCAAAGTTTTCAGGTCAGACAACGGCGCTTACCGCAGAACTTGGTGCACTTGCATCAGATTTAGCCACTTACGCCGGAGCGATAACAGCCTTGTTAGGAGGTGATCCAAAGAAGGCTGCGGGCGCTGCAATTGGAACATATCTAGGATCATCTTTTGGTCCGATAGGATCAGCAATCGGCTCGTTCATTGGCGGCTCATTGTTTGGCGGGGGCGGGAAAGTTTCCGCTCAGTTACTAGATCCGAAATTTTTGCAGGACCAACAGGACGCTCTAAAGTCATCGTTCCTTGGTATTGTTCAAGGAATTGGAGGTCGTGCTGCACCTGCTGATTTCTTTTTCACGGGCAGCACAGGAAGGCAAGGACAAAATCCTAATTTTATTCTTGGTTCTAGGCTTGGTGGCCAAGATTTATTCAATACATACCAGAGCAGGGCCGGAGAGACAGGAAACAACGGAACATTCTTGGCCGGTGAAATTGCTTTAAATGCTGAAAATATGGCGCTTTTTGGCACGAGAGCTATTGTCTCCGCTCTTCAAAATTCAGATTTTGTAGACAACATTGACCGTCTTTTTGATTCGGTTGATGTTCGAACAGCAAGTTTAGAGGATTTGAACGCGCTGCTTGCTGATGTTCTGATGCTTGATTATGTCAATGATAATTTTACTCAAATGACAAATGGTTTGAGGCAGCTTTCCGGTGCATCTGCTCAAACAGTTAAAGAATTTTTTTCAATGATTGGTGGGATAGAGGGTCTCCAGCAAACTTTAGGTTTTTTTGCAAAAGAATTCACAAGTGAGGAAAATCAGCTTAAAAATTTGACTGATAACCTTAATAGATCATTGGCAGATTTTGGGGGCCGTTTATTTAGCACTCGTGAACAGTTTGTGAATTTCTTTAACTCAATTGGGCCCGATGCGTTTGCTCGTGTTTCTCAACTGTTGCCAGCAATTGATTCGTATTATGATGCGATTGAAAAAAGGCAAGAAGAGTCCACAAACATTGCAATCAGGGAAATTGACAGAATCAGAAACGCTGGGCTGAGCATTGCGAACTATTTACGCAATCTTGAGACAAGTGAAACAACTTTGAGCCCCACTCAAAAGCTGGCGGCGGCTCAACAGCAGTTTAATGAGACTTTAAGCGCGGCTCGATCCGGAGACATTAACGCGCTTGGAAACCTGACAGACTCAGCTGACACTCTGCTTAATTTGTCACGTGAGTTTTTCGGATCGTCAAGCCGGTTCAAGTCAATTTTTGATGTTGTGACGGGTCAACTTTCAGCGGTTGCCGCCCCGGCTTTGCAGGCAGACTCAAGCCAGAATGTTGTCGGCGAGCTTCGAGAGTTGCGAAGAGAGATCAGGGAGTCCGGCGACTTGGTGCTAACGGTGGTCACGCCAGATGGGCGAATAATCCGTGAAGAAACGTTGGCCGCGCTTCGTGAACGATCTAGGCGCGGGGAGTTGGTTATTTACTCGGATGGGGTTAAATCGTGACCTTAGAAGAGTATTTTCAGACCCCACAAGCCGAGCGAATATTGCTGATTGAAATTGTCCGCAATGATGTCTCATCGACCACTTACTATCTGAGTGACTCAGATTACATCACAGAAAACGACGATACACCGGCAAACCTTTTTTATTCGCCGGTGATTGGCGGAACGGGTTTGTCTGATATTCGCAAGGTTTTAAATGATCCATTTAGTGGGCAGGCATCAACCGGGTTTGGTGAAATAACGCTTGTTGACGACCAAGTGTGGACGAGCATAAGCGGTTCGTTTTCAGAAGAAACAATAAATTTAGTTCGAGGGGCAACAGTAACCGCTTGGCTTGCTGGGCCTCCTCGGGTTTACTCAAGAGCCGATGCAATCCAGCTGCTTAAAGGAAAGGTTGGGCGCGTTGGAGGTAGCAGCGACGGCAGCCTGAGGTTTGAAATAGTAGATGGATCACAAGAAATACAGAGACCAATTGTCACCGTGTCAGACAAGCCATTGTGCTTTGGGTATTGTCGCAACATCCAACCATTTTTAACCAACCCGGCATCGCTTGAATATCATGTCCATGATGGTGCGATTGAAGCCGTTGTTGCCGTTTACGACCAGGGGGCATTACTTACCCTTACCACGGACTACACCGTCGATTTAAGCACGGGGAAAATCACACTAACAGGGTCCCCGGTTGGAATTGTGACTGCAGACGTTAAAGGCGCTCAAGTAAGCGGCACTTGGCTGGATTCAACGGAGGAAATAGCTTCTGAATTAATTTCCAGATCAGGCGTGAGCATTGCTCAAACGTACAACATCCCAACCGGTGTTGTTGGTCTTTATGTGACGGAATCCACGGCGCTTGGCGATTTATTGAACCGGATTATGGTTTCCTGCGCGGCGTATTGGCTGATTGACGAAAACAACGAATTTTTGGCTGCTCAATATCCGGTCCCTCAAGAAAGCGCGGCGGTCGGTTCGTTTACCTCGTTGTCCGAATTGTCCGAGATCCGCTACCAAGCAGAGGATCGTCTGTACTCGGATTTAAATTACAGCTATAGAAAAAACTGGACTCAGTACCAAAGCAGGCCAGCGGCAAGCACAGCGCAGGCGTCATTCTCTGAGCGCCTCTATTTGTCTGCGACTGAAACAGCCGCAGGTTTAGATTCTGAGCTTGAGTATCAAGAAAGCCCGTTTTTTGAAACTTTATTTGATGAACAGGCTGACGCTCAGGCGGTTTCTCAAAGATTGTTGAGCATCTACGCACAAGAGCGTAAACTATTAGAGGTGGATTTACCTTATACGGCGGCATTAAAACTCGGCGAAAATATATCGGTAGAATTTGGAGTTGAGCTGATGATTGGCGCGGTTGTTTCGGTGATTGATATTTTTGACGGCGGGTATCCAATTCAAAGGGTTATGATTCTGGTATGAGTTCTCTTTTTTTATTTGGTAGCCAGTCAGACGACACAGACGTTTTAAGCGCGTCTAGTGAGGCATTGCCAGTTGAGAACATCCAAAACACCAAGAGGTCAAAGCCTTGGCGTTCTAGTTCTGGAACAACCTCAAACATATCCTTGCAGTTGGCAAACCCTTTGTCTGTTGACCACATCGCCTTTGTCGATCTTAATCTGACGACAGCAGGGGAAATCAGAATTCAGGCATGGGATGACGCTATCGACGGCTCAACAAATACAGTAGATGAAACCATCTCGCCAACTGTCTACACAAGCGGAGAGCCCGAAGCGGCGGCTTACGGTGACGCAGATTATGGGGTCGGACTGTATGGATTGAACACACCCATTGAGCAACAATTGGGGAAAAATATAACAATTTTTCCTATTGGGTCCAATATATCCTCAGCTTATTGGAAATTTACGTTTACCGATGACAACACCGGTTATCAGCAATTGGGGCGATTAATAATGGCCTCAGCTACAACTTTTGAGAATAATTTAAGCCATGGTTACAACCTAAGCAGGCAAGAGAGAAGCGTTGCAAGGGAATCAATAGGTGGGCAACGTTATATACAAAAAAGGCCATCTAGGCTAAACATTTCTGGCAAATTTCCCTACATGACCGATGTTGAGAAAATTGATTTTTTGTTGAAATATCAGGACATTGTAAACAGCGATCCGTTTGTTTATTCGGTTTATCCAACAGCCAACAATAAGGGCTTGGTGCATACTTTATATGGTCGCTTTGATAGTGTATACTTATCTGAAATCTTTTACCAAAGAACTGACCTTGATTTCAAGGTTATTGAGGAATTGTAATGGCCGACACCACAACAGATTTATACGGTTTTACCCAGCCAGAAGTAGGCGCAAGCCGAAACACCTGGGGCACAAAATTAAACAATGGATTGGCCGCGATTGATTTGCTTTTTGGCCGGAGGCTTGGTTTGCTTTCAAGTGTGTCGGGAACAAACACGATCACGGCCACTCTGGGGACTACAATCACGCTGGCGGCTAATGATTTTTTTGTATTGGTTCCGGCATCAAATAACACCGGGGCGGCGACATTAAACATCAACGGCGGTGGAGCCAAAAACATTTATCTAAATGGCGCGGCCCTGGTAGCCAATGTTTTGGTATCTGGCAAGCCCGTAATCATCCGCTACAACGGAACCCAGTTTGATATTGTCGGGGCGCATGATATTGCAAAATTAGGCGCGGCGAGTAATACGTTTGCGGGTAATTTGTTGGTTAACGGCAACTTGCTGGTGGGGGTCGATACCAACACCACGACCACAAGCGCAGAAGGCTTTGTCTATAACAATGGCGGCTCTCTTTTGGTTACTCGGGACGGCGCGCCCCCGGCTTATTTCACGCGGCTAAGCTCTAGCGGGGATGTTGCAGTATTCCGCGAAGGCAGCACCACGGTCGGAATGATTCAATCCAGCGCTGGTTTGGTTAGCACCATAATTCTTGACCCCAGAACGCCAACATCTACTACTGGCGCAGGATTAGGAACCTCTACTGCGGCTATTTGTCCCGCTGATACGTCAGGGCTTACGGACGCAAAGAATAACCTCGGGATTAACACTAATCGCTTCAAAGACCTCTACCTCTCCGGCGGC
>Ga0075463_10000235_pt1 | contig 17059 bp, 17 predicted proteins | sample DEB08_DNA_14_FD_77579 | JGI IMG/M metagenome (GOLD analysis project Ga0075463, IMG submission 77579) | Aqueous microbial communities from the Delaware River and Bay under freshwater to marine salinity gradient to study organic matter... | ecosystem: Environmental > Aquatic > Marine > Coastal ...
AAAAGGCCCCGATTCAGCTACCCAGGGCCTGATTACGGGCCTCAAAACGACACGAAGCCACCGCAGAGATTTTTTGGATCACCACGCTGCTCAAACCGGCGTTGCCCAGAGACTCCCTAGCTCACCAGCAGCCCATTCTCGCCGAGACGTTCGACGCACTCTGTTACGAGGACGAGAAATGCAAAGTCGTCATTTCCGAAACCTCAATCTCAATAGGTCAAAAATCTATTCAGTCAGATAGAATCCTGAAGTGGGCCGAGATAGAAGCAAAATCAAAGAGGAAGCCAGAGCTTTGCTTGCTAAGCCTGACAGCTTGTGCGCTGACCATATTTCACGATTATCGCTACTACGTAGAGTACGCGGATGCCAATGGCCAGACGGCAAGGGAGGATTTCCGATTTATAAATGACAAACCTGCAAAGCAAGTCGCTCGCGCTATGACAGAGCTAACAAATCTTGCGAGTGGTCAAAGCAATGAAGCCACTCAGCAGTGGGCCTCGGCAAGAAGAGAAGAAGTTGAATACCAAAAAATGATTGAGAGCCTGAATTGCTCACCGGTGCTAAAACCATACAAATGCAGCTATGCAGCCTATCTTGACTCAAATCCAGGGGCGAAGCAATGGGCGGCTGCCAATCCCTCTCTTGTTAAGAATCAAATGATTCAAATGAAAGCCGTCGAAGCGATTGATAAGCCTGAGTAGTTCACCCTGGCTTCCGAAGTGTCAGTTAACAAAGCGGTAATTTACCTATCCATAATCCGCGGGACAGGCCTTGCCTCAGTGAAACTTCAATTCACGCCTTAGAGAGGACTATCCGAATCCAGTGTGTTCCGAGGAAGCTCAGAAGACTCTCGGAGCACCCCCCACCCTCAGGAGTTCTTCATCGATCGCCGCGTGGATCTCCTCAATAGTTCGGAACCCTGCCCGATAAAGCCGCTCGGCACTCGGCAACCTTCACGCTTGCCCAGACAGATCGCAGAGCTCCCCGAAGAAGAAGTCTGGAACCCCGGCTACGCCGGGGTTGAGATCCCGAGGGATTTACACTCCCAGAGAAGCGTGCCGAGAAAGACCGCTCTCCTGCTGAACCTGGGCTATCGGATGGCAGTGGAGGGGTGTGGAATCTGTCACCGAAGAAGAAGATCTAAAAGAACAACGGCCTAACGCTCTTGCCAGTCACCGCAAAACTCCTCCGCGGATGTAAGCGGCCAAATACCTTTAACAATCTTTAGAGTATCAAGGACAGGCTCGGGGTTACGAGAATCCCAGTCAGCAGCTAGCGGCTGACGGTACGACTCCAGTAAGCAGTTGACTTTCTCTTCCTGCTTGACCAACTCGGCCTGCCAATGCGAAACGGAAGATTCTCGACAAGTAGCCAAGCTCTCTTTAATGTTCTCAAGACGAGTTTGAGCCACTCTGAGCTGATCGTCACGCGACTTAGTAAGGCTCTCTGCGAGCTCTAAGTAGCTCTTTTCATGCTCCTTCCTAGCCTTGTTACACTCTTCGAGTGCAGCCTCGGTGAAACAATTGACAACTAAATGAGCTTTCGGTGACGCCCTGCGGCATTCTCCTAAGTCTCCTAGATACGCATCCAACCCGGGATATTTATTATCCGTCTGTACCTCCGTGTGACGGCGAAGCCAAAACCGACATGTCTGGCAGTTACCAAGAGTCTTCTCTTTAAAAAGCACGATGCATCCTTAGAGGGTCTGTGCTGGACAAGAAGCAGGGGTGCGTCCGAGCGAGGAGAGGCCTAGAGACATCCACGAACGTCTGCCCTAGGCTAAGGGGACGGAAAGCGTCATTTCCACCTAGCTTCTAAGCATGGCCCGAAGACTGCCACAGAAGTCCACCCCGTGAAGGCGGAGCTGATTGAGGAGACCGGTCTAGACCTGATGGCGCACTCCAGCTGCAATCCCAGAGCCAATGCCGGCCAGTCATCAGCGTCACGGATCCTGGCCAGCGCCTCTTCACGAGCCGACTCCAGCACGGTGTCCTCAATTATTTGAACCACGCGCATCAAGCTGAGCAGTGCCTCGGTGCAGACAGCTTCATCGAGGTTCTTGTTCCTGGCGAGATCGGCGATGTAGTGGGCTGCCTCAGCGACATTGGCCTCGGCAACAAAAAAGTCCACCTGATCGGCGTAATCAGCAATCAGTGTCCTCACCCGAACGCCAAGGCAGCCACGAATCAAGATGTTGGCGTCAAGGACCAGGCGTTTGCGCTCCACCGTCAGGGCTGATGCTGTCGCTGCCGCCAAGCTTTGAAGTCCGCGCTGAGTTCCTCTTCTGTGAGCCCATGACGCTCAAGTTCTGACTGGATGAGACGGCCGGCCTCCAGAAGGCGTTGTCGCCCGTCCTGTTCACCCTCCTGGGGGAAGGGCACGTAAAGGCCAATGGTGCGGCCGTGGCGCGTCACCTCGATGGGTGTCACTGATTCGAGGTGAGAGGCCAACTTGGCCCTGAGTTCACGGATGCCGACACGGACGGCCACAACAGCAATCCCGCAGATGTGTACACATCTTAGCTCTGGTCCAGGCTTGGGGGCAAGCGATCGGCAACCCATCGCGGCGCTGCCATCCCCTGTTGCCGAGGCAATGCTCACGGCAGCCGATTGGGCTTGAGCGTGCCAAAGATCCGCTCACCGATCAGCGGCTGCACCAGCGCACCGATGCCGCCAGATCCGTAGTTGGCGCCGAACTCCAGGCCATGGAAGGCGGTGAATTGCGCGTAGGGGTCCACATCCGCATCACCGGCAGCATTGAGCAGCGCCAGGTCCCCCAGCCAGATCAGCCCCTCACACGGGGCCACCACGGTGTTGCCATCTGCGGCCACCCGGCGGCCGTGCTGTTGCCACACCAGATCGCTGCTCAGCCAGATCGCACCCGGGTTGGGCGGCAGGCGGGCACTGCGGCAGATGAAGCCGTTGTAGGTGAAGTCACCGGTGTCCACTCCCGGGCCGTTCTCTTTGCTTGAGATGTAATTGGCCCGCTCAAGGAAACACTCGAGCACATGACTGGCCACCACCGCGGAGGTGGTGTCACCGGGGATGGCGTTCTGATGCAGCAGCAGCCGGGCATTGGCAAACGGCTGCAGAGGTGTGGGGCCCCAGAGTGCAGCATTGCGTCTGTGCTGCCCGCTCGAGAAACGGCGCGGGCTCACCATCGCCTGCGATGGCCAGATCTCCATCGCTCAACCCCGCAGCATGGTGGTGGTGCCGTTCGAGCCTGCAGCGGCTGCAGTGAAGGACACCCAGCTGCTCAGACCCGGAAGCAGCAACAGCAGCTGCTCGCCGTAGCGCCGCCGTTGACTGAGCAGGGCAGCAGCCTCGGAGCGGGGGTTGGCATAAACGGTCTCCAGCTCCACCCGCAGCAGGCTGGTGTCGTATTCGATCACATCCGCTTGTTGCAGCGGCGCATCGCCGGCGGCGGCCACGGATCCGGCAATCGGCCCGGAGCTGCTCTGCTTCTCGATCGCTTGCTCCTGTTCAGGGCCGCCTGCCAGCAGTTGCTGATCGATCAGGGCCACCGCATCGAGCAAGGCCCGTGCGCTCAGCACCCCGGCCGGATGCCGGCGCTCCAGATCCGTCATCGCCCGGCCGATCGCGTCGAGGCAGGGCACGGTGGCGGGCAGGGCCAGGGCCTGACGAATCGCTTCTGGGTCGTTCGGTTGCCAGCTGGTCATGCAGCAGCCGGTGCGATGCCGGCCAGATCCCCCAGCCATTGCCGCAGGGCCACCTCGCTGAAGATCCCGCGTTCCTGCAGCTGCAACATCTCGCTCACCGTCGGCTGGAGTTTCGGTGCGGGTGCCAGCGGGCTGATCTCCACCAGCAGCGCCGGACCGTCCTGCACGGGAAGCGGTTCACCGGTGATCGCGCACCAGTGCTGCAACAGCGAGGAGAACATCGAGGCCTTCTGGATCGCCTGGCTCTGCAGCAGCGCATAGGCCTGGGAGGCCGCCATCGAGATCTCCGTTGCCGTGCGCGGTGCCCCCTGCGTCGCCGCCGGGATCAGGGCATCGCGGCGCATCGCCTGATCCAGCAGCTCCAGCCAGGTGCGGTGCTCCGCCAGCGAACGGGCCTGGATCTCCACGAACTCAAAGCTGGCGCCCTCCGGAAGATCCAGCACCGTGTTCGGCCCCAGCACCACCGGCTCCTGCTGCGAGGCTCCGTTGCTGCTGCCCAGCGCCCCGGCCACCCCCGTGCGCACACCCACCGGCAGGGCGGTTCGGTAGAGCAGCTCCTGGTAATCGCTCTGGCAGCGGAAGTGGTTGAGGTACTGATGCGCCAGCCCCAGATGGGGCAGCTCCCCCTCGCCAAAGGCCGCGCCATGGCTGGCGTACCAGAGGGCAGGTAGCTGGCGGATGCCGTTGTAGTGGCGTTGATCAAGCCGCGCCCGGCGCCAGCCGCTGGCGGCTTGCGGATCTGCCGCCAGGGTCTCGGTTGTGAGCTCCATGCCCGCTCCGCCGGGTCCATCAGCCATCAGGCAGGCCGTCCGGTAAATCCAGGGATGTTGTGGTGGGCGTTCCTCCTGCTGCTGCTGCTGCTGCTGGGTCTGCGTCTGCTGCGTCGGGGGCTGGGGCTCACGCCAGGTGATCGCCTCAGGTCGGGAACGCACATCGGCCTTGCGCCAATGGATCACATCCCGCCGCTCCAACAGCAGCAGCCGCGGCAGCGACAGCCGATCGCCACGGCGCAACGCCTGCTGGCGGTCCCCCTCACTGGGCCATTGATGCTGCGGCGGGATCACACCCACCAGGGCGGCGCCATCGCGCAGCACCAGCAGATCAGCAGCCTCCAGGAACACCCCCAGGTCGGTGCCGCGTCCATCCACATCACTGATCACCGCCTGCAAGGAGGCCGGCAGCTCCCGCCAGTGGCTGGAGGCCAGCATCCCCGCAAAGGTGCGCAGCGCATCGCGAAAGAAGCCGGACGGCAACGCTGCCTCCACCCGCCGCCGGTAGGCACTCTCCGGCTCCCGCTCACCTCGGCTCAGGTAGTGCTCACGGCGATCGATGCCCGTCGGGGTGCAGAGCAGATGCCAGCAGTCCCGCACCAGTTCCAGTCGCGGCAGCAGTGCCGCCAGGCTGGGATGCAGCGGCCAGGGCAGCGGACCGTTGACTGAGGTAGGCGTCACGGGAGATCAGCAGCGCTGCCTGCTATTGCCGGTGCCAGAGTTCAATTGGAAGAGAGGATGGCTCGCAAGCATGTAGGGCATTCCTAAGGCGACGGGCGCGCACCGTTTAACTGCCAGTATCAGCAACATGAGCAGATCAAGCTATTCGCTCTCATCGAAGTTCCTGCGCAGATCGCATGGCTCCAATGGTTATTCAATTTATCTCGCCGGCCTTGAATGGTCGCTAATTGATCCAATCGTCATCAATAGTCGTGCCGATCTCAAGTCGGAGGCACGCTGGCGCGGCCGTATCGAGCCGTTTAATCACCAAGTCGCCAATCTCATTAATTTTTGCCGCCGACTTCCCGTTACGCTCCTCGCCGATGACGTAGGCCTGGGAAAAACAATTAGCGCCGGACTTATTGCCAGCGAGCTTGTGGCCCGCCGGCGGATCACGGGTATTTTAATCGTTGCTCCGAAGCTACTTGGACCCCAATGGAAGGAAGAGCTCGAGTCGAAGTTTGATATTCCAGCATGCATTGCTACTGGCAAGGAGCTACTTCACTCGGAGCTAGAAGGTGATATCGGAGCAGTTGTCACGACTTACAACAGCGCGCGAATGTATCTCGAGCGCCTCCCGCAAGACCGCTTCCAGATGCTTGTGCTCGATGAGGCTCACAAGCTACGCAACTTGCATGGCACACCGTCGCCGCCAAAAGTCGCACTCGCATTCCAGCAAGCATTGCTCGATCGCCGATTCAAATTTGTCTTGATGCTGACCGCGACTCCCATACAGAACAGGCTTTGGGATCTCTATTCACTGGTTGATCTGCTGACAGCGTCACGAGGCCACAAAAACCCGTTTGGCACGTCCGGAGAGTTTGCCCGCAACTTCATAGCTGATAAGCCTAATCAAGCACGCCAGCTAAAACTGGAGATGCGTGATCAATTCCGCTCGATCATCTATAGCTACATGTCTCGCGTACGCCGCGCTGACGCAAAGCTGCATTTTCCAGATCGCAATGTTGTACTCCAGTGCGCTACGCCCACATCGGGTGAGCTCAGGCTGATAAAGCTAATATCCAAGCCAATTCAGAGCTTAAACAGATTAACGCAGATCTCAATTCTTCAAGCGCTGACGAGTAGTCCGCACGCCCTTGCCGCTCAGCTGGAGTCAATGGCTGGCAAAGGGACTGTGCCCCGGGAGCTTGCGGCCGAAGTGCGTGCACTGGTTAGCACCTTGCCTGATTGCGCCAAATTGCAGGGACTGGCCACACTTGTTAATCAGCTGCGGCTTGAGCGCCCAGAGGACTGGCGACTTGTGGTGTTCACCAGTCGCCGCGAGACCCAGACGACCATTGAGAACTACCTGCAATCGCACGGTATTGCTGTGGGAACAATCAATGGAGACTCAGGCGGCAGAAACTCTCAGACCATTGCAGATTTCAGGCAAAAGCTGCCGGCAATCCATGTCATCGTTTCGACCGAGGCTGGATCAGAAGGTGTCAACCTTCAGGCAGCAAATGTGCTCGTCAACTTTGATCTGCCATGGAATCCGATGATTGTCGAGCAGCGGATTGGACGCATTCAGAGACTTGCGTCAGAGCATGCGAATGTGTCGATCTATAATATTATTTTGGCCGATACATTTGAAGAGTATATTGTTAGCCGCTTAGTTGAGAAGCTTCAGACGATCTCGCATGCCATTGGCGATATTGAGTCGCTGTTGGAGGCATCTGGGCTGGAAGAGGGAGGAGGTGATGGATCTAGCGGTTTTGAAGAGCAGATCCGCAAGTTAGTTATTGACTCTCTTGCCGGAAAGAATGTCGCCAAAGCTGCTGCACTTGCTGAGCAGAGTATCGCCGATGCACAAGCAACATTAGAAGCCGAGGAGCGAGTCATTGATGAGCTGCTTGGTTCTCCAGGTGACACCAAGAATCAGGGGCCTCGCGGTCCAGAGCTGCCTCTGCCGAAGCACTCAATGTCTGCATCGGCTTTCACGATTGCCGCCCTTGAGGGCCTGGGAGCTCAGATCGATCCAGAAGGTGATGGCCTTTACAGATGCAAGATTGATGGAGAGCAGCAGCTTCTGTCCACGGCTGATGCACGTCCCGGCGACCACCGCATAGTCCACTACTCCCCTGGATCACCTGCGTTTGACCGCCTTGTGAGCCGCGTCACTCAGGACGGAACCCATGACATTCAAGACGCCGACAGAGATGCGCTGAGGGATGCTCGCGCGTGTGTGAATGATTGGCTTGAGCGTTTTGCGGCTTCACTCAAGGGTCTGCGAGTGGTGTCCTTGACTCGCTGCTTCGATGGCACAGCTCTTGTCCAGGCTCGCGCCACCGTCGCACATGATGCGTATGAACGACTCGTTGAGATTCCTTGCTGCCCTGCAGAGCACAGGCGTAAGCAACGCCTGAAAACCCCAGTCCCGATCAGTGATGTGATCGAGCGCCCTTCCGAGACAGGAATCGACGAGAGCCTCTTGAAAGATGCCTTGCTCAGCGACCCTGGCATTGCAGAGTTCCGACGCTTCTATCTCGAGCGTCAGGTAGAAGAGGTTCAGGCTGCAGGCGGAGACGCCCGCAAGGCAAAGAAACTAGAGGATGACTTCACACCGCGACTTGCAGCCACTGTCGTTGGTCTTGCTGGCATGCTTCATCGGGAGCTCGCCTTGCGCATCTCTTATGTGGTCGATGGGGCAGCAACCTACGAGAGCAGCTTGACCGTCGCGCCCGCAGCCGGTGGGGTAATCCTGGCTCCCGAGTTCACGCAGTGCGCTGAATCAGGTCGCTTGGTGCCTGTCGATTGCCTGGCCCGTTGCGAGATCACTGGATCACGAGCCCTTCGCCATCTGCTTGCCGAATCTGAGGAATCTGGCCGCCTCGCGCTGCCATCACGCACCGTGGCCTGTGCCAAATCGGGGAGACGCTTGCTGGATGATGAGACAGCCACTTCATCTGTCACTGGCCTCAGGATGGCGCGCTCTCTTCTGACTTCCTCAGCAGTGAGTGGAGATCTCGCAGAGCCAGAAAACTGCACAATATGTGCGTTCACGAAGGGGGCATTGCTTCCGGCCGAAGTTGAGATCAGTGAAATTTCAGGTAAGCCCTATCGAGCTGACCAACAGGCACGCTCCACTGTCAGCGGAAAAATCGGTCATCGTTCCGAGCTCGTGACCTGTGCCGAGACCAGGCAACTACTGGCACCGTCTGAAGCAGAGCGCTGTGGTGCAACAGGCACGCTTGTGCTCCCTGGCCGGCTAGAGCGCTGCTCTGTCTCAGGGCTCAATGTCCTCCCTTCCGAGCTCGAGCGCTGTTCGGTTTCAGAGCAACGAGCACTACGCAAATATTTGGTTTCGAGCAGCATCTCCAACACCCGCATTCTCGAGTCCAAGGCCGTTTATGCCGCCAGTGGAGCTGTATGCACACCTCAAGAAACGCACCGCTGTGCATGGAGCGGCACATCCTGTCACCCTGATGATCTTGTTCACTGCGCTCTGACGAAATTGAGCGTTCATCAACGTTTCGCCACGCGCAATCCGCCCACTCGTCTGCAACCCCTCGTTGAACTCCTCAACCACAAAGCGCTTCCGACCGATGCCAACAATGCTTGGCCCCGAGTTGCCGAGCGTGCATCAGCAGTCATTCGTGGCCGCTATCGAATTGAGGCCTCCCGACTGTCGCCGGACAAGCAGCACTTAGTCGTCAGTGCAGAGGTCAAAACACTGCTCGGTCTTTGGGTGCAACATATCGGTTTCGTCTATGCCATTGGCTCAAATCAAGTTCTAGGCAAAATCGCCGTTGGCAAGCGTTCAGATGGTGTCTGGGTGCCGTCTCAGTCTTGACGCCTGCGCCGTGAATCATGCCTAAGTGTTCTGTCTCAGCAGGTTGTTCAGCTGACGAACCTGGTGGGACACAACACCTAAGCAAACATGGTCAACAGTTAAATCTGCGGCTTCCAAGCTGAGCAGGAAAGAGCTGCTCGGCCTGGTTGCTGAGCTGTACTGGCTCTCCAGTCAGAACAAGGTGTTTCTGCATACGTGCTTCGCAGATCAAGGCGATCGCTGCCGAGTCTCTGTATCCCGATATGTCGCGCAATCGCCCGCTGTAGGTCGCCAAAGCCAAAAAAGCTGTCGCGGATTTCTGTAAGGCGATTGCTGATCCGATCGCCCATGCCGACCTGATGCTGTTCTTCCTTGAGCAAGGCAATGCCTTCACGCTGGAATACGGCGACATCGATGCTGGCTTCTACAGCGCCTTGGTGGCCATGGCCCGCCGCGCCGCCGAGGCGATCTGCAGCTTGCTCGTCGACCTGCATGCACCCTTCAGTGAGCGGCTGGAAGAGGTCGTGCGCTCATCCTCGGGAATCGGCTGGAGCTATCACGACGACCTCACGGGCATCGACGCCGCAGCGTTTCAGAATTAGCTCTGAGGCATCCTTGCGTGGATCGATTCACGGTTCACTCCAGTTCTGAATCGGCCTCCCGCACCGCCATCGCCACCACCCGCACGCTGCAGGCCTGAGTGATCTCACGCCAGCGGTCCGCGCTGATGCCCAGCCGCCCAAGCATCTCTGCCAACGGCTGGCCTTCCCGCAAGAGCTTCTGACCACGGGCATGGAGCTCCCGCCAGCGGCCCGGCACCGAGATCAGAAACCCTTTGTCGCGCAGGTAATGGGTGATCTCGCCGTTCACAAAGGGCCGGGCGTAGGCGATGAAGTGATTGGGGCTACGGCCCGGTCGGTGTCGGCGGTCATAACGGCGTGAAGCCTTGATCAGCCCGATGGCCGCCAACTGCTCCAGATCTTCTCTGGGATGGCCGGTACGACGGGCGTAGTTGGCCGCCACTTTCGCGGCAAAGGGCAGGTGCTCCACCACCAGGGCATCCGCAGCAGCATGGGGTGAGCAAGGGCGAGGGGCACGAGCGCGACAGGGCGTTGTCACCCGGACTGTGGCCTGCTGCGGCCGGGGGTGGTGCGTTGGTGCAGGTGGGGTCGTCATCAGACAAGAGATCGTCGTCGTGCTGTCAGCGGGAGAACAGCAAGGGTCGGGACGGGGCCTTGCCCTGGCTGCGCCAGTGCTGGTTCTGCAGCCAGATCACGCCCTGGCAGAAGGCATCCACCAGGTCGTCGTGGGCTGCGTTGGGGAAACCGAGCAGCTCGCTGACCAGCACCTCGTTACCGCTGTGAAACGCCAGCTGACCGGCCTCCAGCAAGGGAGCCACCGCATGGGCGCGGCTGATCTTGCTGCCCTGCGGTCGCACGGCGATCAGGCCCGGGATCTGACGCCGCAGCAGCTGACACACCGCCGGGCCATTGGCGGCGTCCTCGATGAGCACCGCATCAGGGCTCTGGCCCTGCCCCAGCGCTCCCAGGGTCTGGCCGAGGAAGTGGACCACGCCCGGTAGATCGAGGCGGTGCTGCTGGCTCCAGAGCACTTCAATCCGGTGGGCGGCGCCGTTGTTGGCTTCTGGTGGAGGGCTGAGTTGAGAAGCACTGCGGTGCAGCTGCTTACTGCGGGCCAGCGCCTGGGCCACCGGATGACGGGCCTCGGCTTCCGCCAGCAGACCCAGCAGGCAGAAGCCGCAGTAGTCGTTCTCCGCACCTCCCTTGAAGCTCAGGTCGCAGCTCAGCACCACAGCGGCGTAGGGCCTTGGCTGAGCCTGTGTGACCTGGTGGCTGTTGCTGGTGGTTGTTGCGGGGCGTATCCACTCACGCCGGAACAGCAACCCCTCCGCCGGAGAGGGCCGCTGCTGATAGAGCGCGTTCCACCAGTAACTGCCGGCGCGGACGCGGATCTGCTCGAGCTCCGCCAGCGGAAAGCGCTCCGGGCACAGCGGCTCACCGCTCTGGCGCCAGTCCGCCTCCAGGCTGCAGCTGGCTGGGAACGTGATCTGCAGCTGGGTTGGTTCAGCAATCGCCGGCAGGTTGAGCACCTGCCAGTGCTGCGGGGCGGCGCCGGCTTCCTGCTCCAGCAGCCAGCCGATCAGATCGTCCTGGTGCCAGCGGGTCAGCACCACTACCTGCGCTGCACCTGCAGGGCCAGATCGCGACTGCCGCTTTGGGGCCGGCCCCAGAGGGGCGGGTTCAGCGCGGGTGAGCCAGACGGACTGGAACCACTCGATCAGCTTCTGGCGCTGGGCCGCCGAGTTGGCGTCTTCTGGGCCCTTGTAGGGGTCATCGATGATCCCCAGTGCATAGCCCTTGCCGGTGAACGGGCCGCGCACACCGGCGGCAATGCAGCCACCTCGCTCGGGCGTCAGCCAGTTGCCCACCGCCGTTGAGTCCTTGGAGAGGGGATGACCGACAGCGCGGTAGTAATGCCGGGCCTCACGGCTATGGGCGTAGGCCAGCTCCGCCGAATAGGAGGCAATCGCGCAGAAACGGTGCGGATAGCGGCTCACCCAGTAGGCCGGGAAGAGCTTGGAGACCAGCAGCGATTTGCCCAGCCGCGGCGGGCAGCAGACGATCAGACGGTTGAGCTCGCCATCGGCCACCCGCTGCAGCAGAGCGATCAAGCGCTCGGCCCAGGTGTGAAAGGCGTAGCCGGGATAAGCGGCAACGATGAAATCCCGGAAGGCCGGCTGGGCCAGCTGTCCATGCTGCTGACGGCTGGGATCAGGAGCATCCAGCAGCCCCCAGTCGGCCCAACGGTCGCTGGCAGGATCGAGAAGCAGACCGGCGTCCTGACCAGAAGACCGCGAGGAAAAACGGCTCATCAGCTTTTGCTCTCCGGTGGTTTCAGCGGCGCCCGCAGCAGCCCGCCGATCTCAGCGATCACCCGGAAGGCACCGACGGCAGCACTGAACTGCTCGGCATCCATCGCTCGGCGGGCGCAGTCATTCAGCGCAAAGATCTGCTCGGCCTGGTGCCGGCGGCGATCGGAGATCAACTCCTCCACCATGCGCTCGCGGGCCAGATTCAGGTAGCGGTTGATCGTCTGGCTGTTGGTCACCCCCCAGCTTTCACGAGCTTTTTCGTAGATCAGTGCCAGCGGAATGCGCTGGGCGATCCACAACTGCCCCTCAGCGACGCGTCGCTCCACCTCCAGCCGCGAGGGGCGAGGCGGCGGCTGGGCCGCCTGTCCCTTGGTGCGGCGTGGTGGGTTGGCATGACCGATCGGCCGAGCGGGATCGGTGGGCTCGTAGATCGGCTGGCCGTTGTCGTCCTCCGTGCTGGCGGCAGCACGCAGCTCTTCCACCGGATCGGCAGCACTCAGGTTGTGGACGCGTGGCGGCATCAGCTCAGAACGGCAGAGACTGGGTCTTCTGGCGGCGGATGGTCCAGAAGGGCTTGCCGCGCTTCTCCGTCGCACTCCCCTGCTGGATCGCCGCATCCTTGGCGGCCTTGAGCTGCTGCTCGATCTGCTGCACTGCCGGCGGGAACGCGTAGCTCAGCCGGCCGGGGCTGTGGGCAAAGGCCCAGCCGTTGTGGGAGAAGGCTGGATCCAGCTGGCCTGCTGCCATCGCTGCGTTGAGGGATGTGAGCAGTGGCTCGAGCTGCTGTTCCAGTTGCTTCTGCTGCGCCTTGATCTCGGTGATCGCATCAAGCAGGGCATCGATGGCATCAGAAGGCGCCGCGACAGCTTCAGCGGGGGCAGCGGGCATCACCATGAGCACGGCATTCAGAGACCAGCAGAGAAGAGCCAGCCAGGAACTCACTGTATGGGCTTTTTGTTGAGAGCTGCAATCGTAAAGACTGTTAATTCTTGGCCAGTCCTCTCTTGTGCTCAGTAGGCCCGATGAGCAAGGCAGTAGCGACTCCAGGCCGCAGCCCAGGCGCTCAGGCACTGCTCCCGGCTGTAGAAGGTGCTGGCGGCTGCCTCTCCGGGCTTGCTCCAGATCGTCTGGCCCAGCTCGTAGTGGTGCCCCTGGGCGGCCTCCAGCACCATGTAGCCGCCCAGCTGGGCGGCGGTGGAATAGGGCCGTCCATGGGCCGAGAGGGTCTTGAGGTCGTAGAGCACCCGCACCTCCCGCCCCCGCCGTTCACTCAGGGCCGGTGAGACATACGCCCCATCGAAGGCCCCGGCCACGTTCCGGGTGAGGCAGCAGCTGAGCCGCTCGCTGGCGATCACCTGCACCTCCTCCCAGAGCGGCAGCTGCAAAAGCGGCAGGATCCAGTCCCGGTACGGGTGATGGCCTGGCAGGGTCTCGGCTTCCAGTAGGGCCTCGGCCGCGCTCTTGCCCACCAGGAAGCGGGCCTGGCTGTAGCGCTCCAGGGCCGCGTGCACCGTGATGCCCCGGGGCTCCCAGATCGGCCGCTTGGCCTCAATCGCCCGTTTGGCGGTCACGCTCAGGCCATGGGCCAGCACGCCCGTGATCGACACCGGGAACAGGTGATCGCCCAGCCAGTAGCGATGCGCCGCCTCCTCCCGCCAGAGGCCGGGGATGGGTTCCAGCCAGGTCGCCGTCAGCATGGCCGTTTCCCTTGCAACGAGCCGTGACAGCAGGCGTCACAGCCGAAATCCCACTCAAGAGCAGGGGTTAAGCGGCCCCTGTGACGTTGTAACCCTCTTTCTATAAATAGAAGCATTAGCAAGCAGCAGTGTGTCCTTGCGCAGGTGTGCATGGGTGTTGATGTGTGTGTGAGGGTGTATGCCCTCGGCAAAAAGCGTTACAGCGTTACAGCGACTGGGATCGCCTGCGCTGCAGTCGATCTGGGCATAACGGTGGGGTGTTGCGGGGTGTCATGGCTGTGACGCTGAACCTCAGAGAACCGCCAGTGGAATCGCCACCGCCCGCGTGACCATGCCGGCGCCGCAGAAGCGCACTGGCCCGCGGCGTTGAGCGCCAGCCAGGCGCAACAGCACCACCGCCCAGCCATGGGCCCAGGCCGTCTCCCGCAGGATCTGGGCGATCGGCCCGGCTGTGTTGCTCACCAGCAGATGGGGCGGATCCAAGCGCAATCCCTGGCGGGCCAGGGCCTGCGCTGCCAGCTCGGCGCTGATCTCCAAGTCGTGGGCCTGGTGGGCAGCAAGCTCCACCAGCTCACCGATCGTGCGGGTGACGGTGCGATCGGGGCACTCCACCCGCAACGGGTGCTGCAGGATCGCCTGGATGCAGCGCTGCTCATCGGAAAGCTCGGTGCTCTGGCTGTAGCTCTCCCAGTCGTGGCAGGCGATGCACTGCTCGGCCTCCTCCTGGGTGGGCACCACATCGCTGAGCAGTGACCAGGCCCCGGCCATCAAGGTCCCGTACTGATCCCCCAGGCGCTGGGAGTCGAAGTGCCGCGCCGCCGCCCGGGTGAACACCCCTTCCGCCTGGCGGATCATTGGGATCAGGCCCACGGTGCGAGCGATCAGCCGCCGGCCCAGCTCGCTGGAGATGTGGCGATCAAGGTCCCGATCCAGCGAGACCCAGTGCAGCTCCCGTTCCCCCTTGGGCAGCTCAGCCGGGTTGCGCAGGGTGAGCTGGGCAAAGCGGCTGCGGTCGGCCCCCTGCTTGAGAGCGGTGGCGATCGAGCTGAGCAGGAACATCGAGCGCACCCGGTAGCGGCTCACCTCACCGCTGGGGGAACCCTTGAGCAGGGAGGCCCCGCTTTCGCTGCTGGCGACCCGGGCCAGCGACAGGATCCCCTGCATCCGCTGATGATCCGGCCGCTCGTTGCTCTCCGCCTCGTCAAACACCACGGGCATAGCGTCGGAGCAGATCGACTGGCGCAGGGCGGCTTCAGTGGTCGAGCCGCTCACCAGCAAGGCGAAGTCGCCCAGCAGGGGGGTGATGTAGCGATCGAGGATCGCGCTCTTCCCCGAGCCTGCACCGCCCGTCAGCCAGACGTGGGGCCGCCAGCGCAGGGAGCCGCAGATCGGGCTGAGCACCACCCAGCCCACCAGCAGGGTGCCGGAGGCGGGCACATCCCAGTGGAAGCGGTTGGCGATGCTCACGATCACCGCCGCTTCCCGCACCGACAGGGGCTGCACATCGCCGGGACCATCGAGCCGAGCCATCCGCTGGTAGACGTAGCGGGAGCGAAAGGGGCTGGTGATCAGGTGCTCACCCTCGGGGGTGACGAGCCGATCGCCCAGATGCAGCAGCGGCCGGCCGTCATCCCACCAGGCACCGCGACCACGGATGCGATCGGGGCTGAACAGCCCAGCGGCGATCGAGCGCTCATAGAGGTCGCTGGCCACCGCCGACCAGTTCACGCCAGTGCGGCTCGGATAGAGGGTTTCCCAGTGGGCCAGCGGCGCCAGGGCAATCAGATGGGTGGCTGTGTGGGCCGAACGGGCCAGGCGCAGCACCTGCCCGGTGCGGCCGGAGCGGTAGTAACTGGCCTCGCCGTCGTAGCCGAGGCACTGGAATGGCTCCTTTCCACCTCCACCGGCAGGGGGGGGCACCGGGAGCCGGCTCCCTCTCGTCAGCGTCTGACTCCCCTGCTGGCCTTGCTTCCTTGACTGCGGGCTGGGGCTGCAGCCATTGCTGCAGGTGCTCGGACGCTTCTGCCGGGCTCCAGTCGGCATCGGCCAGATCCCAACCCTGCGGCAGCTCGGCCGGCGGATCCACCAGCTGCACGCGGCAGCCCTGCTCCCTCAACAGAGCCGCCAGCCGCTCCATGGACTTGCGACCCGGTGCGTCGGCATCAGGCCAGAGCATCACAGACCGCCCCGCAATCGGCTGCCAGTCGGCCTTGGCAACGGCGTTGGAGCCGTTGGCCCAGCTGATCACCACGTGATCGGGAAACAGACGGGTGGCGGCATCGGCCGTGCCCTCCCCCTCCACCATCAGCAGCGGGGCCTCGGGCCGTTCGCCCACACCCGGCAGTCCATAGAGCGGCCGCGGTGCGGGCCACTCGCAACTGAAGGCGTCGCGGCGGCTGGGCCGATGCCAACGGCCATCAAGCCACACCCGATGCAGGAAGGTCTTGCGGCTTTTGCTGCCCAGGCAGAGGCGCTGAATCCAGAACAGCTGGTTTCCCGCAGCATCGCGGTAGCACCACTGGGCAATGGCGCCCTGATCGAGGGCTGGCGGCGAAGCGTCGGCGGGCGGGAGCTCCGGTTGCCGCCAGGGCCGTTTGCCGTGGCCTGGCAGCCCCGTGGCCGCAAAAGGCTTGCCACCATTGCGGTTGCTGCGGGAGACCGGCTGGGGCCGATGCCGCCCGTTTCCGCCTGGCTCCAGGCCCAGGTAGTGCTCCACCTCCTCGCAGGCCTGGCGAAAGCTCCAGCGGCGCACCCGCATCAGCAGGTCCACCCCGGTTCCGCCGCCACCCAGGTGGTCCTTGCCGCCGCACTGGTTGCAGAACCAGGAGCCACTGCCGTCCAGGTCGTCAAAGCGATACCGGTCGCGCCCGCCGCAGGCCGGGCAGGGCTGGTGGCGATTGCTGAGCTGCTCAGCGTGCAGTCCCGCCAGCGCCTCGAGGATCTCGCGCCAGCGGCCTGAGGCCGCGGTCATCACGTCGGTTGCCATGGGTCTTGCTGCGGCTCAATGACGATGCGTGGCTGCCGCCAGCACAGGCCCTGGCGTGGTCATGCCGGCCTGCTCTGCCGCGATCGCGGCGTCGATCACCTGGCGCAGCACCGCCGAGCGACTGAGAGCGCCGTGCAAGCGGCGCTGATCAAGCCAAGCCAGCTGCGCCTCGGTGATGGAGACGCTCAGCGGCGACGCAAAGGAAGCCATGACATCCTTGGAATTCTGAGCAAAGCCTAAGCTAATTAGGTAAGACTTGATAAGTTGAATATTGCTGAGACCTTTTTCTCGGCGCCAAGCTTGCTGTTATGTCCATGACCTCGATCGTCCTGCGCGCTTACCAGCAGCAACTGCTGAGTGACCTCCGCGCTGCCCTCAAGACTCACCGGCGCGTCTGCGCCGTCATGCCCACCGGTGCGGGCAAGGGCCAGACCATCGGCGCCATCGTGCAGGGCGCAGCGCGCAAGGGCCGGCGGGTGCTGGTGCTCGCCCACCGGGCCGAGCTGATCGACCAGCTCACCGGCACGGTGCAGGCCTGGGGC
>Ga0075463_10000245_pt1 | contig 16758 bp, 18 predicted proteins | sample DEB08_DNA_14_FD_77579 | JGI IMG/M metagenome (GOLD analysis project Ga0075463, IMG submission 77579) | Aqueous microbial communities from the Delaware River and Bay under freshwater to marine salinity gradient to study organic matter... | ecosystem: Environmental > Aquatic > Marine > Coastal ...
GGTCTATATGATGAGTTGAAAGAGCATGTAGAAAATGAAAAGGACAATTTTTTCTTGATCGATTTACGGGACAAACAAATACCAAAAAGCAATTTTAATACGTGCATTGATATTATTAGTGGATTATTTGTAGGTAAAGCTGCAGCAATTACCCATCTCCTTTTACCGTTTTATGTTTTACATGAAGGAATATATTGGAAAGTTCACGGCATACATAGATTAAATAAGCGGCTATGGGCAGAATTTCAAGTTGTGCGGAACGAAGTTCGTCGCATGTGCCGTTCCAAAAACGACATATTTGAAATTTTACGCAAAACCCAACCAGCGAGACAATCAAGCATAATGGCTACAAGAGAGTACATGGAAACCAGTTCCAAAATTCAGCAAATTGCGCAATGCGTAGAATCGAGGCTGGTGTATACATACACGCGACACGGTGAAGGCTACAACAAACACATTATCCAACGAGCTGCTGATTCATGGGAAGGCTCTTTGTATTTACTGGTGCGGGAATTTGATAGTGATTAAATGATAATTTTATTTTATTTGTAAAAAAAATAAATCTCCTAAACGGAATAAACAATCTGTTCATTTTTTAAAACGTCTAAAATAGTTTCAATGGGCGCCATTAATTGAGAAACCAATTTTTGGTGGGTGTTGTTATTTTCCAAACTTGCGTATGTGCCTTTTTTTTCGCTCGATGTATTGAGCACCATGAGATTATAATTTTTCATCCATGCATCAATTACATCGCCGGATTTCAATTTCAGTTGCTGTAGTTCGGAAAAGCATTTGTTTTTGTGGACTGGTTGAACAAACAGCAATTGATCCCATTCAGAGGATGACAAGTGACGCGTGTAGTGTAGTGCCATGAGCATAAGAAATTTGAAAATATCGGTCCATGGATTTTCAGTTGATCCAAGGCCTGTTGCTTCGCAGACGCCGTAGCGGTAAAAAGGATTCGCTCCAAGCAAAGTTGGCCTGTAAGTTGACAAGTCAAAGTCGCCGATTTTTACATTGAAGTCGGCGTTTACAAAAATATTGTCAAGTTTGATGTCGTTGTGTTGAAGGCCGGCCATGTTACAGAGATAAAGACTTGAAATCGTGCTAACCATGAGTTGCCGAAAATAAGGGGTGCTTGGGTCATGTTCCAAAATGGATTCAAAAGTTTGTTCGACAAATTCAGTTAAAATAAAACACGAAAAGATGGCCGTTTTGGTGTTTGCGCTAGTCTGTTTGAAACAAAACGTTGAATTGAAATCGGCGTTGAAACTTTGAACGACGCCAAATCCAAAAAATTGCAAAATATTTTCTTGCGCATCAGGATTTGTAAGTTGCACGTCTTCGTAAATTTTAGCTTCGTGCAGAAATTGCGAATCTTGGTAATGATCAGAGTGGCCGCGAAGAACAAATAGTTTCATGGCACATGTTTGCCCTTTGTACAACACCTTGTAAACGGCGCGGCGCGTCGCTTGTTTCCATGGCGCTAAAGTATCCATTAAATAAATGATATCAGTTTTTGGCGGTGTCTGGGTTGGCAGATTTTTGGCCAGCGCCTCGACCGTGTTTTCAATGCTGATGGGCGATGTGAAATCAACTTTTAACGCCGTGTAAGGAATGATGTTCGTTGTTTTTGTTTCACATTGTTTCAAATACGCATTCATCGGATCATCGCGGGTAAAAAAATAGATAACGACAGGATCAGAAATAATGATGGGAACAGGCATGTCAAAGGCGCCGACGGTAGTTTGGTTGACATGCTTCATGTCGTCGGTGAGGAAATGAAAACAAAAGAACCCGTAGTATTTCGATTCTATGATGGCACCAACAATACAGGCGTCTGTGTCATCCATAATGAAATAGCAGAGCGGGTAGTAGCGCAATTTGTAGACGCTGTAGTCATCGAAATCAAAATACTGTCTATCGCCTTCGCTCCAAATTTCCTTGTTGGTGACCTTTTTTAAAGTTTCTAGAATATCTTTTTTCTTTTCTAAAAATTCCTGCGGCGACAAAGACCGGCTTTGAATAATCTGCCACGCCATGGCTTTAGGGCAGAGCAATTGTGAAATGACCGAAAACATGACTGAAAAGTAGAAAGAAGCGTTTATTTTACATGTAGATCCAAAACAAAAGAATTTCAAAAAGAAGAATAAACAAATAGATGACGCTCCAAATTGAACGGTGCAGGTATTTGTTGAAATCGGCTGCTTGAAAGATCGCCCACACAAAAAAAGTCAAATACAAAAGAGGCACAAGCACTCGGCACAAACGCGGATTGTAGTAGCCAAAAGTGTAGAGGCAGCAGTTGTAGAAAACTAAAATGATGATGAAATAAAAATTTACAGTGTACGCGTCAATTGACGTTGTCTCATCGAAAAGAAGCGACGGGATAAAAAAAATAAATAGCAAAGGCTGTACAAGGGCCAGAAATATCAATAGTGTATTTTCCTTAATTGGCGTGAGACTTGTCATTAAACTTAGTGGTGGTGGTTATGTATATGACACAGATAATCAGTTGGACGATTAATACTAATATAAGATACCCAAACACATGGGTCGCATCTTGCGTTTGCCGGTAACCTTCAGGCAAACAAATCGGTGGCATAGATTTGCTGACCTGCTGCCTACATTAGCAGGCAAAGAAATTAGTCACGGTGCGTAGATTAACTACCGACACGCTGTGGCTTTTGTTTGAATGAGCTAGCATGCACGCCCGGGACACGTAGGAACGGCCTAATTGATCAGCCGCGCGGCAGAGTTCGTCAATAGCAGCAGAACTAGCCTTGTTGATTGTTTCATCCGAGCTTAAAAAAAGTTGCTGATGCTTGGGCGTATTTTCTTTGTAGAAAGAATCTTTGTTGTCGCGCAAACTGGTCAAACAAGAGTGGAGAAAATTTCGCATGCGCGTCGGACCAGACACTAACTTTGATTTATGGTTCTTTGACTGTTTTCGCATATAAGCGAGTTTTTGCGGAACACGTTTATGCTTGACGCTTTTCGGCGCGCTCACGGAAGCGTCATTTTTTTGGCTCGGTTTCTCGAGCTTGTCTTTTGTTCGCTCGTTTGTGGAAAGCGTCTTTCGGACCATTTTATAGCTTGCCTGTAAGTGTAAAATGCCACTTTCGCACGATGATATTCACAAGAAAGAAATGAAGCGGAATATCGATCATGCCAAACACGCCATCGTCTGGATTGCCCTGATTTTAATTATCAAAGTGTGTGTTGATTTACGCGCTGATTTAGACAAGCTGCCCGTCTGCGCGTGCCCTGCGCCAACAGCTTCTGTCGAGCACCCAAATCAACAGCCCTATCCTGTAGAACAGCCGTCCCAGGAGATGCTGGGCAATACAGTGGTATGGGGGGATCTTACAGTCAGAGGCTGCGTGACCTGGCAGCAGCCCGATGGCGTTTTGCAGAACTTGTGCGACTTTTTTACCGAAATCGAAGAAGACTGTGTCCATGGTATTTTTGACGTCCAGCAATCAGAGTGTGTCTGTTTGCCAGCACAAGGACCTTGGTATGGCAGTCGCTGTGATTTGCACACCTGTTTTTTTCGAGGCACATTTGACGTATCCTCAAGCACCTGCATTTGTCAATCGCCCTACTCTTCTGAAAGCATGTGCGAATATGCAGCCGCAGAATCTCCCGCCGGCTGCACTATTGAAAATTGCCAGGGCGTGTGTGATGCTGACGGGCAATGCGCCTGCAATAAACCCGGCCAATTAGGCCCCGATTGCCACATGTGTGCATCGCCGCTCATCGACTCAGCACTATGTCCTGGCCGGAAAAATTGGGCGACAGAGTATATTGACACTGCTGCTGGGTTTGCAGTTTGCGGCGGCGGCTACGATCTACAGTCGCCGTTTACCTTGACTATTCGCGGCGTACCGCATTGTTCAGACAAACAATGCTCTAAATTTCATAAAGAAAAAATCTTTTGCTGCAATCCTCTGAATTTTATTGGCGGCAACTACCCTAAAAATGCGAGTTTTGCGTCTTGCTGGGACTGGAACACGTGGATTTTCAATCAGCAAGATTATGAAAACACCACTCAGCCGACCGTGTTTAACAGCGCCTACCAAAAACGGTATGCCGCAACAATTCTGCAGCACAGTCCGTTGTCGGCAGCGTGCGAAGATGCAAGTAGTTGTTTGCAGAGAGCATACAACACGATTCAAACAGGAGATTGGCCGCTCCTTCAAATTGGAAATTTGCCGACGCGAGGCTATGTCATTAAACGAAGCGCCCTTTATCTAGGCTTAGATGCCTCACATGCGTCAAATGGACATGTGGCGCGGGCTATTTGGAAATCAGCGCCAACAACCTTTTATTTGAAAAGCAGCAACCAGTATTTCTACAATACAGACAGTTTGTTACAATATTTATTTTATTATGTTGGCGAAAAAACCTACTGCTTAAGCGGCAACACCCTCGGCGCAATTGAAAAGGCAGAACTTTTTGGAAAGGACGCCTCGACGTTTTTGTCCGATTATGCGTATTGGACCAATTTGCAGGATCAGCCCGGCAGCGTGTTATCAGCCGAGAATTATTGCGCCTTGTTCAACATCACTTTGAACAAAACGCCAAACGAAATAAACCTCGTGCGAGACCCGCTGCAAAATTCCGTCTTGTATATGGGGCCTGCCGCCAACCAAAACGCCTATTACTACACGGCCAGTTATGGCACCTATTTAGACACTATTAATTGACGTCAGAAAAAGAGAAAACTCGTTGTGGATAAATTCAGTCACCGTCTGCATGTTTTTGTTGTTTGGCATAATTGTTATAAACCGCGAATAAAACGAAACAAAATTAAAATATTTGGAAAATACAGGTTCAGGAGTTAAGGGCGCGATATATTTTTTGACAACATCTTTGAACTGTACAAAGATCACTAATATTATATAAAATTCTTTCATAAAGTTTGGTGCTTTCAAGACAGTGTCTATTGTGTTTATTGCAATATAAAGCGGGTTCCGGCATTCGTTGGAACTCAGATAGGTGCGAACGGTTTGATATGCCATGCTTGAAATATCAATCTCCTTTAAATACGTTTTACTCTGCTCAACAATTTCTTGGTCTATGGCAATAAGCGTCTCCCGCAATTCTATCAACACTGCACGCCGTTTTTTGGCATCTAGAATCAGCGGCGACAATCCATGCAATAACGCGTTTTCTCTATCTTCATCCTCTTTCTCATAGGACGTCATAATAAACAGCAGAACAAACACTACGTGTATTATGACGCAGAGGCGTATCCTAATAGATTTCCTTTCAATGTCGCAACTGTATTTTTCATAGTAGTATCATCTGCGTCTTGATAAATTCCATAGCACGGGCGTATTTTGGTAATAAAGTTCTCTGCGCATTCTTTAAATTCTTTATCAGTAGGACACTTTAATGTGGTATTCTTATTTTGAATAGTAAAAAATAATTGGTCGTCGCCTTTTAAAAAAACGATATGTTTGTTGTTTTGGTAAACAATCGTTGTATTCTCACGGAATTGATCAATATAAATGTGTTTGAAATTTAAAGACGCCTTCAATTGATTTGTTTTTATAATTGATAGACAATAAAAAAACTGCTTTATAAATATATCTATCTTTCTGGCGTATTGCGATCTTGATATCAGCCCGTTTCTTACCCTAACAAGTGTGTGATGCTCACCGAAATTTAGATTTTGTAATAATACATAATTTCCTGAAACCGTGGGGTCGTAAATGTTATTTTTAGTTAACGGTGTTTTGTCTTTATCCAGAATCATTCTCATTGATTTGAAGCCTTCATTACGTTTCATAACATCTGCTTCATTTTCAAGTGTTTTTAGTTGTCCTTCCAATGTTTTGATTTTATTTCGTTTCTTTTGGGCTTCTTCTGTCTTGTTGCTTTCGAATCTTTCTTGAAAACTGCCTGTACTAGGCTCATGCAATAGTTGAGCATTTGGATTTTCGGAGGGCTTGTGTGATTGTAATGCATTAAGTTCGTGTTGTTTTTTTAAGATTTCGTCGGCTAAGATGTTTTGTGGGGCATGGGAAATGGGTGACACAAGAATGGACTCAGACAGTTTCACTTGGGAACGCGCTTGTTCCACAGATGGTGAATCTGATTTAAAATATTTATGGATAGTTTTTAATAATTCTGACAATTGTCCTGTTGCCAGAAAATTTGATAATTGTGCAGGCGGCATTTTTTGTTGTTTTGATATTTATTTATTGAAATGTAAGAACTGCGTATATACTATTGTGTGTATAATTTGGCATTTTAAATGTTTAAGGATATGTTAGTCCCCCTCCTGTTAGAAGGCCATAAGTATTCGTATAATGATCGATGATATATTTTATATTCCTTATTTGAAGTGGTTCATCTTTGTTATACGCTGTGCATTCAGTTGCGGCATTGGTTTCCTTATTACACGGGTAATAATTTCTTATTTTTTGGTCCTTTGTTGGCGCAGCAAGCGACGAAACAGGTGTTATACATTTTTTAATCATATTTTTGGTTTTGTTCAAAACATACCTGCCCTCTTTATTAATTTCAAAGGGAGTGTACATTGTATCAAAAATTTTCATGCACTCTTTAATGCCTTCGCTCGATATATTGTCCTTGTCAAGTTTTTCCCCAAATTGATGTTTTAATGAATAGACAAATCGATACAAGTCGAGTCGTTCATTTACACCTTTGCACAATCCATAATTTTTGCAAAGGTCGTTGTTCATATATCTAATATTGTTAAATAATTCTTGGGACATTCCCGTTTGCAAGGGCGGATTTGCGCGGTATGCAAAATCAAAATCGAAAATAATTACTTTAGGGTCGTCGTCTTTAAATGTGAATGTCTTCTCAAGGAAGTTATATTCCAGAGAGTCGGCCGCTTTGAATTTTCCAATAAAAATATTACGCGCGTGTAAATCATTGTGTTGTATTCCCATCGCTGCAAGTTCTGATATGCAGTATAAAAGCTGAATGACTATACAATGCACGTAGCGTAATTGTAAATGTATGTGAGGATCCCTAAAATATTCAGATAATGTTGGATATTCTTGAAACTCTGTGACGATTGCTTTTAATGTACTCTTTGGAAAATAATAAGCTGGATAAGACCGTTCATTATGGTATATATTTTTTTTTATATCATCACTGCCTTGGCTCGTTTCAAATTCAAAAATCCCCAAAAAAGGAACAATATTTCTTTGTAATCTGTTGTTTCGTTTTAAATAGGAATAAGTACTTGCTTCAAACTCGTTAATTTGTGTATGGCGCTTGAAGGGGTTGTGTTGTTCTTCAACCAAATAAAATTTTATTGCAATTTTTTTTTCATACCACTTTGCAGTTGCAACCACAGGAGAATGTTCTTTGATTATTTTAAATGGCGCCAAACTTTCTAATTTTAACTTTTGTTGAAATGTATTAAATTGAACTGGCAAATGAACTGACGGTTTCATGTTGGGCTGTTGAGGCGGTTCACTTGGAGACCCCGAGTAATCTAATTCGATGGAAGACTGTGCGTCATCATTATACCAAAGCTTGGGATTGACATTTGAATCGCGCTTAGTCTGTATGGCTGTTCCCTTCAATAAATCAGAAAGCGCGCCTGTTTTTAAGAACGCGCCAAGTTGTGACATGGTATAGTGCGTAAAATCGCAGTACGTTTTACCTTTAGTAAATGGTAAATACACAACCCCTGCTGTAGACATTAAACCCATCTATTTTTTTTTCATGTCGTCGGGTACAAACTCAAATTCGTACTGCTCTGTTAATGAATCGGCATCTTGTGTCTCATTTTGAAAAGAATAATACCACATTTCAGTTACACTGCTATTGTTAAAGAATGCAGTCAATGGGTTACGCAGCTTTAACAATATTTTTGTTGAACATAAATTGGCTCTTTCAGCATCCAAGTCGGGTTTTATATTCTGCCAAAAATACGAATCTTGTAAATGTTTTGTTTCTTTTATCAGAATATGTAGTTTTGTAAACGGATTTATTGCAAAATATTCGAGTGTTTTTTCATCAAAATAATCCATGCAATTAGCGACCCTTTCTTTTATTCTGTCTTTATCCATTACTTCAGGAACATTAAGCATCATATAACAAATATAAAATACTTGTATACAGGTTACGCGCATTTGGTTTAGTGTGTATGTTTTACAATCTTCATTCATATTGGTAGAATTCCTTATTACTGATCCGATCTCACTCCACCATTTGTTATATGTGTTATAAATAATTGCTGCTTCCGTAAAGCAAAAATCATAGAAAGTTGTATAGTGCCCAATTATTGTCTTTGCAAACTTGTCTCGTGCGTAAACTTCTGATTGAAAAATCAAGTCTTGATTTTTGGTTGGATCGATTGTAAAATAATTATACTTTTGGTACATAATTATTTGCTCCTTATACCCCTCGTCAAAATCTTTTGGAGAATCCGTATACGCTGTGAACCAATCGTCGTCTTTCTTTTTGTTAATATTGGATAATTCAGAATGTTTTAGACATTTTTTGATTTTCTCGTTGATGCCGTTAAGATCAACCTTTTGGTCTTCTACTGTTTTTCTACATTCAAAAAGTGGCGTGTAATTTATAAAATATACTGGCGGGGTGGGGAAACCATGTATCTGCGGAGCAACATCATCTTCATCGATCGTCTGAACAAGCGCGCCCCTTACTAAATCGCAAAGCGCGCCTGTTTTTAAAAATAGGCCAAGATGCGACATGGCGTTCTTCTAGATACTGCTCAGTGATTGTGTGATGGTAAATATGCAAGCCGTGAATAATCACAAAAAATATTTATTTGGTTTTTTTCCTTTTTTTTAAAGGTGGCGGAGATGGCGTGATTGGTTCTGTTATATATTTAAAAGGCTGCACGGTATGCTTTTTAGGGATGTTGCACCCAGGTTTGCGAGGTTCTGGCGATACAGATTCTATACCATTATCGTTATCCAAGTAGTCAAAATCAATTTTTTCCCATTCTTCAGGGGGCGGCGTCGCGGTTGCATGACGTTTCATAGCATTTGAAGTGTATTATGACGCTGTACACCATGACCAATCCTGGTATGCTGGTAACGCATCGAGAGACAAATACTTATTTTTTGCTAAACAGAGAAACAAGAGAAAATCTTTTCGGTTTTTAAATAGCTGAAACTGTTTTTGCGCGTAAGACCAAGCAACCTTATTTTTGGAAAATGTAAACCCGCGCGGTAATCGCAACGTCAGTTGCACTTCAGTCGCCTTTTTCCATGTCGGGTCGTTTATGTTTAGCGGTGGAACAACATGATGCGCGCCTTCCCGGCTTTTAAATAAAGAAGAGTTGTCGCGGGTGATTTGCATTTTTTTTAATCTGTCAAAAAACTGGTACAGGAGCGGCAGGGATAGATGTTGGGCTACCAGTATTAAAAATTCAAACTGGCCCAAAGATGGATCTAGCAAGATATTTACAAGCCGCTGCGTGCTCAGGAGACACAGAAATTTATCTGCATTGTGAATTGCAAATGGGGACAAGAGGCCGATATAGTCCTGGAAAAAAAAGGGTCCTTCGGTGTGAAAATGCGGATTGATGATCGGGTAGCACGCGTGTAACTTGACAGCTGCTAACCTTATTTGATTTAAATGTATTTCTTTTTCGTGCGGCCAAACAAAAAAATCAGAAACGCGGTGCCATAAATAATTGAACGCGCGCTCCGAGTTGGGAATGTTGTGCTGAATTAAAATATTAAAATTTTTAAAGGACAGCGACGACCTGTGTATAAACAATTGATCCAACACAGGCAGGGCAACTGAAGACGGCCACAAAGCTTCAACACAAGTTTCCGTATTCAGTAAGTGGTAGGCAAGATGACAAGGGTGGCCAGAACTCTGAATAGCACAATGCGAGCTGCAGTAGAGCAAAAGTTTGCAGTAATGACACTGCATAGCCGCGAATAAACTGCTGCAATTAATGCATTTTGAAAGTTCCATGTACATGACGATCACAATTTTGTGGTTTCTTCGCTTTTCGTTTTTGCCAGAATTATGGCCAGTCCTTTCTGTACCGTAGTAAGCGTTGCATTGTAGACGATATTGAATTTCAGACTTTCATGGACAAACCGGTAAGATCCTGTCCGGCTCTGCGAATCGTCGGCCGTCAACAAATATTGAAACTTGTGCACATAATGGGTTGCGACAATATCTTCAGCCTTTAGCAAAGAAAATGTATTTTCGTCGGCTAGCGTGTTTCGGGTAAAAAAAACTGGCAGTTGTAATATATGGCTGCCATTTTTTTGAACAAGCTGTGTCTTGTAAATCCAGGCTTTGTTTAGCCAGGAGCCAACAGTTAATATATCGGCCGTGTATCCTTTTATAGCGGCGTTGTGAAATGTTGTCTGGATGACATACAGATCATGCAACGCCGTTTGCAGTTCCTTTATGTTTTGCAGCTCATTGTTGTGTGATTTTACGATGGCGTCTAGCGTTTTGCAGCGCGAAATGTACCCAGGATACAGAATGGCTCCAGTTGCTGGCAATTCCTCGGCTGCTTTTGGCCAGTGTTTAAAAAGATAATTGAATTTTTCTAAAATCTCCTTGTATTCCAGCCCTTCCTTTAATGCCTGGTTCCAAGCATGTAATGACTTTGCCCGCCAGTTTTTTACCATAGTAGCAAGTGTAAAATGAACAATTTTTATTGCAAGAAGACAAAACAAAAACATAAAAACACATGAACCTATTCAGTGTCAACACACTTTTGGATGCGTGTTCGGATTCGGTTTATACTGTCTCGGCATACGGCGTCCGATTCAGCCCACACAAGAAATGCGTTTTTGGGATGATGGTACCAGATCAAGAACGCGCCCGTAAGATCGGCAGTTTTCTTCAAATACATGCCGCCGTTGCCGCAAATATTTGCCACGGCCTCTTGAGATTCTGGCGCGTCAAGAGTTCCGCACACCCGGCCAGTGGCGTTGCTCTTGTAACAAATTTTAATAAACATTTTTTTGCAAAAGTCAGGCGCCAGAAGCGAAAACATTTTTGTGTTTCTGCAAATGTCTTCCATCACATCCGGGCACGGAACGATGTTGTACTGCTCCTTTGTTTCAACCGATGTGACACCGCCACTGCTAGACAAAGAATCCTCTTCATCGATCGTTGGCGGTTTTTCCAACAGCTTCTTTTTTAATATTTGGGCCATTGCAAAAAATGGTTTATTGTAAAATGACATATGTTTGTTTATTGATCTACACACGGCGTTTGTACGCCATACCAAAACCCCAAAATATGATAGATAAGTTCAACCGGGATCCCCTTTTTTGTCATGAAATGAAATAAATAAATAATGCGCGCATGTGTACTCGTCGGATGATACTTGTTGTTTTGCACCGACCAAAAGGAGTTGGCTAAATTTAATTTGTCGTTGGCGCAAAGAAGACGGATCATGTATCCAGGCATGCACTCATTTTCAGCAAAATTGCCGCGCGGAAGAATTTGAAGTTGCGTGGCCGTATTTAAATAAACTTTAATAGTATCGATTGCGTCAAGAATCAAACACTTCAAAGTATAGTTTGACTGCAGGCTTGCAATCACTTGCAGCCAGATTTCGTAACTTATTTTGTTTTTTTCAAGATCAAGCGTTGTCAGTGCTGTGTTGTATTTTAATAGTTGCCGAATATAGTTGCGGGGTATATGTTGGAGATTGCATTCGCGCAGCTGCAGAAATTGCAGGTAAGGATGTGCTAAAATCGCCGAAAAAAATCCGGCGGCAAAAATGGGATCAAGCAACGGAACACGATTCATATACAAATGCGTTATTTTTGATTTCTTGAGCCATTTCCAGAACGCCGCGCCGCATTTCGGTAGAAACTCATTTCCCGACAAGTCTAATCGTTGGAGTGTTGTGTTGGTGTTTAAAAAGCATGTTTCCCAATTCCGCAATTTCGTGTTGGTGAGGTGTAAATTTTGTAAATTGGTACACGCAAGAAGCGACCGCACGCCTTCAGCTGAAATGCGGCAATTATTGAATTTCAACCCTTTCAGGTGACTTTTTCCAATGCAATCGGCCAAACTTGTTATTTTCAATGTCTCTACATTCACATCGCTGAATTCAACATAGTGCAAGGTTGCTATATTTTGAATGGCGGCGCCAAGCTGTTTGAAATTATCAAGAGAAAAATAAGCCGTTTTGGAAAAGGAAAGATGCGTCAAAACTGGCAGGGTTGAAAGCCATGCACAAAGATCGGTTATTATCTGTGTATTGCTCCACAAATTTGAAAAAAGCAGCCGCGTGTAATCTGATTTAGATTGAATATTGCGCAATAATCTTAACTGGCTCTTGTGCGGCAATGTGTTGACAAATGCAATTTCAGTGTGGGTGGCTAAAAGATCTTCGATATTGTCGTAATGCTGGCTATTAAGGAAGATCATGTCCAGAATTTACCGAATAAATCGTCTTTGATCGCGCTGATCGTGAACACAAACAATGACGCGATAAAATGGCAACTAAAACAAGAAAGGCCCCAAAGGGTACCCAGATGACCAACCAATAAAATTCAGGAGAATGCATTTTTTTGCAGTTATTATAAAATAAATATTCTTGCGTTTATAATATTTTCTTTTGTCTAGGCAAGTATTCAAGCTTCAAGTGATATTTACCAAAACAGGATACAAGAATGTAATTTATAAACATGGACCATATATCCTCAATCGCCGCCTTTTTTAAAAGTGGACAGTTATCAGATCTACTCAAACAACCTGATCAGGTGGAGGAGGAAAAAGAAAAAAGACAGAATGGACGGCCTTTATTACTTCGACGACGTAATACCCCAAATAATGTTGATATCATTTCAGAAAATAATATGGACAAAAAAAGCGTTGACGACGTGTTAAGTTATTTACACGATATGCTACAAGTTCCTAAAAATATGGATGGCGATATTGTACAAGGGGATACACGCACAACAAGATCGGGAACTGCATCTCATACCCGAGATTTTTATGTTTTGTGGGAAGTGTGGAAAAATAGAGAAGATGAACTTTCATATAAAGACAATTATTCAGAAAATGAAAAACATATTATAACACACGGCCCAAATAAAAAAGAAACATTGAGTGTCGTTCGCTATATCCGAAAGATTACTGAAAAGAAAAACGACCTGGGAAATCAAATATTTGATGTTCCAACAACATTTTATCACAAAGAAATTGAGGTAGTTATAACCGATATGCCATATTTTGATATAGTCAAAGATGATTTGAATACCAAATTTAAACTTGATGATCGAGTCGATTGTACAAATATCGGTATTAGCTGTGGGAAAATATTTTGTTTTCCCAATTGGATGAAAAAGGACCTTGTTGAAACTTTTATAACAACGTACAACGCCGCGGCATTAGAAGTATTAAAAAATAAAGAGAAAAAACCACGCGCACTACAAATTAAAGAGTATCAAGACATGAAATCAAAATGGATTGTATCGTGGTTGCAATGCATTTCAGAGAAAAAGGAGCAAGCTACGGAGGAAATGAAATTACAGCAATGGAACAATACATTTGATTTATCACTTTTATATGATCATAATTTTACGTCGATGTCGATGTTTACGTGGTGGAAACGTACAAAAATAAGTCAACTTCCAACCGATATAGATTACAATGAAAGCCAAGAAAAAGAAAGTATATTACCGCAGACTGATACTGAGAACGAGGCAGTGCAAAACGACCATTTTTTGCTTCCGTATAATTTGAAGGCGACATCTGGCATGGTTTACACCAAAACAAGTATGTTTTCCTACATTTTTCACGAAGGAAACGATAAAACAGCAAAACTTAGCTCTGATTCCGTAGAACCGGAAATGGTTACTGAAAGTGAAATCAAAATGGAAAAAAATGTTACAAATATTTATGCTTTGCTGAAAAAATGTAATGGCGTCCAAGGCATAGAGTTTAACAACCTTGCAAGTGTTTTAGGAAGTGAAGTGCATACAGAAATTGCTCATTATAGTGTGACAAATGAACATAGATCAGATGATAGTATAACATCCTCGAAGGATATTATAAAAACATCAGCTATTACTGATTTTAAAACATTAAATGAATACGCCGACGCTTTGCCTGAAATAGTAAAACAAATTGCATTCCAATTTTTAAAGCTAAAAGAAAAGGACGAAACTCGTCAAACTTCAGTATTGAAGAAAGAACATAATCTTATAGATTACATAAACTGTGTTGAATTTCCGGTGTATTTGTTTGCCAACGACGAATTACTCGAAAAACCTTTTTATTCAAGAATCGATTCAATATCATTCGATTACAGAGACAAAGAAGGATTTGCTGTTTGGGAATATAAAACCCGATGGGGATCAAAAAGTATCGATAAAGCAGATCCAGATGCGATTCGACAAGCTGCCTTTTATTGTTATTGTTTATTTAAAATGACAGGGATACGATGTAAATACTTTTATATACGATACGTAAAAGTAAACGATGAGAAGATGTTGTTCAAGACATTTAAATTTAAATATCAAAACGGTTATGGTGGTACCAAAGATTTATTTGATTTTGAAGAAAAATTAACTAACCTAAAAAAAAATAAAAAAAAATAAAACATTTATTGTTACAATTCCGATATGGCACCCGTCTTTGTGATCCTGGTAACTTTGGTTCCAGTTGCGTAATCAAAATAAATGTTACAGTTTAACACTTCAGGACATTCAAAGAAATTCTTAACAAAGGCGCTTGCTTCGTCATCTTTTGATTCATCCCAAAAAGGAATTCGAAACTGAATAGCAAATTGATTTGTTGTAAAATTTAGACACATGTATTGTCGACTAAACCCAATTCCGTAAGCACCGATAATCTTTTTATTTTTTACAACCATGTACCAATTGCAGTAACAATAGATTTCAAAGCCAACATCTAATTTTCCTCTTGCCCAACCGTCTCCACTGTTTTCCAGAATCGGAGAATAAACAGTGATACGTTCATATGGTGCTTTTAACCGAAGGATTGTATTCGCACATTTAACTAATTTTAAAGCCGCGGTCATTGTTAAACGTAATCCATTCAAGCCGTTGGGGACATTATTTACATCACAGCCCTTTCTTTCTTGATCATCGGAAACACCCCAATTTGCTTCTTCTGATTGGCCTAACTGTTTGGACGTCCATTTATTTAAGTAGCCTGGATATGTTTGTTGTAAAATCCCAGTCAAAATTCTATACGCAAGGTTATTATAAGTAAATATTTTTTTATCGCTTGTTCCAATATTACTTTGAAACTTTATCTTTGCGTAATTATCAATATCTTTGTCACCGTCGATAACCTTTTTCATAAATTCAAAAAAATCAAACGCACTATCATTTACTCCAGTGAAGTGGCAGAGTGCATCAAGTAATGAAATGTCGGGTATGTTTTTAAAAAGAGGCTGCAGCAAATTAATATTTAAATCTAAAAACACTAATCCAACAACAGATTTTGAAATTGACATAACTTCATAAAAACGTCGGGCCTCTACATCTTTGCATCTTTTTTCTTTTTTTATTATTGGTTTCAAATACATACGAATATCCTGTATTTTGCTATTTGACAAATTCATCGCCAAGCCTGTCTGCCGTTTGCAAAAGATTCATTTTACCGCATATAGTATAAAAAAATAAAAAGCACAAAAATGGAAACTGCTAAAATCGATTTAAATATAAATGGAACGCTGACACCTGAAAATATAAAAGCTGCATTTAAAAAACAAGTCAGGCTTTTGCATGAAGATAAAGGAGGAACTGGCGACATACGCCGTTTAATAGAATCTCGGGATTTTTTATTAAAAAATTCAATGCACGTAGACGGATGTTCTATTATGGGATGCACTGAATCAGTTGCGCCATCTGCTGGCACCAAATGTGATTTTCACAGCAAATACGCTTGAACTGGAATGGCCTTATGTCTGAGTTTTCATTAATGTTCTCTTGAGCGCGTCAATTGTTTTCAGCAGCTGGTCGTTTGTTTTTCGAAGCCACTGCAGCTCTTCTTCAGGCGACGAAAAGGAGGGATACTTATGTTCTCCGTCCATTTCAGCAAGCGGTGTACTTAGCCGTTTCCGTTTAGGAACAACTGGCGGAGGCGAGCTCGCTAAATCCATTTTAAATACAAATGCGTAAAATGAACGTTTTTCTTTTTTCTGTATCTTTCATGTCCACCAAGTTTCAGGGGTTCGAGAAAATGGGCATGATTGCAAAATTGTTGTGTACGAAATGCAGAGATCTACGCACAACAAAATACTTGTTATGTGGAAAAGGGGAAGGTACAATGTCATCACAGCTACAATTAAAATAAGAAAATAAAGCATATAGTGTGGAAGGCGCGGCCACCACAGCCGCGGATTTTCAGCATGCAGCAAGTATGCAAATAGCAACGTAAAAAAAGAAAATAGTCCCATATATATAATAACAAGCGGCGCACTTCCATAATCGTAGTATTTTATCGGTAATATAATCAATACAGTACGGACTAAAAGGCATATGAAATAAACACTGATCCGAAAAAAATACGATCTCGCTTCTTCCTGTGACATACTACATTTTTAATAAAGTAAAATGACAATTCAAATATCGTCCGCCTCATCGATGAAAGGAAGAAACTATATTTTATTCTTCATCGTTTTGGATAAAATCAGCCGGCGTACTGAAATGAAGGGCGCTTTCAATCATGCCACGAGGAAGAAATTGCCCTAAACTACTATTGGCAGCACGAAGACTGTCTATTTTGGGTTGAAAATAATCTGTATGGTTTCTAAACAACCCG
>Ga0075463_10000248_pt1 | contig 16693 bp, 36 predicted proteins | sample DEB08_DNA_14_FD_77579 | JGI IMG/M metagenome (GOLD analysis project Ga0075463, IMG submission 77579) | Aqueous microbial communities from the Delaware River and Bay under freshwater to marine salinity gradient to study organic matter... | ecosystem: Environmental > Aquatic > Marine > Coastal ...
CTATTATAGCTAATCCTAATTGTCTTGCAATTTGAGGAACAATAGAATTACCAAGAGCTTTTATTCTGTTGGTTCTACCTTTGTCCAATTCATAGGATATCCCATTAGGAACTCCACAAAATTCGGATTGAGTTTGCCACCAGGTTTGTTGTTCTTCATCATATCTCCTATTATTGACGAACGATTCCTTTGGCTTTCTGGAAATGTTAGATTCTTTGCATCGTTTGTTGTTGGTGTATGATACATCTTCTCCAAGTATATCATCGCATCCGAAAGTTTTGCTCCGAATTTGTTCTCTGGCTTGTTTTTCTTCCTCAGAATAAAACCCCCATTCTTTGTCATCTCTACTCTTGAACTTTGTTCCCCTCCATTTTCGCAAGTCGGAGTTGGGGTTGGAAACATCTTCACATATTTTGCTAATGTCATTCTTCTCTTTGGACTTGGATTTACATTTTTGCCATCGTCTAGTTGTGGAGTTGGAAACATTCTCACTGCCACCGGTAATGGTGTTCCCCCTTGTTTGTATTTCTTCGTTCTCTCTGATGCTGAGTCCTGTGTTGGAGTTGGCAATAATCCATGTTCTTTTTCTTTGATGCCAAGCACCGATGCCTGAAGCTGGAATAACAAGACATTGGACTTGGAAACCCTCTCCTTCCAAATCATTTTGCACCTGTCTGAGTACCATGCCGTTTTGGATGTTAATAATGCCTTCAACATTTTCTCCAATGAACCATTTCGGTTTTGTTTCGGCAACAATTCTAATAGTTTCATCCCAGAGGTAACGATCATCTTCTGTTCCTTTTCGTTTTCCTGCGACACTGAAGGGTTGGCAAGGAAATCCTCCTGTAACAACTTCTGCTGCATATTTTTCTCCTTTGACATTTCTGACCTCACTTTCAATTGGTATGTTTGGAAAATTTTTTTGTAATACTTTTTGGCAAAACTTATCTTTTTCACAAAATGCTATTGTTTCAAAATATCCGGTAGATTCTAAACCTAAACTAAAACCACCAATACCAGAAAACAAATCTAAAACTTTCATACAATCTTATTTAATGGTTTTAACTCATTAAGTTTTAATTGATAAACTTGCGGTCTTTTATTTCCAAAGTCTGTTAGTCTGCTATCATCAAAAATAATATCTTTAGCCATAATAAAACCAAGTATATGAAACTCAGGGGATTTGTCAGTTACAAAACAAAATAATTCACCAGGTTGAGCATTTTGTCTAATGTATAATAAAGGTGGTCTATCATCTTTATGCAAATGTGATTTAACCTGTATCTCAGTTCCATTCACTTTGATGTCAGCTTTAGCACCATGATTGACATGAATTTGTGGAGGTATTTTTAAATATTGTGCCACTGCAAATTCTGCACAAGCACCAGAAATAGATTTGGCAAATTGAAAATAAACTGGTTCTTTGTAACCATGACCCCAAGATTGATTTAATCTTAAAGATTCAGTAACTCTCATGCAACCCACTTGAGCAGCTAATGATATTTCGTATGGTGTTAATCTTATTACTTCAGACATCGTTTTATAAATCCTATCAGTTCTTTATTTTTATCTAATACCTTAACAAATTGCGTTGCAATAAAATCTACAGTGGGTTCTTCTGATCTTATCTTTTTATTACCCTTATCTAAAATAGCATGAATAATTTCATGAATTAAAACATCACACAATAATTTCTTATCTGTAATTCCTTTACTAATCTTAATAGTATTTTCATTAGTATCATAGATGCCAAGATAATTATCTCTTTCAGCTTCTTTACGATTTACAGTTGAAACCAAAATGATGCTATTTCTTATCTTAATTTCTTTAGGTATCTTCATCGTTATCACCGAATCACTTATAGCCAAATTCACTTTTAAATCAATGTAAATAAATATTAAATATTTGAGTCTTGCATTGTTCACAAAATTGTAATAGTAAAACGAATCATGGATAACGATTTAAAAAAAATTGATGAATGTTACACAAAGTTTGGCTTAACCAATACTAGCAAATCAGAAAACAGTTTACCTGATGATGTTAGATTTTTTCAACGTATTGTATTAACTCCAAAAGAAAGAGCTGGTTTACCAAGTAATGCTAGTTTCTTTATGGGAACATTAATTCATGAGGCAGCTCAAGATATGCTCACCAAACATAAAACCATTGATGAGGTCATGGCTGTATTAAATGAAAAAGTAAAAAATTATGACGGAACGAAATAAAGATCAAATTAAAGCTGAATTAATTGCGAAACAAGCACCACAAATTATTAAAAATATTGTAGGTGAAGTTTTAAAACTAGATAGCGGTTCAACATTTAAAGCGGAAACAGAATATACAATTTGGGATGATAGGATTGGAACATATTTTAGATGTTTCATTGATTTGGAAGGTTCAAAATACTTTTATGATTTTAAAAATTTATTTGGTACAGTTAGAAAAAACAAAACAGGATATGCAATATCTAAAAGAAAGATTGATGATAAAATTTTTACAAAAGATATTATGTCAATGGCATTGTATAATAAAGCATTACCACATTTAAAACCTTGTTTAATTTATGCAACAGAAGATGAGGTTATGGCTTTTCATGAGGACAATACACCAGAACTTAGACCAGATAATTTAATTAAGTATTATGATGAATTGATTTTGTATCAAAAAATATGGGAGAATAAATTAAAGTTTGCAGATGGAGATGTTAAAAAATTAGCAAGTATTATTAAAACAGATTTTTCATCAATACGAAAAGATGACTTTTGGTGGAAAGGAGTAAACTCAGAATATATAGAAAGACTTATGAAACTTTATGTTTGATAAAGATTTTTGGATTTATTTTGGTGCATCAATATTATTATTTATTATGGGGGTATTTCATTTATGGCAGATCATGAAAACAATGTAACAACCATTCATTCTGAGGAATATAAACATTTAACAGAAATGGTTTTAAAGTTAAAAAGAAGTATTGAGGTATTAAAACAAGATAATAAATCATTAATGACTGATAACTCTAGGCTTAGAAAAGAAGTAGATACCTGGATGAGAAAGAGCCATGAAAATTTAAGATTAAGTTTTAAGGGGAACAATGAATAACAATTTAACTTTTGCAGAAAAAGCGATGGTTGAGCAAATGCTGAATGATCGTAAAGAAGATAAATTAGAACCAGAGTTTGAAGTAAAAATAGATAAAATATTAGAAAAGTTTCATGCAGGAGAAAGTGCAGACATGACTTACTTTGAAAGAATGATTGTCATTCAACAAATAGAATTAAAATTAGAAACCAATTTAGAAAAGATTGTAGCAGACAAATTTGAAAAAATCAGAAAGAAGTTGTTAGATATATGAGTGATTGGGAAACATTCTTTTTTGTCATGTTTGTTTGCACATTTTATTTTTGGTTTGCAGTGATCATGTGCATTATTGGTGCAATCATGATTAAAGTAGAAAATTTTTTATTAAAACGAAAGGAGAAAAATGAAAAAGATAATAAGCCTACTTTGTATGTTGGTCTTGATTAGTTGTGCAGCATCTAAAGATAGAGAAACATATAAAATACAGTTAGGTAAAAAATGTACCAAAGAAGGAACACAATATAGTTATATTTGGTTTCACACAACGATAGGAAAACAACAAGTTAAGGAGAGTTATTGCCGATGAAGGATATATTAGAAAAACTAGCTAGTGCTGCTGGAGCTTTTGTCAGTAAAGATAAAAAGAAACCTGGTATGCACTTTAACCCTTTGAGCCATGAACAGGTTCAAGAAACAGCAATGAAAGTATTATTGGAAAACAGATTGTTTCCGGTAGTAGAATATGAAAATGATTTACAAGATCAACATATTTTAGTGACTTGTAAGATGACCATATATTTAATTGATGACCCTAAACAATCTATTACGATTTCAGGAACGTCAGCAGTGAATAAACTTGATAAGTTTGCAACTGGTCAAGCCATGTCATATTCAAAAAAATATGCGTTCTTAAATGCTTTACATTTAAAAACTGGTGAGAGTGATGGGGAAGATGGATATAATGCTAAACCCTTTGCTCAACCTAAAACCAATGTCCAACCCAATCCTAACGCAAAAGCGGTAGCAGATGAGTTTTTAAAATACTTAACTGAAACAGCTAAGTATGCAAAGAACATGGGTAATTATGAAACTCAAAAGCAAAAGTTTATGCAAGAGTTTAAAATTATGGACTTAAAAGATTCTGACCCAAGTACCTTTGAGTATGTCAAGCAGAAGGCACAACACATAAACGAAGAAGTTACAAAAAAAATAAACGCTAATAAATAGGAGATATGAATGGCTTTAAAAAAACCCATTTACTTTAATGTGTTTAGGAATGAAACTCCTTCACAAAAATCACCAACTCATTCTTGGAATGGTTTTGAATTAAAGGAAGATATTACGATACCTGCTGGTAAATATGATTTATCATTTTGGGGTAATGCAGTAAATCCTCAAACAGGAAAAGATAATCCTCACTTTAAGATTTCAAACCCTTACAAGAAGGATAAGGATTCAATTCCGTTTTAATTATGGAATCAGACGATCCGAAACATTATAAAAAGCAAACCCAAACTTGGGATGCAATCATTAGCCAACTATCTGATCAAGAGGTGGTTGGCTATTTGAAAGGTTCTGCTGCTAAACATTTGTTTAGGTCAGGGGAAAAACATGGTGGTGGTTTAAGTTCTACTATTATGGATATTAAGAAAGCAAAAAAATATATAGAAAAATTATTAGAATTTTTAATTCAAAGTAAAATGATTGAAAAAAAATTATTTAAACACATAGAAGATGCTGAGAAAGCAATCAAAGACAACAACATAACGAAACTATTTGAGAAGGACAAAGATGAATAAAATATACTTTAGTAAAAGAAAACAAGAGGTATTTAAGTTTATTGTGAAGTATTTTAATGACAATGATTATACCCCTACCTTTGCAGAGATTGCTAAAAATCTAGGTTTTACAAGGTCAAGAGCCAATGCCATAGTAAATGATTTAGTGTTAATTGGTGTCATTGATAAAGAAACAGATTCAAGTAGAAGAAAGATTAGGTTAAATCCTAAACAATTAAAACTTGTAAATAGTTTGAAAATAAATATAACATATAAGGCTAATGAGTTTAGAAAATAGAAAAGTAAAAAAAGATTTCTATTATAGCATTGAAGCTAGAATAACAGAATTTTTTAGCAATGTTGAAGACGCTGCTAAGAAAGATAAGCCAAGTGATAACTGCGATGTTGAGATACAAAGCATAAAGTTTAACAAGGCTAATATTAAACTAAACGAAGAGGCGGATAATGGAATGTCCAAAGAAGCTTCAAGACATGAAGGAAAAGCGTAATGATTACTTGCGTAAGCAATGGAAATACAAGAAGCTTTTCCAAAAGTTCCAAGATAAGCAACATAGACTTGGTACTAAAATTGAGGCTTTAGAGAATATTCAGGGTTCTATAGCAAGTTAAAGATATAGAACAATGGAATAACTTAAAAGTTGTAATAGACTTAAAGGGGATTATTCGCTAAAATAAAAGGAACAGGATAACGATGAAACGATCAGACATAGATAAACAGCTTGGTAAACGATTGAAAGATATTCGTTTATTAAAGAAGTTAAATCAAGAAACAGTTGGAAAGTATTGTAATGTTACATTTCAACAAATACAAAAATATGAGAATGGAAGAAATGGACTAAGTGCATTTAGATTATTGCAATTAGCAAATGGATTAGATGTGCCTATATCTTATTTCTTTGACGGATTAAAACCAGAATTACAGAATTTTGTTGGTTCTACTAATGTCCAACAAGATCAGGTCGTTACACCTGTTGTGAAAACATTAGATAACGATATGTAAAAATCGTTTATTGTTGTGTGAGAACTGGGTGGTAAGTACATATATATATCCTTTTGGCTTATCACCTGGTTCGTAAAATAAATTGAATTGTTTCCCACCTACCACCCATAATCCATAAAGGATTACACAGGCTATGTTCATAGCCACAAACTTATGTTCTTGCGTATTGAGGTTTCTGACCTTTTCTTGGCTTAGACTCAGCAACTTTTTTTCTTCTTACTGCTGAAGCTCTTTGTGATTTGCTCATTGATCTAGCCTTTGCAAGAGGAACACATTTAGGGTAGTTTTTTCTTTTGTCGCCTTTAGAACGACCACAAGGAGGATATGAACCATCTGGTCTTTTGTTTGCTATATCCACCCACTTTTGCTTGACCCAATATCTTAAACCTTTTGATGTCATTTCTTTTTTTTCTTTTTACCACCTGGTTTTATTTTACCAGAGCAGACACCACTAGCATACATATTAGCGTATGCACTAGGATAAACTTTAAACTTTCTTTTAGCAGCAGCTTTACCTTTTGCACAAAGTTTAGCCATTACTTCTTTTTCTTTCTTTTCTTTTTTAGAGCCATAAGATCAGCTCTAGTAATTTTCTTTCTTGGTGGTGCAACGGCTGCTAATTTTTTTTGTTTCTTGGAATACTTTGAATATGGCATTATTTTTTTCCTTTGCTTTTCCATAAACATTGACATTGTTTAATACAAAAGATTTTACAAATGAAATGTTTAATTGATGTAATAATGTTATGCATATTTAGCTTTCTTCATTTTCTTTCCAGTTTTCTTTGCATATTTTTTAGCGGCAGCTTTGCCTTTCTTAGTATATGCGAACTTCTTTTTTCCGACCATTGGCATTAGATTATTCCTTTCCTTTTTTGTTCTATTTCAGCATCCACTCTATAACATTGGTGATGTGCTTTTGTCTTATCAGCAAATACCACAAAACTATCATTTGTGTCCATAATTTCATTACAATATTTACAGACACCAACTGTATAAACTCTTTCTTTTTTGACTCTTTTTCTTGGCATTACCAGGCTTTACAAGACCAGTATCTAGCAGATAATTTATTTGTTGCACCTTCACATTTATGTCTGGCTCTAAATGATTTGCGTCTTGCTTTAATATGTTTTTTAATTTTCATGTTAGGATCACCAAAGCGAATCAATTTAACTTGATCTCCTTGCTTAGCTAACACCGCAGACTTTTTAGATTTACCTGGTGTTCTTTTGGGTTTGTTATAACCTGAGAATGTTTCACCTCTATATTTGATCATTTCTTTTTAAATGTATTGACACCCTTTATACCAAGCACAGTACTATATCCTCCAATTATTAATCCCTGTAACCAATAAGGAAAATTATTAATTTGTTCAAAGAAAGCTTCTAATTTTGTAATGATTTGTTGGTCATCACTAAATACACCCCAAGCTGCGACTAGCAAGGGAATTGATATAAGACAAAGAACAATCTCATCTTTAAAATCATTTTGTCTTTCTTGTATCTTTATCTTTTCAATCTCAATCTCACCTCTTGCAGCTTTTTCAGCATTAAGAAGTTCTGCTTGAGATAAAGCAATCTTAGCTCTTTGTCTGTTTCTATATATCTCAGAACCTGTTTTAAATAATGTTGGTAGCATACTCCAAATCATGATTCACACTTTCTCATAATATCAGCAAGTTTCTGACATCTTTCTTTTGTTTGTTTATACCATCTACTGTTAATCATTTCGTCACCAGCAGTTTTGTAATCTTGTTCTTGTAATGCTTTAGTCATATTTTTAAATTTGTTTAAAGTACCAATACCTAATTGAAAACACATTTCAATAAGCACTTGTCTAGCAACATCACATATTTCTAATTCATTTGATTTAATAAAAAAATCTGTTTGATCTACTGCATTTTGAAAATCATCTTCAAACAATTGATCTAACATTTCTTTTGGATATTTTTTTTCAGGTTCAAATTTATCTTTATAAGTGACTAAATGACCATAACCAATAGTAGCTTTACCTAAACTATCTTCATAGACAGTATCTCTAAAGCCTTCATGAATTTTAATTCTAATCTTTAATCCTTCAAGACTCATTATTTTCTTTTATCAATCCTTTTAACGTATAGCTTACGCCAAAGTTTGTTTTCCCATCTACTGACGACTGTAAGTAACCATCGTAAGATGATGTATCTAATTTTATTCCACATTTACAATCTCCCATAAGTACACAACCATAAGCCGTCATGTTTATACAATTCATTTTAATAATGGATTTTCGTTCCTTGCTTTAAACTCTTTGATTTGAAGTTCTAATACTTGCATACTCTTTTCTAGTATTGCAATTTGTTTATTTTGTTTTTCTATTTTAATATTTTGATCAGCGATTTCTTTTAATAAAGGATTTAAGTCAAGACCAGCAAGTGCATTAAGTTTTTCATTCATTTCACCATACACAGTAAATCCACCGCCAATAGCTGTAATTAAACCAATCCATACAACGATTTGATTCATGTTATCTTTTATTTTGTTAACCATTTTTTAATACCTCAAGTTCATTTAATAACTTTTGTTTTTCAAGATTAATACGATATAAATAATCTTCTCTTTTTGCAATAGGATCATTTTGTATATAAGTGCTTAAATTATTTGCATAAATAACTCTATTATCAACAATATTAGGTTGATCAGTATATATCTTTCTTTGTTTGTAGAAAGGTACATTATAGTCTTTTAATATATTACTTGATGTCATTGCGTTAATTTTTACAATGTTTTTCAATTGTAAATTTTTGTCTATTTCTTTGACTTTTGCATCAATCTTGTCCATAACTTTGTTTAATGAAATTAATTTTACACCACCTGAAGAAGTGTTTTTGTTGTCGTTTGCAACTTGTTTTGTTTGTGGTTTTTGTGTCTGGGTTTGTGTCCCTTTATCTTGTTCCTCAGAAGATAGTTGTTCAGCCTGTAATGATGATGATTCCTCCGATGCCTTTTCCTCAGGACTCTCCTCCACAATTTCAGAAAAAATTTCTTTCATTTCCTCAGTGGGTTCTTCCTTCATCGTTTCAGTGTATAGAGCCATTTCTTGAAAAACAGTCGTTGGAGTTTCTAGCTTCGGCTCTTCCTCAAACATCTCCATCGGTGTGTAAATAAACTCTTCTATTTTTTCTTCTTCAAATTTAAATTCTTCTGTTAAAATTTCCGTATTATAAAAATTTAATATACTTAAATCTTCATTAATTGATTCGTTCATTGCAAACAATTCATTTTGAGTTGTTTGATCTAGTGGAGGTACATAAGTATAACTTACAGTTAAACTTGGATTTTTTAAATCTGCACCATAATGACCTGATGTTCCTGGTACACTAAAACTATATTTTAAATTAACATCATAATCTTGTTGAGTGTTTGAATTTACAATAAGTTGATCTGTATAAGTTTGATAACCATTTTGAATACCATTGATAACTCTAGTTTGTGTAATGGTATTTCCATTGTCATCTACAGCTTTAATTGTCTGAGTTACAGATTGAGAATAACTATTCCAAAACCAAACGTCTGCGCCACCTGTTACAGTAAATCCTTCATTTAATGATTCTTTATTTATATCTACAGAATTTAAACTGACTGTATCAGATTCCACAGTGCCATTATGAACACCAGCAATTGTAAGATTACCATGATAAGTATTACCAGTGTTAGTCCATCCTGTAGAAAAATCTTGCGATACAAGATTATTAGTTGTTTCAGCATAGACACTACTTGCTAGGCTTAGACTTATTAGTAGCTTTATTAAATTCTTTAACAAACTTTAACTCCTTTTGTTTTTCAGCATCTTCAATGATTTTTAAATGTTTTACATACTGATCATAATCTGGTCTTAGTTTGCCATATTTCTTCCATTGTTTTGTCGCTTCTTTACCAATCTTTCCGTCAATTGGACATGGAGTTCCTGCTGAAATCATTGCAGCAAATACTCTTGCGTCTTGGCAAAGGAGAGATACAGCAGCAACTGCCATACCATTTGCTTTGAGTTCTCTTGCTAATTTAATTCTTTCACAATTTTTATCTCTAAAAGATTTACCACCTGAAACACCTAAACCAAAAGTTTGAACTCCAGCACTTGCAGAAACAGAACATACATCGTTTCCTGAAGGTGATAAGTTTGGTGCATAAGCACTAGGCGGTGCTGATCTTATATTAGATGTAGAATTGTTTGTGGTTGTTGTATTGTTAGATGAACCACTCTGATATGTATTAGTTGCACTAGAAGTATATCCACCGGATATATTAGTGTTACTTCCTGATGTATTGTTTTGAGTTGTGTCTGAAAAAACAGACGTACAAAAAAACAATAATAATATACTAAGTTTTAGAATCTGTTTCATTGTGTGTGTCTTTCATTAGAATATTTCTTGTAATTCTTGGTCTTGAAACTCTTTCTTTTGCAGTCTTTAACCAAGTGCCAAAACTTAATTGTTCTTTAAGTTTTTGTGCTATTGTTCTTTTGAAGTCTTTGTGATCCATTGTGTGTTTCCTTTTGTTTAAACGTATCTTTGCTAGGAAAATTATCTAGCATATTTTTAAGTTTATCAAAGAACTCTTTTTGTTCTTTTCTATCTTCTGTTCTTTTTTGGTCAATAATCATTATTTGCACACCCATTTGTTTTTGAAGTTTATTAGGACTTCTAAATATCTTGCAGTTATTTTTTTTTCTATAAGACTTTGTTTTAATATCAATTAACAAAGTTCTGCCACATTCATCTACAGCAATAAGATCAAATGGAGATTGAGTATGACATGATCTAGCAACATAAAATCCAGATTGAATTAATAAATTAATTGCTTGAAGTTCTGATATTGTTCCTAAATCTACTTTGCTAAGAGTGTTACAATCAGATTGGCTACGCCTGTTAGACTTATTCCTAGAATCACCCATATAACTTTATAAATTAAATTAATTTTTGCGTCTATGTGTGCTAAGTGGTTATTTTGAATTGTATCAATTTTACTGTGTATTAATTTTAATTCACCTTGTATCTTCACTATTTCTATTTCGTTTTTTTTTGATTGATCTATTTCGTTCATTATTCTTCTTTAAGTAAAGTTGATAATGCTCTTAAATAAGCACCAATTTTTGCAGGGTCTTTAAAATTTTCAGATAAATCAATTAAAGCATCTATACCTTTATCAGATGTAAGAGCTTTTGATAATAACTCAGAATTTTTAGATAAAGTTTTTTTGTCAAAGAAATCTGTTATAATAGCTGTTAGCGGAAACTGACCTTTAGTTCCAAGTGCTTGAGATATTTTGTTCTTTTCTAATTCAGTAAAAAACTCTCCTCTTTGTGCAGTAGGTGAACCAACTCCAGGTTTTTTACTTGCAGCTTTAAATACTTGAAACATACTATCTACTGAGTTTTTAATATCTGATCTTGCAACTTTAGCACCTCTTTGCTTAGCTAATTGAAAAACCATTTCAGTAAAATTTTCTCTATGTCTTGGTGATTTAAAAAAATAATCAGATATAGCTTTTCCAAAGTTCGGATTAGCAGAACTATCGGCAATAGCTTTCATAAAACCATCTTCAAAGTAAGAAGATACTAAATCTTGCCAAGCTTTAGGATTACCAGTTGCTTTATAAGCGTTTGCAAGTTTTTCAATATCTCTTGGAGTTGTTGTATAATTATTTAACATTCTGTATATTTTACCAACTTTGTCTGCATCATTTTCCCAACCTGCAACTTTAATATCTTTAAATACTTTTGCTTTATTGTAAGGTTCTATATACGCTTTGGTAAATTTTTTATATTTGTCTTGTGCTTTTGCGTAGTCAGCGTTGGTAGATAATAAATCATCTATTTGTCTTTCTACACCGCTTAATACTCTTTGTTGATTTTCTAATTGAACTGTTTTGTTAGGATTTTTAGAAATGTTTATATTTATATCTCTAATTTCTCTGTAGATAGAGTGTAACTCTCCACCATTCGCACCACTATTTCTAATATCATTAGCAAATTTTTCTAAGTCATTTGAGAGTGATGGATTTTTAGTTTTAAGTCTTTCAATCTCCGCAACAATATTATCTACTTTTGCTTGATCAAAATATGTTTCTTTAAATTTTAAACCACCTGATCTTTCCCATAACTTTGTTCTTTGATCTTTAAGTAAGGCTGCAACCTTTTTTTGTTTTTGCAACATGGTAGTTCTATCAAGACCTTTAGTTGTAAAACCAAGTTCATTAGCCATGTTTTTAGCAAATATCTTAACTTGTTCTGGTCTTGTTTGATAAAAGTCATCAAATATTTTAGCACCTTTTTCTGTAGTAGATAAAGATGCTTCTGTTGCAAATATTTTAGGAACATCTGTTGCTTCACCAGTGGTTAAGTTAATTCCTCTTTCTTTTGCATATTTTTGTATTCTTGCTGCTTTTTGTTGGAGGTTTTCATTAGGTAATAAGTTTTTAGCAATAGCTCCTGGATTACCTCTTGACAGTGCAAATATATCTAAAGCAATATTAGTCCCAACTCCTGCTCCAACAGATAATAAATCATTACCAGTTAAATCTCTTGTGCCTTCTTCAACACCACCACCAATTAAACCTGTACCAGTTAGTAATGCTTTTGCTTTAGCACCTTTACCTAATAATCCTCCTGGTGCAGCATATTCAGCCATCGTTTCAGCATATCTACCAGCAGTAGTTTGAGGTTGATACCTTAATACATTTTCTCTTATAGCCTTGCCTGGCTCTATCCTCATTGTGGTTTGTTGTCTTAATTGTTTAGCTTTTTGTCTTTCTTCATCCGTTCTTAATCTCATTTCTCTAAGATTAAATCTTCCAAGAGTTTGATCGTATGCAAAATCTCCAGCATCTGATATAGCTTGAGGTAAGTCCATTAAATAAGTAATACCTTTACCTACTCCTTGAATAGCACTTACCGCAACATCACCTACAGTTTCTAAACCACTTTTTTCTTCTGTAGGTTGCTCTTTTTCTTTTACACTACCAAATTTATATTTAGTGTCTTTTTGTTCTTCTTCTATATTTAATGCTTTTTGAAAATTATAATTAGCCATATTATTTATATTTTTCTATTAATTTTTCGTAATTGCCTTTTCCAAAAGTGCTTTCTAATTTTAATAAAATAGTATCTTCATTATAACCAACACTAACTAATTCTTTTAAAAAATCATCAACTTGTTTTTGCGTAGGTTTAATTTGATTTTTTTCTAAATATTCTTTGTATTTACCAGTTGGTCTTCCTTGAGCATCTCTAGTTTCTTTTAAACCAATTTGTAAAGCTTTTTGGTTTCTTTCAATAATATCTTGATTAAGTTGTCTTTGTAGTTTTACTTTAGCTCTGTAAACAGCAGGAGCATCAGTTACGTTTGGAATAGATTGTTGTAAGAAAGCAATCTCTTTTTCACCTGCGGCAACACCAGTAATTTCTTTTCTGTATTGGTTAAAATATTGTTGATTGGCTTGTTCCCACTCAGCTTTTCTAATTAAAAAATTTGTAATATCTTTATCAGATGTGATACCAATTTTTGATAAACCTTCAGCAACTGCCGCTTTTGTTTTACCTGGAATAGTTAAAAACTCAGGTTCAAATTGCTTTTCCATAATGTTTAAAGTTTTTTGTAACCCTTGAGCTCCCAATATAGCTTTTTGAGCTGTTGTTACACCAGACTTAGCTAAACCTATTCCTTCCATAGAAGTTGCTTGAATAGTAGGTTTTCCAACTTCATAAGCACCAGACGCTTTTGCAGTTCTGAATTTATTTAAGTCAGTTGGATTATTTAAATTATATGTAGATATTTTTCCTGTTTGTGGGTCTGCCATATTAACTAGATTTGGTTTAGCACCTAGACCTCTGCTTTTAATATAAAGTTCAGGATATGCTTTGAAAAGTTCTCTATCAGCTTCAGGAACTTCACTAGCATACTTATCAATAAATTCTCTTTGTCTTTGTTTATCTTTAATGACTTGCTGTTGCATCCTTACTTGATTTGTTTTTTGTAATGCAGTAGCAGGATCAATTCCTCTCATACCCATAGATAATAAACCAATACCTTGAGTAATAGCCGGTGAACCTAAAAGACCCTGTAATACTCCACCACCATACTCACCGCCTTTACCAATAATTCCTCTAGTTGGTTGACCTGTGCCTTGACCAGGCATACCATAAATATATTTTTTTACATAATCATCATATATTGCCATTATATTAATCCTCTTTTTTGAAAGTAATCTTCATAGATTCCAAGTCTTCCTTCCATACCAATTAATCCTGGAGGTCTTATAACATTACTTAGATTTGCTTTAGCCGTATCATAACGACTTAAAATACCCATTGGTTCTTGTGTTGTGTCCATAGCTGCTTGTTCAAAAAAACTTAAAGATGGTGTTCTTGCATACTTACCAGCAGCAACGTCTGCTAAAATATTTGATAAACTTTGTGTTACTGCTTGAGATGATGCTTGAGCAAGAGCTGAAGAAGTAGGGTCTTGTGCAACAGCTTCTCTTTGTCCTGCAAGATACTCTGTAGCAATATTTCCAAAAACATCTATTAATCCTTTTGGAATACTAGATTGTTCAGTTTGCATTTCCCACTCACCAGGTGCTAAAGTTGGTGTTTCAAAACCTATTGTAAATGGTTGTTCAGCAGTTTCATCATAAGCAAATGTTGGTTCAGAATATGTTGTATCATAATATCCACCACTAGTACCACCAGAATCAAATCCGTAATCAAATCCTATCTTTTCATCACCAGATGTAGCAGCCCAAGCTGCTGCATAAGGATTACCGCCTGTTTGAATAAATGCTTCAGCAGCATCTTGAAAATCTAAATTCTCAACCTCATCAACAATAGTTTCGCCGACATCGCCAACAAAGTCTGCTGCACCTCCTACAACGTCTGATACAGTATCTACTACTGAACTTACTGCACTACTCATATTATTATCGCTATAATTAAAAGTATTATGTAATACTTTAATGGTTTGTTTTTAAATTTAGTTTCTAAATCAAAATATATTTTTTGTAATTTACCCATTATAATATGTAATCCAATAATCCTCTTTCACCTAACAACATTTGACCAATACCAAGTCCTGCTGTTAAATAATCAGGGTTTACATCTGTAGTTGTTGTTTTAGTTGGAAAACCAAATGCAATTGGTGATACCAATCCAGAGTATTGTTGTAACGTTTGGAATGGTGCTAACTGCTCAGCTCTTTGTAATTGTTCTAACTGTGAACCTACTTGAGTTAACGTAGGTGTTCTTCTAGCTGCTGATTCTTGAAAAGCTCTTTCTTGTCCATATGTTTGAAAAGCGTAAGGTAAAGCTTTTCCTGCAACAATGTCTGCTACTTGTTGTTGTGATACTGGAGAGCCTGGAGTTCTTCCTGCACCACTAAATTGTTGAGCAACTGTTGAATAAGCTTCTTCACCAAATTGTTGTAACATTGGTGAAAGAAATGGATTTAGATAAGCACCAGATAATGTAGCTGCTTGTTGTTGTTGAGCAAGATTAGCCATTTCTTCAGCCTGTGCAATGCCAGTTAAAGTTTGTTGTGTTGGAGCAACGTAACCAGAAGTTGGAACTCCTTGATTGTAAATATTTGTTGCTTCAGTTAAAATTTGTCCTAAGGCTGGTACTGCTGGTGCATAAGCACCTGATACTGTTTGTTGAGTTGTATCTCCTGCACTTGATAAAAATGACATTTAGTCTTTCTCCTTTAGTTCTTTTTCTAAGATGACATGAGTCTTCTTATAGTTGTATTTATCAAGAATCTTTTGCCAACCAGGTCTTGCAATTAATTCCATTAAATCACATTCTTGTTTCTTAGCAAAATCTTCAAGTTTTTCAATTAAATGTTGCCATTGCTGTCTATTTTTTCCAGTAACAATAGGCAAATGGAATACTTTTTTAAGACTTCTCTGTATAATCTCTGAAACGACCACACCATTCATTTTCTCTTGAACAGTTGATTTGCTTTCATCCCAAAGAAACCACAGTTGAAGTTTTCCTTTTTTAATTAAATCTTTAAAATGTTCTGAATGATGATGACTATTTGAATAGATTAGAGCATCATCTATATATGGCTTGGCAAGTACCCAAGTTCTATCAATATCCTTTGGAGGGATATAAATGATGTCCATATTAAAAATCTATTTCTAACGTAGATATAAAACCTTTTATAGCATTAGCAGTATTTGCTGTTGCTTTTAATATATCACCAGCTTCTAAAACTAATGTATGAGTAATCATATTTTGATAAGTTTTAGATGTAATAATACTATGTGAGATTTCATATTCTGTAGTCGCAGAATCATCATAAACAAATACTTCTAATTCTGGATTAGAACCAGCATGGTTTGTAGCTTGTATTGTTCTAATTAAAGAAGTCGTATTTGCTGGACAAGTATATATTGTTGTTTTGTTTGTAGTTGTTAAATCAAAAAATGCGTTTTTATAGGTATTAGCCATCTTTATTTACAGTTTCTTTGATGTCCGAATACCAATCTTTGTAGAACTTCGCAACATCACCATAGAATTTAGTAACTTGCTCTTTCCACTCAGAGTATGTTGGCATTTTAAATGGATTAAAATTAAACATGATTTTCTCCTTGTTAGCGTTTGCTAACTATATAGTCAATTATTTTTGCGTTGCAATATTATTCTGGTTTATCTGGATAGTCCACACCATTAACATCATCTACAGTTGTAAGACCATCTGTTATATTTCTTAGTTCTGTTCTAAATGTTCTCCATGCTGTTTTTTGATCAGCAGTAAGAGTTGTGTCAGATACTTGAGTCCA
>Ga0075463_10000254_pt1 | contig 16630 bp, 20 predicted proteins | sample DEB08_DNA_14_FD_77579 | JGI IMG/M metagenome (GOLD analysis project Ga0075463, IMG submission 77579) | Aqueous microbial communities from the Delaware River and Bay under freshwater to marine salinity gradient to study organic matter... | ecosystem: Environmental > Aquatic > Marine > Coastal ...
TTACAAGCCGCAGTAAGAAACATCCCAATAGATAAGATACTTTTAGAAACAGATGTTCCTTATCTAGCCCCACAACCATTTAAAGGTAGAAGAAATAATCCTACATATATTAAATATACTGGAGCAAAACTAGCAGAGCTGGTTGACTTAGTTCCTAGTGAACTTTCCAAGATTACAATTACAAACACAAATAAAGTAATGAATCGAGAAACCCAATGAGTGAATATTTTTGGATTGAGAAATTAAAAAATAAACCAAAATATAAACTTGGTCAAAATTTTTTAATTGATACAAATATTTCAAGAAAAATTACAAAATTAGTGCAAGGCCAACTGGCTGATCCAATTTTAGAAGTAGGTCCAGGAACTGGATCGTTAACTAACGAATTACTTAAAGATAACTACAGAATTAAAGCTATCGAAATAGATAAAGCAGCATCAGATGTATTAAACGAAAGGTTTTTGGGAATTCCAAATATAGAAATTTACAATGAGGATGCAATGGAGTTTGATTATAAAACTCTAACTGGTCCTTGGTGGATATTTGTCTCAAATTTACCGTACAACATTGGCACACGTTTATTAGTAAATCTTATTACGGAAGTGCCTGTGATCCATAGATATGTAGTAATGGTCCAAAAAGAAGTTGGCGAGAGAATGGTTGCTAAAGCAGGAACAAAGGATTACGGTTCGCTTTCTGTTTTATTCCAATTGTTTACTGAAACAAAGATACAATTTGATGTTTCAAAAAATTGCTTTTATCCACAACCAAAAGTTACCTCAACTGTTGTAACTATTCAAAGAGAAATGTTGTTTGATGAAGATATTAGGTTAAAAGCTTTTGAAATTTCTAAAACTGCGTTTCAGCAGAAACGAAAAAAGATTCGAAGTTCATTAAGTTCAATTGTCAATGAAGATCAACTTAGCAAACTTAATTTAGATTCAAATTTACGTGCGTCTGATTTAAGTCCACAAGATTATTTATTAATTGCTGAGGAATTAAAATGAATTTAAGAACATCTGCAAAAATAAATCTAAATTTAAAAATTTTTTCTGAAAAACAGGACAATTTACATAAATTATCTTCTCTAATGATACCTGTTGATATATATGACAATATAGAAATTGAAGAATCAATTAGTGAAACTATCAAATTCAGTGATGAAAACCTTAACAAAATTGAAAGCACGATTCATAAAGCTTTGAAACTTATAAGGAAAAATAACCCATCTTTTGATAAAAACTTTGATATTTATGTAGATAAAAAAATTCCGTACAATAGTGGTCTTGGTGGTGGAAGTTCTGATGCGGGAGCACTAATTCGCTATCTTTGTGATAATTATGAATTAGATCTACCTTCAAACCTTGAAATAGTTCGTGAAGTAGGTAGTGATGTTCCATTTTTTGTTGAAGGTGTTACTGCAGTAATACACGGGATTGGTGAAGTTATAGAACCAATAGATTTAAATAATGACTTAGATCTATTAATTGCAGTTCCCAAAGTTGGACTAAGCACTAAGGACGTATTTAATTCATTTGAGACCTTGAATTCTAAAAATAGGGACACAGATACTTGGAATGCAATTGAGATCTTTAATGATCTTTGGCCAGCTGCTACTGCGGTATACCCTGAACTAGTATCTTTAAGAGAGGCTCTTCAAGAAAAATATCAGAACAAATTTTTTATGTCCGGAAGTGGATCATCTTTCTTTTCTATAATTGAATCAAGAGAGGAATTAAAAGCTAAATCTGAGAGTTTTAGTTTTATTCAATATTGTAAAAAAATTGATTGTAGTTTGTATCAGAATGTTGATTAATATAAGTTTATAACAAATGGGGGATGGTGTAATTGGCAACACATTGGGTTTTGGTCCCAACGTTGAGGGTTCGAGTCCTTCTCCCCCAGCCAGTATTTTATAAATGAGTGTATCAGTCGTAGTATTAGCAGCAGGTAAAGGGACTAGGATGAAGTCCAACTTGCCTAAGGTTTTACACAAAGTTCTTGGTAAATCAATACTCGCTCATTCTTTAGATACACTTTCTTTTATTGAAAACCAATATGTAGTTGTAGGGCATGAATCAGATATGGTTATTGATTCATTACCTCCTTCAACAAAACATATATTACAGAAAGATCAATTAGGTACAGGACATGCAGTTTCCACTGTTGTTAGCGGTAAAATATTTGTCGAAAATAAATCTGAATTTACATTAGTTGTTCCAGGGGATGTTCCAGCCATTGATGCCAAAGATATCCAGAATCTTATAAGCGAAGTAAGAACCAAATCTTCATCAGTAGGATTCCTTACTTCTAAAGTGGAAAATCCATATGGGTATGGAAGAGTTGTTAGAAATAATGAAGACGTAAGAATTGTGGAAGAAAAAGACTGTAATGATGATGAAAGAAAAATCAATGAAATCAATTCAGGTATTTATTGTTTTAATACAGATTTCTTAATTGAGAATATTGACTCTCTAGATACTAAAAATGCTCAAGGAGAATTTTACTTAACTGACTTAATAGGTATTGCAAATAATCAAAAACAAGATATCGTTATAGTACAAGTAGATGAAGATTCAATTAAAGGAATAAACTCTATGAGTCAACTAAACGAAGTTGAAGACATAATGCAGAAAAAATTAATTGAGGATTTCATGGAACAGGGTGTTTACTTTCAGGATCCTACTTCCACCTATATTGACTCAGAAGTAACTATATCGTCTGGGACAAAAATATTTGCCAACACTCATTTAACTGGTAAAACCATTATCGACGCGGACTGCAAAATTGGTCCAAACGCTCAAATTAATGACTCCAGCATTGGAAAAAACTCAAAAGTAGTAAATTCTGTAATAGATCAATCAGTAATCAAAGAAAATGGAAACATAGGACCATTTGCTCACATCAGACCAGGATCTGAACTTGGAGAGGGAGTAAAAGTTGGCTCTTTTGCAGAAACAAAAAAATCAAAAATAGGAAAAGGAAGCAAAGTGCCTCACCTTGCTTATGTTGGAGATGCTGAGCTAGGGGAGAATGTTAATTTCTCTGCAGGTGCAATTACTGTAAATTACGACGGAAAAGAAAAGCACAAAACAGAAATCAAAGATGGAGCATTTATTGGATCAGATGTTATGTTAGTTGCACCAGTTACAATTGGGGAGGATTCTATGATTGGGGCAGGTTCAGTAATTACAAAAGATGTACCATCAAAAGCTTTAGGAATTGAAAGAAATAATCAAAAAAATATTGAAGGATACGTTGATAGGAAAAAGAAATAGTGATTGAACAACCAGGTAAGAAAAAAATGCTTCTTTTCTCTGGCTCTTCAAATAAAGAGCTTGCATCTAAAGTGGCAATAAACCTTGGCACAGAACTCTCAACAGTAGAATCTAAAGAATTTGCTAGTGGTGAGATTTATATCAGACTAAATGAAAGCGTGAGAGGTGCAGATTGTTTTGTTCTACAGAGCCACTCCGGCGATATCAACAAAACAATCATGGAACAATTAGTTTTAGTTGATGCTTTAAAAAGAGCCTCTGCAAAACGAATAACTGCGGTACTACCTTTTTATCCATATTCAAGACAAGACAAAAAAGCATTACCAAGAGAACCAATCACTGCAAGGTTAATTGCTGACATGTATATAGCTGCTGGTATTGATAGATTAGTGTCAATAGATTTACACACACAACAAATACAAGGGTTTGTAGATCAACCCTTCGACCATCTAACAGCAATGCCATTATTTGTAGATTATTTTAAAGAAAAATTTGATGGCCCAATTTCAGTAATTTCTCCAGATGCTGGAGGTGTTGGAAGGGCTACAACTTTCGCAAAACATTTAGAAGCGTATGTAGGTTTCGTACACAAGAAGAGGGATCCAAAAATCCATAATGAAGTTAAGTCATTTACTGTTATTGGAGAAGTTGAGGATAGGCACGTAATTATTTTGGATGACATCATAGACACCGGTGGTACTATAGCTGCTGCATCAAGAATTATCAAAGAAAAAGGCGTAAAGTCAGTAAACGTAGTTGCCACACATGGTATTTTCTCAGATGGTTCTGTTGAACAGTTAAAGGATGCTCCAATTGACAAAATAATAGTCACGGATACATTAACTCAGAATGGGAATTCAAAAGAAATTGGTAAAGTAGAGGTTCTCAGCGTTTCAACAATAATTGCGAATGCACTAACATCAATATTTACTGATGATTCAGTATCAGCTTTGTTTATGGGTGAAAACGTTTTATAGGAGAAAATATGGCTAAAAATTTAACAGCAAAAATTTATATGGTAGGTTCAACTGCAGGTGTTGAAGTTGAAATAAAAGATAAAGAAAAATTTTTGGAAGAATTAAAGAAACTTTCATCTGAAAATGATTTTTATATGCATTCTGACGATGATGGTGAGATAGCAATTAATACATCTCTAATACAAGCTATAGAATTTAGTGATGAATCAGATGGAAAAAGAGGCGCAGGCCTAGTTTCTAACGGTTAACTACTAAACCAGTTTTACGGTAATGCCTTCTTATAGATTTACGTTCTTCATCAGTAGTACCACCCCAGATACCAGAATCTTGATTTGTTCTTATTGCGTAGTCTAGGCATTCATTTACAACTGGACATTCCATGCAAATAGCTTTAGCCTCGTTGGCTTGTTTCATTGCTTTCATTGACGAACCAACAGGGAAGAAGAGGTCAGTGTCTGCATACACACAGTCGCCTTCTAACATCCAATCTTCTTGTTCAAAGTCAATATTTAACATTTACACATACTTCCTTACTTTGTGAAATATTTCACAAGCTAGTTATTTAATAGTACTAAACTCGAATTTATATGGAGGCTTTTTGAGAAAAATTTTTGGTCATAGAGGTTTACCTCGTATTTACAAAGAAAATACGTTTACCGGCATCAATAAAGCCTACGAATACTGTGATTTTGTTGAAATTGATGTTCGGCTGACAAAAGACAATAATTTAATCTTATTTCACGATCCGAATATTGGTGATTATTTAATTAAAGATTTAACCCTTGCAGAGTTAGAAATCTTACTAAACGATGCATCATTAGCGGATTACGTATTAACGACTAGAGAGCAACTTCTTGGAAAAATCAATTTTGAAATAAAAACTGATTCGTTAGATGATTCACAAATAGATATATTATTTCAAAAGATGCTTTCAATATTAGAACCTGAAGATATTGTTTCTTCATTTAACTGGAAGGCAATACAGTCATTTAAAGATTTATTTAACAGTAGTTATGGAATTATCTTTGACAAAGAAGAACAACTGTTTCAAGCGCAGTCATTGTCTAATCATGATGAAAACTTATTTTTTATGGCTCACCATACTTTGATAGATAGCAGAAACTTTGAACTACCAAAAGACAAAACAGTTCTCTGGACCGTCAATGATGAAAAAGATTTTCAGCGTTATATGGAAATGGAAATATTCGGAATTGTCACAGATATTCCTGATACAATGCAGTTATATAGAAAGTGAGACTATGGCCTTAATTGATGAATTAAGTGGTGCTTTAAAAGAAGCTATGAAGGCAAAAGATAAGCCTAAATTAGATGCTATTAGACAAGTCCAAACTGAAATCGCTAAAAAGAAGTCCGAAAAAGGCGAAGAAGCTACAGATGAATTAGTGCTCGGTGTAATATCTTCTTATGTTAAAAAAATGACAAAAGCTGTTGAAGAATATAAGTCATTAGGTGATAGAGGCACAGAGATGGCAGGCAAGATTCAATTTGAAATAGATTTCCTAAGCGGTTGGCTGCCTGAGCAATTAAGTGAAGAAGAAGTAACAACTATTATCGATGAAGTACTTTTTGAAATGGGAAGTGTTGATTTGTCTCAAATGGGTAAAATAATTGGTGCGGTAATGGCCAAAGCAGACGGGCTTGATGGCTCTGTCGTATCTAAATTAGTCAGAGAAAAAATATCCTAAACTCATTAAATAAGTTGTTGTTTCAAAAAAATTAGCATTTATCCTTACTAATTATGAAAAATAATTCATTTACTGTTGGAATGCTAGGTGCAGGAAATATAGGCTCTGCTGTTATTGATCGTCTTGATAACCTTGATAATGAAATAGTCAACATCAATCTTAAAAGTGTTTTGGTTTCAGATACATCTAAAGAGAGAACTTTCAACAAGGATTTACTGACCGATAATTTTGAAGATATTTTAAATGATGATTCGATAGATTTAGTCATAGAGGTACTAGGTGGTGTTGAGCCGGGAAAAGAATACATAAAGGCACTTCTTAGTAACGGAAAAGCAGTTATCACTGCAAACAAAGACATAATTGCAGATTGCGGAAATGAACTTGTTCAACTAGCTCAGGAAAATAATACCTGTTTATATTTTGAAGCTGCAGTTGCAGCCGGTATTCCTGTTTTGAAACCACTTATCGAGAGCTTAAGAGGTGAAGACTTAAGCAGAGTCACAGGCATTATTAATGGTACAAGTAATTTCATGCTTACATCTATGGAAGAGGGAAGTACTTACGAAGATGCGTTAAGTGCCGCTCAGGAATTTGGTTATGCAGAACCAGATCCTACAAATGATGTCGAGGGCATTGATGCAATGTACAAAGCAATGATCCTATCTTTAATATGTTTTGGGGCAACTCCAGACAAAGAAAACGTACATACTGAGGGAATCTCCTCAATTACTAAAGAAGATTTTGATTGGGCTAGCAGGTTAAACAAAACAATTAAACTTGTTGCGCTCATTGATAATGAAGGTAGTGGATTTAATGCAAGAGTACACCCTGTACTTATTGACACAAAACATCCATTAGCAGCTATCAGAGGAGCCCTTAATGCAGTGGTAGTTGAGGGAGAGAATATAAATCAATTAATATTTTCTGGTCCAGGTGCAGGTGCTGCTCCTACTGCAAGTGCAGTTGTTGGAGATGTATTAAGCGCCTGCCATCAAATTTTAAGCAACCAGTCAAACTGGTATCCCCTAAGAAGTCAAAAAAATGATAATAAAAATTTCGATGACGTGTCTTCAAGTTGGTTTATTAGATTATCAGTAACTGATGAACCGGGAGTACTTGCCTCTATAGCTGGAACATTTAGTGAAAATAATGTAAGTATTGAGAGCGTTATTCAAGAAGGTCGTGGGGAACAGGCAGAGTTAGTGCTTGTTACTCATGAAGCACCAGAAAAAGATATGCAGAATTCAATTAAACAAATAGCCTCGTTTGACTCAGTTACTTCAGTAACCTCAAGACTTCGTGTCTATAGCTAAGTGGTACATTATCAATCAACAAGAGGTCATAAAGAGACACTGTCTTTTCAAGATGTTATTCTCTCAGGAGTTGCACCAGATAAGGGCTTATACCTACCTGACTCAATAACTCTAGAAAATTTAACCTATTTAACGCAGGAAGACTTAAATTACGAAGATTTTGTAAAAACTATTTTCATTTCTCTTGATCAATCATCAGCAAAATATGTAGAAAACTTAGTAATATATCCTGGATTTGAAAATTCACCAGAACCGATTTTAAAAGAGATAAATGCATCAACAGTTGTTATGGAACTTTTTCACGGTCCTACAAAATCGTTCAAAGATTATGCACTACAACCCCTCGGTGCAATTGCTAATAGAAGACTAGATGAATTGGGTGAGAGAGGGATTGTAATTGTTGCTACCAGTGGTGATACAGGAAGTGCAGCAATACAGGCAGTAAAGAATTCTGAAAATATTGATATTGCTGTGCTTCATCCAGCAAACAAAGTTAGTGAGTATCAGAGAAAGCAAATGACAAGTGTCATTCAAGACAATGTGTTGAATATTGCAGTAGAGGGATCATATGATGACTGCCAGAGAATCGCTAAAGATTTACTATCAGAGAATCCATTTGGTAGAAGAATCATTTCTCTCAACTCTATTAACTGGCTTAGAGTCATGGGACAAGTCTCATATTATGTCTGGCTTACGAAACAATTTACTGCTCCAATCAATGTTGCAATTCCATCAGGAAACTTTGGCAATGCGTACTCAGCATGGTTTGGAAGGTCTCATGGATTACCAATCAATCAAATTTATTGCAGTACAAATATCAACGATGTTTTAAGAAGATTTATTGACACAGGAGAGTTGCTTCCACAAGAGACTTTACCGAGCGTTGCACCAAGTATGGATATTCAAATCCCATCAAGTTTAGAGAGGCTTATTTTTGATATTTCTCATGATGCAACAGATTTTTATAAAAAATTATCAGAAGAGTCAAAAGCTAAATTATCCATTGACCAGATACAACAATTGAGAAACGTATTTTCTTCAACAACATATTCTGATGTAGATATTCGAAATGAAATTAAATTACTACATGATGAATTTGAGTATATATTTGATCCTCACTCGGTAACATCGATTCGAATGGCATTAAGTAGTTCAAGTACTATACCAACAGTTGCTCTTGCAACTGCTTCACCTGAGAAATTTAGTAATGTTATTGCACCCCTTATTGATGATTACACAGAACAAAATATTGATACAAATGAAGAGTATCTAACACTAAAAAATGACAAATTTTCTGTAAGTGAAGCAATAAAAGCCTACTTTACTTAGAAAACATTCTAAAAAAATCTTTACTTGGAATTATTTACTTCTTACCAATCACAGTTTTTGCTGTATCTTACTCTTTTTCAAAAAAGTTTTAAAAATTATCTTTTTAAAAAAAATATGTATATAATGAAATTGTCTTTCAGACAAACAATTCACAAATCATTTCCAAAAATTGATTTTATATAGGAGAAAAATATGTCCGCAAGAACACAATTACAATCAAAATCTGTAGCAGACCTTAGGTCAATAGCTGATAGTTTAGGAATTGAGCATAAAGGGTTGCAAAAAGCAAAACTAATTGATTTATTAGTTGAACATAGTGATGAAATTTTAGATGCAGAAGAAATCGAAGTAGCGGAAGTCATCAGTAAATCAATTGATGATGATGGACCTTCTGTAGTAAGTTCTGGAGATAGTGAAATTAAAAAAGGTGATACCAGAGATGGTCTTCTTGATATTCTTCCAGAAGGTTATGGTTTCTTGCGCTGTAATGGCTACAAGCCAAGTGAAGATGATGTTTATGTCTCGGCAGGACTCATTAAAAAATTTAGAATGCGAAAAGGAGATTTGGTTTCTGGACCAATTCGTGCGCCTAGACAAAAAGAAAAATATCCTGCACTTATTGAACCAAGCACTGTAAACGACGCAGATCCTGAACTACTTGCTAGAAGAGTAGATTTTAATAAATTAACCCCTCTGTTTCCAGATGAGAGATTAAAACTTGAATTGGATGGAAAACCTGAAAAAATTCTTCCGAGAATAATAGACTTGATTGCACCAATAGGAAAAGGCCAAAGAGGTTTAATTGTATCTCCACCAAAAGCTGGTAAAACGACAATTCTTAAAGAAATTGCAAATTCAATAACCACCAATAATCCAGAGGTTTACCTAATGGTTGTGTTGGTTGATGAGAGACCAGAAGAAGTAACTGACATGCAGAGATCAGTTGATGGTGAAGTTGTATTTTCTACTTTTGATAGACCTCCAGAGGAGCACACGCAAGTTTCTAAATTGGCAATTGAAAGAGCTAAGAGATTGGTTGAGGAAGGAAGGGATGTTGTTATTCTTCTGGACTCAATCACACGTTTAGCTAGGGCTCATAACTTAGCAACACCTGCTAGTGGAAGAATTCTTTCTGGTGGTGTTGACTCAACAGCTCTTACTCCTCCTAAACAATTCTTTGGTGCTGCGAGAAATATTGAAGGTGGAGGAAGCTTAACAATTCTTGGAACAGCACTTGTAGAGACTGGTTCAAAGATGGATGAAGTTATATTTGAAGAATTCAAAGGTACAGGAAATATGGAGTTACGTCTTGATCGTCAGCTTGCAGATAAAAGAGTATTTCCAGCTATTGACGTTACACCTTCAGGAACTAGAGAAGAGCAAAGACTCGTATCTCCAAAAGAACTTGAGTCTCTCTGGGCTCTTAGAAGAGTCTTGGTAGCCCTTGAAGGAGGAGCAGCTACTGAACTTTTAATCGATAAACTAAAAGAAACAAAAAGTAATGATGCATTCTTAAAGGATGTCGCAAAAGCAAAATAATCTTGTAAAGTAATAAAAGTATTATTGTAAAGTGGAACTATGAAACAAGGTATACACCCAGATTATAGAGAAGTTGTTTTCTCAGACGATGACGCTGGTTTTGCGTTTCTTACTCGTTCAACTATTAAAACAAACGAAACTATCCAATGGGAAGATGGAAACGAATATCCATTAGTAAAACTTGAGATTTCATCTGCTAGCCATCCATTTTTTACTGGTAAGCAAAAATTAGTTGACTCTACAGGTAGAGTCGAAAGGTTTAAGCAAAGGTACGGATCTACAAGTACCAGACAAGCACCAAAACAAGAAACTTCTTCTCAAGAAGAAGAATAACTTTATTAATTTCAATTTCTTATGTCTGAACAAGATATTGCATATGGTGGCCAAGCAGTAATTGGTGGTGTCATGATTCAAAGCCCAAAAGGATGGTCTTTAGGAATCAGGGATAAAAATAATAAACTCCACAAATATTATGAAGAAAGAATCCCATTAATAAAAAGAAACAAATTTTGGTCAGCCCCATTAATTAGAGGCTTTGGAGCACTCATTGATTCAATGTATGTTGGATTTAAGGCAATAACGCTTTCAGATCAGATTTATTCTGACTTTGAAGAATATGAAGAAAGCTTATTGTCAAAAATTATGACCTACTCATTTTTGATATCTATATTATTAATTTTTATAGCGGGACCTCGATTGTTGGTAGAAACTGTTAATTATTCTCAATCATTGACTGGTGTTTTAGAAGGGGTACTTCGAGGACTTATAGTTATTGTTTATATTTATCTCATAGGAAGAACTAAAGATGCACAAGAGTTATTCGAATATCATGGGGCTGAGCATATGACAATAGCTTCTTATGAAGCTAAAAAATCTCTTACTATGGATGATGTAAAAACCTTTCCAAAAGAACACATAAGGTGTGGAACATCTTTTCTCTTTCTAATAGTTTTTATTAGCTTATTAACCCTTCCATTTATCCCAAACGTCAATATTGTTTTGACTGCGGTGACTAGAATTTTACATGTTGTGGTGGTATCAATGCTTTCTTATGAGATATTGAAATTTAACTTTGCAAATAGTAATTCATTAATTGCAAAATTTTTTGCAGCTCCTGGTATCTGGACACAGTTTATTACAACAAAAAAACCTTCTGATGATCAAATTGAAGTGGCTATTTTATCAATGGCAAACTGTGTTGAAAATTCTGAAAATACAAAATTGTTTGAAGGGATTACTGCACAAGCAAACGAGGTAAAGGTTGGATAATTCATTACACGAAAAGCTAAAAGCAATTGAAAATTCACTTCCAGAAATAGAAAAACAACTCTCAGAAATAGATATTTCAAAGGACCAAAAAGGTTATGCTGAAATTGCTAAAAAACATAGTGATGTCTCTATAATTGTTGATTTATTTAACGAATGGAAAACAATTACTTCTGAGATTGATGATGCTGTTGAGCTTATAAACTCTGAAGATGATGAAGATATGAAAAGTGAGTTTGAATCAATCATCACTGAGAATAAAAATAAACTAGAACCATTAGTAAAGAAAATTAAAGTTTCACTTCTTCCAAAAGATCCGTTAGATGAAAAGGATGTATTAGTTGAAATTAGACCTGGAGCTGGTGGGGAAGAGGCAGCGATATGGGTGGGTGATTTGTATAAAATGTATACCCGTTTTGCGGAAAGAAATGCTTGGAATGTTGAACCTATAGAAATTACTGCATCAGACCAGGGCGGCTACAGTAAAATAATTTTTGCAATAAAGTCAAAAGGGGTGTTTTCAAAGCTTAAATTTGAAGCAGGGGCGCATCGAGTTCAAAGGATTCCTAAAACTGAATCACAGGGGAGAGTTCATACTTCAATAGCGACTGTGGCAGTACTTCCTGAAGCCGAAGAGGTTGATTTAAATATCGTTGATAGTGATTTAAAAATTGATGTTTATAGATCTAGCGGTCCGGGTGGACAAAGTGTTAATACAACTGATTCAGCAGTAAGAATTACACACATACCAACAGGCTTAGTTGTTACAAGTCAGGATGAAAAATCACAGTTAAAAAATAAAAATCAAGCAATGAGAATATTAAGGGCAAGACTTCTAAAGGCCGAACAAGATAAAGCTGCAGCAGAACGTGCCAAAGATAGAAAAGAACAAGTCGGTTCCGGTGAGAGGTCAGACAAGATAAGAACATATAATTACAAAGACAATAGAGTCTCAGATCACAGGATAAACTTGACCCTAAAAAAATTAGACCAAGTTTTGGATGGAGACCTAGAAGAATTTGTTGTTGGCTTGATTGCAGACAATGAAGCTTCAAGACTTGCCAATCTAGAAGAATAATGAACATCCAACAAATTCCTGAGCATGAACTGGCAAGACTCAGAGAAAAAGCAAAAGAAATTACTGGATCACAGTCAGATTATCATTTAACCTATACAGAGCTACTCACCAGAAGACTGAATGGTGAGCCCCTTCAATACATAGAGGAATACATTCCTTTCTATAGTATTCAAATTAATGTTGACCAACGGTGTTTGATCCCAAGACCTGAAACAGAGTTTTTAATTGAGTTAATTAAAAATAAGTCTGATAATCCAAAAAAAATCTTGGATGTGGGTACTGGAACTGGATGTATTGCACTTATGCTGAAAAAATTATATCCAGAGTCAATAGTTGATGCATGTGATATTTCCCTTGAAGCATTAGATTTAGCAAAAGAGAATGCTGAAATTAATAATTTAGAAATTAATTTATTTCAATCAGATCTTTTAAGTGGCGTTGATGAAGCAGATTATGACATAATTGTTGCAAATCTACCTTATATTCCAACAGAAACTCTCTCTAGACTTGAGTCTGAAGTTGTGGACTATGAACCACTGGTAGCTCTTGATGGTGGGATTGATGGACTTTTGCATATCAATAGATTAATAAAAGAAATCGAGGAAAAAGATCTAAGAAACCTTACCCTTTTTTTAGAAGTCGACACTAGCCATGGAACAACCATTTTGAGTAATCTTTCCAATTGGCAGCAAGTAGAATTAGAGAAGGACCTAGTTGAAAGAGATCGGTATATAATTGCTAAACGATAAATTGAATCTTGCAGTTAAAGCAATAAATAATAATCAAGTTGTAGGTATTCCAACAGAGACAGTTTATGGAATTGGCGTTAATCCTTACAGTCAGGAAGCTGTAAATAAAATTTTTGAACTTAAAGGTAGAGACGAAGATAAACCTTTATCTATACTTGTTTCTTCATATTATGAATTACAAAAACTTGATATAGTATCAACAATTCCTGAAGTTGTAGAGCTTTATTGGCCAGGACCACTAACGATAGTCGTAGAGACAACAAAGGAATTTGCTGACGGTGTTGGTACAAAAAATCCAATTTCAATTGGGGTCAGGGTTCCCGATAATGAACTAGCAATTGAATTATTAAAAATTACTGGACCGCTAGCAGTTACAAGTGCAAACCGTTCTGGTGAAAATGACGTTACTAGTAATACAGAAGCAGAAGAGATATTTGGTGTAAGTATTGCAGAATATCTTGAAGGAGCCTCAGTTCACGGAAGTGGATCAACTATTATAGATTTTCGTATCGAGGGTGGAGAAATTTTAAGAGAAGGCCCACTTAAATGGCCTCCAAGTTACTGTTAGAATACAGATTATGAATAATAAAGGCGCTTCCAAAGAATCACTAAATAATGTAGACGCAGAAATTTCTGAGTTAATTAATAATGACTTAAATAGACAAAATACACATATACATCTTATAGCATCAGAAAATTTTGCCTCAAAAGCTGTAATGGAAGCATCTGGCTCAATTTTAACTAATAAATACTCTGAGGGTTTCCCAGGACGTAGATATTACGAGGGTTGTGAGATTGTTGATCAAATAGAACAACTAGCAATTGATAGAGCTTGCGAATTATTTGAAGCCGATCATGCTAATGTTCAACCTCACTCAGGATCATCTGCAAATATGGCAGTTTACTTGTCGTTATTAGAACCAGGCGACACTGTACTAGGTATGTCACTTGACCAAGGAGGACATCTCACACACGGTTCACCTGTTAACTTCTCTGGACAGGTTTATAACTTTGTTGGCTATGGTCTAGACGAAGATTCAGAATTAATTGATATGGAAAATGTTTACAACATGGCTTTAGAGCATAAGCCTAAATTAATAATTGCTGGCTATTCCTCTTATTCACAATCACTTAATTTCCAAAAATTCAGAGAAATTGCAGATGAAGTTGGTGCTCACTTTATGGTTGATGCAGCCCATTTTATCGGTTTAGTTGCTGGAAAAGTTGTAGATAATCCAGCAAAATATGCTGATGTAGTAACGGCAACAACACACAAAGCTTTACGAGGACCACGTGGCGGAATTATTTTAACAAGGGAAGAATTTGCCAAGGATATTGATAAAAATACATTTCCTGGTGCTCAAGGTGGAGCACTAAATAACCAAATAGCAGCAAAAGCTGTATGTTTTAAAGAAGCTTTAACAAAAGAGTATCAAGAGTATGCACAACAAATTTTAAAAAACGCAAAAGCACTAGCTGATTCTTTTCAAGATCAAGGTTTAAGAGTAGTTAGTGGTGGAACAGAGAACCATCTAGTACTTGTTGATACAAGAAGTGTAGATGAAGAATTAACCGGTAAAGAAGCTGGTATTCTATTAAATAATAGGGGAGTTACTTTAAATAGAAATGCAATACCATTTGATCCTCGATCTCCTTTTATTACTTCAGGTATACGCATGGGTACTCCAGCAGTAACAACATGTGGCATGAAAGAAAACGAACTATCACAGGTTGGTTTTCTCATATCTGAGATAATGAAAAATAGATCAGATGAAAATAAATTAAATGAGTTAGAGGCAGAAGTCAGATCTCTTGCCACGAGTTTTCAACCATATGGCTAAAGCAAGAATCAATTTACAAGATTTTGGTCCTGTTTCTACCTTTTCCACTTCAATTTTAAGCGGACTCTTAATAGGGCTTGTAATTCAAAACTTTTTTGGATACGAACCCTGGCCAGTAATAACATTTGTACTAATTGGAATTTATGACGGCTATAGAAGAATGTGGAATATTTCAGCAAAATTAGAGGATAAAAAAGATGAACGTTGAAATTGAGCTAGCAAAAAGGATGCTTTTTAGATCTTTACCTATATATGTTATTGTTCCATTGTTATTTTATTTTAAATCATTAGAAGCATTTCTCACCTCTCTTTATTCTTCAGTAATTGTTGCTACAGGTTTTTTTCTAGGAGCAGTAATCATGTCTTATGCAGCAAAAATCTCTCTAAATTTCTATTATTTTGCTGCGTTATTTGGATATGTATTTAGATTAATTTTTATATTTGGGTTTCTCTTATTACTTAAAAACGTTTATTCTATTGATGATTTGGCAATGTCTCTGACAGTGCCAATTGTTTTTTTAACTATGTTATTTATAGAAATGACTATGGTTATAAAGAGAAAAGACACAGATTTAGATTGGGCAAATGATAACAGCAGCTGAAACTTGTGATTTTATAAATGAAGTAGTTTGCAAACCTGCAAATGTAAAAGAGTTATTCGAATTTGGTAATTTTGCAGGAACACAAATATCAAGAACTGAGATTTTAATACTCCTTGCAGCAATAATCCCTGTACTAGTTGTGTTTTTTGGGTTAAGAAAAAAATCAGTTGTACCTGGAAAACTCCAATCCGCAGTTGAATCAATATTTACATTTGTAAAAGATGAAATAGCTATTGGTGTAATTGGTAGAGGTGGAGAAAAGTTTACTCCTTATTTAGTCTCAATATTTTTATTTATCCTTGTTGGAAACTTGTTTGAAGTTGCTCCACTAATCAACTTTCCAGTTACATCTCGTATGGCTTTGCCGCTATTTTTAAGTCTTATTACTTATTTTATTTTTGTTTTTGTTGGAATTAAAGAAGAAGGTTTTGGCTACATTTCTCACCTAGTTTGGCCTCCAGGAGTTCCAGTTGCGCTTAAACCATTAGTGGGTGTCATAGAGTTAGTTTCAGTTTTATTAGTAAGACCATTTAGTCTCGCTGTTCGACTTTTTGCTAATCTTGTTGCTGGACATGTCATGCTCAGTTTGCTACTTGCATCTGCATATTTTTTCTTAGTACAACCTGGTGGCGCAGATTACATACTCTCTAAAGCACCTATTGGCTTAGCTTGGTTCACACTTGGATTAGGAATTTATGGATTCGAATTAATAGTTTCAATTTTGCAGGCATACATTTTTACATTGTTGTCTGCAGTGTATATACAAACGTCTCTGCATCCAGAGCATTAATAAATAAGGAGGAAAATGGAAGCTGCATACGCGTTAATAGGGTACGGATTGGCCGCAATTGGTCCTGGTGTTGGTATCGGGTTAATTGCTGGTAATGCCGTGCAAGCTATGGCAAGACAACCAGAAGCTGCTGGTATGGTAAGAACAACTATGTTCTTAGGA
>Ga0075463_10000255_pt1 | contig 16619 bp, 21 predicted proteins | sample DEB08_DNA_14_FD_77579 | JGI IMG/M metagenome (GOLD analysis project Ga0075463, IMG submission 77579) | Aqueous microbial communities from the Delaware River and Bay under freshwater to marine salinity gradient to study organic matter... | ecosystem: Environmental > Aquatic > Marine > Coastal ...
AAAAAACGGAACCGTTACCGGGAAAAACGGAATCATCTTTTTATTATGTTGCCCTGGAGGGTAAACCCACCATGACAAAGAAAGGGGTATATGACTGGGAGTATTATGGTAGTCGTGGTGCGAAAGAAGAAACTCTCCATAACACAACGAGAAAATTAAATTTGCAGCAAAGAACGATTGGCTGCTTGTATAAAAAAACAATCGAGTGTCTACAGACTCGTTTTGACGAAAAAATTGATACAAATGATGACGGTGAATTTGTTGTTTCCGATGTATGGATACGCACAACCTCGCATGATAACGCACATGAACACGCTCGTCCTCCCAGATCCAAAAAAATACGAGATATGTGGATTCCAAAACAACAACGCGACACAACTGGATGGAAGAGAATTGACCCAAGGAAGAAAGCTCCTTCAAACAATAACAAAATCATCAAAGAAACTTATGCATGCAACCACGACAATTTATGGGATTCGAAGATTGTCAAACCTCTGATGGATGTTGATCAGCCTGTTCAGGGACAAGGGGATGTTTACATGAGTGTCAGTGATGTTACAAATCATGAAGGTGAAGACGAAATGAGAAATTCGGATACAGATGTACCTGTACCCGGCAGACGTCGCTTAAGAAAAAAAATTGTTTCTGATGATGATGAAGACGAACCCAATAGTTCTACAAAAACCGAGGCAAAGCCGTCGTCGGGGGTGTCCTCAGGGGATGGTTTCACCCTCGACAATCCATATGTCATTCAAACAGAGGAGGACGTCACGAAACCGCAGTATAAACCTTCGAATTCTTCGATCAGAGATGGTAACTGTCTATATGATGCTGTTATGTTAAATGAAAAGGATGCGTTTCAAAATGAAACCGATTTCTCTTTGAATCAAACGGATTGGATTCAATCTTTCAGAGGTCAAGTGGCCGATTGGCTGGACGATGGAGCAAGACAAATGTATTACAAACAACAAGTTTGTAGTACAACAGACAGTATGGAAGTTCAGGAAAAAAAATGGAATGATTACCTAAAAGAAATTCGCACGCCAGGGAAGTGGGCTGAGATAGAGACTATCGATGCATTGGTGTGTATACTCAATGTGCCAATTGTTGTGCATGAAGATCTAGGTGGCAATCTTATAGACTTCCAAGAACGAACAAAAAGAATTTTCAAACCTAAGGGGTATTCGAATACAAAGTCTGAGTCTGAATGGATTCACATCACGTTTGTACCCGGTCATTACGATCTTGCAGAAAAATTGCCTGTAAAAGGTGATGTGGACATGGAAGAAGGGGATGACGAGTCAGACAGTGGGCGCGGTGATATCGGCATGAAAGAAGGGGGTGATGAGTCAGACAGTGAGCGCGAAGATGTAAAAGGTGATGTGGGCATGGACAGTAAGTCGAAAAAACGTGACAATTCTTTCTTGGATTGGATGAAATGGGGGGTTAACAAAATCAAACGTGTTATTGGACCAGAGGAGACAAATCCAGCGTGGGAAGAGTTTACGAAGAAATCATATAATCATTTCGTGGTAAACCGCTTGACACCAGAACAAAAGAAGGAACTGTGTGGAATGTGTAACGGGAAAAATGATGAAGAGGTAAATGAAAGAATTAAACAGATGTTGAAGGGTTACATGTACCCCAAAACAAATATGTACAATTTAAATCTCCTGGACGTGTACGATGAAGATCCAGACGAACTAGCGAATCTTTGCAATCAATTTTCACATGATCTCCGATTGAACTCGAATCCATACCTTCTTTATTTGAAATAAAATATTTATACTGTATTTTGTATGTATGTCCCACCACTACACACCAAAAAGTGCTTCTCGTGCCGTGTGTCTATAAGGCATCCGTTTCCCCCCGCACACCAATGTGCGAGCGCATGTTTAACGACCGGCGCATCGTCACGGCGATGCTCGGGCTGTGGACGCTGGTGTGTGCGGTGGTCTTCTATGTGATCATGCACGTGGACAACTCCCCCTTTCTCTCATTTGGCCCCAACGATCACACGCGTCTGTTTGGCGTGGCGCTCGACACGTGGGGCAAGTGGTGGTGTGTGGCGATCTACACCTTCTTCAGCACGGCGATCGCGGCGTTCGCGAGCGACAGCGTGTCGCCGTTTATTCTGAATACGGTGCAGGACCACAAGACGGTGTACATTCCGTATCCCAAGTGGGTGTGCCTGATGATCATCCAGGTGTACACGTGCTACGCCGTCGTGGTGACGATCATCGGGCTTTTCGTCGCGCTCACGCAGATCGACTTCACGCTGATCCGGCTGACGTCCGACCTCATCGTGAACTACATAACGACCGCGTACTTTCTGCGCACCAAGGTGGTCGACCCGATCCGCTACGACGCGTGGCAGCGGCGCACGCAGGACAGCGGGGAGGCCGGCCTCGACGACGACTTCCTCGACATTGAGATGCAGATCCAGCAGGACCGGCGGGAGCGTGTCCGGTGCGGAATCGACGGCGCGGACGGCGGCGAGCGAGACGAGGGGGTGTCGACGGACGGCGGGGGTGCGTGCAACAGCGTCACAGTGCCGCTCAAGGCCGTGTAGTGCCCTTGATTTGGGTGACAATTTTGTTTGAATTTACTGTCAAATGACGCGCTCTTTAACACCCGAAATAGCATTTTCCTCGAGCATGTGCACGCACCCCTGCAGCTGGTACACGCACTGCCGAAGAAGTCGCCGGTCTGTGATCTGCGCCGGGTCAACCGTGCGCAGCCAGTGCATGTGCGAGACGCGCTGCGGCGGGACGGCGTCGCCGGGGACGTCGACGACCACGAACGCCCTGCGGCGATGCGCTGGCTTGGGTTGCATGTGTTCGGGACACGCATGTGATATATACAACCTCACAGGTATATATAAACATGAAGATTCAACGGTAATGCCACGCGTGGACAGCGGCGTGTCTATTGCGATCTACAATGAACACAACGTGCCCGTGTGGTCGAATGTCTTTGCGACCAAGTGGAAGAGCAGCGCAGAGCTCACGGGCGTGAGTGAGGCGTTCTTCCGCGACAAGATCCAGAGCTTGAGCACGACGTCGTTTCCCGTGCGCGAGGAATTTACACAGCTCTTTCAGAGCATGCAGGAGGCGATGCTGTCTACGAAACGCCTCTCTTTTTCCAAGGCGTCGGGTGTGATTGATTCGGTGCAGATGACGAACGGCATGTCGTGTGAGGTCAGGTATGAGCACCAGGTTTCAGACGCCGCGTCACAGCTGGCGGTGTACGCGGGCAACGTGGGCGTTTCCTACCGGCTCGACAGCGTCTGGAAGAAACTGAACCTCGACGCCCCGGCGCTCTGCTGCCACTTCACCCGCGACAACCGGACTGTGGTCTTGAACAGCTACTCGTGCCCCGAGCGCAGAACGGAGTCGACGTGGAAGCCGGCGTCGGTGACGGAGGTGCCACTGCAGCAGCTCGACGCCGTATTCAGCCAGCACTTTATCGTGACACAAAACGCGCTCTATAAACAGGCTCCCGTGCGGCGGGTCCTCGCGGGTCGCGATTTCAACCGCAGCCTCCCGTGTCTTCCGCGGCACCGCTCGCACCGCGACGCGCGCAGGCTCGCCAAGGCCGAGCACGAGGCGGTGCGCCGCGCGTGCGGCTTCTCGGACACGGCGTGGAAGGCGAGCGAGCTCTCGTGCACGCCAAGGTTCTCGGTGTGGGTGACACCGCACGCGAGCGCGGGCGTGCACGTGGCGAGCGTGTTTGTGCATTGAGTGCGTTGCAGGCCCACCGCGATCAATGCTGCTTCATCATGTCCATGTACAGCTTCTTCACGGGAGCGCAAAAGTACACGTCCGCAAACGACCCCTCGATCGGCTTGCGCACGTTGCTTTCGAGCCAGACGAGGACGGCGGGGGTCATGTGTGGCGGTGGGGGGCGGTATATAGTGCACGCGGGAATCAAAGGGCATACTTTGTGTGTTTACTCGAATACATAGACAATAAACTTGCATACATAATATCTACTCGTTCATCTTTTCCTTGTAGAGGTACTGGTTTACCACATAGAAAGTGATATAGACGGCGATGATGTAGAAGCGCGCGCTGTCCGCGTCGTGCTTCTCGAATTGCACCGGAAGGAGTTCGCGCACGATGTCGTAGCTCACGTTGGTGATGTAGAGGGTGAGTGCGAACACGAAGACCTGACTCTGCGTGAAGTTGCCGAGCACGAGGGACTTGTTGAGCTCGTTGGTGCCCGTGAGCAGGAGGATGCAGCCGACAGTGACGAGTAGGAAGATCCAGATGCGGATCTTGCCGAAGAACTGGAGGACGGTGGTGATTTTCTTGGCCACTTCATCTGTCATTCCATTATCCTTTGTTTTCAACTCATAGAAAGTTTTCGTGGTGGTCTTCCGACACACCGCATCGTAAAACAGCTTCGTCACGTTCGACACGTGCTGCAGGAGGCAGATTGCGACGATGACAAAGACGTTGTAGTCGAGGAAGGAGTAGTTGGTGAACCCGTTCTGTGCAAGTACGGAGACGCCCTGGAACGTGAACCCGGCAATGAGCGGCAGGTCGGTAGCGACGCGCGCGAGCACGGGGATGTACAGCTGGTATCCTTCCTTCATGGTCAGGAATGTCCACAGAGCCACGACCAGGGTCTGCACGATCAACGCCACCCACAAGATCGACCGCAGCAGCGGCCCTGTGCTCATCCCCTTTCCGCGATCCGTTTCCACGCTGTACGCATCCGTGACTTCGAGTACGGTTTGTAAGCCAGTTGTGGTGTACGACGTTTCACCCTCCTTGGGAGCACGCAGCGCCATCAAAGCGTGTCCGGGCCCATTGTCATCCCACGTGTGGTGGTCCACATTGAACACCGTGGCGGTCATGATCGTGATGAAGATGCCGGCCTGCAGGAGCATCACGTAGAACCTCCACGACCCGAAGGACACTGACACTTCATTGGTGGTGTCGTCCGGGGTGACCCGATTTCCAGCCCTGGCGGGTTGGGATTTCTGCGTGACCTGGCGTCCGAGGATGCAGATCATGCCCCACGTCAAAAAGAGCAGCCCGTTGATGGAGATGCCGTGCGTGTTGAGCGTGCCCGCGTACTCGACCGTGTATGCGTTTTCGTTCCTCGTCGAGCAGTACTGCGTGGCCATGTACATGTCCGTATTTTTATCGGTGTTCTTCGGCCATGCGTTGGCGTCGGAGTCTACGAGTGTAATTTTGCCCAAAAACTCCTCGAGGCACTTGCACGCGGGCGATACGGTGGGGTCAATCACCATGGTATCCTTGGCGTAGCAGCCAAGGGAATAGCGCGCGTACATTTTGCGGACGTCGGACAGACAACCGGGCTGAGTGCATTTGGTGTTAAAACTCGCAACATCCAGACTAGACTTGCCAGCCACATTGTGAGGCGACTTGGTGTACAGACTGAACTCCTTGCTTTGGAGCGCGTCGTCGTCAAACTTTAGAACATCCACAGTGTTCACCACGGTGTAGTGCTCGGCATTGACTTCCAAATACGTGATTTTGTCATTCGGGATGCGTCGCGAGCGCACCCCGTGTAGGGTGGACGTGCGCGGAATCGGGAATGCGTCGCATTCGTTACCTGCTTTGTAGCAATCCTTATGTGTTAACATATCATTATATTGCCAAATAACGAAACCCAGTGCGACCAGGGGCAGACCAAAGGAAAACAGGTTATTGATCCCTTTCATGTACCCGGCCATCACTGAAAGCATTGGATGTAATCTTTAATACTCAAGCGCTGACATTTACCCCGGCATAAACGACCATGCTCCGCTGTCTTTGGTAGCCATAGTCTGCGGACATGGGGTCGACAAAACGGTGTATCCTCGACCAATACTGGAGCGTCCACATGGTGTTTTTGACGTGTGCGAGCATGCGGGCCTCGGACCAGATGGCGTCGCGCGTGCGCTGCGCGATGCGCGAGCAGCGTCTGATGCTCCCGCTGAGCTGATCGTACTGCGAGCCCGCCAGTGCCAGAAGGTCTTCTACGGGGCTCTCGGCCGGCACGCGCGTCGGCTGCCCGAGCGCGAGCCGCGCCTTGTGCTGCTGGTGGTAGGCCCGTGAGATGGCCACGAGGAGGTCCTGCGGCTGGCGCATGTCGAGCGCGGCGAACGCGTGGCGCACCTTCCACACGGACTTGGGCCCGAGGTGCGGGAGGTTCATGCAGAAGTCGCAGCCCGTCGTCGCGACGAGCGCTGCGAAGGCGTGCGCCGGGCTGTTGAGGAAGTCGAGCTCCGTGCACACCCAGTCGAGCACGCGCGACATGCACACGAACTCGTACTCGCGACGGGTGCGGCCGTCGGCGGCGCGCTTCTTGTCGCTGTCGAGCGACGTGCGCATGCGGTGCAGGTACACCTGCGGGAGCGCGCACGTCGCGTCGAGGTGCTGCTGCATCTGCACGAGCGCGAGCGGGATGAAGTCGCCGTCGGTGGACTGGATGAGCAGCGGCCCGGCAGTCGTGAGGTAAGAAAACGCTTTGATGTCGCACTCGCCGCGCCGCGCGGCGGGGTCGCGTAGCACCGCGGGGGGCTCCCACGGCGCGCCGAGGAACTCGACGGTCTCACTGAAGTCGATCACGAGCGTGCCGTGCGGCATGTCCTTGAATAGGATGCGCAGGTTCTGCGCCACGAACGCCGCGACTTTGCTCTTAAACGTGCGGTTGCGCATCGCGCCCGCCCAGTTTTCGGGAAGGATCGGGGGGAGGTCGTCGGCCTCGCTGAAGTTGAGCGCGGGCACGTGGCGAGAGCGCTGCAGCTGCGTCACGTTCTTCGCGGACGGCACGTGCCGGTAGTTGTCGAACGCGACCACGACCACGCGCGCCCCGAGCGCAAACGCGGCGCGCACCTTCTCCACAAACTGCCGCTCGAGGAAGAGCGCCCATGTCTTGATGTAGTCCGCTTTCATGAGGTTGATCTGGCCGTCGATGAACACGACGTGCGGCCTCACCGCGAGGTCGGGCGCGAACGCGTCGGGCGCCCCCTCCTTGATGATCTTGGTCCACCCGCTGTCGATGGTCATTCGCGCGGGTTGTTGGAAGTGCGCCGTGACCGTCCGCGCTATCTTTTTTTGCATTTGATGCGATGGTTGTCCCAACACAGACGCATGGCAGTGTGATGTACAAGTACAAGTGCGACGACAAGGAGTTTTGGCTGGAGAAGGACCTATTTCGATATATGCGGCAAGAGTGTCGTGTCGACGTGCGGGCAGCACCCTTTGGACGGGATAGCCACAACCACATGTATTACTGCATGTCGTGTGAATCCAACAATGGTTACAGGAACCACAGGAGCTTTGACAGTGAGCAGGCAATCGTTGATCATTGTAGGGATCGTCACGATGTTCGAATCAGACTCTGAATTCAAGTCCTAAAGCGGGGGATAGTATCCCGCGTCCACGCACCACGCGTGCGCCTTGTCGAGCTCCTCCTTGTGTTGATCCACGGAGAGTGCAAAGTCCATGGATGGTATTGGGAGACGCGGAAATACGCCTAAATCGCCGCCCCCTTTCCTTCCACAAACCGCGTGTGCATCAGCCGGTACAACCCACTCGGTGTCACTCCCTGCGTGTTGGTGTCCGAGGGCAGTGCGTGCGCCTTCACCAGCACCTCCGCCACGAGCTTGCTGCAGAACGTGCCGTCCGCGCTGGCCGTGGTCTGCCACGCGCCTGGCGCCAATGCGCACATCATCTGCAACAGACTGAAGGTCTGCGGTACCCGCATGCGCTCCTCCGCGCACTGGCGCGCGGCGGACAGGTCGTTGCGCGAGCACGGCACGCGCACGCACGTGTAGCGCGCCGGGTCGAACCCGCGCGCCTTGCACACCACGCGCGAGCCCATGTACACGCTGAACGCGACGGCATCCGGGAACTGCACCTCACAGTGGCAGAAGGGGCCGTCGAGCGCGGCCACCACCTTGTTCACGACGCCGTGCGGGTCGCTGCGCGGGTCGTAGAACCACACGCGCAGGCACAGGGGTTCCTGACGGGTCATATTTCGCCGTGTGTAGTCTAATATAAAACCGTTCTGGTAAATCCTGTAAATAGAATAAAGGGGTTGGGCCGTTTCTATGTAGGGATTTGAGATCTATTTTGGGAAACACGTTTGTTTCGGACACAAGTAGACACAAGTAGAGAAATCATTTTACGCATTTAATATCACACTACACCACACCCAGAAATCAGAAATTCCGCGCCATCCGGTTCAGCTGGTTGATGTCCAGGCGGGACACGGGCGCGGCCGGGCTCACCCCGCCCGCCGTCAGCGCCGCCGAGGGCCGCTGCGCATTGAGGTCCGAGCGCATCGCGGCGAGCGCCTTGTGGTGCGTGCGGAGGCCCTGGTCTTGCACATCGAGCTTCGTGTTGATCTTCTCAAACTCTCGCTTAATCAGCGCGTTGTTCGTGTGCATCGCCTCGCCCATCTTCTCGCTCTCGCGAAGCTGCGCGTCGATGGCGCCGAACTTGCGAGAGAGCTGATCGTTGTTGTGAAGGAGGGCAGCGGACATCTCCTGGGTGTGTGCGTGGAGGTCTAGTAAACATGGTTCATGTAGTTCATATGGACTAACTTTAATCGCACGACCATCTGCTGATGGTGGGTCTTCTAACAGTTGGAGACCTTTAACTGGACGATGGTCTCCATTTTCCACGGCCAACGGTTTTGTTTCGTCGTCTCCATTTTCCACGGCCAACGGTTTTGTTTCGTCGTCTCCATTTTCCACGGCCAACGGTTTTGTTTCGTCGTGGTTCTTCACCGGCTTATAAGTTGATTCACCGTGGTAACCTCTTGCCGCATTCTCCAATTTCTCATTTTCTTCAGCCATTTGTTCTTCGTCCGCTCTATCACTTGCTTCTTGCCTCTTTTGTTTTCTGATTCGAATTTGTTCTTGGTTGTATTTTTTCGCCGCATCCTTGACAATTTGTGATCTGGCATAGTCTCTTTTGTAGTGTTTTAATTTCTCGTCCTGACCTGTTGTCTTATACCATACCCGTTTGACCCTATCCTTGTATCCATTCGTCTGAATCACATTATACATCTCCCGTGCCTCCGCATACGGCTGCAACTTGCGCCTCGGGTTGAGTTCCATCCACTCCTCAAACTCCGGTTCACCCGCGTGGATAAACTCCTGGACGAGGTAGTCAAACCCGTTAGCGGCGGTGTCGAGGTCTTCGGGTTGGTACGCGTGCTCCGACACGCTCCCGAGGCGCGACGCGTACCTGGCCGCGTGGCGGGCGCGGCCCTCGGACGGGGCGCGTGACTGGACGCACATGGCGGCGAGGCGCCGCGCGTTCTCGTCGACGCTGATGTCGGCGTTGAGGTGGGTGTCTTTGTGTCCCACGACCTGGTACGAGGTCTCGAGGACGCCGTCCGGCACGCTCGTCCTAGTGGACCTCGTCGATGTGGTGGACGCAGTGGATGTGTCCAAGGTGGGCGCGGCCGCCGTGTACATCGGGATGTCGGCGTCGGTGCCGGAGTAGATGCGCACGCTCGGCTTGAAGCTGATCTCGCCGACGTTGCTGAAGAACGGGGTGTCGCTTGGGGCGCTCGGGGTCACGGTGGCACGGGGGACGTACACGTCTGTCATTCCTGGCGTAGCAAACGACATGTGGCGGATTGCGTGCGTGTGTTATATACGTGCCGGCGTGGTCGCGCGACGCGCTTCCGCCGTGGCGTGCAAAGTGGCGCGTATGCGAGGGGCGTAGGCGAGGGGGCCTAGGCCACGCGGAATTTGAGGTCGATCAGCAGGAGGACGCAGACGAGGTGCAGTGTGAGTAGGGTGTACACCGCCCAGACGTCGGCGTACTTCATTCCGGCCACCCTTCGTCGCCTTTATACTCGGGTCGCGGTGCTTCTGGCTTCATGGCCATCATCGTCTCCTTCTCGTTCTGTGCGGCGATGTGAAGGCCGTTGCGCTCGTAAAACTGGACGAGGCGATCGTGGTGGGTGTCGCGGTCCACGTAGAGCACGATGCCCGCGTGCGGCGGGAGCTCGCTCTGGAGGTTGCTCAGCATGTCGGAGCCGAGGCCGTTGTTCCGCATTCCCGGGGCGACGCAGAACTTGCTGATCTCGTGCTGGTTCCCGTCGAGCGAGATCCGCGCGAAGAGGGCGCCGACGAAGCGGCCGTTGGTCTGTGCGACAATGGCGTAGTCGTAGCAGCGCAGGGAGGAAAACACGACCATCTCTGTGTCGAAGCACTGTTGCACGAGCGCCTGGAGCTTGCGAAGGTGTACGTCGGGCAGGCTTTTCACGAGCAACTTGTAGATCATGTGCATGTTCGCGTGCTACGCGGCGTACATATACCAGCGTGTGTGCCTAAGACACATCGACGCATATAACACGCACCCGCTGGGTACATGCGGTCCGCAAAAGTAGTGGCCGCCGCGTTCGTGCTGCTGCTGTTCTCGGTCCTGACGCAGTCCGTGCGCGCGCAGAATTTCCTGACAGAGTTTGAGCTCAACCCGGATGACGCGATCAGCCACGGCCCTGGGCTCCGGGACGCCATCCTTGCCTTCGTACAGGGCCTCCCGGGGCTGTACGAGGGGACGTCGGTGGTGGACTCGGACATTGTGGTGTACAACGTGACGTCTCTGGAGTGATACTGCGGTGTATGGCGAAACCATAAAGCACAAACTGACACCACAAACTGACACCACAAACTAAAACCACAGACTAAAAATCACAAACTCACAAACACAACGCAACGAAAAATCAGCGCGGACGGCACGCACTCGGCGCACCGCGGTGCGTGATGGCGGCCGAGTCCAGCGCGGGCGCCCCCGGGCACGAACAGCTGCACTCGCTCTTCTTCGGACGCGACCACCTAGAGCACACGATGAGCGTGTTGCTGCAGAGCCACGTCGCGGCGGACCACGACTTCCTTGTGACGATCCTCGGCGTGATGTGCACGCAGGTCACTCACTACATGTTCAGCGAGCACGGCTTCACCCCCTTTTCGACGCAGCCGCTCGTGGTCTTCCCCTATTCCAAGATGACGCGGCCGCAGCTCCTCGCCGTGGACGCGTGCATCGGCGAGGCGGCGGTGGAACCTGCCAAGATCAAGGTCGGCAGCCTCATGGGCGGCGGGTCGAGCGTCGTCCTCACAGCGATGCCGCGCTCCACCATCGACACGGTGCACATCCTGACCGCCCTGCACGCGATTGTGAGGCGCGCCTGCGAGCACCACGAGAACGATGGCAAGGTAGCCCAGATGTACAACCTCATTGTGCAGCGCCTCGTGTGCAGCACCGGCCTCGCACGCGAGCACATTGCGAAAGCGCGCGACCATATCCTCGGGGCGCGGGTGGCAGTCGGTTGATTACTTGCACGATAATAAATATGCATTCTTTGAAATTGAAAATGCTCACTGAGATCACCAGTGTTCACTGCGACCCGCGCTCCAGAGTCTTCTCCGCCTCCACGCTTTCAAAGTTGGCCAGGATCAGGCGCAGCTCGTCCAGACCGACATGGAAGACGCGGTTACACTGCTGCTCGGACCAGCGCTCGTCGAGGTGGCGGCTGCCCATTTTGAGGAGGTGCCACCCGCCGACCGAGTAGTTCAGGTGTTCCATGAACTGCGGGTTCAGCCCGCGGCGCTGCATCTGCTCGTACGTGACGCCCATGTCCGCGAGCACGTCCGCCGGCCACTGCATCGACCACACCTCCGCCAGGTCCGCGTTGAGGTCGAGGAAAGGATTTACGGGAAACACGCGCATCTCGGGGAGGTCGTGGAGGGTGAGTGCGCCCCGCGCCACCCACTCGCGCTTGTCGGGCTGGACCTTGTGCAGCTGCTCCGGTGTGAACTCGAGCTCCGTGCGGAGGCGCCGCCACGACATGTTGAGTGCCTTGAGGTTCTCCCAGCACACCATGCGCCGCGGCTGGTTCCACCATCCAAAGATTATTACAGACTGCGCCGGGGTAACCTGCATTGTACACAGCGCAAGTGTCGCAAATACAGGACAAGTTGGACATTGAACTCTGTGTGTGTATTTGTGGAGGTGTCAGGGCGGTTATGGACATGAAGGTGGTCGCTGCGTCATCGGCGCTCCTCGCCTCGCTGATGTGCTTTGCGACGATCATGGCGCTCCGCGCGCGCCTGCGTATGCGGGCTGTTTCAAAGGCACCTGTGCTGCCACCGACACCTCCTCTGAGTACGGACATTTAGAAGTTTATTCTATCCAAATTGAGAACGTCTGACTCAATCTATACAACAAGCCACGGTGTCTGTAAGACGAACATTCTTGCACTGAGCGGTTGTGGTCTTCGTTGCGTCGAGATGCTTCTCCTGTACCTGCTTCTTGGACTTCTTGCACTTCTTGTGCGTCCATGGGTGTGCCTTTTTCTTCCTCTTCACGGGTGCCGCAGGGGTGTTGCGCATTTTGTATGTATGTCCCACCAGGAATCCCTTTTTCCAGGGATTCCTGGGCTGTATTTTGATGCGTGCCATGCGTGGGCTGTGCGTCGATTTTCTGTATCAGTCGCTTTATATAGACATTCTAACATTTGAATTCTATTTTGGGAAAGCATAAATCTATTATGGGGTCGTATGAATGTTATTTTGGGAAGTCAAAAATCTATTTTGGGAAGTCTGAAATTGCGAAGAGCGCTGAAAGTTTGACAGAGTGTTTGGTCGCAAGGTAGTCTTTATTTTGTATTACCAACATATGTATCGATACTCCTACAGTTTGCCGCAGCTTTCTGTTGGCGTTTCTCTGCCAATGAAGGCGCACGCGCCTTAACGCGGCGGCAGTCCATGCACCACCACCAGTCCGGCGGCTCCTTTGCACCCTCGAACTTGCGTGGTGGGCGCGGTACCCATGCTTCACAGCGCCCGCAGTTCCATCCCGTGTCCGCGTTCCAGTCGTCGAGGAGCGCCCAGTTTTTGTCGAGGGGCTCCGGTTCGCCAAAGTTCGGTGGCACCCCCGCGGGGTTCACCGAGCCGTCGGCGTGCCAGGGCGGGATGCCGTAGAAGAAGTTGCGGTCGTCCCCGGGCGCGCGGTGCTTGTGCTCGTGTGCGGGGCAGAACGCGGGGCCCTGGGCGAGGCACCACAGAATGCGGGCGAAGCACTCGCCGTCGTGTATTTTTTTGAGCCGACGGCCCTGGAGTGCGACCCACATTTGTCGCGTGTCCGCATTGGTGAAATTGAGAATGTGGTCGACAATGTTCTTGGGCAGTGACGTGATTATCATGTTGTTGTATGTGGTTGTGTAGTTTGTTACTGAATAGCTTGGGAAAGCGTCCATTGTTGACACAGATCTTTTTACGTTTATTACAAGCTATGAATCCAGTCGCTCATCACCTCGTCACATTCCTGCGCCTCGGGAACCTCGAGATCGCGCATGCAGAGCAACAATTCGGGGTCAATCACGGCGTTCACGCCATCGAATGGTATCGCTGGCGTGTTTGTGAAGGTACCGGGGCGCTGTCCAGGCGACCCCTCGTCCATGTCGATGATACAACTGAGCCGGGTATACTCATGGGCGAGGAGGTCGCGAAAGGCGCAGACCACCTGCGCGTATTCGTTCGTAGTCAAATTGCTCGGGTTGCCATGCAAGGGGTGGAAGTCTTGGTAGGCAAACGAAGACTGCTGGTAAAGGTCCTTGGTGCACAAAGGCATCAAGATCTTGAAGAGATAAACACCGAGCTCGTAGAAGCTCGAGGGTATTCCCGAACTCATCACATAGAGTGCCTTGAAAATGAGTGCTTTCTGGTGCCTCGTTTCCTCGTACGTGGCCTTCAGAAACTTCAATAGCAATTTCTGCTGGGATGCCGTGCCATTGATTTCAGTTTCCAATAGACGGCTCTCACCATCAGTTGTCTTCCGCTCGCTGACTGCATAATCAGCTCCGACCAACGCCAGGTCCTTTAGATTGCGTACAATGTAGAGGTAATCCTTGATGGATGTCTGCTGCATGGTCGTCGTGATTTTTTTGACAACCGTGCACTCGAACTTCATCGGTTGAATGCTCGTCATACTCTCGCTCGATTTGACGTCCACCAAGCGCCGGTCTTGCGAGCAGCATATGCACAGGATCTCCATAAGCGTTTTGCCCACGTCTTGCACTTCACAGATTTTGGGCTTGCCGTCCTTTGTGCATGCCGTCAACTTGAGCATTGTGGCCAGTACGTTTGCCTTGCAGTCCATCATGCTGGTCAGTGTATTCGAGATCGTCGTCTTCATCGCCTTTTGGAGCGGCTTGCAGCACAAGTCCGTGTTCATCCCATAATCCGTAAGGATGTCAAACTCGAGTATGCGAATGTGGACGTTCGTGCGCGCGCGTTTGCTTGGCGTGTGGTTCTCGTCGGCGGAGTCTTGATCTCCCGGATCCTCGTGCCATTCTGTCTCGCGCGACAGCAATGCATGCACGGCCGCGTCGCCCAAGGACGTCTCACCTATGATTTCGTCCATAGATTCTTCCTTCACATACTCCAGCAGCGCCGCGTACCTCTCCGCGCATTGCAGTATGCCCCTCTTTCCATTCTCCTCTGCCATGCGTGTGTGGTGGACCTGTGTGTCCGCGAGAAATTCGCCCGCTCAAATAGACGGGTGGATCTATTTTTGTGTTTTGTGTAGATCTTTACAAATAGAATTCAAACCCAAAATAGAATTCAAACCCAAAATAGAATTCAAACCCAAAATAGAATTCAAACCCAAAATAGAATTCAAACCCAAAATAGAATTCAAACCCCCGAAATAGCATCCAAAATAGAATTCAAGAATCCGAAATATTATTCTATTTCCGTGCCACGCGCAGGATGCGCACATGTCACCGGTGATGCGTGTACTGCAGGTGTCGACATTGGTCTTGTACTTCGTGCTCCTACTGTCACATGCGGCTATTTCCGGCATCCTGGTACACATGATCTTCCGCCACTGTTGCGCGCACGCAGAAGACGTCGAGGAGGACGACGATGTTGCCGTGTGATCGCGTCAACTCCACGCCGACCCGGGTGTCGTGCTCGACGGGGCGCCGTCTACGACAATTTGCTCGAGCTGCGCGCGCTCTTGTTCGACTGTGTGTAGACGGTGGTTCATCTGTTGCAGAGCGAACGCGAGGCGATCGATCTGTGTATTAACATGGTGAAAACTAGCAGTTGGGGAGTCACTTGACATGGATGCCGCGCGCTGTGTGGGGGGCGGTGACGACTGGACCGTCGACGGCGGGAGGGTATTTTGCACTGGGACCATGGAAGACACTGTGAACATAGGAGGCCCCGATGGCACGAAATACGCACTAGATTCTGCCACCGGAACCTGCTGCTCCTGCGCCATCCAATCACGCTGCTCCCGCGTCTCGCGCAGACTAAGTTCTTCGCGCTGCTTGGCCATTATGAGCTTCGGCTTGAACTGGCGGTTCGCGTCGGCCCCCAGTCGCTGCAGCAGTACATTGACGTTGCTAGAGTCCGGCCACACCGCACGCTCCTCGACAACAATATCCCCGCGCACGAGGCGGACGATGGCTTCCATGTTCATTTCTGTCATGCGTGTAAGTGTAGAACTTTAAATATAGCCCTACAAGCTACTGTCGTTTTACACATACATGTGCGACTGATTGGAGTAGTACACACCGAGTTGCAGCGCCACGCACACGTCGTCCTTCATGCCGCCCACCTTGCCGTTGAGCGAGACGCGCTGCTTACCAAACGCGTTCGCCGCCGCCTTGTACTGGAAGGAGTAGATGATGAGCTGTTCGCGCAGGCGCTTGCGGTTGCCGTCGGGGTCGTCGGAGAGCAGCGGGTCCGCCACGTTGACGCGCTGGTCGCGCAGCAGCGTGTTGAAGAGCGTCATCATGCCGTACTTGATCTCCTCGGTAGTGAGAACACCGAAGCGATTCGCCTGGTGGTCGATGCGGTGCCGCGTCCCTGGGATGTCCCGCAACGCCCGCTCGTGGTGCTCGCTTTCAAAGCCGAGGTTGCGCTCGACCATGATGATGATCTCCGACATGGTGAACATCGGATCATCGCGGATCCGCGCAATGTGACGTCGCACCACCGCAAACTGCTTCTCCGGTTCTGGTGGTGATAGTGGTGATAGTGGTGATAGTGGTGATAGTGGTGATAGTGGTGATAGTGGAATTCAGTCTGTCAGTATTACCAGTCTATGTATGTAAGATTGTCTAAAAAAAAATAAACACGGCGTACCTTTGCATCCTTGCAATGTGTCCACACCGATGACCTGCACAGCACAGAACGTCGTGAGTGAGCAAAAAGAGGCCCTCTCACGGGAGCGTGTATGTCCCAACATCCTCCACTTCTTTTTCACTCGCAACTGTCGTCCCCTCCTCGAGAAACTCACCCTCGACTCGCTCCGCGATCTACAAGTTGAGTACTTCTACGGCAACACCACGCAATCGATTGAGACGCTCAAGAGCATGGTGTCCGTCGCACCACACAACACACTGATCGCACTCTTCTTGCTCCTGTTGAATGTCGACGCAAAACTTAAAGATAAGATCTGGACCTATGAAATCGAGCAGAACCACCGCAAGATCGAGCGTTTCCTCATGGACCTCAAGCGACCAATCGTCGAGCATTTTTGCATAAACGAATCGATCACCATCGCTATGTTTGTCGACAACTGCTGGGAGGCATACGTTCTCGCATAGACACATACACCGCA
>Ga0075463_10000256_pt1 | contig 16618 bp, 10 predicted proteins | sample DEB08_DNA_14_FD_77579 | JGI IMG/M metagenome (GOLD analysis project Ga0075463, IMG submission 77579) | Aqueous microbial communities from the Delaware River and Bay under freshwater to marine salinity gradient to study organic matter... | ecosystem: Environmental > Aquatic > Marine > Coastal ...
TTTGTTACTGTCATTGTAGTGGTAAACCCAGCACCTGCTGCGGTCGGAGAAGTTACAAAAGTAAGGTCTCTACAAAAGGCATTATTTCTTACATTGTTAATTGCTTCATTTAATCCATCAAGAACATCGGTTACTCTATCATTATCATCAAAAAATCTATATGCACCATCATCCCAAGCACCATCAAGCGGAGTTCCAGCTTTTACATTATCAGTATATATTTTTGTGACAAGAGATTGAGAACTATCTGGAGAATATCCAGAAGCGGCAACTAATTGACCAGAATCTGTAATAGAAAATCTTTTTTCTCCAGCAGTATAGAATTGTAATGTATCTTCATCACTACCGGGAGTTAATTCTGCAATAATATATGTATCTTGATCAACATCTTTTACGCCACCAAGACCACTCCAGACATTACCATCATATCCTTCAAATGTAGTATCTTGAGTATTAAACCTAATTGACCCAGTTACATCAGCTGGTCTTTCAGCTGTAGTACCAGTAGGAACTATAAATTCATTATTAAGTCTTAGATAATCAAGATCACGACTATCTCCTGCTATTAAAAATCTTAAAGATTGATTAACACCGGCAGAATCTGGTTGTAGTGCTGTTAAATATTCCCCACCTATTTTTGCAATACGTGGTGCAGTTCCTGCTGAATCAATAGGGGTACCAACACCAATAAAAAGTGCTCTTGAAGAGTCTAATGAAGAATAAGCTAATTCGCCGGTTTTAAGTGTACTTGGCGCTGCCTGTGTAGCAGATCGTTTTATTCTAATGGTGCTGAAAGTTGCCATACTAGATCAAACCTTAATAAATTCTGAATTAATAGTATTTATATACTTTTTAGAAGGTATCCCCTCCATCCAGTTCTTGGCTTTCATATTTTTCTGTAACAGCATTAAAAACTAAAACATGCCCATTTGCTAAACCTAAAAGATTTGGATCATCTGTATCTGTTTCTGAAACATCCACATCAGTAATATCGCTTAAACTAGCACGAAGTTGAACACGTTTGGTTGTAAAAATCGGAGTTCCTACAGTAATCTTTTTTATAATTGTTCTGTTTGATACTAGTTTTATACCAGACATTTTTATACCTCTATGTTACTGATGGGGTAACTTGTATATTACCTTCCAATATTCTTTCTACTATTGTAGCACCTTCAGCTGAATCAAATCTTGAAATTTCTACATCATAAACATATCTACCAGGTTTAAGTGCATCAGTCTGAGTATTTGTTAAAGATAGATGAATAACATAATCTAAATTATCTGGATCAACAGTTGTAGCAAAGAATGTTGTAGCATCAGAATCTTTTGTATTATAAGTTTTTTTCATCTTTGCATTTATATTATAAAGCGGTACAAAATTAGCATTTTCGTCTTGCGTATTCATTTGTTTAGGAGATCCATCAGTATTATATAAATCCAAACGAATAGTTACATCGGATCCTTTATCAATTGTTATATCTTCGTACTGTGCCATTTTCTTTTCCTATTAAATAACTTCAATATCTGTAACATATAAATTTGCTCCGGCTGCTCTACCACCAGAATAATCAAATGTACCACACATAAAGCCAAATGAGTATGTACCATTTACACTAACACTTGCAGTAACTGTTTGCCATCCACTATCACCGCCCTGTGAACTTTGAGTTTGATTTAATAATACTTGCTGAATATCTGAAGCATCATTAACACCCCATTCTTGCAACCACGCAAATACATCATATGCATCACTACCACCAACTGCTCTCCATTTAAATCTTACTGAATCACTTGTTGTAAGAGGAAGCCATACCTTTCCTTTTAATAGTGGCCCGTGTACAACTTCAAAACCATTTGGGGTTGTTCCAGAATTATATAATCTAATACATGAGTATCCTAATTGTGTACTCCCTTGTTCAACAGTATCGGTAGGATCTTTAAATTCATAACCAAAGGTTGCACCAGATGCAAAATTATAAAAATCTCCTACGCTTGTTCCTCCATTGCCCGATGGAGTTGGTGTTGGATCAGTTGGATTAGTAAAGTTTCTGTTTACCCCGCTATTATTCCAAGTAAGGACGGTCCCGTTATGATTATTGCCTGTTGTTTTACCTAATCTTAAATGTTCTGTTTGAATTGACCACCCATTTATTTCTGTGACGCTAGAATTAGTAGATAGAACTGTTGTGTCTGCAAAATCAAGATTAATGAAATTTGTACTGGTATCAGTTAAAGGGGAAACAACTGTAGGTGTCCAGTCATTAGTTCCTACGGGTGTGCTATTATCTAAACCAGGTATTTTTAATCTTAATACAATATTACCCTCTGTGCTTATATCTGTTTTAAATGCAACGGAAAGTGTTATACTATTAGTGCCTGGAGTTGGAGTAGCAATGCCAGTTAAAGTGGTTCCTATTCTTCCAGTCATGAATGTCACATCGTCACCAGTAAAATCTGGATCAGCAGATCCGGTTGACGGTTCTAATTCATAATATATCCTTTGACCTTCTGTAAATGTCCCATTATTTAATGATATTGTTGCAAGATTTCTAGTTGTCTGATCTTCGACATGATTATTAGCATCAGGTGTACTAATGGTAAAATCTGCTAATGAAGTACCGTTTCTCTGAAAATCATTTATAGAAACTTCACCAGTATCTGGAACCGATAATAAAAAAGTAAAGAAATTATTATCATCTGGTATATATATGCCACCAGGATATAAATCAGCAAAGGAAATAGGTTGATTATTACCTACATTTAATATAGTTCTAAAATCATCGAATGAAAACTGATTTCCTTTTGTTGCTGGGAAGAGACTGTAATCTGGCATGTTACCCTATCTTTGTTTTCAGTTCTTCTACCTCAGCTTTCAGCTCTTTTACAGCTTCTACGAGTAGTCCTACCATGTTTGCATAGTGTAGCGCTTTTTTACCTTGAGGCGTTTCATATACCGCTTCTGGTAAAACTTCTTCAACTTCTTGAGCAACTAAACCTGGCATACGAATGTCACTACCAATATAATTAAAAGTATATCCATTAAGATTCATTACTTTATCTACTGGATCATTAATGATTTCAAGATTTTCTTTTAATGTTATATCCGAGAAGTTTGCAAAACCTGTAATATTACCAGACACAAATAATTCGCCAGTGATATAATAATCACCAACCATCGAATCTCCTGAAGTAGCACTTACAAAATCAGGAACTCTTGCTGAGACATAAGCTGAATCAACTAAAGCTTCAACATCACTGTCTGTATAAAAGCTTGCTCTAAGATTAATATATGAAGAATCAATAACAGTTGTTAAATCAACTGGTGTTACTGATGCACCGTGACCATATGTATCAAATGTAATACTCTGTAGAACATTAGTACCAGTATTTGTGGAATTAGATAAACCACCAGCAGTCGGATGAGAGATATAAACGGGACCACTGCCTGGAGTGATTTGTCCACCACCAGATAAACCTGTACCCGCAAACACACCAGCAGACTCTAAGAATATGGTACCACCATTTGATTCATCTATAGATAAAATATGTCCAGCACCATCTAAGGTAATATTACGAATAATATTTGACGTACCAGCACTAGTAATTGATGTGGCAGAACTAGCGGTATGATTAATTGTAATTGTATCATTAGCACTATCTAAAATGCCATTCGATAAACTATCAAGACCCAATCCAGCATTTATAGTGAAAGGAAAATGTAAACTATTATTAGCATCAATAGCACTATCAACTTCCGTTTTTGTAGCAAAACCTAAAGAACCTCCGGCAAGAGTATATTGCACAAAGTCTTCTACCCTAACTCTTGAAGAAGCCATCGGTGTTCCACCGACATTAGAAATAACAAGATGGTCATTTGAATCTATATCAGCTTGTTGTATTGGAGTTAAATCTAATATTCTTACCATTACTTTTCTTCCTTAAAGAGTGCTCATGCTGCCAATTGTGTCTATATCTTCATCCGCATCTGTTCCATACCAAACTAAATTGTGCACAACATTCCAATGTGTCACATAAGCATAAAACCATTTTCCACCAGTTCTACTCTGCAAAAGAGATATACCATCATCGCCTAAAGTTGATATAAGTTTAGATGCGCTATTATCCCATGATATATTATAACCTTGCTGATCCCCAGCAGGTTCATTAAAATGTGGAGGTAAATATATTTCATCTCCAACGGAAAAACCTCCAGCGGCTTGAGTACAAATCACTTTTGTACTAATAACATCTGGTTTACGAGATATTCCATTAGGAAAACTACTGGATGGCCATTGATATGATGCACCATTAACTCCACCAGCTATAGTAATAGTCTGTCTATAAACTCTAGTACCCGCAGTAGACATATCTGCCGGAGCAAATGTAAATGCTCCAGTGCCATTATTATATGCTAAAGAACCGCCGCCACTAGCCGAACCTGTTGTTACAGAAAGATCAGTTAATGCTATACCAGAAGGTGGTACCCTAGCTGCAACGTATGCAGAATCAATTGCACCTTGTGCAACAGCGGCGCTTTGTGCGGAATCAAGTATGTTGGGAAACTGGCTAATTAGTCCTGGAACATTAACTCTAAATTGTCCTGTACCAGTATTATAATCAAGTGTACTATCACCAGGATATATTCCTACAGCAGAATGCACTCTTTGATCTGTATAATAAAGATTTGTTGAGCCTTCTTGAAGATCATCTGTTGTATTATTTAAAAATTCTTTATCAAAATAGCCAACTGGCATTCTAGCAGAATCAAGAACACCCGTAATAATCTTACAAGCATCTAATCCAGGTATACGTTGGGCATCAAATATTCCAGTACCAGTTTTACTTGCATCTAATGTAGGAATATCGGAATCTGTAATTGTATTAGATTGGAAAGAAAACACTCCAGTTGCTGCATTATATGACATAGACGCGTGTAGTGCATTATTACTTGCATTTAATGAGACGCTATTACGAATATAAGATTGAGTTGTTCTACCATTAATTTCATTTAAAGACTGAACAAGATCAGTAGTCACCGGAGTTGTTAAATTATCCGGATCTCCGACATTACTTGAGATGAGATTTGTTTTCTGTCTAAAAGTCTCAAATGTATCTGTCAAATTAACTGTAGGTTTTCTGGCCATTTTTATACCATCTCTAAATTTTTAATTAATACTATTTATAACAAATTATCATATATTTTAGAAAAAGAATACTGCAACAACCCCTTGAGATCCAGCTCCAGTATAGCCACTAGCAGCAGCTCCGCCACCACCACCAAAGTTACCACCGGAAGAGGATGTGCCTTTACCGCTCCCACATATTGCAATACCATTAGATTTTGTTAAATCTGAAGATGATGTAAATTTTGAAGGAACAACATTTACTTCTGAAATCGAAGCATCTGGTCCACCAGCCGGTCCACCGGATGTTTGTTCTCCAGAGGCGGCCCCTGCGGCATTACCACCGTCTATATTATAATCTCCACCTGAAGCCGTTCCACCATTAGTAGGAGCGTCACCTGTTGCTTCGCCTCTTTGGCCGCCACCGCCAAACACTGTGGAACTTAACGCACCTCCTGATATAGATGTATTTCCACCATTTACACCATTACTTCCGGCATTTACTGCTCCACCACCAGAACCTATATTAAAATTATAGATTTCACCGGGCGTAACTTGAAGTATTCTTATAGCAACACCTCCGCCGCCGCCTCCATAGCTTTGAGATCCAAGCCCGCCCGAACCTCCCGCGCCTACGGCAACAAGACCAACATTCTGTAAAGTTGTTGGTCTCCAAGATTGGCTTGTTGTATATAATTTTACTGATGTGGGTGATGTTGAAAATAATCCAGTATTAGGATCAAATGTTGGTAGAGGATCTGATCCTAATCCTAATACACCATTTATAATAGGATCATCTCTTATAAGAGTCCAACCATAATATAAATTATTAAAATATTGTATAATATTTTCGTCTTCGTTTAGTTCAGAAGGATCTAAATTATTCTCATCTGCAACTAAAGCTGAAGTTGTAATATCTATATTAGTTATAAATTGTGAGCCTAAATAAGCAACCTGTGTTTCATTGTATACAGAACCATTATCACGTGCGGTTATAACTTGTAATTTTCTAATAGCAGTATATTTATTTGCTTCATTTAAAAATACATCAAATATTTTATTTCCATCAATTTTATAACCTAAACCGAGATGATCATCACCCCGTAAAGATTGGATTAATCCTTGTTCATCAAACACAGGCCCGCTTTCGGGTATTAAAGTAGGTTTTGCTTCTTTTATTATTACAACACCTGGAGCACCATTACCTCCATCATTCTGTCCATCAGCTCCTACACCACCCGCACCTACTTGAGTAATCACCAAATATATATTTTGTCCTGCATACGCAGAAAAGTCTTCATTTTTTTCTTTAAATTCACCACCTACACCGCGGCTACCGCCATTACCAGATTCATCAAACCCAATAGAAATTCCAAACCCAAGATCGATTGCCGGCGATGGTTGATCGCCACCACCTCCGCCGCCTCCAGCACCAAAGCCAGTAGCATCAGTTCCGCGTCTTCCTTCAGCAGTAGAACCACCTTCACCTATAATATTATAGTTTGTATCTGAAGATACAATATCTAAAGCATTTTGTAAATATATTTTTCTTGGTTTTCTGCTCCAACTGATATTACAACTTATGCCGCCATCACCACCAACCAAGTTATATGATGATATAAGAGTTCCATCAGCTGATCCAGCCCTAAATTCAAATTTAGTATTAGTCCCGTTTTTTCCAGATGCTTCACCATTCGGCCCGGCGTGCGGTCCGCCATCCTGTCTGCCGGCACCACCGCCGCCACCTCCAGCAACAGCTATAAATTCTACATTACTTCTAGTACCTAAATTAAGAACTTTTGGCTCTGTAAGTTCAAGAGGTGCGCCAAAGGCAGCTGCAACATTAGGATCACTCTGAACATCTGGCCCATTTTCTCCAGACCAAACTATTTCCGAAACAACTTTATCGTGAAATAGTTCTTTAAATTTTGTAATTATAGGAAGTTCATCTACTAAATCTCCTGAAGCTCCTATTACATTTCCAGCAACCATATTACATCCTTACACTTTAAGAACACATTCAACTAGCTTTTCTTCTTGAGCTAAATTTGTTTCAAGAGCAATACCAACCAAAGCAGTCGTTTTAAGAGTTGTACTTACACCGTCTTCTAGTGCATGAACGGCTTGACCTTTATTAACGGGACCTTTTACTCTTACTGGAACACGACCTTTTAGGCCAACATATTGACCTTCGGCTTCACTATTCATCATAAGTGCTGGCTCGGTAGAGATTACACCAATACAATAATCTGACATAGTTGCTTCTCTGACTTCATATTCTTCATTGTTTGAAACAGCGACCGCAGTACCTGGAATCAATTCTTCACGTGTTGTATATTTTTCAGCAAGGTCAGCATATAGTGAAGAAGTTGCAACACCATTAAAGGTTGTAGCATACATGGTAGCAAATCTATTAGTATTTTCACCTATATTATATGTATTATTACTTGCAGATAAAACATGATCATTAATCGTAAGATTAGATGACATAGTTACACCACCAGTAAATGTTTTATTACCACTTACTGTTTGTAAATTAGTAAGAAGAACTGGTCCATTTGGATTAGAACCATAAAGATCAGTTGGAAATCCAAAGCCTAAAGAATCTAACTCAAGTGGCATAACATCAAGAGGTAAAGGTGGAATATGCTCTAAAGGTAATTCGCTTATAATCTTTGATCCACGAGTATTTGGTATTCTATTTGAATCTAAAATTCCTGATGTGATAATACTTGCAGGTAGATCCGGAACGTGAGCTAAACCTAATTTATCTGAAGTAATTTTAGTTGCAGATAAATTAGGGATTCTTGCTGGATTAAAAGAACCTGATGTTATTTTACCAGCAGGAAGAGCTGGTACTAAACTAGGCGTAAGAGGATTTGTAATAAAAGTAAATTCTCCATTAGCATTATTATATGTTAAAGAAGCAAGAGCATTAGGTCCAGATGTTGTAAGTGAAATAAGATTTCTTGTTTCAGATGAATCTAATACAGTAGCATCTAAGTAATTAAATGCTGAAACAATACTTGAATCATAGGGTGCTGGTGCGGCAAGATTATCTAAATCGCCGATGTAGTCTCCCATCAAGTTGGTCTTCTGTCTCCATGCTTCAATGGAGTTACTTAGGTCTACATATATTTGCCTTGCCATTAATCACCTATTTTATTTAAAAGTGTTGAAAGCAGTTCTTTAATTTCTGCAACATCATCTTTTAATTTTGCTAATTCCTGTTTTTCTTTTCTTTTCTTTTTCAAAATCTGCCTTGACTTAATTAAGGCTTCTTCATCAGTAATTACTATTGCCCCAGTTTCTAAATCTCTTTTATAGCCGGGATAGTTTTCCACTTTAGCATATCTATAATCTTCCAACCTAGTCTCCTAGTGCAATCACTCTTAGATCATTTAATTTGGGTACTTTAGTCTGATTAGTAGACCTTAGAACAATTTTTAATTGGAACTGTGTAAATTCATCACTGGTTCCATCAACAGCACCAACTAAATAACGATACTCTCTGAATATACTTGTATCATCATCAGTTTGAACTGGTTTTTCTGAATCAATTCTTGTCCAAGTTGTTCCGACAAGAGTATCGGCTTTTGATGCTCTATAATACATATCAATAAATGTGTCGGATGGTCTATTAGCACCCATAATAATTTTTAGCCCAACAGCAGAAGCTGCTAAACGCACAGGCTTAGTAATATGTTTTGCAGAAGCAGGACCATTTTCTCTTGTCTCACCAAATAACGGGTTATATGATGCTGTTTGATTTACAGTTCCCATTATAGAATTTATGGTATCACTATCTAAAGCGTGAGACCACTCAATAGGCTTATTCTGTGTTGTACTCTGAACATTGCTTGGATTATCAATAAGATTTGTAATAAGAGTTGCAGACGTTCTTTGAAGATCAATAACCGGTGTTACATAAACATTACTTGATTTCATTTCCGCTTCTAATACCATAGATGTTGCAAGCTTAGATGGTGGCGATACTCTTTTCATAACACCAAGTTCATTATCTTGATTAGGTGCAACTACTGTAGCTACAGTATCTAAAATATCTGCATTATTAATAGCATTAGAACTATTATCTGCATATGATTTACCAGCTGCCATTTTAATATTATAGTCTAATCTAGTTGAAGGCGGTTCAATTGCTTGCACTGATGGCCAAATTGTACTATAATTATAAGCTTGTTCAACAGTTACGGCACTACCACCAGTTATAGAATTATAATATGGAGATGGCGAAGTAAGAGTTGGAACTGTAATTACAAATCCAGTAGGATCAACTTCAGTTACAGTATATGGATTATTATTTAAATCGCTATCTACTGGTGTTCCAATAATTCCATTTAAATTAACAGTATCTCCGGCATATAAACCATGAAGTGGGCTTCTAATATAAACATCAGAGAAATCTGAACTATCTTTAAAGAATAATTCTACTGGATCACTTTGAAGAATCTTTCTTGGAACTGCAACATTTTTAAATATTGCTTTAGTTGTAAGGTTTGCATTAAACTCAGCTTTATATAATGTGAACTTAAGATCAGACATCTGATCTGGCTCCCATGTTCTATTGTTTTGAGATTTAAAGAATGAACCAAGATATGGTTGAGTATTAATTTTTTCGGTTGTAGAACCTAATTTAAATTCACCCATTTTTGAAATATATGCTTCATATGCATCACTATTAGAAATAACTACAATTGCATATTCGGTAAATGGTTTTAAATATACTGGTTCTTTAAATACTGCTCTTGTTTCTGCTGAAGCATCTGTTGAAACAACAACATCACTTGCTGGAATAGTAACAATAGATCCTGGAAGCGAAAGATCAGAAGATGGATGACCGTTTACAGTAGGTCTAATTTGAATAGTTACTGGGAATGGTTGTTCACTTGTATCTTTCTTAGCAAAGAATAAACCTACTTCTGTTAAGAATACACCATTTGCTTCTGTAACAAGGAAAGACTGAGCAATAGGATCAAAGAAACATATATCTTTTACAAAGTTAAATACATCTTCAACAACACCTACTGTATCACTAATTAAATCTCCAGCAGCATCTGCTACACCACTAACAGCTGATGAAACACCACCAATTAAGTCCCCTTGAAGAACTTCTCCAATTCCTGTTGCAATACCACTACCAACTGTATTAACCGCTCCAAGAATATCTATTCCACCGCCACCACCAGAGGATGACACATTAATTGTTTCTGTAGATGTTGTACTTGTTCCAACAATGTGAAGAAGACGTGTAGATAAAACATCTTCTTGTCTTGTGGTAAGAGTACCAGTAGAACTAAAGATTGCCGAAGCAGCACAGCTTGCATTCTTTTTATTAAACTCAGTAATATCTAATAAAGTAAATTCAATATCACCTGTTCTAAAGTTTGTTGTTCCTGCTGTTCTTGTATTAGAAGATGGAATAAAGAATGCGCCCTGAATCTTACCTTGTCCGTCAGTATACAGTTTTGTCTTACCGCCAGCTAAAGGATATTCAGTTGCAGCTTTATAAAGATTACTTACATCGGTTTGTTTTGTTACATTAACACCACTAAACGATTCCTGTCTTACCCACTTAGCAACAGATCTGCCATCAAAATAAGCAAATACTTGAGTATTAGGTGCAAGACCTTCAGCTTGGAAAGTTACTAACTTTGACCTCATGAATGGAATAAATGCAACATCTACAATTCTATCATCAATAATTTCTCTAACTGTTTCTGAAGCAACAACCCTATTAACAACGGTTTCTTTTGTTACATCAGTCCCAGTTGTGGTTTTTCTATTCCAAAAATATCCGACTCTTTCTGTCCAATTATTTCTAGCAATTTCTGAAGTAATGGATTGATCATCACCAACCTTTAGATCATTTATATCAGTGCCGCCCCAATTCCACTCATGGTCTCCCCATTGGAGGGCTAAATCAGTATTAAGTAATGTACCACCTGGAATAATTTTATCTGGAGTATAATCAGTTTCATACCAATCATCAGATGCTGGAGAAAGTGTCATTGCACCATTATAAAATAAATTTAAATATGGATTAACATTTACAGTAGATGATGCAACATCTTGGACAATATAAGGCGTTGTATTATAAGTTGTATATACATTATCACCTTTCATAATAGTATTTGTAGATGCATTTGAATCATAATAAAGACCAATATTATTTGTAATTGCTCTTGGTCTTATAAGTTTATTTCTTGGATCAATAGCTGCTGAATATCCTGGATGTGTAATATCCGAGAAATACTGATTTTCAAAATTATCTGCCATAAATCCAGATTTTGTTCTATTTCTATTATCAGAATCTAACACATCAATATTAGCTGTATCCATTTCTAATAGTGTAAGAGATGTTACTTCTGCAAGATCATCAATCTTTCTCTCTAATTTACCAATATCTCTCATTGTATAACGCTTATTATCAAGCATAGAGAATGTTAAATCATCTGGACCAAATGTTCCAGCATTTAATCTAATTCTATGGAGCTCCATAGTACCATCAGGTATTGAAGGAAACTTAGGATTTAAAGATGGTGTTCCTTTTATATATTTAAATTCGCCCTGTTGTGTGAGAACTAACTTATCATATCTTGGCTGATAATATGAAACATCTGCAACAATAGTTGAACCTTGTTTTGGTAAAATAAATATCTCGGCATCAGTAGTCGAATATGTGCCACTGCTTCCTTTTGATGATCTAAAGTCAAGATAATTTTTTAAATCTACATAGCGACCATTTGCTAATTGATAATTAGGAATATCTTGATAATCAATTGTTGAGTAAGAGCTAGGCCCAAAGAAGTCACCAGAACCGTGAGCAAAATAAGAGAATTTAACAAATAGTTGAAGAGTTGTATTTTGGAAATTACCAGTAACTGTTCTACCCGGTTTAATAGTAATAGAACCTTTTTGGTATGAATTATCTCTTTGACCACCATCTACTTCAAATTTATCTGTGACAAGATTTCCGTTAGAAGCTAATATTCTAATTTCTTCTACACCTATTACATCAGTATATGGTAGCTGTGCAACACCCGTACTTGGATTAAAAGTAACAAGTGCTGTAGTTGTAACTTTTGTTTTAGAAGCAACATTACAAGCACCTTTAAATGTATAAGCATATACTTCAAATTGATCGAACCCCGTAGCAATTGTACCACCATTTTTAGAACTAACTAGACCCGTAATCGTAACACTTGATGTACCAACTCCACTATATGTAGGAGATTGTCCAGTTGTTGCACCACCTGGATCTGAAATAATCCAATTAACAGTGTCTGTAAATACTTCTCCTGCTGAAGCAGTTATTGTCATTGAGCCATTAGCTGCAGCAGTACCCCTATATCTTTTTGCAAGAGTCATAGAAATATCTGAAACTGCGCTTGGTCTATTACCAGGTATTTTAAAGAATAACTCATTTGCTTGAGTTTCATATATTATAACTTTATTATTTGATCTGACAAGTCTCATTTCTTGTCTTTCACAACTACAGGCACCACTATCTAAACCAATTGCTCTAGCATCTCTATTAAATATTTTACCTGCATTCATTTCAATGTCAAATACATACACTTTAAATGTATTAGATCCTGGTTCACCTGGATCTATACCTCTAATTCTTAGTGTTCCAATTTTATCATTAACACCAAACGCCGCAGTTCCTGTGGTATCATCACTAATATCTACTCGTTCAAAAATATTAACATCTGGAATGCCAAAGAATCCAGCTTCAACTAATATATAATTACCATATGTTCCAGAAATACCCTTATTTTCTTGTGTAATAGTGGTAGTTGATCTTGGTATATCTAAAGTACTAGCAGATGCTTTACTAACTCTATAGCCATTTACATACGCTGTACCGCTACTTACACCTAAAGATAGTTTTGTATTATCTGATGAATGTTCATCCCAAGAAAGTCTAAATGGCTTTACAGTATAATTACCAGACTCTTCTTTTGTTCGTACAGCCATAATATCATTAATTTTATTATATTGATCATATCCAGTAACTGCTTCAACAAGGAATCCATGTTCAATTTTAGCATAATAAATAAATGTTTCATCGGCTCGAATAGTATTTTTATTTACAAGTTCTAAATTAATTGTATATCTATCTGCACCAGGAGCCGTATAGTTTGGTAAATCTCCTTGGTTGTCATATAAAGAATCGTCATCATCTGCCGTGGTTACTACTTGTGTAAGTTTAAAACCGATTGTGGCAGTTGGATTTGAGAAATACTTAGCAACAATTAAACTCTGTTTTGGAGCATGAACAAAGTGTCCTTCAGCAAAGAATGATGCTGGACCAGCAGAAATTCTAAAACCATAACCAGTTGCTGGATCTGCAGTAGTATTAGTTGTCTGAACAACTAGAACAACCGAACCGTCTTTTTCAAGTAATTCTTCACCGGGAGTTACGGAAGCTGGCTTTGTTCCAGATGTTCCATTTAGAGTGTCGAGATATTGGACATAAATTGTCGCCGGATCTGATCCTTCAGCTTCTACTATTTCAATAACTTTTACGGAAATACCAGAAAGTTGACCAACAAAAACCTTATCTTTAAAGTTAGAAACATTACTCGGTAAAGAAACACCAGGAGTTGTAGCATCAGTTGGATCAGTATTAAGTTTAATATATCTATAACGATTATTAAAAGTAAGAGCAGCAGACTCGAGTGAAGCACCTTCTTTAAAAAGATTAGTGCCAAGTCTTTTAATTTCTTCTTGTATAATAGATTGAAGCTGATTCAATTCTCTACTTTGAAGTGCCTTACCGCTTTTAAATAATACTTTATGGAACCCTTTGTCTGGGTCAAAGTCGTCTTTATAAATTTGGGCTTCTAAATTTTTAGTATAGTTTACGGTCATGAACACTCATCCAATTGAATAACTATTTTAATATCTTCTGTCTGATTAGCAACTCTAGTTACTGCAGACCTATTATCTATATACAGTATTTCACCTGTAAATGGATCAACCTCTGATGCTATAAGTGGATTACCTACAGTACCTTGTCCAGGTCCACTCATTTCTGTTAAAGTTTCATTTGCTACAAATCCAATATAACCAGTTGAATCATTTTGATGGAATAGAATTGTATTACCATTAGTTTGATCTACGTATGCTTTTGCTCCACTTGTAGCACCAACGATAATCTCATCTGTTGTAAATGCAACCGTTTGTGTTGCAAGAGTCATAGATTGTAAAGCACCACCAGTAAGATTAGTCCACTGGGTACCTTGAGCAGAATCTTTAATTCCTCTAATAATACCAATCTGTCTATAATCTTGATTAAGTAACCAGTCAGATGTATTACCATCAACTCTCACACCAATCATCATAGAACCACACTTAAGATCAGAAGATGCATCTCCACCAATGCCTAATCCACTGGACATAATAGCTCTCACTTCACCATTTGTTCCATTAGAATCAGTGAGAGTTATTTGTGCACCTCTTAATCCGTGAACATAGTTTAAAGTAGTACCTGAGGAATCAGGATTATATTCTGCCTTTACAATTGTACCTGAAGGAGAATCTAAAGTAAAATCAACAAGTGTTGGATAATTAACACCATTAATATTGACTGATGGATTAGTATAACCAGTACCGCCTGCTGTTACTTCAAACGCTGTAATCATACCAGGCTTTGCAGTACTTTGAATTTCATATTGTTTTATTTCATTGCCGGTAGAATTTGAATCTGTGGCTAAAATACGATCAATAGGCATATGATCATTAGTCATAAATAAAGTAGCATCTAGTGCACTAATGGTATAAAGAAATTTCCAAACATATCCATCAGATGTTTCAAATGGATCATTATTAGAACCTGTAGGCTGAACTGTTGAAGCTACCGCTGCACCAGTTGCGTCTGTTCCCTGTCTTAAACAAATATAAACATCATGATTACTATTTGCAACATAGAAAAACTCAGAGCCATAATCAGCTAAATCTTTTTTATCATCGTATGCAAGATATGTGGAACCAGTAGACCAAGATTTACGAGGAACAACTAATGAAGCTGCTGCAACCCGATGAATTGATTGAAGACCATTTCGGAATTCGTTTTGAATCCTAATATTATCTTTAGCCGTTGGTGCTGAATCTGTAGCATTCCAAGGATTAGATCGAGACACGCCAATATAATAGTTTTCAGTAGTATTGTTAATACTACGAATGGTCCCAATCATGAGTTCCTTTTTAAAGTTTTGTGTTACAATTGTCGACATGCTCTACCTATTAAATTATTGCGTCTTTTAAATATAACATATTCTTATTTCTTAATTCTTGAATAGTCACATTTCTCATACTTTGGTTGTCACCATAATTAAAACTATTTATATCAAAAACTGCATTAGAATCATACTTAATCCACTCATATATGCTGTTAAATTTATGCGAAAGATTAAATTTTGCTTCAATTGTTCCAGATCCAGTCTTTTTAATATTTACATCTAACATACCATAAGAATCTAATATATTATCAACTCTTAATACTGGTGCTGATGCAGATACAACATAAGAAGAATGATTAGCAGCATCCGAATCTCCGCCAATACAGAAGTGATCGCCACCAAAGGAATCTCCTAAACCAGGTAATGCTATATCAAGTTTAGTTGATGAATAATCACCATTTAAATATATTCTTGAAATATATGTTTTACTATCGCCTCTTGTAATCTGTTCAAGAGTTTTATTTAATTCTGAAGGTACATTTATTTGAATTAAAGTAGACGATGTGGTTATTCCAGTTATTGCATCTAATGTTTTAATCTTAGCTGGAGCCGCTTCAAATATTGTATATGGCTCTCCTGGTACTTCAGAAAGCCCAGGTTGATAATTACTATCTTCACTTTTTAGTGTCGGCGATAAATCTATTGCAGCTATATTAATTTCTTTATTACTATATAATCCAGCATCTACAGAATTTTTAACAGAAAGTCCAGGACCTTCTAATGCTCTACCATAACTATCTTCAATAAACCATCCTTCACTATCGGCATAATCTAATATATTTGCGTACTGAAATCTTCTAGTATTTGATCCACACACATATTCTTTATGCCCATCCATAATAAGAATATCACTATTTCCCATATCAGTTTTACTAATAATACGAGTATCTATAGCTAACTTTGGTAAGGCACTATCAGTTTCAACTCTTAGGTTTAGAGGAGTTGCATCTGAAAGAACCCCAACCGGTTTGTATATTGGGTTTGTGTAAAGCTGTGCTTCAGCGTGTAAGTAGAATCCAGCAGGGTGTACAAACTTTTTATATAATTGTTCCCAGTCTTTTAATGGCACTGTAGTTTTTATTAGATGAGATAATACTTGATGTAATCTACCATCTTGCATTTTTTTAGAAGATTTTGGACCAAGAATTGATAATGGATCGTCTAAAGTAAAAATTTTATCTTTTGGGTATTCAACTTCTGCTGATGTATCAAAGAATCCTCTAAAGA
>Ga0075463_10000262_pt1 | contig 16474 bp, 32 predicted proteins | sample DEB08_DNA_14_FD_77579 | JGI IMG/M metagenome (GOLD analysis project Ga0075463, IMG submission 77579) | Aqueous microbial communities from the Delaware River and Bay under freshwater to marine salinity gradient to study organic matter... | ecosystem: Environmental > Aquatic > Marine > Coastal ...
AAAAAATCATCTAACATTGTTTAGCAGTCGAGAGGCCATGCTGGCCACTTTATACGGTGATACTATTACTTGGCTAGAGAGTCTACAACCTCGCGAACTCGAATAAGGAATGCGCCTAACAACACAGTTTGAAGACCATTCATTAAATGTTCTTGGTTGTAAATCAATCTTGGCATCAAGGCTTGAGTATCTATTCCTTCTAACAACCGAGACCGATTGTCGTTTAATGCACGAATCCAACGATTGGCATTTTCAACTGAATCATAACTGTTGTCAATTATGTCATCAAACATATCAAACCCTAGATCTCGACACTGTTGAACAATGTTTTTGTGTCCTATTATAATTGGAACCTGACATCCTGCAAAAGCAAAATATGTTTTTTCAGTAATAATACCTTGAGTTTCTCGATATTGTGTTTCAGTTACCACATTAATTTGTGTTGATTTATATAACCATTCCAAAGTAAAAAAGTTGTCTTGATCGTGGATACGACTGCTGTCAGTCCATTGCTCGTAAGTGTCTTTCACTAACGGATGATCAAAGCCAAGACTGGCATGTCCGTTGGGCAATTGATGTATCCAATTCCATACCAATCGTCGATGATGGCGAGCAGTTCCATTAAGGCATTGCCAATTATTTGGCCTTTTGGTGTTATGAAATTTTGTTTGCCAGCCTTGATATTCCGCCCGGTGCCATTTGTTAATAAGATCATATGTGTGTCCAGGAAAATAAACAACATGACACGGACCTGAATATTCGAGATGTAAATCCATATTCCATGTTATCACTACAACTTGTCCGGCTCGATCACCGTAATGTTGCTCTATAGCTGTTAACTCTAACCATTCTCCCGAATCGTCCTGTGTTAAAAAATCTTGACAGTGTAATACAACTAGAGTTTGATCTGTCCATTCCCGCGGTTCAATCCAATCAATTAACCACGCTCCTTCTGTTTCGGGGTTACGAAGACAGCTGGGTTTGTATACAGCTCGATAACCGTAGTAGTCCCAAACATCAGTAAAGATATTATTGTAATGTCGGCTTTTTAGATTCTTGGCAATTATATTTTCCATTCCAATAATATGTATGAAAAAATGAAGATTCTGGATAAAAAAGGTTGACAGCCGTTGTTAGATATGCTATAACAATAATACAACAACGGAGCAATGACAATGAAATACGCAATTTACCAAATCCGCATCACAGACGCTGAAGTTGACCTAATCAACGAAAAAGGTTTTGATGCTGTACCTGCTAAAAAAGCTAAGATCGATATGGAATTTGATTTCCGTGGTCATAAGATCGGTGGACTTGCATATGATGCTTTTGTTGAAAACGGTTATTACACTCATGTAGCTAACATCGAAGCTGCTTCTCCAAAAGAAGTTTTCCAAGTTGGTAACATTGGTCCAGAAGATCAAATCGAACGTTTGGATCGTATGCATTCAATCTCGGTGGGTGACGTAATTGTTGACGAAGAAGGTCAGTGCATTGTGGTTGCTCCGATCGGTTTCGTATCATTCAATCATGACATCAAGATGGCAGCATAAGAGGAGAAAGTAGATGAATGATTTAATTGAAATCGTCGAAGATCTTGAAACACTCGAAACATGGGCTGGCCTACCGGGTTTTGAGATTACAATGGAAGACATTATGGCCAAGTGGTTGGAACGCCGAGCAGAAGCTGAAGCATTTATGGAAAAACAATTGGAAATGGAGTTGTTGTAATGAGTATATTTACTGCTAATGATATTGTAAACCTTGATCAAGAACAGAAGAATATCAGTCAATTTGAAGCTTTTGTTCAAGAAATGACACAGTCATGGAGTCAAGTCAGTCGTGAAACTGCTATTAACTGGGTGCTAGAAGCTGCTGGTGTTACCTGTTCTGACTCGGGTCAAACAGCGTGTGAAAAAATACAACTTCCTGTAGATAAGTATGAACACGAGTTTGATAAAATTCTCGGTAATCAAGGGTTAAAGGTAGCATGAAAAATATAAAACCACACGAAGAACAAATTGTTTCTGCATTTAAATCAGCATTATCAAAGTCATCCAACTATTGTGACGACGGTTCAGTAAACTGGAAATTTGTCAATGCTGATGTGTATCTACAATGCGGTCCGTTTGAAGTTCGAGACAGCAATGAAATCGACGAACACTGTCGTTATTATGACAGTGTGTCTCAGCAGTTTATTAAAAAATATCAACCAGCATGATTGTAAAAGATGATAACTACAACTGTAAGATAATCAAACGGAGGACTTATGGCATTTAAATTATCATCTCGTAGTAGAGGAAAATTAGAGGGTGTACACCCAGATATGATTGCTGTTGTAGAAAGAGCAATTGAACTAACCAAAGTCGACTTTGGTGTGACTTACGGTGTTCGTACAGTAGAAGAACAAGAACGTCTTGTTGCATCTGGACGTTCACAAACCATGAAATCAAAGCATTTGATTCAAGACTCTGGCTACTCACATGCAGTTGATGTTGTAGCTTATGACGGGTCAGATGTTGTCTGGGAAATAAATGTCTACGATGACATCTGTGATGCGTTTAAAGAAGCTGCAATTGAAAAAGGCGTAGCAATTAAATGGGGAGCAGCATGGAGTGAAGGTGACATTCGCACATACGAAGGTACAGCCGAAGATGCAATGAATAATTATATTGATCTTCGTCGTTCACAAGGTCGTCGTCCATTTATTGATGGACCACATTTTGAATTAATGTAAAAAATAATTGTTTTTAAAATCAAAGGGCAGCATTTATTGCTGCCTTTTTTTTATTTTTCTGTCAGATTCTGGTTGACATTTGATTGTCAATAGTGTATATTAGTAGCATAATAAGATACAAAGGAGCCTGACAATGACTTTTAATCCAAAAAACGCTGAATGGGGTCAAACTGCAGAAACTAAAACACTAGTAGAGAAACTAGATCAGTTGTTGCCACCACAAGGTCCTGTCACAAATCCTGTAAAAAATAAAGCACTTGAAAAGTTTCGTAAAGCACAGAATGTTGTGTATGATATTTTCAACAATGGTCTTATGAATAGAGGTAAATCTCTCAAAGTCCTAGGACTTATGAAGTACGATTTAGCTCTCGAATACTACAGCCCCAGTGCTGAGTGTTTTTATCCAGCAAACTGGGATCAAATCGAAGACGTAGTCGAGCGGGCATTTACTCCGATTGTGATGGCCGCGGCTCTTGAACAAGGAGTATTATAAAATGGTGGAAAAAATAGTTCTAAAAGATCGGTTAGAAGGTCTACAGCGTGTGCTTGCCACAGGCAACATTGAATTGGCCACGCAGTTAATAGAATGCATGAAAGACGAAATTGATCTTGAAATGGAAGAATTCGAAAAAGATCTCGAAGATCAATTTGACAATATGCCGGTGTAAAAATGTTTGATACACTACATTTCAAAGAAGTCCGCAAAGGCCACTTTCAAGCTCGACACCGGTTTGGTGATTACGAATTAAGCGTTATACTTGAATCCAACAAAACAAAATATGAAGCAGCAGTGTTTCAAGACGGAAAATTTATTCAATTACCGGGTATTCATCCCGACTATTATGAAGACTTTTGTGATGATGTTATCCCGGGGTTGTCTCCGGTAGAGGTTGATAGCATAATGAAAAAGTTAAACTTCTTGGGTTTTATCTCTAATAAAAAGGAAAACGAAAATGTCTTATGAAACCTTTCTTGTACTACAAATCTTACTAATGTGTTTTTTATCGTTCCTGATGGGATGGATGTTGGGTGCCAATAAAGGTGCTCGCGATGCATCAAAAGCATGGGAGGAAGCCTTCAAAGAAAAATAAATCTTTGCACTTTTGTGTGTTATAAATATATCTTGCTGCACAGTGCTTTAAACAGATTGTGCGGCAATTCTTGCTTATTAAATGGAGAATGCAAAAATGAAACTAAAACCCTTGCAGGACCGAGTAGTGGTCCGACCTGCCGAAGTTGACACACAAACAGCTGGCGGCCTTTTTATCCCAGATACAGCTTCCGAAAATCCTACAACAGGCGAAGTCTTGGCCGTAGGCCCTGGAAAGCACGATGACAAAGGTGTATTAAAAACCATTTCAGTTAAAATTGGTGATCAAATTTTGTTTGGTAAAACTGCTGGACAAAAAGTAACAGTCGACAACGAAGAAGTGACTATTCTGTTTGCCGACGAAATCATGGCTATTGTAAATTAATCGGGAGAAAATAATGACAGCAAAAGTAGTAAAATTTGGCAGTGACAGCCGAACACGTTTGGTTAATGGTGTAAACACTCTAGCAAACGCAGTAAAAGTAACACTAGGACCAAAAGGTCGTAATGTGGTAATTCAAAAAAGTTTTGGTGCACCGGTTATCACAAAAGATGGTGTATCAGTAGCTAAAGAAATTGAACTCAAAGATGCACTTGAAAACATGGGTGCGCAGATGGTAAAAGAAGTAGCATCTAAAACTGCTGACAATGCCGGTGACGGAACAACAACTGCAACAGTGTTGGCACAGTCAATTGTTCTTGAAGGTATGAAGTCGGTTGCAGCTGGCATGAATCCCATGGATTTGAAGCGTGGCATTGAAAAAGCAACCACAGCTATTGTTAAAGAACTTGGAAACTTAAAAAAGCCCTGTAGTACATCTACAGAAATTGCACAGGTGGCTGCACTTTCTGCCAACAGTGATCAATCGATTGGTAATATCATTGCCGAAGCAATGCAACGTGTAGGTAACGACGGAGTTATCACTGTGGAAGATGGCAAAAGTCTCGAGGACGAACTTGAAGTAGTTGAAGGCATGCAGTTTGATCGTGGCTATCTATCACCATACTTTATCAACAATACCGAAAAGCAAATTGCCGAACTTGATGATGCATTTGTTTTGTTGTATGACAAAAAAGTATCAGCAATACGTGAGTTGTTACCGGTGTTGGAAGCAGTTTCTCAAACCGGACGTCCTTTGCTAATTGTTGCTGAAGAAGTCGACGGTGAAGCACTTGCAACATTGGTAGTCAACAACATGCGAGGCACAATTAAAACTGTAGCTGTTAAAGCACCTGGTTTTGGTGATCGTCGCAAAGAAATGTTAGAAGATCTAGCAGTGTTAACTGGCGGCCGAGTAATTTCTGAAGAGCTCGGAGTCACACTAGAAAAAGCAACACTTGATGATCTCGGACAAGCCAAGCACATTGAAGTCAACAAAGACAACACTGTTGTGGTTGATGGTGCTGGCGAAAAAGCAGACATCGAAGCTCGAGTACAGGCTATTCAGGTGCAAATCGAAGAATCCTCTTCTGACTACGACCGCGAAAAACTACAAGAACGTCGAGCCAAATTAGCTGGAGGTGTTGCTGTTATTCGTGCTGGTGCTGCAACCGAAGTAGAAATGAAAGAGAAAAAAGATCGAATTGACGATGCGCTACATGCTACACGTGCCGCAGTAGAAGAAGGTGTTGTTGCCGGAGGCGGTGTTGCACTGGTACGAGCCTTGCAAAATGTCACAGATCTTGCAGGAGACAATGCCGATCAAGATGTTGGTATTCGTATTGTGATGCGAGCTGTTGAAGAACCTGTTCGTGCAATTGCATTTAATGCTGGTAGTTCACCCGATGTTGTGGTAAACAATGTCAAAGCCGGATCTGGCAACTACGGTTATAATGCAGCCAATGACACATACGGAGACTTAGTGGAACAAGGTGTGCTTGATCCCACAAAGGTCACACGAACAGCACTAGTAAATGCTGCAAGTATTGCAGGGTTACTATTGACAACCGAGTGTTCAATTAACGATGAACCAGAAGAACATTCAAGCGGTAATCAACCTGGTATGCCTGCAATTATGTAACCAAACAGATGCCCGTACCAGTTGCGGGCATCTCTTAACTTTGTGAGTTGATAAAGAATGACATATATCGTAAACGACTTGTGTATCAAATGCAAGCACATGGACTGTGTAAGTGTATGTCCTGTTGATTGTTTTTACGAAGGTGAAAACATGTTGGTGATTGATCCGGTTGAATGCATCGATTGCGGTGTATGCGAACCCGAATGTCCGGCTGAGGCGATTCTTCCAGACACTGCTCAAGGTGCAGCTGAATGGGTTGACTTTAATCGCAAGTATAGCGAACTTTGGCCAGTTATTACAAAAGCACGACCCGAAGATGTTCCTGCAGATGCAGAACAATGGCAAGGCGTCGAAGGCAAAATCAAATATTTTAGTGAAGCACCCGGAAAAGGAGACTAAAACATGCATAACGGAAAAAAGAAAACATCACAAGGACGTAGAAATATTTCTACTTCGTCAATGAATAAAGGCAAAAAACGTTCTTATAAAAAATATCGAGGACAAGGGAAGTAAAATGATAGGCCAACTTGCATTTTTTGGATTGCTTGTAGTTGGTGCTGTTGTGTGGTCGGTATACAACGATATACAAAATGTTGATCGTGTGATGTGGCAAAAAGATCATGATGTAAAATTAGACATCAAAAAACTTGAAGACAAACTTCATGCCATGAGTGAACGAATCGAAGAATTAGAAAACCAACTTGCTGAAGAAGAATCCGAAGATATCACGGAAGAATCTTAAATTCTAAATTTTCATGATCAGGATAGTTGACCACTACCGGACCTTCCGGACACTGATATCCAATGTGTGCTAGCAGTATTGCTGGGCCTGGGTCGATCATTTTGATATGTTCTTGATCTATAGTAAAACTAAATCCAAACTTGTCGATTTTGTCGCTGGCTGGTCCACTGAATTTAGCAACACTGGGAATTGCTCGGTGAATCATGAATTTACTGTCTTTTACTTCAAGACTAAATGATTCAACTGAACAATCGTCCCGGTGTTTTTCTCTTGCTACAATAACATCAAACGATCCGCCAACAGGTGCATCTGTTACACTAAAGTACTCTGGTGCCCAAGTTAGTATTTCTTTTGATTCTAATTTATCCCATAATGTATAGCCGCCGCCTATAAGTGCAAATGTAGCTGTGACGACACCTATACCTTTGGTTATATTTTCTATATCAAAACTAAACATTTTTAGTCCGATGCTGGTGCTTTGGTTCCAAAGATCCTTGTGTAGCCAGGATCTTCATCATAAGCACTTGCCCATTTATTTTCTGTAAATTCAGCAAACTTAATCAAGTCTTCTATTTCTATATAATTTTCAGATAACCATTGTTCGTGCTCGTTGAGTTTAGCTTTCATCTCTGCAATGTCACGTTCCATGTTAACTTCATTTTCTAAAGCCATGCGACTGGTTAGTTCACTTACTTCACCTTTGAGTATTTCTATTGTTTGTGCTTGCTGTGCTGTCCACCATACAAAGCCAGAGACCTGTAATACAATAGCAACAACAACACCTATACTAAATTTTGCATTCATTACAATTTCCTACTGTTAAAAGTATTTATTAAAATTGTATTGATTACCACTTGTCGATTTGTGCGATTCGTCGCTGACTTTGTACTGCTTCCATCAATCGTCTCAATGTAGCAGTTTTATCGGAAATAGGTTGATAATGATTTTTACTTTTCCATGTGGAAATTTGATCATTTTGTTTTGAAAATTCTCGATGTAACAACTTATCCAAGTAATTTAAATCACTTAAACTGAGATTTTGTATTTTATGAGATACCATATTTTTCTTTCCAAGCCTGTTCAAACTGTTCTTCGTAGTCGTAAAGTGGTGCACCGTTACTTCCATCGAACCATAGTCGTCGGAAATAGCTATCGTAACTACCTATCACTGTTTGAGGAGTTGCGTCGAGGTGGCCCTTAACCATATAGAAAATTCTGTATTCTTCTTTGAGATCGTTTGCTGTTATGCGTTTTAACATTGTTTACCTTTCATTGCTGTGGTAACACTTATATTTACATTGTAACAAAATTATAACGCTAACATCGAATGTTTTTAGCGATTACTATTATCTAAAAACCAACGATAAAGTGGAGTTGAAAATTCAAGGTCAACCGAACCATTGCATCCAATATATCCATAAAACGGTTCGGTGTGCCATTCACTGGTGCTGTTATTGTTGTGGCTGTAACAAACACACCCGTCACAGAATATTTCAGTTACGTCAATTCCATTAAAATCAATTGATTCAATTTTTACATGAGAATCATGTATAATATTGCCTTGGAGATCAAGATGGGTATGATCTGATGTTTTTCCTGAAGTTTTAATACCAATAGTGTGTAAAGTGTGTTCGTCTGTGTCGTCTATTTCAAAAGAAACAATAGAAGTCTCTTTGTTACAGAAAAATTGACCTTGAATTTGGTTGTGATAAATCACTCTAGTTTCAATTTCGGGTGCATCACCAGTGGTAGAAAACATTAATGTAAAAATCATATCTGCAATATTTATATACCGATATATAATATTATGAAAATTGTTGCAATAACTAGTTCTCTTGGAGTTGGTGGTACCTTTGTTGATTGGAGCCTACATTATCTGTCGGGCCAGACTCGATATTTTTCAGTCGCTGATCAATCATGGATAGACTTGGTTGATCAGTCGGTCACTCACGAAAATGCACACCTGCATAAACGCAATCATCCTTTGGGAATTGATGACGTTGACCATTACATCAACATTTTAACCCAAACACCGCATGAATTACATTCATTTTACATGCTGGACAACTATTTAAAAAGCACAGTCAATGCACCCACTACACAACTGATTGACAAGTGTTACGAGCATCAATTACCAGTTGTTTACCTGCATGTACCTCAACACCTGATAGGGTATGCTTGGAAAAAACGCAACGGAATAACAGTCGACAATAATTCTGATGTTACACTATGGGATCAACGCGAGCAGTTAGCACTTGATATTCGTCCTTTTGACACTTCGGTGTTGATACCCGAAGTTGCAACAATCGAGTCAACTGTGTGGACGCATTGTGAACAGCTTTGGCAATCACCTGAATTTGTGTTGCGTGACATAATGAATAGATTGTCAATACCAATAGTAGAATCAAGATACCAGCAATGGTGTAGTCAAGCCGATAAATGGAGACAAATACAAGTGTCTCACACAAAGTTTGCAAGAGAATTAGATCATATTGTTGCTGCAATTGTAAATGGATGGCCACACCCGTTGGACCAACTGACACTAGAACAAGAAGCTGTTATACAACATTGCTTGATTTATCAACACAATTTAAACATAAAATCATGGGAACTCGATCGATTCCCAAACAACACAAAACACTTGCATCAACTGTTAGAAACAAACCAACATCGGGTTGAAAACTATTGACAATTGATATCGATTGTGTTATAGTGCTTATATAACTTGTAACGGAGATCAATATGTTTGCAGTAGTAGATTTCGACCGTAAGGAAACACACTTCTTCACCGACTTTCAGGAAGCGTCCGACTTCATCACACAGTATCCAGTTCAGGAAACTGTTGTTGTAGTAGACCTGTCCGAAGGTCACGCAGTATGTGAACAATTGTAAGAAAGGTAAACACAGTGTCTATTATGAAAAATTACAGTGTTGAATACTCGTTATCTCAACCTTACCGAACACATGGTTTGCTATGGGAGGCAATCGAAACTGTTGCCATTTGCGATGAAATGGAAGAACTTGAAAGTCAACTTCGCACAACATCACTTGCAAAACGTATGCTTAAAGACATCGGAGTAAATGTAAATGATTAGAGTTTTTAACAGCGCATACTTCCGCCAAACAGGATACGAGAAGTTTATTCCGTTGAGCGAAGTTAACATCCACACACAGGGCATCTGTGAGTTTACCAGCAAACCTTACATACTATTTGAACACGCAGACTATCCATTGGGTGCGCTACGTGCAGAGTTTGACGGCACTTATTGGCAAACGGATATGGATTAAAAATATGATTTATTTGTTTGATGTAGACGGTACATTAACGCCCAGTAGAGGTGTAATTGCTTCGGACTTTAATGATTGGTTCCAAGGCTTTGCTTCTCGCAATCGTGTAAGTCTAGTAACTGGTAGCGATTATGCTAAAACTGTAGAACAACTGGGCGAAGATATCATGGAATTAGTTGAAACTAGTTTTAATTGCTCGGGCAATGCCATATATCAAAACAATACACTTGTTCATCAAAGTGAGTGGAAACTGCCTACTTCTTTACACGAGTCACTGATTGATCTATTAGATAGCAGCAAGTATCCCAACCGATTTGGAAATCACATAGAAGAACGTATTGGGTGTGTGAATTTTTCAATTGTTGGCAGAAATGCTGTGGGAGAACAACGCAATGATTACCGCAACTGGGATCTACAGCACAACGATCGTGAATCAATAGCAAAATTTATCAACGACAACTGGCCAGATGTTTCGGCTGTTATAGGCGGAGAAACTGGAATTGATATATTTGAAAAAGGAAAAGACAAAAGTCAAATACTGCCTTGGCTTGACGACGATGTTATGTTTTTTGGAGATAGAATGGATCCTGCAGGAAATGATTATAGTTTGGCCGATAGACTTGATTGGGAATCAAGAGGAATCAGTCATCATGTGAGACACTGGCAAGACACTTATGCTATATTAAATTCAATTTGGCCGCCGTTATAAATGTATACAGTAGAATTTGATCACGATGAAATATGCATCACAGTAATGGATGATACAGGAGAATTTGGCGATTTAAAAGTCTATTCGTATGATGACATTGTTTACATTACTCAAGATGATCCTGAATTAGATTGCCAACACATACTAGAAATAAATCCCGAAATGTGGGAGGAATTGATCACAGCAATTCATAGTCCAGAAGGGTTTTTCAAAGCAGTGCGTAAATAGTGTTATGTTTAAAGCAGTAAAAGAAACTATTTGGCATCTAACTTGTTGTAAATGCAAGAACTGGTTTACCTATGCAACAATGGAAAAAATGTGTATTGACAGATACACATTTCATTGCCCACATTGTGGACACAAAGGCGGATGTGAAGTAGAAAAACAACAGTCATAAAAAAAGCACCCCGGGGGGTGCTTTTTTGTTTATGTATCTATTATTAGAATGCAAAACCAACTGATACTGATGGTGTCCATTCTTCTTTGTCTAGGTTATAGCTAGTGCCTGCTGTAAGAGATGCACCTGCTCCTAGAGCATATTCGTATTCACCACCTATGTGTTGTAACGAATCTGTTTCGTCACCGTTTAGATAAGCAACAATACCACCTGCTTTGGCAACACCTTCAAATGCAAAATGTTCTGCATCTACATCATATGTTACAGTACCGCCTAGTGTTGCTGCACCTAAATTGATGCCACCAACTGTACCACCCAACACAGTTGTTTCTGTGTCTAGGTTGTAGTCACCCGATGCAGTTACCTCAAGACCTGCTACACCCATTGTGTATGCACCTTGAATGTTGCTGATGTCAGAAATGTCGCTACCCCAGTCTGTGAAGCCTACTGCTACATGTGCATCGCCTACAGTTATTTTTAGTGATTCGGCCATTGCAGGTGCTGCGATTGTTTGCTCACCTTCTGCGCCAACAAATACACCATTGTCGTCACCAATAGCAACATCAACACCGCCTAGAGTTGTGCCAACTGTCCAGTTATCAAGTGTAACTGCACCGCCATCTACTGCAACAAAGTCTAGATCAATTGCGCCTACTCCGGCATCAACACCTAAATCAAGTGACATCTCGCCACCCCATTTATCGTTGGCTTTTTCACCAAAGGTTAGTTCAACTTCACCAGATAAATCGGCAGCATGTGCTGTACCAGCAATTAGAGTTGCTGCTGCGATGGTAAATAATTTATGCATAATATTTTTTCCTTCTTATTATGTTTACTCAAAATATAAAGGGCAACCTAGTGTTGCCCTTTAACCTTTTTATTTATTTGCAAATATGCTGCATTTATTTAGAGGTGTCGTTAATTTACACACTTGTGTTATATATGCAACACTGTCCAGCTGTACTGGTTATTTGCGATTCCAGATTTCATAAAGAATCCATACTGCAATTAAACCAATTAATCCTTGACTTCCTAATGCTGCAATGATACCGCTTACATTGTCGATAACACTAGCAGTTGGTAGGAATGGAATTGATCCCAGTCCCAGTACTTCAAGCACAATCATAAGAGCTGCAAGGCTAATACCTACTTCAGCTAATGATCCTGCCCATGCTTTCACTTTGTTCAAAATATCCATGATATTTCTCCCTCCTTTTTATTAACAGTGTTGCTTTATACAACCTGTTTTGTTGGCGCACTTTTTTTTGTGCAATGTATTTAGCTAGATTTTGGCACTTATTTTCAATTTTATACTTTTTCTTTACCAGATTGCTTGACTTGTTTTAGAAACTGTTGTACAATGTACACTGTTTAGAAACCTAAGGATCCAATAATGCAAAAAAAAGACACTCACGCACAAATTTGTTGTCAAGAATCAATAGATAAAATTGGCGATCGTTACGATCTTGTATTGATTGCAGCTCGTCGAGCACGAGAACTCAGCAACGGTTGGAATACCACATTAGATAAAAAAGAATTCACCGCACCTGTTGTTGCTTTAAACGAAATTGAACAAGGCTTAATTGGTAAAGAGTATCTTGACAAGGATCTCACACTGTCTCGAGAAGAACAACTCGATGAACATTTTTATAGAAACGAAGATTATAAATAGCTGGACTGGAGATTTACCATGAGGAAATTATTAATTACATCGGCATTTATTTTATCAGCTACCGCTGGATTTGCTGAAACAGTTCGTGCAAAAATTACATCTATCGAACCACGTTATCAAACGTCATATCAAAATGTTCCTCGTACTCAATGCCAAAATGTAGAAGTGCCAATCTACGGTACAGCACAAGGCGGTGGCAATGCTGTTGAGGGTGCTCTTACAGGTGCTATCATTGGCGGCATACTTGGTGAAGCAATTGGTGGTAAAAACGAGCGCAATGCCGGTGCTATATTTGGTGCTATTGTAGGTGGTGATAAAGCAGCAAACGGCAATCGTCAAGTAATCACTGGATACATAACAGAGCGTCAGTGTTCGGAAGTAATGGTACGCCAAGAAATAAATCAAATTAAAGACTATCGTATCACATTTGAATGGAACGGTGTTTACGGTAGTGCCTACACATATAATAGTTATCAAGTAGGACAACGTATCCCAGTTGAAGTTTCCTTAAGAGCAAAATAATAGTTGACACTGTAACTCTTTTATGTTATAAATAAACTGTTAGCGTTGAAGCAACGTGGACACATACTGGACTGCGGGGCGGTACCGCACTCGTCCACCATAAGCACATTTAGACAAGTGTGTTTTTTATGGGCGAGAAATAGGATCGACAGGTGTGAAAGTGAAGTGGAGTTAACCGGATGACTGCGTTATTGGTCAAAATTCACAATTGCAAATGACAATCGTGCGCCAGAAATGGCACTAGCGGCTTAATTTAAGCACGTGGGGGTTGGCAACGGACCTAGCAACAGAACCGTTGCACATTATTTTCCCTTCAATCATTATCTAGGTATATAATGACATGAAAATTGTTATTGTTGGCGACATTACAGGATTACATTTTGCATTGTCTGCCAATCGTCGTTTGAGTAATGCTCAAATTACTGTGATATTAACTACCGACAGTTCTTCAAAAAATTACGATACTGCATTGACATTTCCTACACTCTGTCGAGACATGGGAATTGATCCGCTGACACTGCCCGAGTCGCATATCAAACTTGGTATGACCTATTACAATTGGGGCAGTCCAGGATCACAGAATATTTTTACCGGATCAATTAATCTGTCTGAACGGGCATTAACACGTTCAATTTATCATGACAAGTACACAGAGTTTAACCATTCCGGTGCTGGATTAATTGACCATTGGATAAACTTGTATAATCAGAAATGTTTTGACAGTGACGATTTTATTCCGTGTATGAGCGAAACGTACGGATTTGCCGAACATGATTTTGATCCAAGCACAGCCATCAACAACGAAATAATAAGCGATAAGTTTGGATGGACTGTAACAGTTGATTGTGATGCATATCGCAAACACTTGACTGCTGTTGCTTACACACGTGGTATTGATATAATTTCTCCAAAATCTGTTGTCGCTGCCGAAATTGAAAGCAATCAAGTTCAAGCAGTGTCGTGCAACGGTGTTAGACACCAGGCTGACCTTTATATAGATGCCACAGGTCGTCGCAGGTTGATTGGTGGTGAACTAGAAAATCAATGGCAACCGTGTGACGAGCTCACAACCGATATTGCACTACCGTTAATGGCCAATGCCAGTCAGCACAATCACACCGGTACTGCTACTCTTACAGATCAAGGATACATCCTAGCCAATAGCACTCCGCAAGGAAGCGATTCAAAGCTATTGATGTCATCGTTTCTTTCTGGTGAATCACAAACCTTTACACCAGGATGGTATCAAGACTGTGTGGTTGCCAACTGTGTTATGCTAGGACATGCGGCTGGATCAGTTGACCCAATGGATGCCAGCGAAAACAATCACAGCAATCGAGTGATTGGATTTTTATTAGATCGATTTGGTCAAGAAAATTGGCAACAACAGGTAAACAATTTCAGTCGCCAATTGTTTGAAGATTTGAATCTAGTAAGCCAATACAAGTTGAGATTGGCACCTGGTAACAACAGTCAATACAATCAAGCACTACATTCAGCAGCTCGAGAATCAAAGCTTCAACAACAGCTAGCTGATGATGTACACAGTTTGGAGAGACGAAACAGTTCTAGTTATCAAGCAAGAGCATATAATCTTGCTACATTAATAAACATTGTTCTTCATTATCGTTTACCAATTGACTTACAACCCTTAAAATTGAACAGAAAAGTTGAAAAACTTGCCCAAAATCACTTTAATTTTATTAAAAACCGTAATAAAATAATCACTAGTATATTTACCGATATAAATAATCATTGAAGCAGCGCCAGGATTGACCTGACGTCGGATTCAAGTGACGCTTGATGTGTTAACATCTTTACTAAGGTTAAAACTTTAGAACGCCACCCGTAGCATCTTTCTAGATGTGAGCTCTTGATTATTGTGCTCAACATAGGAGGAAAGATGCAGCAAAAATTTTCAAGTAAGTATTATTGGTCAGTTGACCTACCGCCACTTCCGCAATGGATTCAAGACATGGTAATGGGTGTTGACACCACCAACAACGATCTGTGGTTAAATCCACAAACTCCTGAATATGCCGATCGCAAACTACATCGCACCGACGGCTCATACAAACAAGCTCAACTGTTTAAACGTTATAATATAGGTCCCGAAGTTCGCGAATGGGCCATGGAAAACATCAGTGACAAAATTGTCGATTGCGGCATGTCAATCACAACTGATTTTGAAAATAGAAACATAGTTGGGCCACATGCTGATAAAACACGCAATTACACACTGTTGTATGTTTTAAAGGCCGGAGGAGATAATGTTGAAACTGTTTTTTGGAAGGAAGATGACGAAGACGAAATTCGTGATCGCGGAACAGGTCCACTTGATTACAATAAACTTACTCGATTAGACAGTTTAGTAATTCCAGAAAATCATTGGATTTTGATACACTCACAAGTTGTGCATAGTGTAGAAAATTTAATGAGTCAACGCATTGCGTTTCAAGCCAGTTTTGACGAGCCAGTGTTTACTGAATAATGGGAATCGAACTGCTAATAATATTTGCCATTAGTTTGGCAGTAGGAGTCATTGTCGGTCTCTTACCAGGTCTTCCGATCTGGATTGGCCCTATGTTCCTGCTACCATTCATAGACGAAGTGTCAATGTTGCAAATCATGATCTTTTGGGTCGGGTGTAGTGTGGGAGGACAGTACTTCGGTAGTGTTGCTGCCTTGCTATTGCGTGTTCCTGGAGAGTCAAGCAGTCTTATTTACATCAACGACATTGGTAGCATGCCTTGGGCAACAAGACTAGAACTCATACGTCAAACAGCATGGGGAAGTTTTGTTGCCAGTATCATGGCATTGTGTGTGATGTTGGTTGTCAGTATAAATGATCCAAATCTATTGCTTGCAATGGGCACATTTGAAGTTAAATTTGCCATCTATGCAGCCATGGTGGCAGTTTTAGTTGTTCTCAGTGATAAACCAGTGTGGGCATTTTTCTTAATGGCACTTGGAATATTTCTTGCAGAAAAAACAAACTACAGTTATCCTGCTGAATTTTTAGTACTACAGAAGTGGTGGGACGACTTGACTATTCTTAGTGTGATGCTAGGATTTATTGTAATTCCTGAATGGCTCAGAGATCGAGAAAATCTCGGAAGAGCTATTGAAAACTTTGATGGTCCTGACCGTCAACCACTGCAATGGAAGTACATGCTGAAAGGCGGTACAGTGGGAAGTTTTTTGGGATTAATACCCGGCCCAGGTGCTACTATCAGTGCTTGGTCCAGTTATCGTGTGCTGAAAGGAACAAAATTTCAAAAACTAATTGCTGCTGA
>Ga0075463_10000263_pt1 | contig 16470 bp, 6 predicted proteins | sample DEB08_DNA_14_FD_77579 | JGI IMG/M metagenome (GOLD analysis project Ga0075463, IMG submission 77579) | Aqueous microbial communities from the Delaware River and Bay under freshwater to marine salinity gradient to study organic matter... | ecosystem: Environmental > Aquatic > Marine > Coastal ...
TTTCTGGAACAACAACTGAATCCCAAGTAGCACAAAATCTGTACGAAGATATAGTTAGATCAGCTTTGACACAGACACGCTGGAGATTTGCCAGTAACATAAAACAATTATCAAGATTAACAGACGCACCTTTAGACGAAAATAGATATGATGCTGCTTACCAAATACCTATTGAATCTATTATGATTCATGGTGTTACTGTAGGTGGTAACCCAATACAATATGAAATATTTACAGACAAATTATTTTGCAATGCTGGTGTAAGTGATAAAGTAATAGCTGAATACACATACAGACCAGATACTACTACATTCCCACCATACTTTATTACAGCTTTACAGTTTCATTTAGCATCTGTATTTGCTGGTGCTATTGCAGAAGATGCAGATAAGTCTGCATTGTTTGAGCAAAAAGCACAAAGACAATATTTGTTAGCAAGAAATGTAGATGCACAACAAACATCAACAGAAAGATTAAATATGGGTAGGTATGCTAACTTTAGAGGTAACACACGGACACTTGCTAGGAGATTCTAATGGCTAGAAAGATAAAATTTGTTCAGACAGATTTTACTGTAGGTGAATTAGACCCTCGTATGAAAGCTAGAACAGACATACCAGCATATTCTGGTGGATGTCAAAAGCTAAGAAACGCTATAATTACATCACAAGGATCAGTATTTAGAAGGCCTGGTACTCTACATTGGGATGAGTTAACTGGCACTACAACACACGCTAGACTAGAACCTTTTGTGTTTAATGAAACACAAGAGTATTTGTTTTTATTTCAGATAGGAAAGATTGTTGTATATGATGTAACTAATCAAACTCCTGTAAGTACTATATCAACATATACAAGTGGTAGTACTACACCAGCTATACCTATTAATGCAAATAACATTAAAGAGTTTACCTATGCACAGCAAGGCGATACTTTTATAATAGCACACGAAACATTTACACCTATTATTATTGAAAGAGTAAGTGCATCATCGTTTACTGCAAAAGAATTAGAATTTAAAAAATCATCTAATGTAACTGAGTACACCGATTCTGGTACTACAAGAGTGTTACATGAAATATACCAACCATACACAAAGCTGGCACCAAGTGATGTGACCATTCAACCTAGCTCCAATAGTGGTCAGATTAACTTGGTGTCCAGTGTTAATACATTTAGCAGTGATTGGGTCGGAGAGTCAATACTGTGGCATGGCAAGGAAATTGAAATTATTACATACACAAACCCAACAACTGTTGTTGGACAAGTAAAAGATGTACTTGAAATAAAACTAGGTTTAAATCCATTTAGGTCTACATCTGGACAAAACTCTGTAGAGATTACATTAGTTAATCATGGCTTTAAAGCTGGTGATAATATAACTCTTAGTGGTTTTGCTGGAGAACCTGGGCTTATACAAAGAGCTGGATTAAATGGTACATTCCAAATAAGAAGAGTAGTAGATGATGACCATTTTGAAATAGGCACGGACAGTACAACAAACGCTACGCAAATACTTGCTGGTAGTGGTATTGGATTTTTCTTACCAGCTGGTGTGTCATGGAATCCTACTGGTGGATATAGTGTAGGTAACAGTCCTACAACAAACTGGGCAGTATATAACTCATCACATGAAGTTACTGGATATACTGGTAATGTAGCTAACACTGATCCTAATGGTAATGGGTCCAGAGATTTTGGTGGTGCTGGTATTAAAATTACTGGTGCTAGTATGCCACCATCAAGAGAATGGAAAGAACAGTCTTTTGGTAGAAATGGATTTCCAAGAGCTGTTACATTCCATCAAAATAGATTATGGTTTGGTGGTACAGTAAGCCAACCTGATGCCTTATTTGCGTCACAATCTGGTGACTATTTTAACTTTGATGTAGGTGATGCAAGTGATAATGACAGTATACAAACTATTGTAGCATCTAATCAGTTAAACGAAATATACCATATTGTTTCTAACAAAGGGTTAGAAGTATTAACTAGCGGTGGTGAGTTTCTTGTGATACAAGATACAGGACAACCATTAACACCTACAAATATTTTAATAGAAAGGATGACTGGTTATGGATCAACTAGAGCTACTCCTCATATTTGTAATGGTAATACTTTTTATATACAAAGGAACGGTAGAACTGTTCGTGATCTTGAAAGAGTATCTGCTAATTCTTTTGCACCAAGAGATGTTTCAATACGTAGTAGTCATCTTATTGTTAACCCTAATGATATATGCAGCTTTGGTGGTTCAGACACAAGACCAGAAGAGTACATATTTTTTGTAAACAATGATGGCACAGTAGGTGTATTACATTCTGTAATATCAGAGTCTATACTTGGATGGACTTTATGGGATAGTACTGGTCAAACAGACAATGCTCATGGCTATTTAGATAGTGTAATGACTATGGCTTCTGTTAATGAAAATTTATTCTGGGTTACAAATAGAAACAATGTAGTGTCATTAGAAAAGTTTACTAACTTTGACGAGTTAAACATTACAGATGAATGTTACTTAGATGACGCATTTAAGATTACTGTAGCTAATAATACAATTACTGGTATACCAGCACACTTTTATAATAAAACTGTTCATGTAATTAAAGATGACGGCTCTCACAGAGGTACACAAATTGTATCTGGTACAGGAACATTAGATTCAAATTTGCTGAACTTATCAAACGGTGATAAAGCATATATAGGATATTCATATTTTATGAAGTTAGAAACTATGCCAGTAGATTTTCAATACCCTGGCAGTGAACTAACTGGTAATAGAAGAAGAATAACAAGAGTAAAAGTAGAAACAGAAGGAGCATTGTCAATGTCAGTAAATGGCAAAACATTATTTAACAGAACAACTGCATCTGGCCTTATACAACAAGATCAGGCAAGAGTAGATGGTAAACAAGACTTTAGATTGTTAGGTTACTCAGAGGACCCAACAATAGAAATAACACAAACATTACCAGCGTCATGTGGTGTAATGCAATTAGTAAGTGAGGTAACAATATAATGTTAGAGTCTATTTTATTAGGTGGTTCTGCTGCATTACAAGGTTTAGGTATTATATTTGGTGGCAGAGCAGCAAGAGCTGAACAGCTTGCAAAAGCAAGAGAAATGAAAATACAGCAAAAATTAAACGAAATTAATGCTATATCAAATGAAAATGCTTTAGCAAGAAACTACGAAGAATTAACTGAAAGTATAGTAACAACATCTGTTGGTGGAGAATCAACAGAAGCATTGTTAAATGCTAATAAAAATAATTATGCTATGGACCAATCAACTATAGCAAGAAAAAGTTTATTAGAAGGAGAGCAATTAAAAAGAAGTCAAGCTGGATATAGACAAGCAGCTGGAATTGCAACTACAAGATCATTAATACAATTAGGACAAGTAGCTACTGATACTGCTTATAAAATGAGTACATAAATGGTTAGATATAAAAGACAAGTAACATCAATAGGTAATATAGGAGTAGCACAAGGTGTAACTGCTGGAACTACAGAAGCACAAGGTTTAGGTCAAGACTTATTAAATCTTGGAAAAAATGTTTCAGATATAGCTTTTAAAGAAAAACAAAAAAACCAAATACAAGAAGATAAAAATAATGTCTTTAATTTTTATAGAGATATTGAGCCAACTGTAAATGATTTAATTTTTGAAGCACAACAAAACATAAGTGAAGATGAAGAATCATATCAAGAAAGAATAAAAACCATTGAAAGTGTTTATGGTAAATCTATTGATGAAAAAGTTAATAGTTTAAATATTAATGACAGAAGAAAAGATGCAATAAGTTTAGCATTAAAAGATTCTTTTAGTAAAAAGTTTACATCATTAAACACATCAAGAAAAACAATACTAAAAAACATAAATATAACCAATGTTCAAGAATTAGCTTTAAACAGTCTTGGGCAAAATTTAACTACACTTCCAACAGATGGTTCTTATGCAAGTATAGTATCTGGTTATAATAATGAAATAAATTTATACAGAAACAAAATAACATCAAGTGCTTCAGGTGCTATACCAGAAAACAATGTAAATTTGTTTCAAAAATTTGGTAAAGAATATTTTGGTAAGTATATTAAAAATTTATCTATTTCAGAACAACAAGAATATCTTAGGTTAATAAAAGGTGCAAAGCAAATAGTAATAAAAGGAGAAACTATTACACAAGAAAGTTTATCTAATTTTACTGGTGCTAATCCAGCATCTCTTCAAGATTTAGAAAATCAAATTAAAACTAGCATTAATGATGCTACTAACAATAATTCTTCATTGGATTCACTTATAAATTTATACACAGGAACAGAATCACCAGATGATTACAGGACTGGTAAAGTAGAAGAAGCTCTTGAACAAATAATAACAGCACACTATGAAAGCGATCAAGAAGCTATAGAAGGAATTAATAGTTCAGTAGATTTAATAAGACGAATAGGAATGGTAGATGAAAATACTGTTAGTTCTATGATAGATTTAGGTAAAAAAAATCCAGTCTTATTAAATGCTTTAGTTAATTCTATACCTAGTTTACTTATATCTGGAAGAGTAGCAAATACTGTTCCTTTTGCTCCTAATGATGAATACCCAGAAGGTGGCGAAACTACATATACAGGATTAGCTGGTAAACCTATTAAGTTTTTAGGTAATGGTAGACAAATGTTAGAAGAGTTAATGAATGAACACAAAGCATTTGCAGATGTAGAAGATTCAAATCAAAAATCTTTTTATTCACATTACACTAATTTAGATAATAACAGATTTTTAAATGTCGAAGCTAGAGGTATTAGTACATTTGATTCTGATAGTAATACTGACTTAGGTATGACAATAGGAGATCATATAAACAAAAACCCAATTACTTTTTTTCAAAAGATAAAAGGTGTTAGTATGTCTCGTAACATGATAGATAATTTAAATAACTCTATTGTAGGATCAACATCTGCTAACTCATGGCTAGGTTTAAGATTTACACACGAATTAAGTTTACAAAGTAGAAATGATGGAAGCATAGATGGTGTATCAGTTAGAAAAGCCGCAAGAAATACAATTAAAGCATTTAAAAATGAATGGAAATTAAATCCAGATAATCATCTTGGTTGGGTACATGAAGATGATTTAATTAAAAACAAAGATAACTTTTTAGATATGGCAAAAACTTTTTTTGAAAGTAATGATGTTATTAAAAATAGTTACTTAGATCAAACAATAAAAGATAAAGTTGCAGAAAATGGTTTAGATATAGATAATATAGTTTTTATTCCAGTAGCTACTTACGATAATACTATAGAGTTTCCTGACGATAAAAAATTTATACATGAAAAATCAGGAGAAACTATAGAAGGAACACCAATACAAGAAACATGGTATTATGTTGGATATAAAGATGATAACAATCCATTTACTACTTATTTAAGTAGCAATGGTATTGGCAATTTAAACTCTGGCAATAATTACATTTTTAAATATGCACCTCCTAAAGATATAGAAAGACATAATAGTTATGTAAACTTTAAAGAAACAAAACTAACAAACTGGAAAAGCACAGTTATGTTTCCATATCAAAGATATATTCCATGATAGATGAATATCAAAAGTATTTATTAAATCCACAAAGTGCTTATACTATAAAAGGTAGAGTAAGCCCTCTTGATAATTTACCAGCTGATTATGATAACTATAACGATCTTAATGGCCAATGGGATTTGTTTGGTGGTATTGCAGCTCACTTTAAAACAAGTTTAGGCAGTAACGCTTTTAGAAATATGCGTACTCGGATTAGTGGTTTTGATGATGAGGTTGATCCTAATTTTAATCCGTTATCAGAAGTTACTGATCCTTATATTGCAAGTAGGTATTGGGATGAGTTTTATTTTTTAGCTAATAAAAAACAAGTACAACTTAAAGAAGAGCAAATAAAAGATAATTTATCTGCAAGAAAAAAAATTGATACATTAAACTTTGGTACACAATTACTTGCTTATCCTATTGGTAACTTAGCTGGTGGTGATTTAAGTTACTTTGTTCCTATTTTAAAAGGTGGTAAAATACTATCTACTACTAAAGCATTTACAGATAGTGCATTAAGAGTATCTGGAGCAGAAGCATTATACCAAATACCTAAAGGTTGGGCTGATCCTACAGCTCAAGAAAGCATTGTGCCAGGGGTAAGTAGCGAAGCATTGTTTATGATACCTACTGTTGGATTATTTGGTGGTTTAATGGGTGCTGGTTTAAATGGTTTAAGAGGAGGATTTGCACCTAGAGGTAGCACACCACCACCTAAACCTACACCAGAATTTCCAAAAAAAATTGAATCTGATATAACATTAGGACAACAAAGTGGTAAAACTTTTGCAAAAAATAATGTTGAAGATATAACACCAGTTAATACTAATAATATTTGGACAACAGAAAAAGCTGGAACTTTAAAACACGAAATAATAAATAACGGTGTTCCAGTTAAGTTACAAGATTTGGCATTAAAAGGAACTAAAGAAGAACAATCAACAGCATTAGTTGTTTTAGAAAATCAATATCAAAGAGATATTGCAAATGCAATTACATTTAGACCAGAAGATTCTTTAACAAAATATCAAGAGTATAAAGACACTGAATGGGTTTTTGAAGGTACTGAAGCAAAAGAAATACACAAAGTATATACAAGTGGTTTAGGTGGTAGAATAGTAAGAGAAATTGTAAGCAGACCTTTTGGTTTGGGTCGTTCTCCTTATGACTTTTTAAAAGATATGGTGTCAAAATATGATTCACCAAATAACCCAGTACGATTTGAATCTGTAGAATACAATAATGCTTTAGCTGAGTTGTCATATATAATGGATGATTTAGTTAGTGATGGTGCTTTATTGCTTACAACAGATATGAAAGCACAAGGTAGTGGTGTTAATATACAAGCAAGAAGAGAGTTTGATAGATTAATACCTAAAATTAATGAAGCTATTTATGATGGGTTTGCATTACCTAACGGATATGCAAGAGGAGAATTAAGAGCTGGTGCTTACGACTTAGGTGTAGAAAGAGAAAAAGCAAAAGATGCTTTTAGTAAAATAATGGGAGATAACAAACAAGTAATAGAAATAGGCCCATTTTATGACCAAGTTATTAAAGAAATAGAAAGCCCAGGAAGTGCTACAAGATTAAATTCTGATCCTAAAATAATACAAGGTGTTGAGCATACAGCAAGAGTAATAACTGAAATATCTGAAATGTTTGAAAAACTTTTAGTTGAAAGAAATTTAATAGGTGAGCCAAAACTTATACAAAATGAAATAAATTTTTTAAACAGAAAATTAGAAAATGCAAAAACTAAAGAAGAAAGATTAGTTTACAAAGAAAGATTAAATGATGCAGAAAGTTTATTAGCATCAGTTAAAGAAGAAGGTTTGCCTGTAAGGAGTGGTGGTTATTTTCCACATTTATATAAAGAAATTCCTGTAGCTAGAAAACAAGAATTTATAGATGATTTAGAATCTCAATTTAAAATAGACGAAATAACAGCTGGTTATATTGGTAAACTTACACCAAGAGAAAGAGCTGAACTTACTGCTAGTAGAATTATGGGTGAAGCATTAGAAGGTAATTTTATTAATCTTTCTGGTAGAGGAAGAAGTAAATATTTTATTGAAAGACAAATAACATGGCATGATAAAGACAAAATGCTTAAATGGGTTGATAACGATATTTTTTCTGTAATGGCTAATTACATACAAAGAATAGGACCATTAATTAAAATGAATGATTTTGGTGGTGGTGATATTATGCTTAGCAAACAAATGTTAGAAATAGAAAAACATTTTAATATAATTAAATCTACTGCACCAAAAAAACATTTAGCAAAAATTAATGAAGATATGGAAAACTTTAAATTAAACATAGCAGATATGCGTGATGTTGTTTTAGGTAGAATGGGTAACCATGGTAATCCAGCTGGCATACAAGCTAGAACAGCAAGACTTTTAAAAAATTATGCTACAATGTTATTTGCTGGTAAATTTTTATTTAGCTCTATACCAGATATAGGTAACCTTGCAGCTATTATTGGTATGAAAGAAATAGGTATATACACTAACGCTCTTGCTTCTGGTAATAAAAATTTAATTAATGCAATAGAAAAAAATAAAGAATTTACAAAAGAAATTGGTTTAGCAATAGAAACAGTATTAGGAAGTAATGCAAGGTTTATGGAACCAAATCAATACAGAACACCAAGTGGTGGTATGGGTCAGTTTGGTTTAAAAAATATAGAAGATATAGCTGAAAAAGGTGCTAATGCTATGCATATAGCAAATTTACTTTTACCTTGGACTACTATGACTAAACAATTAGCTGGTACATTAACAACATCACAGTTAATTAGAAACTCAATAGAACTTACTGCTAATGTTCCAACTAGAAATGGTAAAAAATATGTAGCAGATATACCTAAAAAAGACATAAAAGAATGGCAAAGGTTACAAAACTTAGGTTTAAGCAAATCAGATATTATAAAAATTGGTGAACAAAGAACAGGCGTTAATTGGGAAATAGTAAAAGAAGGTGATGCGTCTATTTATGTTGGTAATGTTAATAATTGGACTGATAAAAAACTAGCAGAAAAATTTGAAATAGCTGTATTTGAACAAACTGAATTAGCTATTATGATACCTGGCATTTCATCAAAACCAAATTATTTATTTAACACAATGAATGTACCATTTAGAGGAAAATGGGCTGTTAAAGTAAGAAAAGAAATGAATGATATTGATGATGCAATTAGAGATGGTAAAAAAAGAGGTATGTCCGAAGAAGAACTAGCACCACAATATGAAAGATTTAGAGAGTTACAAGCTGAATATTCTGGTTTAGGTAGAAAGTATGTACCATTGTTTAGTTTAATATTTCAATTTAGGTCTTTTGGTATTGGTGCTGCACAAAAAATTACACAAGCATTTACACAAGGCAGACAAAGATCAAGGTGGTCTGGGTTATCTGCTGTAATAGGTCTAGCTTATTTATCAAATTATTTAAGAAATCCATATTATCGTTTTTTAGACGAAGAAGAACAAATGTTAACAGCTTTAGAGTATTCTGGTGTTACAAATTGGTTGTTAGATTTTAATACATCAATAGAAACATTAGCTCCATTGTTAACAGATGATGAATTTGGTTTGAGACAAATGTTAGGCATGGACCCAAAATGGTCATATGATGATAATATTGATAGAATAGGTGGTGGATTTGGTACTGGTTATGCTGCTTTGTATAAAGCATATGATTTACTTTTTGGTGATAATGATAAAACTGAAAGAGAAACTGCAAGTGCAGTTAGGCAATTAGTACCTTTTAATAATTTATTTTATTTAAGTCCTATTGCTAAACAAATACAAAATCAAACATTAGAAGCAGATAAGCTAGATAGAAGATATTTATATGGGGATTAAAGTGCGTTGCAATAGAATTAACATTGAGGAAAGTAAGACATTATGGCGATAAGTGTATCAGATACAACACCAAGAGTAGACTATACTGTTGGCTCTACAGCACAACAAACATTTTCAGTACCTTTTGCTACCGAACAAGCTACTGATATTAAAGTATTTGTTGATGATGTAGAAGCTACATATGTATCGTCTTTAGTAGGACAAACAGGAACTAAGTTTACATTAAATAATGTAGGTACAGCTAATAGTACTGAGGTGCAATTTGCTACTGCACAAAGTAATGTTACTATTGACATAATACGAGATACTGCCATATCAAGAACAAGTGACTTTAACACAGGTGGGTTTTTTGACATTGAAGATTTAAATGTTGAGTTATCAAGAGTCACAAGAAACTTACAAGATTTGGAGTTAAAAGTTGACCAAGCTATTTCAGCACCAGTGCAAGAAGGTACGCCAGGCAATCTCCCTACTGCGACTTCAAGGGCTGGAAAGCTACTGGCTTTTGACTCATCTGGTAATGTCACCACTAAAACAAGTGCTATTACTGAGTATCTTGGAGCTTATTCATCTGATTTAACTAACAGGCCAGACGGTACAGCTCTACAAGTTGGTGACTTATACTATAATACAACAGCGTTAGAAACACGCATATGGACTGGTACAGCATGGGATTTAGTATTTGGTAGGGTACAACCTATATCAACAACATACACATCTTCTGGTCAAACTACATTAACTCTTACTGCAAGACCAAGTAGTGTATTATCTATATTAGTTATTATAGATGGTGTATTACAAAATGTTGCTAATTACACATTGTCAGACAATGTAATAACATTTACTACAGCACCTCCTGTTGGTGCATCTATTGAAATTAGAGATTTTTCTTCAACAGTATCGTCTGGATCAGGTACTATTATTGATTTATCTGGTACAGAAGTAACACAAGCTAATATAGATTTAGATAAATTACTTACTGATATTGCATCTGCAACTAACAGAATAGATACATCACAATTATCTACATCACTACAAAATCAAATAAGCAACATTAACACTGTAGATGGAAGAGTATTAATTTTAGAAAATATTATTACTCAAAATGGTGTGCAAGTAATTGGTGATCAAGGAACTAAAATTACAGCATTAGAAACATTAACATCATCCTTAGATAATACTGTTAATGGTTCTGCATCTACATCACTAACATCAAGAGTTGCTGCTTTAGAAGCATTACAAGTACAAGGTTCTGGTAGCATTACTTTAGATTTAAATAGAATTACTAATCTTGAATCACAAGTATTTGAATCAGATGGAACTACAAGAAGATTAGCTACACTTAATGAGCATAACTCACTTAATGCTACTGTAAGTACATTAAATGGTACTACAACATCACACGCTACAAGATTAACTAATTTAGAGTCTATTGTTACTGGTGGTACTGGAACAAGTGTATTAGCAACTATATCACAATTAAATGCTGTAAGTACAACTGCTGCATCTGCAAATTCTACAGCTCAAGCTCAAGCAGCAACAGTTACACAATTAAGCTCAACTGTAGGTAACAATACAACAGCAATTAGTACTAACACTTCTACTATAAATGGAATACAAGGTAAGTATGCTGTTAAAATTTCTAGCAATGGGTATGTTAGTGGTTTTGGTTTAATATCTTCTGCTAATGAATTATCTGGAAGCACTACAGCATTTGGTGTTAATGCTGATAGATTTTGGATAGCTGATAGAACTAACGCAAATCATACACCTACTATAGCTTTTGAAGTTAATAATGGAGTTACTAATATTCGTGACGCTGTTATTGATTCTTTACAAGCTAATAAAATTAGAGGTGATGTAAACAAAACTAAAGTAGTAGAAACATCATCATCTTCTGCTTTAACAAACTCATATGTATTAAAACTTACTTGTGATTTACCAGCACCAGATAATACAGGATCAACATCAGAAGGTCATGCTCCAATAGCTATGGCTAGTTTATATTTTAGTAGCTCATCTGATGGTATACATGGAAAGTTAACTGCTTGTACTTTAACAGGAAGTACAGAAGGTACTGAGTATGTTATACACGATATATATGAAGATTACTTTGTGTCTAATATGCACTTAAACTCTGGATTGCCTACACAAATATCTGCAACTGGTAAAACAACAAGTCAAATTAGATTTAAACTATATGCTAAACATGATGGTACTGCTTGTAATTTAACAAAAGCTAACATCATTGCCTGGGGATTAAGATAATGCCAAAATATACAGCAGAACAATTACAAGAAAGACAAGATAACTTAGAAGCTCAAAGTAAATTAGTACAAGAAAAGTACGAAGCAGAGCAAGAACAAGCACAAATACAAAAAGAAAAACAACAAGATAAGTTAGATAATCCTATTGATGGTTATTATGTGCAAGTATTAGGTGATAATGAATATGGATCACAAATGAGTCCAGATAAAATAGATGACTCATATGAATTAATTATACCATTTGTTGGTCAAGTTACTAAAGGATATGAATTATATATTGATAGAAATGATGCTGGTATTTTAGAGCAAAGAATAAGAGAAGAAAGTTTAGGTTATGCTTCAAAAAGAAAAAATGAATACCCTAAAATAGCAGATCAATTAGATATGATATATCACGACATAGATGCATGGAGAGAAACTATAAAAGAAATTAAAGATAGGAATCCTAAAGGAGAAGAATAATGGCTATTACTACAGTACATGGTAGAATGGTAACAGATGGTTCTATTGGAACTGCTGACTTAGATGGTAGTGGTGTTACTACTGGTTTTAGTGGTGTTGCTAAAACTGACAATGGCGATGGCACAATGGATATTGTGTTTACTGCTGTTGGTGGACAAACATATACTATTGTAACTCCTGACTTAACTGGTCCTACTGGACCAGCTGGTGCAACTGGAGCAACAGGAGCTACTGGAGCAACAGGAGCGCAAGGAGCAGCTGGGCCTACTGGACCTACTGGACCAGCTGGTACATCTGGTATTACTGTTACAGGATTTTCTTCTACATCTAATAATAATTATACAGAAACAATTAACTTAACTTTTTCTGATGGAAGTAGTCATAGTTTTACATCACAAAATTTAAGAGGTGCAACTGGAGCAACTGGCGCAACTGGACCTCAAGGTGCTACAGGAAACACTGGACCAACTGGTCCTACTGGTCCGACTGGTCCACAAGGTGCTACTGGTAATACTGGTGCTACCGGTGCAACTGGTACAGCAATTACAGGCATTGCTTTAACTAATAATAATAATGGTACATATGATATTGTTCACACATTATCTAATGGAACTACACAAACAGTTACTAGCCCTAACTTAACAGGACCGACTGGAGCTACAGGCCCTCAAGGTGCGACTGGTAATACTGGACCACAAGGACCACAAGGTAATACAGGAGCTACTGGTCCGACTGGTGCTACTGGGCCTCAAGGACCAGCTGGTCCAATGGCTAATATTGTTGAAGATACAACTCCACAACTTGGTGGCAATCTTGACGCTAATGATAAAGCAATAACAAATGCTACATTAATATCAGCTAAATCTATATCAACAGATTATGGTTCATCTTCTGCTCCTGTAACATTTACTGTAACTGTAGCAAGTAAAACATCTGGTCATCCTTATAATGGTGATGGCAGTAGTAGTGGTTATTTTATAGATGGTGTTGAATCTCCAGCTTTAACATTTGGAGGTGCTGATGGCGTAACATCTTCATCAGGATATGTATATAAATTTGATCAATCTGATGCAAGTAACTCTGGTCATCCATTATTATTTTATAAAGATGCTGCAAAAACTACAGCATATACAACAAATGTAACTACATCTGGTACGCCAGGTTCTTCTGGAGCATACACACAAATAGAAGTAAATGAAGATACACCTCCTATACTTTATTATCAGTGTTCTGCTCATGGTTATATGGGTAATTATGCTAATGTTCCAACATCATTAGATGGTTCTGCTTTAAAAAATTTACCACCATCAGGTGGTTCTGTAACTGTAAACGCTTCTGGTACTGTTACTGCTGGTGATCCTTGCATCCTAACATCAACTGGTACTGCTGAAAAAATTGTTGCAACTGTAAGTTATAACAATAATCAATACGATATTGATACTACTAACTCTGATATTAAAGGTTGGCATTATAATGAAGTGTTAAATAGTATTGTTGTTTTATATAGAAATGCGTCAGGTTATGTAGAAGTTAGAGCTGGTAAAGTTGACGACTCTGCTAGAACTATAGACTGGGGTACAGCTAAAGTTTTAAACAGTGGACAAGTAGATTATTGTTATAGCGAAGGTGACAGTCATTTAGTATATATGCCAGACAATGGAATGAATAGTAGCACAGGCTCTGGTGATGGAATGGGCGGTGAAAACTACGCTAACTATCAAGTATATGCTTATATAACAAGAACAAACTCTACTTATACTAGGTATGGAGCTGGATGGTTTTCAGTTTTAGATTCTGATGGAAAATCTATTCGCAACACTGTAGGTAATTATTATCAAATAGCTGGTGGTGGTCAAAACCATAGTCACGCAGGTATTGCTGCTGCTTTTGATGGAAATGCTAACAGATTAAACTTTATGTTTAGATCATATTATGGAAGTAATATGTGGTATTGGCATAACGCATGGGCTTATCCTACAGGATATAGTCAAGGTATGTCATATGGTAGAAGTAACTGGGGTTACGAACAACAACAAGGTGGTTTCCATGACACTATACCAAGAATGGAATATGATCCAACATTTGGTTCTATTCTTGTATGTTACAATGGTAAAAATAAACCTACATATAGAGGTACTAGCAGTAATGTTTCAACTACTGATGGTGGTTTAATTTTTTCTTGGCTAAAGCGAGAAGCTGGTTATGACACATATGGTTTACAGTATGATACTACTCAAGAAGGTAACTCAACTTATAGTGAAACATATGACTTTAGACCCCCAACTAATGGTAGAACATATGTTCTTGGAATGGCATACAATAAGGATAAAGGCAGAATAGATGTAGCTTATGTAGGAAGAAACAGTACTGCTGGTGATGACACTGGTGTTAATATGATCGGCGTTAAAATGCAAACTGCTAGTAATGGTAATTGGTGGCAACCAGAAACTTTAACTACAAACCTTGCGCAATTTATGGACACAAGTGGTTCTTATTCTAACAAATATGAATTTAAAGCTAGTGATATGTACTACGATCATACAACAAAAAAACAATATCTTGGTATGATTGATTACTCAGACTCTAATAAATTTAAAATGGTAGAAGTTACACACGGTATTGGTAATCCAGAAACAAGATCAACCAATATAAGAGAAATGATTACGCCAAGTGCTGGTGCATATAACAGTAACACAGGAATTAGATCGTTTATTACTACTGGTGGTAATGATATTACTGTGTATAGAGCTGGAACAACTGGATACAAAAGAGCAATTATAGGTGCAACACAAACAACATCTAACTTAACTGGTAATTTATTTTTAGGTGTAGCTGATAGTACTGCAACTAATGGTAATCCTGTTACTGTTACTATTGAAGGTGGAGTTAATAATTCTTTAACTGGACTTACTATTGGTTCTGCTTACTTTACTAATAATGCTGGAGTAGTTAGTACATCTGGAGAAGTTTCATTAGGTACAGCTGTAAGCGCAACAAGTTTATGGAGAAAACCTGGTCCTACTGGTGTAAAACAATTTACAGCATATGAAAATATTACAGCTGGTGACGCTGTTGGTATTACAAATGATGGTAAAATTGCTAAAGCTAGAAACTTTATTACAGATAATATATCTGTGACAACTGATTCATCTTTAGCATATGATCAGAGTGACGATGATAAAATACATGATGGTGTTGGTGGTTCTGAAATTCATTACAATGCTGAACATGACAAGTACATTGTGTTTTATCCATCTACAGGAACATCTAAAATTAATTATAAAGTAGGTGTTAAATCTGGAACAGGAATAACATGGGGTAGTTACAATACATTATGGTCATCTAATACTGGTGCGTTTTCAATAGCAGAAGGTAAGCATCCAGATGGTACTGGTCATTGGTTGCTTGTTGTTACCACTACTAATTCAACTTATAAATATCAAACTTACACATTTGATGGTTCAACATTTACAGCTCAAGGTAGTTCTGTGACTATGTCAGGAACATACTTTAGAAATATATCAGGTAATAGACACGGCATTGATGTTCAATGGGAAAACGCATCAATAACTTCTAATAGTGTAACAAGATTTGGACAATGGATAATAATAGGAAGTGGTGCTGGACAATGGTATGAAAACAGTTACACATCTTATGGTGCTTTTTATCACGGTAGTGGTTCTGATAAAACTGCTAGTCAATTAGGTAGATCAGAACAATCAATGAATAGTGGTGCTTCTTATGGTTACCCAGATAAAGGTTATTTTCAATTAGTTAAACATCCAACACAACGTGAATTTTATTTAGCTCACATGAGAAACGGTTATACAAATTATGGTGGTCTTACAAAAATATATGGCTCAGGTACTTCGACTGGTTATAGTGCTACTTCTTTTATGAATGCAAGTAACAATAGTGGTCATCAAAATATGGGTGGTAGTAATATTGGTTTAAGTTTACATCCATCAAATACAGGTCAAGGTAGAGTAGGTATGGCAGTTATGTACAGGCCAGACAGCTCTGGAACTATGAGATATTTTACATTTGATATGAAGCAAGGAACTTCAAATCAACCTACTGATAGTGAAGCATTATCATTATACACTGGAGGTAATATTTCTTTTGGTCAAGGTAATTTGTGTAAAGTAATAAATGATTTTGATAGTGGTAAATATATATTAATGATTGGTTACAACAGTGGTTCAGATCATAAACTTTACTATCATTATGTAACAGATACTACCTCAACTACATCAAACAATACAAATAGCCCACAAGTAACT
>Ga0075463_10000264_pt1 | contig 16431 bp, 13 predicted proteins | sample DEB08_DNA_14_FD_77579 | JGI IMG/M metagenome (GOLD analysis project Ga0075463, IMG submission 77579) | Aqueous microbial communities from the Delaware River and Bay under freshwater to marine salinity gradient to study organic matter... | ecosystem: Environmental > Aquatic > Marine > Coastal ...
CCGATTACATGATAGGGTCTGCATTGGGAAATTATGGTAGAAGCATTCCTACGGTTATACCCGCAGGTGTGGCTCCATCAGCACCTCCAGTAACAGCACCAGCCACCCCACCCGCAGAAGAAGAGGAAGAAGAAATTGCTCCTCCAACTCCCGCACCACCTTCAGAGTTTGAAAAGTATTTGAATACTACCGATGTTTCGGTTTGGTGGAATGATGGTTTGCCGTCTGAAACTATTGAAGAATCAGAACGTGAAGTTAGTTCTAAGGCTTGGAACGCCTCACGAGGAATCATTGACATTGGAGATGCACCTTTGCGAGTTCGTGTTCCAATCAATTCTAACTACGATAACCAATGGAACCCTGATTACTTGCAGATGTTGGTCACCAATGGAGATATTGACAACGATGACCTCGCAGAATACATGGCCTCGGCTACTAATCTGGAAGAAGTCATAGACGAAGATGAAAACGAATACGATGTAATCCCATCACCTGAAGTTTCATTCTTCTTTGAAAAAGGGGAGATGTATATTGAAATTGAAGGTTACGGTATGGTTCCGGGTTCTAAGGCTTTCGATAAAGCCCAATACTCCGTTTTGGAAATCGTAATGGATGAACCCAGCGCAGGTGGAGCCATTGTTGATATTCGAGTCAATAAAAGTTCGTTTGCAGAGGTTCTTAAAATGTCTGAAGGAGTTTATGGATTCCCTTATGCTGGTATTGAAGGTTTAGAAAATCGTTTTAAAACTGAGAATTACTCCGACGAAGGTGCGGGCAATACTGCCGAACAACAAGCCCTTCGTGCTTTGAGTAATGCTTACATTAAAGAAGGTGTTCGCAAGATTACTTTTGAACCCACAATTTCGGACATTGAGTTTGATAAATCAACTTTGCCTGATGACGTGCTACAACCACTGGCGTTAGACTTTGACACCCCATTAGACCTTGACACTCAAGGTGTATTTTTCACACTTAACTATGAAACTTCCAAAGATGCTTCCAACTTATTCCCCGGTTTCAACATCAATGATAATTCCGACAGCAACAATCAAGAGTTTATGTTCCCCTTCGACATCCGAAACTTGAAACCTGTCAATGAAGACGGTAAAGTTCTATCTCCAGACAAGCGAGATGTTGGCGAAGGTATTGTCAGCATTAAAGTTGCTTCCAAGAATGCCGTTAAAGGTAACACCCTTAAGATTGGTAGCAAAACTTACGATGTCGTAACTTACAGCCAAGTTAAACTAACAACTACTGATGGCGATTCAATTCTTATTCCAGACCTTGATGAACGATTCAAGGCTTTGGATAATCAAAACCAAGAAATTGCTGGCACAGTCAATGTTATTGATGGCCGCCCAGCCATGATGGTTATCACAGGAAAACTGGATGTTGCAGATATTGAAAAATATCTCACTAACTCCCGCCGTTCTTCCAGACTTTCCGCTAAATACAATGCCATTGATGAATTGACAGGACAAGTTGATACTAAAACAATTATGGTTCAACAAGACAATGATTACATTATTGTTGTAGGCATTGGTTCAACAACCTATGCACTTAAAATTAGAGGTGACTAAACATGACGACTCTCGAAGAACAATTAGAAGAACTTATTGGTAAAGAAGGCATGGCCGTTCTCAAAGAAGTTGCTGCCAGTAGCGGTCGCAAGTTAGATGAAATGGTAACTCTTGAAGAATTAGACGAAACTCTCGGTAGCGTAGAAGTTTTCTCAGGTGTTAATCGTGGACCCTTAAACTTTGTAGTTCTTGACAATGAAGGAGACGAAATTGACCTTGATTTAGATTTGGAAGAATCTACCTACGGTGGTTACAAAGTTTCCGCAGTTTATGATGACACAGTAATGAGTAAAGGGTTGCCAGCCACATTAGGTGCTGCTTTAGGAAAAATCTTTGAAGCCAAGTTGAAACTTACCAAACTTACTCAAAACAAGAAAGACCACGAGCGACAACTCAAAAAGATTCAAACCAGCATGACCAATCTCGGTGAAGTTTTCGGTTTCGACACTTACGAACATCTTGAAATGTTTATGGCTGCATGGTTGATGAAAGATTCAACTTGCCGATTGTCTGGTATTCCCGGCACAGGTAAAACTACTGTCATTGAAAGCGCAGCCGTTTTGTTGTGCAACTCTTACGGACATTCTGGAAAAAAGCGATTTGTTGTTTCTGAAGGCAAAACTTACGACGAAGAGGCACGTTTCAATCAACCGTATGTTCCTAAAGAGTTCCCTGCGGGTCAAAACTATGCAATTGATTACTCTAACGATGCTTACTTTGCAGTTCGTGATAACTGGAACAAATGGCGATTTACTCGCTGGACTGAAGATTCTCAAGTTTCAGGTTCTTATCTTTATGATAATTCTTTCTTGCACGCCAATGCTAAGAACAGCAAAGGTGATTCATTCAACAAGAATCCGATGTCTATTGAAGATTACTACTATTTACTTACCAACTGTTATGTTGCCAAAGTTCCCATTCAAGGTTTCAACCATCCAGACCCAGAAAATAAAGATTTGACCGCTTCAGACATTCTGAAACTTTTGCCTGACAATGAAGTAGAAATAACTGTGGCTCCTATTCAAATCCTAAACGAAAAAGGAGAGTTTGTTTTCAACAACACTCGTGAATACAAAGTTACAGATTCTACTGGAAAAGTTTCATTGACTTACACAATGGGTCTGCAATTCCCGGCTTACAACGCTGACACTCCAGAACCAACTCAAAATTATCGAAACATCGTTGAAGACCGACCCGGTGCAGGTGGATACGCTCGTGATAGTATCAAAGAGTATCTCGTTGCAGGTCATGGTCTTTACACCGATGCAGGTCGTAACGAAGGCTACAATTTCCGTGAGTTCTTGATGAACCATTTCTATGACTTGCGTGCTGATTGGATACCCAACGAAGAAGGTGCAGGTGGAAAATACAACGACACCAAGAGTATTCTTGAAGAAATGCTTCGTGAAATCGGTGTCGCCAAAATTGACTACGAAAAGCGTGCTGACGAAGTTCTCTACGGTATTGAAATCCGTCAAGCCACCAAACAAAATGAATTGCGTGGTGTTGAAGAATCAACTTATGAGTTCGAGCCAGTTCCACGACCTATCGTTACTCAACCAGTTAAGTTCTTCAACGAAGCCAACCGTTCTCAGGCTGGTGTCGAAGATGCAGTTCTGGGTCTAATTGCCGAGCGAAAGGTAGAATATCGTGGTCGAAGTTTCGATTCACCATCTTTCGTTGCTTGGATGGATACCAACCCTCACCAAAAAGGAAACGACCTTGCTTTCATTGACCGTATTGACATGGAATTGCTGTTCAAGTCAATTTCTCTCGGTGCCAGATATGAACAACTTTCAGGTAAGGTTCTCGGTGGCGGAGGACCTCCACAAGAACGATTGGTTGTTAAAGCCATTCAAGGACAAATTGAACCTCTACGTTTCGACGAATTGGCTTCAGTTTGGAACTTTGTAGGCAAAGACATTGGTTACGCACCACCCGGCCAAACAGTCGGCAGTTCTACTTATGACGCACTTCGAGAAATGTCTTACATTTCTGTATTGTTCACTCAAAGATTCCAACCTTTAAACACCAGCCTTTACGCTGCTGCTAAAACCGACCTACAACCGAAGTCTTCCAATTATCTTTATGCCTCACCTTTGATGGATTTCTCAATTACCACCAACACCAAAGAAGACGGAGCCAGTAAAATCCGACCAGACCGAGAAAAAGGTAAAACTTACGAATCTCACGCTCCCAGCGATATTGGTCGTGTTCTTGGTTTCCGTTTCACCAACTCACTTCAGAAACTTTCATCGTCTTTGGCATTCTTGCGAGGAAAGTCGTATGTTACCCGCAGCGAGATTCTCGATGCTTTGCCTTATGTAACGGCTCACCGATTAGGACGTGCTAAGAGCAGCAAAGGTGAAATCTCTGGTCTGAATGGAGATGAACTCAATTACAACAACGAACAAGAATGGATTCGTGAAGCCATTGTCAATGGTTATCTACTACAAACCACCGAAGTTGGTGTTTCTTCTGGTAAATATCCACTTCTTGATGTGTGGGATTTGTTCTACCGACGCTGTATGGATGTTCTTCGTTCAGCCCAGAACCTTTGGACTTATGAGAAAACTGTTTTAGTTCCACTTCGCAACGCCATGATGAAGCCAAGCGCAGGAAACAACTTTACACCTGTTCATTGGCATATTGCTACAATGGTTATTGAAAATGAACGTGCGGCTCTTAATACTCCTGATTCCGCTACAAAGCCTTCTCGAACCTATGTCTCTGCTAACGATTACACAGAAAACTACAACAACTATTTGGGTCGTGTTTCTTACGACCCCAATCCCGAAAAGGATACTTCAGCACAAGTTCTGTTTGATTATTATCAACTTCGTGGCGACATTTGTTCAGAACCCAACTTGTTTTCGGATGACCGAGACACTTTGCTTTCCCTTTTGGATTCTAACATGGCTCCGATTTGTGGAGGACCCGTTAGAGTTACCGAAAAAGGAATCGCTAACCGAATTGCGATTGGAAAACAAAAAGACACTTGGAGTGGCTTAACCAAAAAAGGTTTCAATAACGATACTGACAGTTTCCAATGGCGCACTTATCAAGATTCTATCGGCGCATGGGGTCGTATGCTTCAAGCACCCGGTAATGCTGGAGAAGGTGGAAAAATTGAGGGCAATAGATTTGAGGAAAATCAAATGAGGGGTCTATCCTATGCTTCCTCTTTTGCTGACCAAGCCTTGATGGTTTCAGCCCGTTTGCCAATTCGTGAGATTACTTCTAAGAAAGGCAAGGGTGGAGCAGGTTCTTTGTCACGAGATACTTTTGTGGACCAACTGACTAAACTATCAACGTCATTCCAAACTTCCATCGGCGGAGGTGGTGTTAAAATTGAGAATGTTGAAGGCAACGAAGACAGCATCCAAAACATTGATTTCGCTGAGTTTATGTCTGGTGTAATTGGTTGGGCCAATGGCTACACCAACCGTAACGAAACTGAGTTTGACGAAAATCGAAATGAAATTGAAACTTTCGAGGGTCTCTCAGGAAAACTTTCTTTAGATGGAATCATGGCTTGTTTCCCACTTAATCATGCTGCGGGTTCACCCACAGGACAAACTGATTACGACGGTGAAGACCAACTTCGACTTTGGGTTCGATTCTTTATGAGCGAAATGTCTGGAGGATTTGCGACACTCAACTTGACAATGGGCGTAACTTCCAACTTGATTTCAAGTAAAAAGTTCCTGAAGATTAACAATGAAATGGCTTACACACCTTCCAGTTACACAGGAACTGTGGAAGATGGGGTCAAAGATTCTGGAAACATTTCATTGATTGACTCACTCCACTACCAGTTAATCTTTAATGAAGCCACCAGTTACTAAGAAGTTTTAAGTATCGGAAACCCCTAATCACAGTTATGGCTGATGATTCGGATGACGCACCTCCAAAGGGTTGGTATGAGAAACCAGCCGAAGGGAATGTCCCTGAATCCTTCAAAAAGATACTAAGTGGACTTAGAAAGGCTAACGGCATTGATAACAAGTTGGTCGTTGTTCCTACGGCACAGCACGAAGCCTACACCAACATGGAATACATTTCTTTGTCCGGAGATTACTTGGCTCACTCCCTTCCTGAAAATTATCATGGCTACACCGAAAAACGTGTTTCCGAAGATTTGTTGTTCGTTATCCAACACGAAATTGGACACTTGAACATTCACCCGCACGTTAGTCACGGATGGAAAGAGGAAATCAAAGGTTTGCCTTTAGAAAAGTCTCGTCGTGGACGTTGGGCTAACGTCTTTTCAGATGTTATCGTCAATTATACGGCTGCTAATGGTGTGCAATTGCTTGAATCTTCTTCTAAAGAACAAGATAAAGAAAATATGAACTCGGCTATGTGGTCTGCTTATGCAGGAGGTTTCCGAACTTGTTATGATGGCAACGGTCGTTTTGAAGGACAAATCGCACATCGTAGCCTTTTGGAAAGAGGTGAATTAGTAGATAATCGTTTCAATGAGGGTCGTTATACTAATCCAGCAACTGAGGATGGTTTTACACCTTCCGATGAAACTCCTATCTTTGAAAGATGGCAAGGTCATGGTCGAGGACCTCAGTATTATCCTTCCGTAGCATGGGCTGTGGCACATAAAATGCCCGTTGGCACAGATATAGGTGCTGGCATAGGATTATCCACCAAGTCTCAAGATTTTCCAGACAACTGGAAAAAGGTTCAAGTCAAAGCCACCGTCAGTATTGAATACTCTGCTGCTGCCGACAAGTGGTTGGGCTACAATCCAACACCCGGAACTTGTCCTTTAACTGGAGTAGGAACCACAAATGAAGGTATAATCGACGCTGGAACTTACACAGTTCTTAAATCTCGAACTTATGATGGTATTATTGATACCAAAGAACTTCGACCCATTGAGTTTTGGCAAATTGATTACAACGGCACACCTCGTTGGATTCCCGCACACTATTGCCTGAGTCTTTGCCCTCATTGTGGAAGCCCTTCGCCCAGTCAATTTGAATTAGGTTTCGGTTACAAGCCTTACATGAAAGACATTATAGAATATGACCCACGCACCATGAATCAAGCCGAGCGAAGTAAGTTGTATGCTCAATTGCTCAACAATTTAATTGCAGGTCTTTACGCTACCAGTCCAAAAGGTTATCGTGGTGAAACCGGTGTGGCCGCTGGAGAAGCATGGCTTCACGATACCGCATGGGATATGCACTTACAACATACAGGAAATTAAGGAGTGAAAGTTATGCCATACGAAAACAATACTTACATTTCAGAAGAGGGTCGTGAATACACCCGTCATATTTTCCACAATATGTTCAAAAACGACGGAACCAACATGGATATTTCATCAGTAGGTTCTATTGTAGGTCACATGAGAGGAGATAATGGAGAAACCTTTCATCAAACTCTTGGATTGGTAAAGCAATTTATTACAGGTTATCGCCACAAAAGCGCAGGTGAATCCTATGATACTGGAGTTCTTATTTGTCCTTCATGCAAACGTCGTGATTTTATGCCGTTCTGGGAGTTTGTAGATTTCGGTTTCCGCAACGACAACGACGAATGGACTTCCACAGTTAAACCCAGAAAAACTAAGTATTCTGTGGGTGGAGACTTAGAAGTTTATGGTTATCATGTTGTTTCCAGAGTTCGATGTAATCATGCTACTACTTGTTTAGATTGTAATACCACAGTTACCGGACACTATTCTTCTTGTCGAAACTTCTCTTGTAAAAGTTCCAGCGTAGTTCAAGTTGGTTGCGGTAATGAGTTTTCACATCATTCTATTGTTAATGAGTATCAATCCTCAGAATGGGTCTCTTTAGGCCGTAGTAGCACAGATATAGCAGGTGTTTTTGAACAAAAAGGTGGCAAAATGGTCAAAAAGTTTGGAAGTCAGCCTTTCATGTGGAGAATTGGATACGAAGGACCAGTTCCAGAAGGACAGATTCTTAATGATGCTTTGACAGCATTTGAATACATCCCACAATTAGAAATTGGTTATGAAAGTTACGACAAACAACGAAGACCTTATGGTTACAAATGTCCAGACCCAGATTGCGATTTTGAACGATATTCTCCACCGAATAATGAAACTTTTGATTCGCCAGTTATGGCTCCCTCTCGGTATGATTCAACATCTCGACATTACACGGAGACTGGACTCGACGGGCAACCATTAAGTAGCGGTTGTCAAGCAACCTTTAACCCAAACAACGAAGAACAACGTGCAGGATTGGTCAATAACATGGGTAAATGTCCCATTCACGATGTCAATCTTGTCCCTCGTGAATCCATCAAAAGAAAGCCACCAAAGGATTGGTTTTTGAGTGATGGCACACCTAAAACTGCTTTGACACTCTCTTCCAAGAAAGGATATTCTTACGGAAGTCATGGGTTTGATACTGGCTTGACCTTATCTTATGACGAGCATATTATCATCGGAGAAATTGAAGCATGGGAATCAGAACAATTAACCCGTTGGGCTAATTCAACCCCTATGCGTTATCCCATTAGCAGTTTGCTTCGTATGTTTGTGCAAGTTCCTAAAGAAGTTTGCATTTATTGTATCAATAACAACGGTTATTCAGAAGAACATGATTTCTTTTATTCACCCTCAGAGGGTTATACACTCCGTTGTCAAAATTGTAGTAATTGGCAACCTAAGTTCCGCCGACCCGCTTCAGATAATTCCATGATGGAAAATCCTTCACTTTATGAGATTGGTAGTCCACAACCCTTACAAGGAACACTTACTGGTAACGAAGAGGCACCAATTTACACAATTTTGTTAAACTCTCGTATTGCTCCAGATAAATCTATTCGTCAAGAACAATTAGGTCTTTGGTCTGGTATCCAGATTCCATCTGGACCCGAAAGTGGTCCCGATACAGCCACGTCAGTTATGCTTTGTCCCAACGACCGAGCCTACGAATCTGAGGCTACGGCAGAAATCCGTCGTAAAGAATTGGCCGATAAAGCCAGCGAGATTGACATTTCCGATGGAGACACAGTTGTTGAAACCAAATTGGTAAATCTTACCGGCGAAACCAGAGATGGAGAATCCATGCGAGACGCATTTAATAAGGCTCAAAACAATGGGGAAATCCCACTCTCCGTCAGAGTCAATTCTCGAATCCAATACTTGCCCACCTCAGAAGACGGTGATTTCATTACAATTACTACGCCTCAATTGCTCAAATACCGTGGCACCGATGAAGTCGGAGAATTACCCGGTCGAATCTGGAGATTTGAAGTTAGAAAAGAAAACATTCTCTTAGCACCCGAAGATGATTCTCCATTGGGTGAGTCAGCACCCGGTTATACATTTGTAGTTTGCGAAGGTCGTAGTCGTGATTGTTTCAAATCAAGAGATGGTCGTCGCCTTATTGACCTCAGTTCTGAAAACATTAGTTATCGAGACCGAGCCACAGGCCAGCCTTCAAATGTTCAACGAACTTATCCTCGTTGGACACAAACTCCTGAATGGGATGTGCGACCTGACGGAGTTCCCGGCGACCCTGCTTATGTTGTCAATAATGGCGATTATTTGTGGAACTCTAACAATCACATGGCACAAGACCGATACCGAACCAACACGTATCTTAACACCTTTATGCCTAAGAACGAGGCTGGAGAACCCAGTTTGACTCCTCGATACCACACCTTCCGAGAATTACCACCTCCAACTGTGGATGTAGAAACCAGTGCCGTTCACATTTTCTATGAATGTCAAACTTGTAAAGATATGTGGAGTATTGGAGAGGACATGATGGCCGCTGGAACTTATGAACCCGGTGCTGCCGTAACTGAGTATTATCGTAATCGAGGTTGGGTTGATGACGAAGGCAAAGTTACCAAACCAAAAACTTTCCCTCAAGAAGCATTGGAAGCGGCTCAAAAAAGAGAAGGCGATAGCATCTCAAATCTTGGCGTTGAAGACGACAACATTCAAAGCATGGGTCGTGGCGATGGTAAAACTGCTAAAGAAATGTTAGAAAACAAAAAACTGGTGGTGGAAACAGATGAGTGATTATCAAAGTGACGGCTGGGCAGACAATCCATTTACATTTGCACAAAGCCGAGACATTCCAATAATTGATAGTTCGCCAATTCCTTTGAAACCACTTCTTCGTGATTTATTCAATAAAATTAAAGCCAAATATCTTCGGATGCCACCTGCCAAAATCAATCCTTTAGAACCTGTGGCGACCACTCAATGGTCTCCCGAAATGGGGATGTCTCAAACTCTCGCTGACCGATTCGCTCCGAATCCTGCTTTTATCGGACTTCCGCTACGTCGCAAAGATATTGAAACCCAAGTCGGCACGAGAGGATTCAACACTCATTATAACATAATGATTGACCAATCAGGTTCTATGCGTCGAAATGCTGCAAGTTTCGAGGGTGCTAATCTTCATCGAGGATTAGTATGTCGTTTGGCAACTGCTAATCTTATTTCACAAGCCAAACTTAATCTGGATAGTTTCGTAGTGTATTCTTACAACAATACAGGTAAAATTGTTTGGCCTTTACCCAGCGGCGAACCCTCATTCGATTATGATGATGCAGTAGATTTCTTAACAGGTGATGGAGTCAAACAACTTTGGAATCCTATTGAAATGAAGGGTAAGTTGAGTCATTATGGCGACACCAATAATCTCGTCAATGCTTTGGATGCTATCGTTCCTGACGGCGATAACAACGAAGCCAATGCTTTTGAAATTATGATTGAGAATACTCTAAAACATGACATCGGAGGAAGCATTACTGTTTTTATTACTGACGGAGACAATCTTGATGGTCCTTTAACAGAAAGCAGTTCAATATCTGGTGGCAAAAGTTTCGATAATTGGTTCCGAAGTCAAACCCCACTCAACAAAGTTTTCTACATTATTCTACGAGATGAAAGCGAACAGAAACTAATGGATAAATACTGCAATTCGGTTGAAAAAAGTTTAATGGACCTTTACGGATACCCTCGTGAAATTGCTAAAAAGTTCGTTTGGAAGTTTCCAGACAAGCGTATGATTGACCCAGAAACAGGAGAACGCATTGAAGATTTGTGGGACCAAATGGGTTGGCTATTTACAGAGATTGGCAAGATTTTTGCAGGGATTTCAGAAGAGTTTGAAGATGTTGTCGAATACTTTGAAGACATTGGACACGAAGACCCAGACGATTGAGCAAGGTTTTAAGTAGTCGTGCAACGAAGTGTTTGACATGGATGCTCCTGTTGCCTCATCACCTGCACGTCAGGCTGAAGCGTTTCCGACACCCACAGAGATTTGTCTGGGACGTAAATTGAGATTTCCTGCTTACGGTGAAGACAGTCTCATTTCAAATGTTTTGTTCATTACTGGCAAGCGTGGCTCAGGAAAGTCATTTACTGCTGGTGTAATGATGGAAGAGTTTCACCGACTTGGACTTCAATTCGTTTGTTTCGATGCTCTCGATGCTCACGGTGGCTTAGACCAAATGCCCCGTGTAGAATCCATCAAACCCGAAGAAGGTCAAAGTATTGATATGAAAAGTCTCGTTCAAAGATTGAAAACTACTGACAAGTCTTTGGTTATCAAAATGGGCGGCCTTAGTTTGACCAAGCAACAAGAACTTATCGGAGATTACTGCGAAGCACTTATTGAGGCACGCATCGGTAAAGGATTGCACACTATTTTTGAAGAATGTCAAGATTTCATTCCTCAAGTTGGCCGACCTATTTCGTTTGACCCAATTGTGCGATTGTGCAAACTGGGTCGTGCATTGGGATACGGTGCTACGCTGGTTTCTCAACGACCAGCAGGTGTGAACAAAGAAGCACTTTCTCAGGCTTCAGTTTATCTCGTTCACAACGTCATTAACAATCGAGACTTGAAAACTCTCGACGAACAATTGTCTTTTGGAACAGACAAACGACTCATTAAGAAAATCTTGAACGGTATTTCATCGGCTCGTAAAGGTGAGTGTGTGGCTTACGCACCAGAGTTTTTCCGAGACCGAGGTTACATTGTAATTGATAAAATCCGTGGCGACCGCACCACAGAACACACCGGTAACAACATTGATGTTCAAAGTATGATTGGTGACAATGCTACTGCCGAAAGTTCTGAAGATTTGTTCGATGGTGAAACTCCTATTCCTGCCGATGCTATCGGTAGTATTTCTGATGCTGAAAGTTTTGCTCGTCACAGTTCTCCTTTGAGTGCGGGTCCACCCAATCCAGTCGTTCCAGAAATCCAAGTTAATCCTTTGGACACTTCACCAAAAGTTTCAGACTTTTCTTCTGAAATGAAAACTTATGATGATTGGGAACCCTCGCTCCCTCAGTTTGAATACGACCCTTACGATGCTGATTCCTTAGAAACTTCTTTGGAAGATTGGGAAACTTATTCACCACCTTCTGAGTCCTCACATCGTTGGGTGCCTGTGGCAGCCATCGGTGGCACGGCTTTGACTTCAGCACTTTTGTTAGTAGTTATGCGTGGCTTGCGTATTCGATAAGAACTCATTGTTTAAGTAAGTGATTTGTCCTAAACACTCCATGTATCAGATGGGTCAAGGAATTATACGTTCCGAAGACTTGTCCATCGCTTTGCGTAAATCGGGTTCACCGGTGGCTTTGGAACATTTTTCTATGTCACCTGCTCTTTTTTTAAATCGTTGGGGCGAAACAGCCCTGCAACATATTACTGACCTTCAAGTTCCGATTTGGTTTATCATTGGACCCTCACACCGCCGAACACATGATTGGCGAGCCGTAGCCCCCAATGGAGAATTGTGTCATTTAATCAACGAAGAGATTTTTAGCACCGCAAAACTGGCACATGGCACACATAAGTTCCAAAAATGGGTCGTCGTTGATGAACTCCACAACAAAACTGTGCCAGAACTTGCCGGCGATTGCCCACTTACAGGTGTTCAATTTCGATTGCTGAACCGATTTCAATTTGTAGCCTTGATGCAACCTCGTGGTGCATTTATTAAACCCACAGGATTAGTCAATTCTTTCAACGACCTTGGTCCATTGGTTTTCAACACCCCACACTTTAATGAAAATCACGGCAAAGTTATCAAATCGAAATACGGAATTGGATACGTGGTTCAACCCCAATCAGAACCCACTTACAATTTTTCTCACCGTTGTAATGCTGTGGTTCACGAACATTTCAATTCCTATCCTACTGGACACGATAACCGATATTATATTCCACTTCGTTTCTTAGAACCGTATGCTGTTCCCACAGGAGATTTGGCTCCGCAGACACTTGGTATTCTCAACTGGTGCATCTCTGGTTGCGATAGTTTGATTAACCGAAGTCTTTAAGTATCAGAACAACTCAGAAGGAAGATAGGTAAGACCTATGATGCAAGAATCTGGATTTAACGAACCATTGATTGAAGACCCGAACACCACCGTTGGTTCTTATCCGTGGGAAGGAAACTATGGAGCCACACGTTCCTACGACACCACAAACATGAGTCACATGACCACTCCAGTTACTGCTATGGTTGCTCCTCAAAAGGAAGCCACAGATGAACAATTCGTCGGTGCTGGCAACGACCCCGAAGGTGCAGACGCTGGACAAAATGATGCTGGCGGAGATGCTGACGGAGAAAACTTCGGACAGGACCAAGGCGAACAAGACCGAATGGAATCTGAATACTACGCTGAAGGTCTCTCGACAGGACACAAAGTTTTGGCTGGTGCAGCCATCCTCGGCGTTCTTTATGGAATGTATTCTGCTTTGTCCTCTTAGGTAATCTTTAAGTAGTTGAACGAATAAGGTGATATTATGGCACGAACAATCGGAACCAGCACAGTCCTACCAGACTTGCCTTACTCGCCAAATCTTCAGAAACTTCCAGAGGTATCTTTGATTAACGATACACTTTCTGGATACAACGCTAAGATTGAACTTGGACAAGGTTTGACATCTCAGGCTCCACGCCCTATGCCAACAATCTCGAAAGTTCCATCAATCAATGTTCCTCAAACTCGTGCTTTGTCAGAATCCGAAACAATTTTCGGTGCAGGATACGGTCAAGGTATTGTTCCTAACTCACCTCGCCCAGCACCTACTAAGGTAAATACTCCTCGTTTGGATATTCCTGTCGGAAGCATGGCTGCTGATTTCAACCTTCAGAACTATTCCTTAACTGGACAAGGCTTGACTCCTCAAGCCCAATACTTGAAGCCTACTCACACAATGGAACTTTACGCTCCACCTGCGGCACCTAACGTTTCTAACATGACTCGTATGAAGTCTGAACAAATTATGCCCGGTATCAACGCTCACCAACCACAGGCTAACCTCGGTGGAGACCCTCGCTTTGAAGCCGAGATGAACACAGTTCGACCTACCAACCCTCGTGCTATGATGCGTGCGCCAACTATCAATGTTCCAGTTACACAACAACGCATGGCACTTCGAGAATTGCCAATCATTCCTCGTAGCACCCAACCACGCATTCCAAATGTTTCCAAGCAAATTGGTCCTGTAAAGCCAGTTCGCATGGAAGCCCAATACGTAGCACCACCAGTCCGAAACGCTGACATGGGTGGACTACTCAACAGCACCAGCAGAGTTGGTGGATTTGGAAACAGTAACGGTCGAACCTTTGGTGCTTCAGGCGCATTAGCAAAGGGTCGGTTCAAACTTTAAACAAAATACGGAGATGAAAAATATGGATTACAAAACAATTATCGTTGGAACAAGCCTTATGGTTGCCGGTGGACTCGCTTCAATGGGTGGAACTTATGAGATTTTCACTCGTAGCCTCCCAATCATCGGTGTGAACGCCCTACAACTTGGCGGTGCAATTACTATGCTCGTCGGTGTTGCTACTTTCACACGCTTTGACCCACTACGCCTACGCCAAACCACACCTGTTATCAACGTTTGAGACCTCTCAGGCATAGCCGGAGGAATCAAGCATGAACAGTAGGATGAGAGCCGAAACCACCAGAGTTTGTGATGCAGGGCTTTCAGCCTATCTTGCAGACAAACATTCAGAGTTTAGACTCCGTAGTTTTTCTCGTGGTGTAGTCGGTGGAGCAATTTTGACAATTCCTACTTATTTCTTGGTTCAAAGCACACGTATTAACCCAATCTTTTCAATTCTTCCTTTGGCATCAGGACTTTTAAGCGGAACTTGGACTGGTTTAACACAAGCCGACCGAAATGATGAACTCAATACTGCTGATTTCGAGGATGTGTGCGCTACATTAGAAGAATCAGAAGAGTCAGAAGATTCGGAAGATTCAAACTGAATCTTTAAGTATCAGAACAGTTAAGTGATTGTTATGAACTGGCAACGTGTCGGATTAGCCATCTTTTTAATTTATGGTATTGGTTATACCGCTAAAAAATTGAAACTTATGTCTGAATCTCAAAAACTTCATTCTGAATCTGCTGCTGGTTATCAACCTCCAGAATATCCAGACATGGTAGTAGAATCTTTGGTAATGAGACCAACTGTTAATGAATACTTGAACACCGAGTTCGGGTCCGCACCTTTGCCTTCTACTTCTAACTTCGTTGCTATGATTCGTGGCACACCCATTTGATTAGGTGATACAATGCAAATTACACCAGAAAACGCTCAAAAAGTCGGAATGGTCGGTGCAGCAGTTGTTCTGGGAGGCTATTTAATTGGATATTACTATGGTCAAAAATCTGAAGATTGTGGTTGTTCAGAAGTTTCAGAAGCCGAAACTCGTTCTACTGGAGTTACTCGTGGCACAATTGTTTCCGAAAGTTTTGGTTCTGAAATGACTCAAGACATGAGTGGTTCAGCCGCAGATTTGAATCGAATCAATCCTACCGTAGTTGAAGGTGCCGAAGACATCATGGGAGCAGAAAGTTATCAAAACTTGAATCCTCTTGATTATCAAACACCGGCTGCCTTCTCCGATGTTTCAGGTTATGCTTCCCAACCTTTCTGGGACCAAGCCAATGACGTGCTTCCAGAATACCGATTCCCTATGCCGTGGTCTGCTTCATACAGCCCACTCAGCCCTTACCGACCACTTGATTATCAACAGCAATCTGTAACCTATGTTCAAACAGACCGTCGAGTTCGACCGTCAGTTCAGAATTGGTAGGAATCTTTAAGTAGTCGTGCAACTGAATGTGGCACATGAGTTCCATGACTAATGGTTATGTTCGTAAAGACATGAATCGAGAGTCTAACTTTTTTTCCAATGCCGAAGGTCAAGAACATTTACTGATGGCCGACGGCACGGCCATGTCTGCTGGTGCTTTTCGTGATGCTCACCCCACTACTAAGTTCACACCTGAAGAACTTGGTATGAATATGGCTGCCTCACCCTTTTCTGAATCTAACCCAATGGTAGAATCATACGAAGGTCAGGCTCCTGTTTATCACGATGAACACACAACTGCAAAGGGTGGCGAAGCCAGTCAATTCGGACTTTACACCGCTAAATCTTTCAATGCAGAACCCACAGCCATTGTTTCAGGACTCAACTCATGGGTTTCTAAAAATCTTGGAGTTTTGTTGGTAACTACGGGTGTTATCTTTGGAGTTTATCGTTTCGGCATGAGTCGAGGCCGTAACCAATACATCACTAAGCAATCAGAATACAAGAGAATTATGCACGACCCTGAGACCCTAATGTTCCGAAAGGGTTGATGCTTCATGCTTCGAGAATATGAAAAAGGTAATCGAGTAACTTCGGTCGCAATTCAAAGTCTCGGTATCGGCACAATTGTTCATCCCAGTTTTACTCATGCTACGGTAGTTTGGGATGATGGCACATGGAGTAAGGAACGTTATCAAGACCTTATTTTTGTTGGACAAAATCAACAATCACCACTTCCAATCATTACCG
>Ga0075463_10000265_pt1 | contig 16411 bp, 18 predicted proteins | sample DEB08_DNA_14_FD_77579 | JGI IMG/M metagenome (GOLD analysis project Ga0075463, IMG submission 77579) | Aqueous microbial communities from the Delaware River and Bay under freshwater to marine salinity gradient to study organic matter... | ecosystem: Environmental > Aquatic > Marine > Coastal ...
ACAGATTAAGGCACAAATACATAAAGTTGTCGGCAGGATTGCCATACAATTCAATAAAGAATACAAAGACATACATTTTCAGTTAAATAGACCATTTGGCAAAAATACAAATGAGTTGAATTATGAAGAATTACAAGAGAAACTGAAGGCAGCATCTAAATTATACAACAATTTAAAAAATGCAGCATAATGAAAGAGGAATTTATATCTAATTTGCAGTCTATGCTCAGGGAGTTTTCCCATGTTTCGGATAGTGTACCGCATGGGATTAAAATCATATTACAGGAGAATCTTTGGCAGGAGAGAGAGCCAGCACCCGGAAAGTTGAATAAAAAGACGTTCAAAAACTTTAAAGAGTTTTGCGAAGCTTCAACTCCTTTTGGGTTGAATACACCATTTGAGTATGTACTGAATATCTGCAAGCCTTACAATGATGTATTGGATTTAATAGATGAAGCGAATAATAAAGAGGCGGTACAAGGGAGAAGGAATGACTTAAAAGATAACTTCGTTAATAATATTAACGAAGTTAGACCACAAGGCACAACCAAAGCCTCAGGGCTAAGACGATTAAGAAAAGACCGAAAGGACTTGCACGAGAAAGTATTAGATAATGATATGACTGTAAACGAGGCGATGATAGCAGCAGGATTTAGAAAAAAAATGATAAGTATGCCAAAAGGTCAAGATGTGCAAAGGTGGATAGATGTAATAATCAGAGATTTTTCAGAAGAAGATAGGCTTGCTATTTCTAATGGTGTATAACGGTTTGTATATGAAATGTAGGGCGTAGATGAACGCTTGCATTGGCGGAGAATAAGGAAAGTAGGTAGGATGCAGAACAACTGAAATCGAATATTTTACAGCCCTATGTTTTATATACTTTGTTAACCACTTTTAAATTATAAAGAAATGAAAACAGAAGAAATACCACAATGGAAAGGTCTAACAGATTATAGACCACCCATATTTGAAGAATACGAATTTGACTTCTCTTTAGAAGGAAACAAAACAGAGAGCTACAAAACACCTCCTGATGATAAAGCTCAAAGATTGGCTGGTTTAAACTATGCAAGAGAAGTAGTAAAAGACCCTTGCAATTCTAAATGGGTAGAACGTAGAAAATTGACTGATGCTTTTGATATGGGTGTCGAATATGCTAAACGCTATCTTAATTGTGGTTAACACCTATATAAACGCAATATTTTTTTGAATAATACGCTTTTATGTGCCATAAAATATTGTGTATTGTTATTTTAATTCTAAGGCGTTTGCGAGTTACATACCAACTGGGGGAATAATACGTAAACCAAACTACTTAGCACTAATTTAATCACATGACTTTTTGGTGAAATATGATCTGATGATATTCGTGTCATGCAATGGTCAGAAATACCACAAGTCATATCTAGGAAACTGTCTGGCAGATCTCTGAAGGTACAGTCGAGGTCTATAGATCCATTCAGTAATACTACAGATGCACTGAAGCTACTCAGCATCATGGAGAGTAGCAATAATGGTGTGAATCCTTACAATGCTAAGGGTATCCCAGCCATATTTTACTGTATCAATCTGATCACGGACATGATAGCCTCATGTCCAAAATCCATACGAAGGCGACTACCTCAAGGATCTGAGCTGGCTCTGGATCACAATCTACAATACATGATCAGTGCCAGACCATCAGAGAGGATGACTGCTATACAGCATGAGAAGATAGCTGTGGCCTGGATGTATATCTATGGCAATAGCTATGAGCGCATACATAGAGATCCTTATGATGGCAAGGTGACAGCTATCGAGCTGTGGCATCCTGGCAATGTAGAGGTGAAAGAGATAGAGGCACATGTGCCTATGGAGGATGGGAGTACGAGGCTGGTCAAAGAGATCTGGTATAAAAACCATAGGACAGCAGAGAGTGTGCCATACACTGACATGATACATATCATGGATGAGGTGGAGAATATGGAGGATCTGAAAGCTGTGTCACGATTTATGGTGACAAGGAAAGCAGTGAGTACGGATCTGAGGAGGAGATCTATGGTAGACAACATGTACAAGTCTGGCTTATTCCTGGCTGGCTGGATCAAGTGGGCTGGAAAGCTATCTGATAGTGATGCTAATAAGCTGTCTGACAGGATCAGGAAATGGTATGGTGGTGTCAAGAATACAGGTAAGATCCTGGCACTGGAGCATAATGCTGAATTTAAGCAGCTGGATCTACCTTTTAAAGACTGGCAATTTGCAGAGCTGAGCGACCTATCTCTCCAGGAGGCAGCTCTGATCATGGGTTTGAAGCCTGGACACCTGGGCAATAAAGACAGTGAGAGTTACAATACCCTGGAGCAATACAACAAAGAGCTGTGGCAGTCTCCTGTAAATGCTCTTGTGATGAAGAGGCAACAGGAATATAACCACAAGATATTTTTCGAGAATGAGCGAGGAGTGCTATTTGTCCACTACGACTCTACCTATGTGCTTATGGCTACAGCTAAGGAAAGAGGAGAGCTGTACAGAGCCATGATGGGTGCTATTACTCCTAATGAGATCAGAGAACGTGAAGGCTTCAATCCTATAGAGGGTGGTGATGAGCCACTGGTGCAGCTAGGCTTTACTACGCTGAGCCATACTATGAAAGGAACAAATTTAAAGGCTTCCAGGAAGGTAGCCATCTAAATCAAAAATTAAAACTAGAAGCTGATGAAAAGGAGCTTTCATAAAACAGAAGTAAGGGCTATAAGTGATGGCAAGTTTGAGATCGTGATCTCAGGTGAAGCTGTAGATAGGCACAGGACTGTTCTCACAGCAGACGAGTGGGAGCTAAAGGATTATAACGGTGTATTCTACTGGATGCACAGTACATTCAGTGATGATCCAGATGTGGCGTTGGGAGAGTCTAGAATATTTTTTGACAATCGGTTTATGGTAGCTGAAGCTGAGTGGCCTGAGCGAGGTCATAACCTGCTGGCTGATAAGGTTAGAGGTCATGTGGAGAGAGGCACTATAAAGATGGCAAGTGTGGGATTTGCTCCTATGGAAGCTGGGAGAATGGGAGATCCTGAAAAGGGTGAGCCAGAAGTATATCACTATGGGAGACGAGAGCTGCTGGAGTGGAGTCTGGTGCATGTGGGATCATACAAACAGGCATTTAAAAGAGATGTGGATGACACGAATAATTACATAAAAAACGAACTGAAACGGCTAGATCCAGGTGAAGGGATTGCAGCTGATGACATAGCTAAAGGAGGCGTGATAAAGATGGGTGATCAAGGATCAAGAGTAATACATCCTAGTGTCGGGGTCGCTCGATGTAGGTATTACCATTTTTTAAATCAAAATTAAAATCGCAATGAAATCTTTAGCGGAATTACGACAGGAAAGAGCGACGAAACTCGACGCTTACAAGGCATTATGTGATGCAGCAGAGGCAGGTGAAAGAGCCTTTACGGATGATGAACAGACCAGATTAAGAGCACTAGAGGCTGAACTGGACGAAAAGACAGGCACTCTGGCACTAGCTATCAGAGCAGCTGAGAAAAGAGAGGCCATATTAGGTCAGAGAGCAGCCAGTGAAATGAATAATCCACCAGCTGTGATACCAGGAGCTGCTGCAACTGGAGGAGAGCAAGGTGAGCAAAACAGGATTAAGAAAAGATATTCTTTTCTGAAAGCTGTGCAGACGAGGTATAATGGTCAGACTCAGACAGGAGTGGAGCTGGAGATGCACCAGGAAGCAGAGAAAGAAGCCAGAGAGCTGAAGCTCAATCTGCCATCCAGAGCATTTCACATTCCTAGTGTATTTATGACTCCATCGAGTGAGCAGAGAGCACTAAACGTGACTACAGCTACAGAAGGGCCCGAAGTTGTGGCTACGGATCTGTCACAAAGATTGGTAGACCCATTCTTACCTGATTTAGTAGTGTCAAGATTGGGGGCTAGAACGATGTACGGACTACAAGGGAATGTAGAAATTCCGCGTGATAAGGACTATCTGACTGCTACCTGGGAAGGAGAGTTTGGCGGTACAACTGAGACAGAGCCGAACTTTGATAAAATCTCTCTATCTCCTAATCGACTTTCAGCAAAGTCATTTTGGGGAATGCAGTGGGCTATCCAGTCAAGCATCAGTGCTGAGTCATTCATGAGAAGAAAAATCATAGAGTCTATTCAGATCAAGCTGGATGCTACAATTTTAAATGGCTCTGGTGCTGGCAATGTGCCTACAGGCATCTTGAGTCAAGGCATAACTAATGTAGCGATAGGAGTTAATGGTGGTGCTATCACATGGGATAAGCTGGTAGAGGTGATGGTCGCTCTTAAGGATGACAATGCTGAGCAGGGTAGACTGGGATGGGTTACTACACCTGGCGTGTGGGGAGAGTTGATGACGACTCCAGTAGATGCTGGATCTGGAATATTCTTATATGACAAGTTTGCTCCAGGGAGAACATTTTATACGACCACTCAGATGCCTAGTGATGGTACAAAAGGAACTGGCACAGCTCTAAACTCATTGCTATATGGAAACTGGGGAGATCTTACGATAGGTCAGTGGGGTGGAATGTCTCTATTGGTAGATCCGTACACTGTAGCTGATGATGCTCAGATGAAGATCATCGCACATAGCTGGTGGGACTTTATCGTAGAGAGGGAGAAGAGTTTTGTGTCCATTACGGATATAGACTTAACTGCATAATACGTGTAAGGTATTAAAGTCACCCACTTTAATGCCTTCACGAACAGTAGGATGGGTGTTAATGCTCATCCTACTTATTTATTCATTGGTAGTAAAAATAAGATGGCAAAGAAGAAAAAATTAATCGTGAAGAAGCCACTGATAGGAGCTTTCGGTATTTCTAATTATCCAGGAGATTATGTTGATATAAAAGATAAGGAGCTGAAGGAAGAGATGTTGGTGAAGGGATATATCGAGGAAGAAGAGAAAAAAGAAGAGACAACGGCTGAGGCTGGGATTGAAGAGTAACAGACATTACGGATAGACGGTAAAAGGTAATCTGACAATGAGAATTAAGCGACTGACATATATTGGAGATCCTATACTGAGTTTAGATGAGGCGAAGTCCTATCTGAATAGGGAGGGATTTGCTGGTGATGATAACGATATTACTCGACTCATCAAGGCTGCTCAGGGTATGCTGGAAGCTAAGACGAGCTTATTTATACAGAAAGGAACTGGTGAAGGATATGCTGGAGGGTGGTATGATCAGGCTGGAGGATGTCATGAGTTTGGCAGATTGCCGATACTGTCTATAGATAAGGTAGAGTATAAGGCTGAGGATACCACTGATTATACAGTGCTGGGAGAAGCTAACTATGAGCTGGACGATACCCATCTGATACCGATGCTGGCCTATGTAGGTGATGTAGATCTGCCTGACCTGGCTACTGATCAGATCAAGCAAGTGAAAGTAGAGGTGACTATAGGGCATGAAGCTGCTGATGAAACCATAGCGGATCTGAAACAGATGATAGCATGGCTAGTAGTAAAGATGTATGTCTATAGAGATGATCCACCAGAAAAGCTGGAGACAGCTGTGGACAAGTGGCTATGCACTAGGATAGTGCCTAATGTAGGAGGAATATGAGAAGGAAGGGTGGTATAATGAAGGGGCTGATAGATGTAGGTCAGATGTACTGGAGAGTAGATCTGCTGAAGCCTGATGCAACTGCTGCTAGATCTCCTTCAGGTTATCCTGCTGAGGCTTATGTAATACATAAGACTGTGAGGGCCGAGAAGAGAGAAGGCGTGAGTAGTGAAGATGAGAGTGAATACCAGGAGAAGGAGAGGAAGTATGTGAACTGGAGAATGTGGTATGATGCTGAAGTGGGAGCTGACTGGCATATAGAGGACGAGGATGGCAGAAGATATAATGTGGAAGGTGTACAAGAGCTAGGATATCAAGAAGCAATGGAAGTAAAAACATTTTTAGTGGAATAGGATGGCAGAGAAGTTTGACATATTAGTCGATGCTGACCAGTTCTTTAAAAAGAATAAAGATCTGATCAGAAAGCTGAGTCCTAAGAAGGTTAGGAAAATCCTGACTGAAGGGTCAAAGCCATATACAAATGCTATGCATAGTAGGTCTACTCCTAGAGCTAATAGAGTAGTGAAGAGGTATAGTGGTGGAGAGGTAGTGGCTGAGTATCATCCAGGAAACTTGCTGAGATCCTTTAAAAAGCTCCAATTCAGAGGAACTAATAAGTTTAGGAGCATTTTTATCGGGCCTAAGATCCTAAAGGTTGGAAAGGGAAAAGGGGTATTTAGAAATAAGAGAAAAGTGGATGGATGGTATGGGATATTCCAGGACAATTTTAAGCCTGATGACAGGAATTATATCGCTGATACATGGAATGCTACTAATGGGCGAGTAGCTAGAGATGTAATACATGGACTTCAAAAAGAACTGGGGTTATGAGTAACTATAATGCAGTGGTATATAGCCTGATCAGCACTGAGTCTATTATTACTAACGAGTTGGCCAATGATCCTAAAGGGGGTAAGGCTATCTATCCTATTAGGATACCGCAGAAGGTGAGCTATCCAGCTGTGAGATTTAGAAAGAGTATAGAGCCTATACATCTTAAGGGAGGTGATGCGCAGAGGACATTTAAAGTAGAATTCGAGATCGCTGTAGTAGCTGAAGATCCTGACAAGTGCGATGAGATCCAGCAGCTGATATACGACAGGCTAGATGGAAGGACACATGAAAATGTAGCTGGACACTATGTAAATAACCTAGTATTCCAGGGGCAAGATCCTGAGATCTATAGCGATGATCCAGATCTATTTTTAATAACATCAAGGTACACATGTACCATACATAAACTGTAACGATGGCAAAGTTTGATCCTAATATACATCGAGTAAGAGTTACTGAGGAGATAGAGGTAGAGGAGTATTTATGGAAAGAAAATACAGTGATTCAGACTGCTTCTGATGGGTATTATGCATTGTTAGCATTATTCCCAGGAAAGCTAGAAGTGGTGGATCTTCAGGGAAATGTGGTGGAAGAGGATGAGATGAGAGGACTGACGATGGATGATGAACGACAGACGAAGGACGGTGAACGAAGTGCGGATGAGGAGGAGTGAGAATGGGTGACAAGTGAAGGCATTGAGAAATGGGTGATGAGGTAATGCAAATTATTTAATCACAATAAATTTTTAAATGCTATGGGCAAGATTAATGTAAAAGACTTCACCATATACAAAGACATCTCAGGCACAATGACTGCTCTAGCATGTGTGGAGAATGTCTCTGTAACGATAAACAGAGAGATCATAGAGTATCTGTGTAAGGGAAATGGAGGAGTGAAAAACAGGGACTATGGTACGCTGGATGCTACAGGATCAGTCTCAGGACTGGTAGCTAATGATGATCCAGCTGGTACAGGATCTTTTGACTTGATAGATCACTTAGTAGCGAGCGAGAAGGTGATCATCAGATTTGGTACAGCTACTACTGGTGACAGGACGGTATCATTTACAGCAGTGATCAATCCTGTGACACTGGACTCACAGCAAGGTGGAGATGCTATAGTGACTTATAGTGCTGACTTTGCGAGTGATGGTGCTATCACGATAGGTACTAATGCATAAGCCAGGATATAAAGTTGGTTTTTTCATACTGTGAGGTGGAGCTGGCGGCGAGTAACTGCCAGCTCCGATTTTAACGACAAACAGGATTTTTAACATAAACAAACAACAATGAAGGAGATTAACATCGGTGACAAAACTTATGAATTTAAAGCTCCACTGAGCAAACTGAATGTATGGCTCAAAAAGAAAACAAACGGAAAATACAATGTGGGGAGGCTGGGTGAGTACATCCAGGATGATCTGTATGAGGCTACAGTTAATCTCATCCACTTTGGTATAGGAGATCAGATGAGTAAAGCAGACCTGGTAAAAGTATCAGATGAGGACTTTACTGTGATCGCAGACTGGACTGACTTTCTCATGAAGTACTGGAAGCTGGATAAGGTGGCGGTAGTAGAAGGAGCTGAATCGGGAAACTAAAAAGCACTGAGTACTATGGCAGCTGGATAGACCAGCTGCAAAAGGTCTATCTCGGTGCTATGCGTGGAAGCTACAGAGACTTTTGGGAGATGCCATTCGATGAGCTGTGTAATGCTATAGAAGGGTATCTGGATGCAGAGCTGGTGAAGTGGAAACGACTGAGAAGAGCATCATTTATGCAGCTGGCAGGGCTGGTGGATGTGAGGAAAAATGGAATCAAAGAAACTTCACTTTATCGGCTGCCTGGAGATGATGAGGAAGAGAAGAGTAAGGTGACAATGGAAGAAAAGGCAGCAATGTTCGAGAGGGTACAAAAGAGGGATGCTGACTGGCTAGAGAAAATGAACAATGGCTAAGAAACACAGTGAGTTAAATGTCAAGATAAAAGCATCGATAGATGGTTTTGTCAAAAAGCTGAACAGGCTAGATCGCAAGGTCGATCAATTCAGTAGAGATCTGGAGAAGACTGGGAAGTTCCTGACTACACGATTTTCTATACCACTAGCCGCTGCTGGTGTAGTCGCTCTAAAAACATCAGCAAAGTTTGAGAGACTGAGGGTTACTATGGATGTGCTCACAGGGAGTGCAGAGCAAGGAGCAAAGTCGTACAATGAGCTGGTAGAGGTCAGTAGCAAGACACCTTTTAGATTAGAGCAGCTGTCTAAAGGATTTAATATATTATTAGGATTTGGTCTGGCAGCTGATGATGCTATGAATGCTACCAGGAGGCTAGGAGATATGGTAGCTCTTACTGGGGGTAATCTTAATAACGTAGCCATTGCATTTGGTCAGGCTAGAGCTGAGGGCAAGGTGATGACCAGGGATCTTAGGCAGCTGATTAATCAGCAGATACCGATCATAGAGCTGCTAGAAAAAGAGCTGGGTAAAACATCCGCTGAGATCTTTGAGATGGCAGAGACGAGCAGGCTCGGATATGATGTAGTAGCCAGAGCGATCAATAATGCCACTAATGAAGGTGGAAAGTTTTACAGAGGTACTGAGCGACTGGCTGACACCTTGGATGGTGTATGGAGTACATTTAGAGATAATGTGGATCTCGCAGCCAAGACATTTGGTGATAGTATAGAGAAGGCTCTAGGCGTGAAAGAAGTCTTAAAGACTATGGGAGGTGTGCTGAGAGTCCTGGCTAATCGATTTAAATCTCTGGATGACAGTACTAAGAGCTGGGTAGTAAGGCTGGGAGTGGTGGCTATAGCTGCTGGGCCTCTGCTGCTGGTGCTGGGCCAGATCCCTAAGCTGATCACAGCGATCACGGCAGGGATGAGGGTATTTAGCAGAGTGATACAGCTCATAGTAAGTCCTAAAGTAATACTGATCACAGCTCTAGTAGCAGCTCTCGCTGCGATAGGGATATATCTGTATAAGAACTGGGAGATCGTAAAGGCTAGATTCCAAAACATCTGGTCAGGATTAAAAAACATCTTCCTAAGTGGTATACAGTACATAGTGGGCAAGCTGGCAGAGTTTGATTCCTGGCTGGGAGGCGTGATACCTGGTGTAAAGGAATTTAATGAGTGGCTACAGTCTATAGAGCCTATAAAGATTATAGATCCTGGAGAGGCCCAGTCCTTCAGCGAATTTATGGCGAGTGTAAAAAAGGATCTCCAAGATCTACAAAATGCAGTGCTCTCTCCAGCTGGTGAGATAGATGACTCCTTTAGTAGTGTAGGTGCTGGTGGCGGAGGTGCTAAGAAAGGAAGTAGTGGCTCAGGTACTAATCTCCTGGACTACTCTAAGCTCATCTATCCTTTTGTGAAGCTGAAGAATAAGATGAATGAGATGAAAGGTGAAGTAATCACCTTCAGCTCAGAGCTGGCAGCTAACTGGAGTGGCCTGATCTCAAATCTCATGGAGAATGCTACGAGCATGGCAAACTTCATGCAAGGTGAGTGGACTAAGGCTACAGTATTTATAGCCAGAAATTTTGATTTTATCGCTAATTTAACAATGGGCGTTTTTACTGATGTATTTGACGCTATAGCGTCAGGAGGAGAGGATGTATTTAAGACACTGACCAGGACGATAGGAGCACTGGTAAAAAAACTTATCGTAGCCGCTGCTGCTGCATTTTTTCTTTCAAGCATACTGGGAGGATTTAATATAACGAAGATTGGGAGTGTTAAAACTAGCTTTGAGGGACTATTCAATGCACTCAGCGGTATAAAGTTCTTTGCAAAGGGAGGTATCACTACTGGCCCTACACCAGCCATACTGGGGGATAATCCTAGTGGACGTGAGGCTGTAGTGCCTTTCGAGCGTATGGGAGAGTTCCTGAAGGCTGCTGCTCCATATGTGCCTAATAGTGGTGGTGGGCCAGTGACATTCAGGATACTGGGTAAGGATCTCATAGGAGTGCTGGGAATGGCTAATGATGAGTATACGATGCTGGGTGGTAGTAGTATTATTCCTTGATAAAACGATAGACGACTTTTGATATGTCATTAGTACTTACAGGAGAATTTGGGAATCATGACAATAGTGCGGTCAATAAGATCGAGATCCATGACAGAGATGGCCTGTATGCTAATATAGGAGAATTCTGTGTGCGAGGGAGAGCTGAGATATCCAGGCCACAGTCTACAGAGCTATTTACTCCGCTGCTTCCTACTTCTATGTCATTTGGCATGTACATACCTGTAGGCAATACAGCACTAGAGACATGGATAGCTGACCTGGAGGAGAGTGAGCCAGGGAGATACTTCATAAAGTACTACATAGATAATGATCTGAAGTATGTGATGAGGATCCTGACTGAAGGAATAGAAGTGCCTGAGTCTCATAAGCCTTATGGTATCACCATACAATGCACTGATGCATTAGGTCTGGCTCAGGACTATACCTATACTCAGAATGCTGCATGGGTGGACAGTACTCTGCCTCTCCTGGATCACATCTGGCTTGCACTGGACATACTGGGAGTTAAAGACTACTACACTGATGGAGAAAGATATCTCATTACCTCTATAAAGACGTATGAGACTAATATGAATACATCAGATGATGTGCTCAATCAGACAGCGATACATGGCAGAGCATTTGCCAATGAGAATGAGGCTAAAATCCTGGACATAGAGGATAGGGCTAATGAGGACTTTTGGGCTAATCTGATTGCTGGAGAGAAGTGTGACCAGGTATTTGCCAGAATCATGAAGCTCTTTAACGCCAGGATGTATCAGAGGAATGGTGCATACAAGATGAAGCAGATACAGGACTACAATACAGCTCCTGTGACTCAGAAGGTGTATGATAGGACTTATGCGTTTATTAATCCTACTCCTCTAGCTTCTGAGTTATATCAGCATAATATAGAAGTGACTACTGAGGCAAGTGGAAAGCAGCCTCACAGGATGCTACCTAATGTGGGAAAGACTACAAGACTGCCAAAAGTGAGATCTGTACTTATCAAACACAAGATAGGTGGAAATAATAACCTGGCTCATGGTCTGGTATTTAAGAACCTAAGCACGCCAGCAGGTGATCCTGCTGATGTGGTAGAGGATCTGGTGGAAAATATAATAGTTGTAGACAGTATAGCTGATGCCACACTGCGTATAGACATGCTGATAGAGCATGCTGCATTCAGCATAGCTCCAGAGCCTAATATACTGCCAGTACACAATATGGTACTGCATCTGACGGTGAAAGTGGGTGACTATTATCTACAAAGAGAAAGATGTACTCTCAATGATGCTCTGGAGTGGGACTACCTGCCACTACCTATAGATCCTGAAGCTGTAGAGATAGAGTACAGTGATATGCAGTGGGTAGATACACCTGCGGTATGTGAGGTGATCCTGACTAAACAGGTGCAAGCTATAGTGTTTGGAGGCAATGCTAGTTTTAAGACTCGTACTGAGATAGAGCTGGAGACTCCACCGTTGATAGAGTCAGGAGAGCTGAGTGTAAGGTTGCAATATGCTGAATCTATACGTCCAACTATCAATATCAGAAAGACCACAAGAAAAGCTGGAACCGTAAGCGAGGTTACGATAACTAATGCTACGTTGCCAAACAGTGCGACCAAAAAGGAAAAGGTAGATCGTCTTGTAAAGGTAAAAGGAGATGGTAGGGCGTTTGAGTTTAATCAGCTCAGTCCAGGGGGAGATCAGTATAGTATTGATAATGTTAATAACAAAGTGATCCTGGCTACTCCTGTGAGTGGAGGGTTTTTTACGAAAGGGAATGCTGAGGTGGAGATAGAAGAGCATGGTCAGCCTATAGGTCTAGGTGGTCAAGGGCAGGACTATAGTGATACAAGTAAGTATCGCTTTTCGTACGAGACACTAAAATTCAGTATTAGTGTAGATAGTGAGGATAGTAATAGGAATGTAAGTGATAATGACTACAGGGCTTATCTGGCAGAGAATAATGAGAATAACAGAGCTACAGTAGAGGAGGAGATGAGGCTGGGAGATGTGCCTAATGGTGATAGCATACACAGGTTAAGGAGGGTGGATGGTATAGAGTATGTAGATACGGAGTTGTGGCAGCAGAATGGTGTAGGGGCATCAGAGACGATACTACAGCATAAGGCAGATGTGATGGCACAATTCAGAGAGAGGCTGATCAAGGTGCTCACATGTAGTATACGGCACTATGCTACAGCTGATCTGATAGAGCCCGATACCATAGTGACGTATGATGGTGTAGACTATATCATGATGGGAGGAAGGTATGACTGCTGGCAGTCGATATTCACTGGAGTATTCGTAGAGATATCGAGAGAGGATACACCAGGTACTACGATCAAGGATAGTGGTATAGTAAAATCCTTGGGATCTGGTAATATCATCATAGGTGCTAATAATACATCAGTGACTAATCAAGGAGGAGAGGACAGTGTAGTGATCTCGGTAGATGGTCTGATCACTCATACTACAGCTCCTACTACTCAGGGAGTGAATAATGGTATCACTGTACAGGCTGTAGGAGATACTGGCCTGGTAACAGGAGATACGATCATCCTGGTGAATCCAGTGACAGGTCTACGTGCTGAGGTGGTGCTGACAGAGGATCTGGTAGAGGGTGATAATAACATAGTGATCTCAGAGGTACTGGTAGATATATTTCCAGAAGGCACACTGGTACTAGCTCCTGAGCCTGTGAGAGATGGAGGTCTGAGAGAGATCCTAATTAAAGATGTGACTGGTCTGTACCTGGATCTGACAGACAAGGCAATACCTAATGAGGGTGATTATGAGGACTATGAGCTAAATGAGCTGGTACAGCTGGAGCGTAACGGTACAAGGCAGCTCTACGATAGTGCTCTGACTGACTACAGGACTTATAAGCTGGACTCTGCTAATGAGAGAATCGTTTTAAACGAACCAGCGGTTATTGATGAATACTTTGTTATTAAAATATAAAGATATGGCTCATGAGATATGGAGGACGTGTGATAAGTGTGGATCTTCTTTTGACCTCAGAGATCCTGGTGGGTGCATGATATGTGAGAATGGGAAGCGGCTGGACGAGGATAAGTTGACGACTTATGGGGGTATGGAGGGAGTAGAGAAAGAGTTGCAAGAGGAAAGAAGGATGAGAATAAAGAGAGATAGGGTGCTGCTGGGATATAGGAATAGGTTGGTGGGTATGTACAGAAATAGGAGATTTAAAAAATAAGGATAGTATGAAACGAAGAAGGGGATTGAAGTCTGAGATAGCTAGGGAATATGTAGAAAAACATAGTTCTGGCAATAAGCTGCGATTAGCAAAGCTGATATATGCTGAAAATAAGGAAGTATACAAAAATGTAGAAGATGCCAGGCGGTCTGTCAGATATGTGACTGGAGCTGTAGGAGGTAAGTCAAGGAAGTATGTGCCTGATTCAGAGGTGAAAATAAATAAGCAGTTCTCCTGGAATAAGATACCTGAAGGAGAGAAGCAGCTGGACTGGGATAGCCCTGTGATCGTTAAAGGTAGAAAGGTGTTGGTGCTCTCTGATATTCATGTGCCATTTCAAGATAAGGATGCTCTGATATTGGCACTAGAGTATGGTAAAAAGGTGGGTATAGATGCTCTGTATCTCAATGGGGATATCATGGATGCTTATCAGATCAGTAGGTTTTTGAGAGATCCGAGGCAGAAGAACTTTAAGGAAGAGTTGATGATCACCAGGGAGTTGTTAAAGACATTTAGAGAGTACTTTGGTGATAAGGTGGAGATCTACTATAAAGTAGGTAATCATGATTTTCGGTATGATCAGTACATGCGATCCAAAGCCCCTGAGCTGTATGGCATCATGGAGTTTAGTCTGGAGAATATGCTGAATCTCAAGTCGCTGAATATTCACTTTGTAAAAAATAAGGAGTGGGCTAAGATAGGGAACCTTATCGTGGCTCATGGACATGAGGCTGGCCGAGGATTCACTAATCCTGTATCAGCATCCAGAGGTATATTTTTGAAGTCAGTGCAGACTATACTGATAGGTCACTATCACCAGCCATCCAGCTATACTAATAATACCTGGGATGGATCACCTATCACTACCTGGAGCACAGGCTGTCTCTGTGATCTGCATCCAGAGTATGCTCCTAAGAATAACTGGAGTCATGGATTTTGTACGGTGGAGCTGGTGGGAGCTGATGGGGCCTTCGTGGTGGAGAATAAGAAGATCTGGAATGGCAGGATAGTGCCTGTATAGTGCAGAATGTGTGGTTAATCCAAAGATTCAAAATAGATCTTATATAGGGCCTCGGCCCATCTGTTTATACCTCTCCCACCAGACATGTGTAGAGACAATTCGCTCCTGGTGATCTCAATATTATAATTTTCTCTGAGCCACCTGATGAAGTCTATAGCTCTCTTGCCATGAGTGGTGAATAGTGCTGTCAGTGCGATGTGATCCATAGTATAGATGTTTTCTGAAAGCAAATATACACCAATATCATCTAATAGTAAACTTAGCATTGAAAGTATCACATGATTATGATGTGATATAGGGATGGTAGATTTTTGCGTAATGAAGATCATGAGGGTAAAAGAGAAAGAGTCCAGGCAGACCATTTGGAAAAGAAAACCACAGAAGAAATGAAAAAGATAATGTTAGTCTCTATTCTCTGCTCTCTTTTTTCTATTCTGAGATCCCAAGACGTAATACTCATAGACTCAGACAGAGACTCACTCTATGGCAATGTATCACCATCTCACCCTCTCTATGATATCAATGATTTTAATCCATGTGTGCCAAATGTAAACAATGCCTCATGTGATTCTCTTCTGTCTAATCCTAATCTAACGGTGGTCTATCAGTATGATAGCACATTTGTAAGAGATACGCTGATCAATGTGGTCTATGATACTACAGTAGTAGTAAATAAGGACACAACATATATAATCATAGATGCTGATACCATCACGATCAATAATGTAGGTCCACAGGGGATCCAAGGCATACAGGGCGAAACAGGTCCAGAGGGGCCTACAGGCCCACAAGGTCCACAGGGTATCCAAGGAGATACAGGCCCACAGGGTATACAAGGGATACAAGGCGATACAGGCCCACAAGGCCCACAAGGCGATACAGGCCCACAGGGTATACAAGGTATACAAGGTATACAGGGCGATACAGGCCCACAAGGTCCGCAAGGGATACAGGGGGAAGGTGGCGATACCGTCAGGATATGCAATGATACCATCACCAGCATCATAAACATCAGCACATTAGTCACACAACTGGTTAATAATCAAGAATTGAGAGACAGCCTGAGTGAATTTGACACATCAGTATATATACTCCAGACCACCTATGACACCACCACCATAGTGAGTAGGGATACCATTGACATATGTAGAGATAGCCTGTATAATTTCATTAATGTAGATAGCCTGGCAAAGCTACTATCAGTCAATCAATTGTTGAGGGATAGCCTCAGTGAATTTGATACCTCGGTATATCTGCTCCAAACTGTATACGATACCACCACCATAATAACAAGAGACACCATAGAAATATGCCGTGACTCGCTCTATAATTTCATCAATGTAGACAGCCTGGTGACCTTACTGGTTAATAATCAAGCTCTAAGGGATAGCCTCAGTGAGTTTGATACCACTCAGTATTTTGTATATAGACTGGATACGATCATGAAGGGTGATAGTATCAGTCCTGGAGTGTTTGAGATGCTCTTTGTTGACAAAATAAGTCAAGACACTTTTAGTCTAGTTACAGATAATATACAAGGTGATCAGGGGCCGCAAGGTCCACAGGGTGTGCAGGGTCCGCAGGGGAATACAGGTCCACAGGGTATTCAAGGTCCACAGGGTATCCAAGGTATCCAAGGAGTGAGTGTAGATAGTGCCTATGTATTAGGAGATAGTCTGTATGTGATAAAGAGTAGTGATGATACGC
>Ga0075463_10000268_pt1 | contig 16264 bp, 23 predicted proteins | sample DEB08_DNA_14_FD_77579 | JGI IMG/M metagenome (GOLD analysis project Ga0075463, IMG submission 77579) | Aqueous microbial communities from the Delaware River and Bay under freshwater to marine salinity gradient to study organic matter... | ecosystem: Environmental > Aquatic > Marine > Coastal ...
AAGAATTTGACACTGAATTACTCGACAAGTTAGAATGTAGTTTATGAACATTGTGTGCTACCCACACTATGCCGCAGGTGGGTTAATTTGTAATATATTAAATCAACCACCTCCTAGTGGGTCGCACATTTCGTCTACTGTTAAAAGTCTAGAGCACTTTTTGTTTATTGGAGACAACAATGACATTTATGATGATTTTGATAATGAAGAGTTTGAAGAAAAACGTATTCAAGCAGAAAAAATCTATCCCAAAAACAAGCCGTGGCTAGGAACACATTGTCATCCGATTGGTATTGATTTATCAAATTTTCAACTCAGCATATCAATAACTACTAATTCATTCGAAAGCAAACTGTATAGATGGCTTAGAGCCTATAACTTATTTTTTAAACCACAGTGGGAGCATTACACAGGGTTTGAACGTATCGATTTAATGCGAGAAACAGCTAAAAGTTATTTGAAACCTTTTTATTCTATTGATGTTCCAAAATTAATACAAATTGAGTTTTGCGACATTGTTAACTTAACACCAAAATTTAAAGTTATGTGCCAAAGTTTAACCGACAACCCAGATTTTAATAAAGTCAATACTTGGTTAGCTAATAATTCATTTTTAAAATCGTACACAGACTTGCCCGAATACTATAGTTTTCTGCAAGCTGATTATGAATTAAGTACGCAAACACATTATACATATGAATAAGATTTACACATTTGGTGACGGTTTTGCAACTGGACATATTTGGCCTGAATGGCCACAAATCCTGCAGGCAATTGCACCTGAATACAGAGTAGTTAATACAAGTCTGCTCGGAGCAGGAAACGAATTTATTTTTAGTAATTGTCTAGAATATTATCGTAAAGACCCCAACAGTACTTTTATAGTGCAGTGGGCAATGCCTAATCGTTTTGATAAATTACTCCAAGATACAAGTTGGGACCAAGTTATCAAGACTGATCCTAATTATTATGACAATACCGATTACTTTAACAATCATAAATGGTGGTCAAGCAGTGCTAGTGAAAATAAATTAATAAAAGATTACCATGATATATACATACAGCAAGAGCAAGCAAATCTAAGATCATTTAACTATATCTGGACGCTGGGTTCTATTATCAACAACCATTGTTTCTTTGGAACATACGACTTTAATTATCTTACTGATGAACAAAAAACACAATGTAAAAATTTCAACTGGGCATGGTTTATGCCTTGGTTTGGGCAGGAAAGATATGCCATTTCGCAAGAATTTGTTACACTACGCAACCAAACATCAATTCAACCTCATCCAATAGTCCATTTTAAATGGTTAAAGAAATTTGTTTTGCCAAAATTAAATCTTCAAATTGATCAAAAAAGACTTGACATTCTCGCACAAGAGTTGTACAATTATAATTGGATAGCGTACAACCCTAACAACAATTATTATTGGAAAGAGATCAATAACAAGCTATGAATAGAGATGGCCACGAAAATTTAACGTTCTTTACTGGTATTGAAGTTGAAAAAACACCAGCGTATCAAATGCGTACACTGTTTGTTATTGGTCTTCAAGACATTGAAGAAATTATACAAATTGCAGAAGTAGAAGGATGTAATCATATCTATCTTGGTGCTAACATGAGTTACGACCCAGATGAGGCTTATGATGACGTAGTGTTTCCGTTATTAAACAAGAACTATTGGGTTACACTGGATTTTGATATAAGAGATGTTGAGTGGATACTTGAAAGTGGCTACACTGAATATAGACGTTTTATTCCAATGATTAGTGCTAAATTGCCTTACATAGATCAACTTGGATATAATGCAACACTTAAATTAGACGACAAAGATTTTGATGCAACCAATCCCGGAGTATGGTGTCACCGTGTACACGAACTAAAATCTAAAGAATCTTTTACTAACTGGGATGAATATTTAAAGGACAAACCACATGCCATTGAATGAGCAAGAACGAGTTCAAGTTACTCGCATCATGGATAAAGCCAAAAGAAAAATTTGGATTACTTTTCAAAAGGAAGGTGTACACTGCTATCCAGCAGCACTTAATGATCCAAAACTAAAAACTGGTGGTGCAGACGATGTATCGTTTTTAGGATACCCACACAGGCATATGTTTCATTTCAAAGTTTGGATTGATGTATATCATAATGATCGCGATGTTGAATTCATACAGTTCAAACGCTGGTTAGAATCGTTATACAATGAATCTATTTTAGAACTAGATTATAAGAGTTGTGAAATGATTGCAGATGATTTGTATTTGAAAATTTCTGGACGTTACTTTGGACGTTCAGTATGGATTGAAGTGTCCGAAGACGGTGAGAACGGCACTTTGATTAAGTATGAAACTCACCAACCACACCTAAGTATTGACGTTTAAGGAATTAAAATTATGTCAAAGAAAAATTCTAAATTTGACAATCGGATCAAGCAAATTTTTGATGATCTCGAATCATACTTGAACTTTTGCCGTGATTTTGGCTATAAATTTAACGAAGGCGATTTGTATAACTTTAAAAGTTATGCATATCAGCAGTACAGCAAGTTCTCACAAGGCAAACGTGCCAAGAATATGTGGGAAATAGACAGCAGTCGCGGGCCGTATAATAACAATCATCGCCGAGGTCAGAGAAATAATGCGTAAATTATTTTACATGGGTTTGGAAAGTTATCAAGCTCGTTACACATATCAATTAACCGACTGGAACGAGCGTGTATTTAAAGCACGTGGTATTGACTATGTTATTGTTCCAGGTAACACCATTGACGATACCAAAGCAATCAGTGTTGGACAAGTACTTGATGCACACGGGCGTTCGTATTTTGGTATGAGTCAAATGATGAACTTGGTGCAAATGATGCGTAACGGTGAATGCGGTGGTGAAGATGTTGTGTATTTTGAGGACATGTTCCAACCAGGCATTGAAAGTTTGCCATATATTATGTGTCAAATTCCCGAAGAGGATCGTCCACAGGTTTATGTACGTTGTTTAGCACAGGCTGTGGATCCAGATGATTTTGTACATGTTTGGGGCATGGCAAAATGGATGAGTTTGTATGAACAAATGGTAAATGAAATTCCAAATGTTCATGTGCTTAGTACAAATGAAGAAATGGTTGCGCATCAGCGTATTGCTAACTGGACAGCACCGATATACAATATCAGCGGACTTGCTTACGGAAAAGAAGAAGTACTTGAGCGCATTGGTGGTGCCCAAAACATTAAACCATTTGACCAACGCACAATGCGAGTTGGGTTTGCAGCACGTTTTGATCAAGAAAAGCAACCCGACTTTTACATGGACTTGATTGAAATGTGGTATGGCACACCCGGTACACCGGAAGTAGAGTTTGCTATTTTCCAAGGTGGGGAACTTCGTAGTAATAACGAAAAGTATATCAAACGTGCTAGAAAAATGGAAGAGCGTGGACAGTTAACAATTTATGAAAATCTTGCTAAAAATGATTATTATGAATTGCTAAACGATACTCGTGTACTGTTTAATTGTGCATTGCAAGATTGGGTATCCAATACTGTTAGCGAAGCAGATACACTAGGCAGCAATGTATTATATCCTGCATATCGTAGTTTTCCCGAAACATTTGCTAACGATCCAAATCGTTTGTATGTTCCTTGGAGTATCGACGATGCACTAACAAAACTTAGATTGTTGTTGGCAGAGCCGCATCATAATATGGGATTGATCAGTGATTGGACTAATGGTACAATAGATCGTATTGTAGATATTATCGAAGGCAACGGCGAACAGTGGAGAAGAGACGGCAATCGTTATAGAGACAGTGTTGCCGAAAACAAATATCAGGTGGTAAAAATTGAATCCTAAAAATGTAGTAGTAACAGGTATTAGTGGTTATATTGGTGGGCAAACTGCAATTGAACTAGTTCGTGCAGGGCATCGTGTTTATGGTGTTGATTTGCGTCCACTGCCAAAACACTTGGAATCTTTTGTAACACAATTTGTCCAAACTGATTTTTGCAGTGGCAACGGTCTTGGGATTGTTTGTAATGAAGGTGTTGATGCAGTAGTACATTGTGCTGGGACTAGTCTAGTAGGGCCAAGTAAAACAAATCCACAAGACTATTTTCATAATAATTCAGCAAAAACACTAGCAATGCTTGACAGTATTATTGCTCTTGAAAAACGTCCTAAATTGATTTTTAGTAGCAGTGCAAGCGTTTACGGTGATCCAGTATTAACACCTTGTCAAGAAGTTGATCCACAGCAACCAATTAGTGTTTACGGTCAAAGTAAAGTAATGGTTGAGTGGTTTATGACTGCTTATGCACAAGCATATGGACTTAACTTTGTGTCGTTTAGATACTTTAATGCTGCTGGTGCAGACACAGATGGTCTTCACGGACAAGAGCCAGGGGCAACACACATTGTTGCTAGATTACTAGAAGCTGTTCAAAACGATGCTACATTTACACTAAATGGTAATACATTTAACACTGCTGATGGCACTTGCGTTAGGGACTATGTGCATGTAAGCGACATTGCACAAGCACATGTACTTGCTCTTGACGACAATGTGCCAGCTGGGTATTATAATCTAGGAACCAGTAAAGGTTATAGTAATTTAGAAGTTATTAAAGAAGTTGAAGCTGTTACTGGTAAAACAGTAAATGTAGAAATAGGTCCGGCTAGAGATGGTGATCCTGCAGAGCTAACAGCATCAAGTGAACTGTTTAATGAAATTACTGGATGGGAAGCCAGCAAAACACTAAACGAAATTATTAGCGATGCATGGAAGTGGTACAATAATGCAGATGAGTGATAAAGTTATCTTAACAGATTGCGATGGAGTTTTATTAGATTGGGAGTATGCGTTTGGGCAATGGATGAAACGACACAACTACGAAATAGTCAATCCTGGAAACTACAAGATGGACATAAAGTATGGATTAAGTCGCGAAGAAGGAAATAAACTATGTCGTATGTTTAACGAAAGTGCCTGGATACGCAAACTGCCGCCACTGCGTGACTCAATCAAGTATGTAAAGAAACTACACCAAGAGCACGGATTTATTTTTCATGCTATCACAAGTTTAAGCACAGATCAATATGCATGTCATTTACGTACAAAAAATCTACGTGAGTTGTTTGGCGACACAGTGTTTGAACGTTATGTTTATTTAGATACAGGTGCAGACAAGGATGACGCACTCGCACCTTACAAAGATACAGGCTGCTATTGGGTCGAAGACAAACCTGAAAACGTGGACACTGGTATTAGATTGGGACTTGAAGGAATCTTGATTGATCATACACACAATCGAGATTACATGGGCTCTGCGCGAGTAGTAAAAAACTGGCGCGAAATTTATGAAAGTATTATAGGAGAATAAAGTGTCTACTAAACCAGCACTTCCTAACTTAAAAACTCTCCCTTATGGGGGAGCTTCGTCAGTTATATCACCCCTAACTGCGATGGTGGTCAAGCAGTACATACAAGAAAACAGTTTGGCATTTTCTTCAGAAAATATTCAACAAAGGTTTTTAACTAGGTACCAAGAATGGATTAAAGAAAGTCAACTCAATAAACTAACCGGATTAGATGCTTTTCCAGTTGCAGCACAATCAAGTGGCACCACAGAAGGATTTGACAAATTTTATTTAGATAATGCAACCAAACGTTTTCGTTGTTTCAAAGGTGAATACTTTTATCACCAAGCGGCTTGGCGGAACTATTTTAATTGGTCATTTATTGAAGATGGACCAATACAAGAAAACGATGCTATTGTTATTAGTATGCCCTTTAGTGATTCAGGGGAAGAACATCCAAGCACAAGGGAAGTGCTTGACCAAGCGGCTAAGTTAGGTGTGCCTGTGCTAATAGACTGTGCATTTTTTGGTATTTGTCAAGATATTGAATTTAATTTTGATCACCCTGCAATACACACTATAACATTTAGTTTAAGCAAAACATATCCTGTAGCACATTTACGTATCGGTATGCGATTAACACGGCAAGATGATGATGATGCATTGCTAGTACTAACAAAAACAAAGTATACAAATAGATTAAGTGCAGGCGTTGGGCTAGACATACTAAACACTATTACTCCAGATTGGAATGTTTCGATGTATGCTGAAACACAAAAGAAACTTTGCAGTCAGCTAGGAATTGAGCCAAGTAAAACAGTAATTTTTGGTGTTGATCGCAATGATAAGTATCCCGAGTACAATAGAGGCATGAAATCTAATAGATTATGTTTATCTAAATATTTAGAAGTAGGAACTTTACCAGATGATTAACATTGATTTGATTACAGACAAGTATGATCCTAAAAATTATGCAGTCGATTATCAAAAAGGTACTCCAGTACCTTGGTTAACATTTGATGATTTTTTACCCCCCGATCTTTTAAAAGAAATACAAGAAGAAATTAAAAACATTCCTAGATACATGTATAGTAAGTTTACTAGAAATGGCAGTTTTATGTGGGAATGTAATCGTTTAAAGTATGCTCCTAAAGTTCGTGATTTGGTTATGAATTTTAACAGCGGAGAATTTATTAACTGGCTTGAACGTATTACTGGACATGACAAACTTGTGCCTGATCCTCATTTAATAGGTGCAGGACTTATGGAATGCGAAACAGGACACTCACTAAAATTGCACACAGATTTCAACTGGAATGAACAGTTACGTTTAAATCGAACTTTAAGTTTAATACTTTACTTAAATGAAGACTGGGACAAGGATTGGGGCGGCGAATTAGAATTTTGGAATTTTAACAAAACTGAATGTATGCATAAAATTTCGCCGGATCCCAACAGATTGTTGATTTGGGATTACAACGATCAACTTATACACGGGCATCCAAGTCCGTTAACTTGCCCCCAAGACAAACCAAGGCTAGGTCTACGCATGTTTTATTTTAAAAGTAATGCGGAACCAATTAACCCTCCCCACCGAAGCCTTTATTGGTTCGATGATGAAAAAGGACCATATGACCAACGAGAGAATCAATAACTATTGCACAGAGCAAAACATTGTTGTAAGGTATCCTAACGGCGCAGGCGGTAAATTCTTTATCACTTGTTTATTCCTGTTTGATCATGTTGCACACTGGGACAAGTCAGTGCAGGATGGCAAACGGAGTCATATGGATTGGTTTAAATCTGCTTGGCCCAATGATATTAGTCAATGGTCAATACACGAACCTAATATTCCTTGGGATACAATGTTCTTCAGTAGAAGATTTCCTAGAAATAATAATATAACATGTGATGAATTTAACCAACTGGTTACCGACCATGCTAGTGATTACTTTTTTGAATGCTGGAACAATGGATTAAAAATCACTGATCATTTTCATAAAAAAACTAGAACTCAATTTCATGAACTTGCAGACTTAATTGAAATCACTTTACCCAACAATCACAGTGTTGAGTTGTATAAAGAAATGGTAAAACAAAAACTTTGGTTATGGGATGAAGAAACCAAAACAGTAATTTCAACATTGGATCATCCTGATTACTGTCATGATAATACAAACTTAAAACACAAACTAGAGTGGAAAAACAAAGACACATTTACAAACTACAATACGTTTGATGATTTCTTTTATGATGTACTGATTAGATACAACACTATTGGGCCTTTTGTAAAAACTGACCCTGATCCAAGTGCTATTGTAAGTTTTGATTTTGCTTATTTGTATCAATTTGAATCGCTACTATCAGTAATTGAAAAACTTGAAACCTATTATAATCAAAAAGTCGATTACGACAAACTTCGCCAAATGCACACAATATGGCGTGAAAAGAGTAGGATTTAGTTGACAAATAGTGTATAATAATATAAATACCCTTGTTACACAACGGTAACAAGCACACAAAATCATATCCGTGTAAGGAAGGAGACATAATATGAGCTATAATAAAACAAAAACCGATCCGGATTTAGGACATCGTGTACACGAACACCTTGTCGCTAAAGGAGTAGAAACTCCTACAATTTCCACAGCATTAGGTCGCACAGACAAAATCGAAGAAATTGAAAAAGATTTTACACACATAATGCAAGTATTGGGATTAGACTTATCTGATGATAGTTTAATGGATACACCAAAGCGTGTTGCAAAAATGTTTGTTAACGAAATCTTTTGGGGTTTGGATCACGATGCATTTCCAAAATGCACCACAGTTGACAACAAAATGAAATATGATGAAATGGTTGTTGAACGCAACATTAATGTTCAAAGCAACTGCGAACACCATTTTGTTATTATTGACGGACTTGCAACAGTCGGCTATATTCCTAATCAAAAAGTTTTGGGCCTAAGTAAAATCAACCGTGTAGTTGAATACTTTGCCAAACGTCCACAAATTCAAGAACGTTTAACAGAGCAAGTGTATCATGCACTACAATATATTTTAGACACAGATAGCATTGGTGTAGTTATTGATGCACAACATTACTGTGTTAAAAGTCGCGGTGTTGAAGATGTAGGGTCAAGCACAGTCACTAGCAAACTAGGCGGTGTATTCAAAACTGATCCAGCAGTACGTGCTGAGTTTATGAATATTGTTAATAAACAAAAATTGTGCTAAAATAATAACTGACATTAACTTATAACAGGAGGAATTATGTCAACTAAAGTAGGTGATAAACTTGTAAAAGTAAGCGAGAATTTTACTGTGTATCGTTACGATAACGGTTTTATGATAGAAGTTAGCGGAAGAGATCCTGACGAGGAGTACAAGTATTCTAAAATATTATGCTCCGATGAGGATGAACTTCTTACTATAATTAAAGAAATTAACAGTCTACCACTAGATGAATGATATGGGCAAACTTTACTATTCTTGGCGGGACTTTGATCACGATATAATCACGCTAACCACTCAACTGTACAAAGACAAGTGGGTGCCTGATTATATTGTGGGCATTACCAGAGGTGGCTTGCCGTTAGCCGTGAGTTTAAGTCAGCATTTAAATATCAGATGTGAAACACTTAAAGTTAAACTTCGCGACAATACACCTGGTGAAGAATCTGAAAGTAACCTTTGGATGGCAGAAGATGCTTTTGGATATGTTCCAATTGAAGAACAAGGAATTTACAAATGTCGATGGGATGTACTACGGCGTAAAAATATTCTTGTTGTTGATGACATTAACGACACAGGAGCAACTCTTGATTGGCTTGTTCAAGATTGGCAGTCAGGATGTTTCCCTGATGAGGATAATGCTTGGAATTCTGTTTGGAATAACAACGTTAGATTTGCTACTCTTTGGCACAACACAGAAAGCCGATTTGATAAAAAGATAGATTATTACGTTCATACCAAGACTGGAAATAATCCCTGGATTGTATTTCCTTGGGAAAAAGTTTTCTGCGGAATAGAATAGTGATAGATGGTAATGTAAACTTAGAGTTCTTAACAGATGAAATGTTAAGCGACATTGACTTTACTCATACCATTTCCGATGACTACTACCGAAATCCTCTTTGGGATCAGCTTGGAGTATCAATGCCCAACTATCCCAAAGAGTCTTTGGAATTAAAACAGGTTTACGACGAACAATGTCCTAGTTGGGTATTTCATATTAAAGATCAGTTTGATTCTTGGGTACTACACAGTACTGTAACACTATCAATGCTTGCCCCAGGAAAGATAACTCCTCCGCATAAAGATGAAATGTATCGGTTGCAAAACTCAGCAAAATGTAGTAATATAGACACTAGTAACTTAGAACCAGTAAGAGTTAATATTTTGTTACAAGATAAAAAAATAGGACACTTTTTTGACATGGGTAGACTGGCATTGTCTAATTATTCAAAAGGTGATTATATTATTATTCGTCCAGGGGCTATGCATTCATGTGGAAACATTGGTTACGAAAATAGATACACAATGCAAATATCTGGATTTATTGCAAAAGAGAATTAAGATGTTTTATTACTATCATGTTTGGTTAGTAAACAACAAAGGCAAGAAAGTTAAACACATAGATATAGTAAAATGTATTTCAGAAAGTTCAGCGGTGGAACAAGTTTATATGAAGTTTGGTTCTGCTAGTAAGTATAGCGGTTTAGGTAAAGCAAGTTTTGTAGCGGAGAGATGCTAATGGAATTTTTTAGTGAAAATGTTATGTGGCTGTTGGGCGCCTATCTAGCTGGGTCATTTGCAACATATTTTTTATTGTGGAAACAGGCCACTGTTGATGAAATAGGAAAGACAATTGATCAATTAGTTGATAACGGATTTTTACGTCATAGAAAAAATGTTGATGGTGAAATTGAAATTTTAAAATGGGATGCTGACGAGGAGGAAGTAAGTTAATGGGTGTTAATATTAAAGCAACAAAAGTTTATAAAAACTTGCCTTGTGGTCATGCACAATGGTTTGATACAAAAGATGATGGATCTCCAGGACATTGTGCGCAGGTACACGGTTACGATCGCGAAGTAGAATTTACATTTGCTGGGAAAATTGACGAACACGGTTGGATTGTTCCGTTTGGTAAACTAAAGCCTGTTAAAGATTTTTTAGAATACTACTTTGATCACGTAACTGTATTGCCTGCAGATGATCCAAGAATTGGCACTATTCCTGACCATATAACTGATTTTAATGGGTTGTTAGGCAATTTGCGTGTACTCCCAAGCGGTGTGTCGATGGAAATGAGTTCGTTGTTTATTTGGGAATGGGTAAATCATTACATTTATCAAACAACAAATGGTCGTTGTTTTGTTGAGCGTGTTCGTGTTTATGAACATGAGAGAAATGATGCAATGTGTGAAGTTGACGAAGTAACAGCAAAAACAGATGCACAAAATAAGATGAACAAACATGCATTGCCTATTAGACCTAAATGGGAATGGGAAGCGCCGCTTGATGCAATAAAAAGGATTGAAAATGGGTGAACTAGCAACAGCAATTAGTATCCTAGCAATCATAATTGTAGGTTTTTATATTATTGCAGTAACGGAGATGAATAAATGAGAATTATTGCTGGGCCTTGTCAACACGAATCACTTGAAGCAAGTTTAGAAATTGCCAAAGAGTGTAAATGGGTTTGTGATCAATATGGGTTTGAATATATTTTTAAAGCAAGTTTTGATAAAGCAAACCGCACTAGTGTAGATGGAAAACGCGGGCTTGGCTTTCATCCAACAATGCATGATTTTTTAGATCTTAAACATCAAATAAAAGATTTAAAAATTTTAACAGATGCGCACACAGTTCAACAAATATACGAATTAGGCAGTAGCTATGCAGTTGATGTAATTCAAATACCTGCTTTTCTTTGTAGGCAAACAGATTTAATTAAAGCCGCATGTGCTACAGATAAGATTGTAAATATCAAAAAAGGTCAGTTTTTGGCTCCAAGCGATGTTAAAGGTATACTGAGTAAAACTGAAGGTGCCAAAGAAGTATGGATCACAGAAAGGGGAACTCAGTTTGGGTATGGACGTCTTATTAATGATTTCACTGGCATGTACGATCTCCTTAGTGATCTTGGTAGCAGATTTGTTTACGATGTTACTCACTCGGTACAACTACCAGGAGGTAACGGAACCTCAAGTGGGGGAAATCGTGACTATGTGCCTCATCTTTGCCGTGCTGGGGCCGCTCTTGGGGTTAGTAGTTTCTTCTTAGAAGTGCATGCTGATCCTGATAATGCTCCCAGTGATGGGCCTAACATGATTAAGCTAGATAATTTTCAACAGGTGATTGATGGCATCGACCGCTATTCTCATTCCCGCTAGGTACGCTAGTTCTAGGTTTCCTGGAAAACCTCTTGCCCTATTAGATGGTGTGCCTATGATTATGAGAGTGTTTGACACATGCTACCGCACGGGACATGATACCTATGTTCTCACTGACGATACTCGTATAGGTAATTTATTTGACCACAAGCATGTAATCTATACCAAAGACTGTGAAAACGGAACAGAAAGATGTACCCAAGCGTTAGAATTTACAAATTATGATCAATATGTAAATGTGCAAGGAGACATGCCAGATGTCACACATGAAATGATTGAAAAGTGTGCATGGCACTTAAAACATTATCCAGTAACCACAGTGTTTACTGATATGCCCAAGGACAAGCAAAACGATCCCGATAGTGTGAAAATGGTACGTGCAGGTGATCAAGCATTGTGGTTTGGCAGGGGTATGACAGGTTATGGAGAGTGGCATTTAGGCGTGTACGGATATAGACGTAACTCGTTAGAAATATATCCAAACATGTTAGTTGAACTAGAAGAACGTGTAGAAAAGTTAGAGCAATTGCGTTGGCTTAAAAATGGTTGGGATATTGGCTGTTTACACGTAGACTTTGATGGAATTGAAATTAATACACCAGAAGATTTAAAATCTTGGAATTTAAAAAATGATTATTAAAGATAAAAAAAGTAGCAAATATAGAGTTGCAATACTATTAGCAACAAGAGGCAGAGAAGGATCTCTTTTTCGCAGTTTAATGAGTCTTATTAATCGTTGCAGTGACTTGTCAACTGTTGAGTTTTTACTGGCATTTGACAATGATGATGATATTGGTCTCAAGCAATGGGAAGAAGTTGTACAGCCAATGTTTGAGGAAAAAGAAATCAATTATAAAATGGTTAAATTTAATCGATTAGGATACAAAAGATTAAATGACTATTACAACACTCTTGCAAAATTTGCAGACAGTGATTGGCATATATTTTGGAATGATGATGCTTTGATGGAAAGCCAAGGATGGGACAAGGATATATACAGCCACACAGGACAATTTAAATTACTAGCGTTTCACACACATCGACTTCATCCTTATAGTATATTTCCAATTATGCCACGTGAATGGTTTGACTTAATGGGGCATCTAAGTAGACATAGTTTGAGTGATGCTTGGATTAGCCAACTTGCATACATGTTAAATATACTAGAGAGAATTCCTGTTTATGTTACACACGATAGACATGATTTAACTGGCAACAACGAAGATCAAACATATAAAGATAGAGAAATACTTGAAGGCAATCCTAACAATCCGCTAGACTTTCATCATCCAAGATATGTTAAGCAACGTATACTTGATGTTAAAACAATTGCAGAATGGCTAAAAGAACAAGGCAACGATACTAGCTTTCCTGAAAATGTTCTAGCAGGAAAACAAGATCCTTGGCTTAAACTACAAGAAAATGATATAAACGGTCAAATGAAAGTTTGGAGAGCTACTATACCAGATTGAGAAATAAATGATAAAAATAAGTTTTGTACAACCAAATTTTCAACAAGGCCCAAAGGAATATAATGCATATTACTTGCCGTACAGCGCCGGTGTTTTGTGGAGTTATATTAGTACTTTTCCAGAACTAACTGAAAAGTTTGAAGTTGGGGAGTTTATATTTCGTCGAGACGACCGCGACGAGGTAGTTAAAAAATTAGCCGACAGTGATATTATTGCATTTAGCACCTACGTTTGGAACCATCAATACAACTTTAGTTTAGCTAAAAAAATTAAAGAACAGTATCCCAACAAGTTAATCATATTTGGCGGTCCCGAACCAGCCATTGAAGATCCAGACTTTTTTAAAAATTATCCTTTTATTGATATTGTTGTTAAGATGGAAGGTGAGATTATTTTTAAGAAAATCTTACTTGAATACGAAACCAAAAACTTTGAAAATGTTACAGGGTTGATATACAATAATAATGGCACATTAGTTGATACGGGTACCAGTGAGCGTATTAACAATCTAGAAGACATTCCAAGTCCGTATTTGTCTGGAATCTTTGACAAACTAATTGAAAATAATCCCGGTATTACTTGGCAAGCAACGCTTGAAACAAATCGTGGCTGTCCTTATCAATGTACATTTTGTGACTGGGGATCGTTAACTTACAATAAAGTTAAAAAGTTTGAGCTTGAACGTGTGTTTGACGAGTTAGAATGGATTGGTAAGCAGGGCTGTGACTTTGTTAGTTTTACTGATGCCAATTTTGGTATTTTCAGTGAACGTGATGATATGATTGCTGACAAATTAATTGAGGTACAAACCAAGTATGGTTGGCCAAAAGTTATTAGTATTGCTTGGGCTAAAAATCAAAGACAAGCAATCATTGACATTGTTAAAAAATTAATGCCTTACTTTAATCATGGACTAACATTAAGTGTACAAAGTTTAGATGATGGTGTGTTAGAAAATATTCGCAGAAAAAACATGGAAGTTAGTAAACTAGAAGAAATGTTTAAACTGTGTGAAATAAATTCGATTCCAATGTACACTGAATTGATACTAGGCTTGCCTGGTGAAAGTATGTTGAGTTGGCAAGAAAACTTTTGGCGTTTGTTCCGCAGTGGCAATCACACAGGTGTAACTGTTTATCAAGCACAGTTATTAGAAAACGCCGAAATGAATACAATGCAACGCAAACTGTTTAAACTTGAATCCAACAACATGTATGATTACTTTTCTGGTTCGTACAGCAACGAGGAAATTGAAGAAAGCATAGAAGTTGTTGTAAGCACAAGGGACTTGCCTCCTGCTACCATGCTTGATGCTGAAGTGTTTAGTTGGTTTATTAATACACTGCACATTAACGGCCTAAGTACTTTCTACAGTAGATTTGTTAACAAACATTTTAACATAGATTATAAGGATTTTTACAACGAATTATATGAATTCTTACAACACGATGAGTGGTTTGTTGCTGAACAAGAAGAAATAAGAAAATATTTTACATTGTGGTTTGAAAACGGTCGTGTAAATCATCCCAAACTAGGTGGGATTGAAATACATGGTTGGAACCTATTGCACCGCACAATTTTAAATATTCAGATTGACAAACGCCATAATCATGTGTATAATATGTTAAACAAGTTTATGCAACGTTATGATATTGATCCAGAAATTATGGAGGATTTGGATCTACTACAGCGCAACTATGTAATTGAGTATGAAAATGTTAATTCGTATCCAAAAACAGTTGAATTTAAAAATAACATATATGATTACATTACACGCGATGAAGAACTGAAAAAGGAACCAACCAAATACTACATGGATTTTCCAGAGGATAAAGACATTAGCTTTAGTAGGTTTTTAGAATATTATTACTTTGCAAGACGTAGGGATTTCGGAAAGGCTAAGATTAAGGTACTTAATAATGAAGTTGAAGTATAGCGAAACATTTTATTCAGCACAAGGCGAAGGAAAATATGTTGGCATTCCTAGTTTGTGGATGCGTTTCTTTTTGTGCAATTTACAATGTGATGGGTTTGGTCAAAAAGATCCCACTGACCCTAGCACATACGAGTTGCCGTACGAAACAATTGATATTTCAAACATAAAAAGAGTTATTGATTTACCTGTGTTTGATAAAGGTTGTGATAGTTCTTATACTTGGGCAAAAAAGTATAGACACCTTATTACTGATCGTGGTGTAGAAGAAGCAGTTGATGAACTAACAGCATTGTTGCCCGGTGGCAAGTTTGTACACCCAAACACAGGGCAACAAGTACACATGGTGTTTACAGGCGGCGAGCCAATGCTTAAAAATACACAGCCAGGCATAATCAGTGTATTAGAAGAGTTTGATAAAAGAAACAATTTTCCCAATTTTGTAACTGTTGAAACAAACGGCACTAAGCCAATAGGCGACGAGTTAGCTGATTATATACTTGAAAAGTACGAAATGTGGGCTGGTCAAAGAGAATGGTATTGGAGTATTAGTCCTAAACTTTGGAGTACTGCGGGTGAAAAGCATGAAAAAGCAATTCAGCCTGAAGTAATTGGAGAATACGCTAAGATATCTTCAAACGGTCAGTTAAAGTTTGTTGTAAATGGCACTGAAGAAAGTTGGCGGGAAGTAGAAGAGAACACTAGATTGTTTAGAGAAGCAGGGTGTAATTTTCCTGTTTGGATTATGGGAGTTGGTGGCACGTTTGAAGGATTGGTACAAACAGAAGCAAGCATTGCTGATGAAGCTATACAACGTGGTTACAATTACACCAGCAGAGTACACGTACACATTTACGGCAATGCCATAGGAAAATAATGTAAAATGTTTGAAAAATTAAAAAATGCGTTTAAGAAAAAACCAGAACCAGTTGCTGAAAAACCAAAACAAACTAAAAAGAAAAAATCTGAAAAGGAAATTGCAACTGAAAAAAACGAGCCGTGGGTATCAATTTTAAGTGTTGATCTTGACCCTAATGATGTTGGCAATGGTGCATTTGAACTAGATTGGAATGATGTGTTTGTAGCAAAACTTGTTAAAG
>Ga0075463_10000274_pt1 | contig 16143 bp, 15 predicted proteins | sample DEB08_DNA_14_FD_77579 | JGI IMG/M metagenome (GOLD analysis project Ga0075463, IMG submission 77579) | Aqueous microbial communities from the Delaware River and Bay under freshwater to marine salinity gradient to study organic matter... | ecosystem: Environmental > Aquatic > Marine > Coastal ...
GAACCAACATGTTCCATAGCAGCGATGTAGATTTTGCCAGCGAAGAAGGTTTTGACAACGATGATGGTGCACATGAATTTATTGATGCTGCATTAAAAATGATGGGTCTTAGCGAATCAAGTTGCAAACGAATGGAAGAAGCACACTCTTCAGACGTCAATATTAAAGAGATGGATGCAAGCATCATTAAACATCTTAAAAACAATACTTCTTTCGACGACGAAGTTGACATTGAAGACAAAGGTGAATATGATCGCGAAGGTGAAATGGCCGATGATCAATTGAACACAGTGCATGATGCAGCACAAGAGTTGCAAGATATCATTGATGCAGACGATAATTTACCTGAATGGGTACAAAGCAAAATCACAAAAGCAATGGACTACTTGGACACTGCACGTGACTATATGAAAAGCCAGCTAGATGAAAAAGCAACATCTCAAGCACAACAAAAAGCAGCTGGTATTGCACTAGCAGCCAAGCGTAAAGGTGAAAAGCCAAAAGGCAAAGGTGCAGCAGCACAGATGGCGAAGATGTCAACTAAAGATCTAGAAGACTTTGCAAGCACAAAGCACAAGGGCTTACCTAAAAAAGTCAAAGAAACAACTACCTCGGGTTCGGTTTCTACTGGTGGTGAAAGTTCTAAACCAAAAGGTGTTTACGGTAAAGGAATTTATGAATCAAAACTAGAAGATCGATTTGCTGCAAAACTAAACGAACAGCTAAACGAAGGTGTTAATGTTTCAATAAATCAACCTGATCAGGGAGAGCCAAGTGTTACTATTAGTGGAACTGGAGAAGATGCTGCAAAATTAAGCGATTTACTACAACTAGCTGGAATGTTTAGTTCAGGTGGCTATCAAGAAGTTAAAGTTGACGAAGCTGAACTTTCAAATTCAGCAGACAACACTGTGACCATGGATGCAGATTACATGACAAATGATATTGCTGGAGGTTTAAACGGACCCAAACAGCAAATAAATCCAAACAATCCTGGTGACAATGCTATGGCAATGACCAACCTTGGCAAAGATGCAAGTCCCAATTTAAATCTTGGTGCAATTGCTGAACAAGTCGAAGAAGATGTTAAATCTAGTTTAATGGATTTGTACAAAAGGATGTCATAATGAAAACGTTAAACGATTATCTAGCCGAAAGTGAAGAAAAATATTCTAATCCAGTGCCTGGAGATAATTTTGCAATCGAAGTCGACGATGTATGTTTATTAGAAACATATGTAACCGATGTCGACGGAGACAGTATTATACTAGGGTCTGATGATCGTTTGATGTACCTGTTAGAAAAACACAATCTATTAGAAGACGAACAAGTTGTTGATGAAGAAATCAAACGCTACGGTGCGGTTGGTAGTTCTCCAGGTATGGGATATACACTTGGAGAAAAAAGAGACACACATTGTTCAGCTAAATGCTGCGGTGCGGACGTGAAAGCAGAAGATTGCGGATGCCCACCTGATTGTCCACACTGTAACTGTAATGCTGTAACAGAAGCAGCAGAAAAAGCATCTTGTGGGTGTGATTCAAGTTGTTCACATTGTGGTGGCAAACACACAATGAATGAAATTGGTAAAAAATGTTCTTGCTGCGATAACGAAATTAAAGCAGTTGCAGTTGAAGGCAGTGAACGTACAAACGAAGCTAAAAGCTGCGGCTGTACTAACGAAGACTGTGGGTGTGTAGGACCAGATCAACCTGAAACAGATCATTCACACCAAAAATTAATTGACCTTGATCGGTTTTTAGCACTAGCAGGACAAGCTAGGGTCAAAGAAGATCAACCTATTGCTCCGTCCCAAAATGCAAATTCAAACGACCCGTTGTTAGCCAAAGCAGTTGATGATGCAGCCGTACAAGCAATGGAAGATGAATTTGATATCGACTACAAAGGAACAGATTCAATTGATGAAGCCGAGTTAGACGAAGCAGAATACCAAGGGCGTAAAGTTAAACTAAACAAACCAATGCGAGGTGATGTTAAAAAGTTTAAAGTATACGTCAAAGATCCCAAAACAGGTAACGTAAAAAAAGTCAACTTTGGTCACGGTGGTACTAGTGCCAAACGTGCTGGACAAAAAACAATGAAAATCAAAAAGTCTGATCCTGCTCGTAGACGTTCTTTTAGAGCAAGACACAATTGCGACAATCCAGGACCAAAAACCAAAGCACGTTACTGGTCGTGCCGAGCTTGGTAGGAAAAGGAGCATGTTGTGCGAGCTTCAGAATTTATTTTAACCGAAGTTAAAACAGGAAAAATTACTAAAAGACAACAATCTGGCACTGTTGGACTTCACAAGTTTGGTGCCAAGAGTGGTAGTTTTAGCACATACACCCTTAACAGACTAATGATGGCATTGGCAGCAGCCGATGGCGAAGTTGTTCCTGAAATTGATTCTGAAAGCTGGGTTGGGACCAAAAAAACCAGCCATCCATATACCGAGCTTGAAGATAAAATGCTAAAAGATGCATACAAAGCAATTGGTGCAGAGTATGAAGATTTGAACAACGGTGATTTAGAAAGCCATGAACCACCTGGCGGGAACACCAAAAGTCCAGTACAAGGCTTTAAAGGATATCCAAGATAATGTCTGCAAACGGGATATCAGAACTTACCTACAAACGCGATCGACAGCTTTCAAAACTTGAAATTGCTGAAGCAAAACGTCAAGGACGAACAGTCACAGAAGGCGGCGGCACATATTCGATTTCTGGACCAGAAGATCCAACTAAAAATTATTATCGAGCACTTAACGAATTAGATATCACACTGTTACCTACAGTTTACGGAGTAAACGACAACAGCGCAAGTGCAATTATTAACAATCCAAATTTATCCGGACTGTTGTTAGGCCGTCCTTGGGTGATTCCTGATTATATTATTGCCAACATGGTAACTTATTTTGATCCGTCAAGAGTTTTGAGTGGTACTACAGTAATTGATCAAAGCGAAGAAAATCAAAACGGCACACTAGTAAACGGTGTCACACAAGATATTACCAATGCATATTTCACTCTCGACGGTGTTAATCAATACATTCGTAGTGCTAATCTCTATTCACTAATTGGTAATCCTGACACATTTAGTGCAGGTATATGGGTAAAACCAAGTGCCAGCGGAGTTGTGTTGTCGATAACAAATACTCCGACCCCTGCAACATCTTATCATTTCAGTGCAATAGAATTTGTTGAAAGTGCCGGCAATCCAGTACCGTATTTTGGTTTATGGAATGGCACAGGAATCACTTCAGACTCGGGTGCAGCATTAAGTTACAATACATGGTACCATTTAATGTTGACTTACAACGGTACTGTATTGAAAGGATACGTTAATGGGTCAGAAGTAGCAAGCGCCAATGTAACATTTGATTCACCACACGACGATGGTAATACAACTCAGTATCTACTGTTTGGTGCACAAGACTTCACTGATATGGGAGACGGGGGATATCTTGCAGCCGATGTTGGCGAGATAAGAGTTTATAGTGATGCATTGTCAGCTGATAATGTGTCAGACAACTATTTGTCGACTAAAGCTAGGTATGGATATTAATTATGGCAAATTATAATCCAAATAGCACCAACTATGTACACAGTGCTGAACCAAATACTGAAAATTTGGTTAAAGCAATGGATTACAACAGCCTTGGGCAGCCGGTAATACGTGTTATAGCAGGAAGCTCAGGCGGCACCGGTAACACAGTGGTCAATGCCAACACTTCATCAGATGCATTTGGCAGAATGCGAGTCAGCGAACCCACTACACTTTTTGACAGCCAAAATCGTTACATCGACGGCGATCAATTTGCTACAAAACAAGTCAACGGTAGTGCAACATATCTACCAAACGAAAGCAGTTTTGATCTTGCAATAGGCAGTGCCAGCGGTGATTACGTATATAGACAATCACGTAAAGTACAACTATACCAACCTGGCAAGAGTTTGTTGTCAATGAACACATTTGCAATGAGCACATTGCAAACCAATCTACGTCAACGTGTGGGTTATTTTACAGCAAACGACGGTGTATTTTTTGAAGCAGATGGCGAAGATTTATACATGGTTATACGCAGTAGCACCAGTGGCTCTCCTGTTGATACAAGAATAGCACAAGCTGATTGGAATCAAGACAGTTTAGACGGCACTGGTGCCAGCGGTATAACATTAGATCCTACGCTAACACAGATATTCTGGTGCGACATTGAATGGCTAGGTGTTGGCAGTGTGCGTTGTGGCTTTGTTGTCAATGGAGTATTTTACATCTGTCATGTTTTCAATCATGCCAATCAGACCAGTAACGATAAGGTGTACATGGCAACAGCAAGTTTAAACTGTCGTTATGAAATTGAAAATACAGATACTACTACCGGCACACCTACAATGAAACAGATTTGTAGCACTGTGATATCAGAAGGTGGTTATACCCCTACTCCTCCAATTACATATGCACGTAGCGGATTACCAGAAACCAACTTAGGCAATGCCGATACAATTGAACCGTTAGCAACAATACGGTTAAACAGTGCATACCCTGATGCAATAGTACAACCTCAAGTAATTAATTTTGTAACAACCAGTGTTGTCTATGGAGAACTACTGCTGATCAAAGATGCTACACTGACCGGTGCCAGCTATGCCAATGTTAGTTCAAGTACGGTTCAGCTAGACACAACTGCCAATGCTCTTTCGGGTGGTGAAGTAGTTTACAGTCAAGTGTTTTCTAGTAGAGACACAGTTTCTTTAGATCCGGATCTAAAAGCAAGACTACAACTTGAAAGAGACCTTGACAATACTTCGAGTACTCTCACGCTAGCTGTACAGACAACTAGTAATAACCCCAACGCTATTTGGAATTTTGGTTGGGCCGAACTCTCGAGTTGAGGTCAAGTATGAATTTTAAACTAGCATCTATAAAAGCAAGTGCAATAATTGCACCAACTTATGTGGTAGCTTTTACCACTGAGCAAATGGTGTACACAATGCCAATGTTGGCTGCTGCCACAGTTTTTGTTACAGCATTAGATTTTGACAGTGTTTTCAAAAAAAAAGAAAGCAACGAATCCGCGACGAGCGGAGAATCGACGACGACGGCGGACTTGACGGCATCGAAGGAAGTTGATATAGAAGGGGAATAACATGTGGGAGTACAAAGCAACAGTCGTAAAAGTAATAGACGGCGATACTGTAGATGTAGATATTGACTTAGGGTTTGGCATCATTCTAAAAAACGAACGTGTGAGAATAATGGGTATTGATACTCCTGAATCAAGAACAAGAGACAAAGTAGAAGATTTGTTTGGAGAAGCAGCCAAAGCACGGGTAAAAGAATTACTAGCTGAAAGCTGTATATTAAAAACGCAAATCAATAAAAAAGGCGAAGACATGAAAGGCAAGTTTGGGCGCATCCTGGGAGATTTTTATGTAGAACGCTGGGAAGACCAAGATCCTGAGCTTTTAACAGATATATTAGTAGAAGAAGGACATGCTGTAGCATATTTTGGCGGATCAAAAGAAGAAATTCAACTAAAGCATCAAGCCAATAGACAAAAATTACTTCGAGAAGGTGTTATATCACAACAAGACTATGATACAGCAGTAGCATTAATGGAGCAACACAAATGATAAACTTTATAATAGATCAATTGATCATGTGGTGGCAATTTACTGTAGTTGGTATTATTGTTATCCTAGCATGGGTTGTCAATCAGTTTGACAAACCAACCCGCACACAAAATCGCATTAATTTTAAATACAAAGAGATGCCTGTAATGAAACCAATATCAATTCCAACAAAAGGACGAGGATTTTGGTGGGCAGTATGGACTTGGTTGATAGGCGTTCGTAAATGGACAATTGACAAAGATTTTCATTTCGAAATCAACAACCATGCCTGTGTTATACCAAAAGGATTTGAGTTTGACGGAGCATCGGTTCCAAAGTTTCTTGCATCTTGGTTAAGTCCGGTTGGTGTTCTTCTCATGGGCGGCCTAGTTCACGATTATGCTTACCGTTACGGAACATTACTCAAGAAAAATAAAAAAGAAACTATTGGAGAATTAACTCGAGTTGAGTCAGACAAATATTTTCGAGACATCAACATCGAAGTCAATGGATTTTTTGTACTAAACTACCTTGCGTATTGGGCACTGTTATTAGGAGCGTGGCCAACTTGGAATGGACATCGTAAAAACAACCTTGTACCAGATTCATTAAAGTAAATAACTTAAAAGTAGGTCCGGTATGCCAACAGCATCAGAAATAGCATTAATTAAACAACCGCACACCAGCACAACATACACCGACGAGCAAATACAACAGTTTGCTCGTTGTGCTGATCCAGTGACTGGGCCTAGGTATTTCATGGATAATTTCTTTTATATACAGCATCCTACTCGAGGTAGAATGCAGTATCATCCTTGGGAATATCAAGAACGATTGATTGATACATATCACAATTATAGATTTTCAATTTCAATGATGCCAAGGCAAACAGGTAAAAGTACCAGTGCTGCTGGATATTTGTTATGGTATGCTATGTTTGTGCCTGATGCTACTATACTGGTAGCTGCACACAAATATTTAGGCGCACAAGAAATTATGCAACGTGTACGATTTGCTTATGAAAATTGTCCTGATCATATCAGGGCCGGTGTTACAAGTTACAATAAAGGTAGTCTAGAATTTGATAACGGGTCACGTATTGTAAGTCAAACAACAACAGAAAACACCGGACGTGGTATGTCTATATCCTTGTTGTATGCAGACGAATTTGCATTTGTGAGACCAACTATTGCTACAGAATTTTGGACTTCGATTAGTCCTACACTGGCAACAGGTGGTAAAGCTATTATTACCAGCACACCAAACAGTGACGAAGACCAATTTGCATTGTTATGGAAAGGTGCAAACCGTACCGAAGACGAATACGGCAATCCCACCGAAGTAGGACAAAACGGGTTCAAGGCATATCGTGCATACTGGAACGAACACCCTGAACGCGATGAAACTTGGGCACAGCAACAAAGAGCAGCACTTGGAACAGATCGATTTCGTCGAGAAATGGATTGTGAATTTATTATCGCCGACGAAACGTTAATAGCACCTGCTAAATTGTTCGATCTTGTAGGGCAGGATCCTCTTTATAAAACAGGTGAAGTTAGATGGTTTAAAAAACCGTCAAAAGACTCTATATATGTTGTTGCACTTGATCCCAGTCTTGGTACCGGAGGCGACCCTGCTGCAATTGAAGTATTTGAAGCAAACACCACTGAACAAGTAGCTGAATGGCGGCACAATCGCAGTGACATTCCTACACAAGTTCGTATACTCAAAGACATTATTATGCACATACACGAAGAAGTTAGAGACGACAAAAGTATCTATTACAGCATAGAAAACAACAGCATAGGTGAAGCTGCATTAGTTAGTATTGCAGAGTTTGGTGAAGAAAACATACCAGGATATTTTTTAAGTGAGTACGGAACAGCCGGCGGACGAAAAGTTCGCAAAGGATTCAATACAACACACAAACCTAAACTGGCAGCATGTGCCAAGCTCAAACACATGATTGAGTCACATCGCATGACTGTAAACAGTGCTAGTTTAGTTTCTGAATTAAAAAACTTTGTTGCATCAGGCACAAGCTATGCAGCAAAAGTCGGAGAAACAGATGACTTGGTAATGGCAACAGTTTTGGCAATTAGAATGTTAGTAACACTTCAAAGTTATTACCCAAGCCTTGATGCACAAATGAGAGACCATCAAGATACCATAATCGAGCCATTGCCGTTTGCAATGCTAATGTAGATAAATAACAAGTATGAAACAATCAACCGGACAAACTCTTTATAATCTTTTAATCACAAAAGACTATCATCCCGAAATGTTAGATCCATCGGGAAAGCCTGTCATGGATGCATCAGATGCCACTTTGTTTTCTTTTGAATGGAAAACAGATCAAAAAAATTACGGCACTGTTGTCATCTTACTAGGAAACAACAACGAACTTGAAGTGTATTACGGAGACAACCTTGGACGTGGGATGGAAAAATCCGACAGAGGTGATTGGTACGACTTTTTAAGTCAAATGAAAAGTTTTGCAACACGTAATCTTTTGACATTTGAGTTAAACAATATCAATCGCCTCAAGTATACCATGCAAGGATTAGCAGCCATTAAAGAAGGATTGTTTGAAGGGTTTTACGGAAAGAAAAACATCAGTTATAGTGACCAGCCCAAGCGCACACGGCTAATGATCAAACACAATCGTAATCTTGGTGAAGGCGAAGCACGCCATCGTGCAATTGAATCATTGTTTGTTGAAACCGAAGAAGGCGAAAGATTTAAATTACCGTTTAAAAGTTTAATGGGTGGAAAAATCATGGCTAGACATGTAGCCGAAGGCGGCCGCCCGTACGATTCTTTTGGAAACCACATTGTTGAAATGATTGAAGAAATGCGTACTATGTCGGGATTTATACGTGCTGCAAAAAATAAACAGTTTGATGAAAGTGCATCAGACCTTGTCAAGTCCGGAGTTCGACATTATAAAGATCTAAAGCACAAAGCACGGCGAATGGTTAGCAAAAAAGGCTACCGCGAAGAAAAAGAAAAATTTGATCCAGCTGAAATCGATGCTGGAGATATCACAGTTGAAGCTGTTCGGTCAATGTTTGTAGAAAAATCAATTGATCCTAGGATTGAATCTGCATTACCGGTTCTAATCAAACTTCAAGGAGATTCCATGAAAGAAGTATCGCAATTTGAAAATTGGGTAGAACAAGTTCAAGAAGGAACTTGGGCCTTACCTGACACACCCGATCAAATGAAAGAATTAAAACAATTGATGTCGGCACCTATTACAGTCGGTGTTGACGGATTAAATGCCACAAACTTAATTTATGGACTAATTGGCGACGATGCACTGTTTGACGATATTTACGAACTGAGTCAAACAGATCCTGACGCAGATGCAAGAGATTTGATTATATCAAGACTAGACGACTTTGGAATTGAGTTAGCAACATCAGAAAATCTCGACAGTGACGGTGTCATGATGACACGCCCAAGCAACATGAGCAGCGAAAGCATTGAAGAAGGTCGTATGAAAGATCAAATGATTGGCGATTCTGAGAAAATGTCAAAAGAAGAATTTGCTAAAAAGTACGGCAAAGAAGCAGCAAAAGAAATGTATGATGAATCAATAGAAGAACATCTCAATAGTTTACTCAAACTTTCAGGCATCTAAAAAAACAATTCTGGACAACCAAGGCATAAATATCAATTGACACAGTGTAGTGAATAATGTTATATTAGCATTTGTACACTATACTGTGTATAGGCAAACAACGTAGTAATACGTTCTAAGGCAATGTATAGGCATTAAAGGAGAAAAAGAATGGCATCATTAGCAGAAATACGAGCTCGTTTGGCAGCCGCTGAAAACAAGCAAACAGGTACACGAACAGGCGGCGATAACGCAATTTACCCACATTGGAATATGGAAGAAGGCGCAAGTGCAGTGCTGCGATTCTTGCCGGACAGTGATGACAAAAACACGTTCTTTTGGGTAGAACGTGCAATGATTAAATTACCGTTCGCAGGTATCAAAGGTGACATGAATTCCAAACAAACACTGGTGCAAGTACCGTGTATGGAAATGTATGGTGAACAGTGTCCAATCTTGGCAGAAGTACGCCCGTGGTTCAAAGACGCAAGTCTTGAAGATATGGGTCGTAAGTACTGGAAGAAGCGTAGTTATATCTTCCAAGGCTTTGTTCGTGAAAATCCAATTTCTGATGACAGCACACCGGAAAATCCAATTCGTCGATTTATTATTGGTCCACAAATTTTCCAAATTATTAAATCGGCATTGATGGATCCTGAACTAGAAGAACTTCCAACTGACCTCATGCGAGGACTTGATTTCCGTGTCAGTAAAACTTCCAAAGGCGGATATGCTGATTACAGTACCAGTAAATGGGCACGTAAGGAATCAGCACTAACTGAAGAAGAACAAGCAGCAGTGTCTACACATGGCTTGCATAATCTCAGTGACTTTCTTCCTAAAAAGCCAGGTGAAGTAGAACTCACTGTAATGAAGGAAATGTTTGAGGCAAGCGTAGACGGGCATCCATATGATCCTGATCGTTGGGGTCAATATTTCCGTCCAGCAGGCATGATGGCTCCAACACAAGCAGAGGCAGCATCTGCTCCACAGCAAACAACAGCACCTGCACCGCAGCCAACAGCACCAGCTGCTGAAACAGTAAATGATACAGGTTGGCAAGATCCGGCTCCGGCTGAAGCAGAAACACCTGTACAAGCACCTGCTGAAGCAACACAATCACAAAAAACTGAAGACATTCTTGCAATGATTCGTGCTCGCCAAGCTGGATAATCTAGTTTAATCTAAACCAGTCGAAAAGCCCGGTAAGTAAAATTACTGGGCTTTTCTATGAACAAAAAACATATCTTAACAGCACAATTTTATAATCGCATTGTAACGGATCAAGACTTACCGTCTCAAATCGAAGTTGTTGACCATCTCGACGGGTTTGATTATCATATGCACAACACATGGTTAACTCGATTACAACACCGTGCTGAACAAGAAGACCGTGAATTTCGAGTTAAAACCAGTTACACATCAATTCCATCTCGGCACCGATATCCCAATATTGCATTTGAGTATTTGTATTTTCACCAGCTTGACGAATTTTTAAAATATCGTGAAAGAAACCATAACCAGCAATTTAAAAACTTTGTTTGTAGTTTTAACGGAGCAGAACATGTAAGTCGAAAGTTTCTTTTGGCAGCAATGCATGTACGAGGTTGGTGTAATCCCAAATCAGTCAGCAAAAACTTTACTTGGCCAACTGAACAACTTTGCGGCCATATTGAAGATTATGTTGGCAACCGATACAACTATTACAAAAATTTTTTTATTAACAACGATAGTGAGCAGTATCATACAAGTGAAAATCCATTTGGCGGATACAGCAGAGACAACCCCAAACTCAAGTACAGTAGTTTTTTGTATTCAAGTATTTGTGAATTAAGCGATTGTTTAAATCAAAGTTTTATAAATGTTGTTCCTGAAACCATCGGAACTTCGTATTGGCCGTTTGTTACTGAAAAGTTTTTGTATAGTGTTGTTACAAATGGATTGTTTATAGCATATGCCCAACCCGGTTGGCATGCATCGGTTCATACTCACTGGGGATTTAAAATGTTTAAAAATATATTTGATTATAGATTTGATAACGAAGAAAATCCTGTGGTACGTGTGATTGCTCTTACAGACATGTTGAGCAGATTTGAACACTTAACTCCTTACGAATGGCACGATTTGTATTTGTTAGAAAAAGACACACTTGACTATAATTACGATCACTACTATAGCGGAGATTTTAAAAAATGTCTAGGTGTTATTTAAACTCGACAGCAGCAAGGTGATCAAAGTCTGATTGCCCAGGCACAGGACACTGCCCACAAATGGATTCAGGTTTTCCAAACATTTGACAAAACTGTTCAATTTCACTATCACTTGAGTCAATGCCAATTCCTTGATTGATGTACGGTTGCCATTCCTCCCAATTGGGTCGATCAAATCGGTTGAGTATATCTTGCAATAATCCAGCAGTGCTACATTTGTAAATACGATCTTGGTAAAGTAATGGACATGTTTGCTGACAGCAGGCCCGAAACGCCGATTCAGGTGAAGAATTCCACGGTCTCATGTTTTGATATGTACCTTGAAAACTTTTTGTAAATGTTTGTGGACGATTGACTTGAAAACGAACTTGGTTTGGTCCAATCCATCTTTTGATCCCGTATTCTTCGACTGGCTGCCAGTCTTCACATGCGAACACTTGATCAATTATGTTGTTGAGATGATCAGATTCAACGTGAACAGTTATTTTAAAAACAATATTACCTACTTGTTTCATAACATCAACTATGTTTCTAACATTTTTTATAAGCAAGCCGTTAGTGGTAAACCGCAGTTGACTTGTGGGAAATAGTTCACGTGTTCCTGTTACCCATTCTTGCCACTGAGGATTAATCATGGGTTCACCTCCCATGATGCCAAACTCTTGGATATCAATTCGTTCAAGCCATTGCAATAAAGTTTTGCGGCCTTGCTGCCAAGTCACGTATCCTCTGTGACGAAGGTCGCTGTAATTTGTGCATCCGGTGCAACTTAAATTACAGGCTTGTATTATCATAGTTTCAAGAAAAGGCAGTTGTGGTTTTGAATGTTTCATGATGTCTTTATTACTTATAAATACCTTATGCAACCACTTAAAGAATACTTTGCCAACTGGCTGGGAATTAGAAATACAACCGAAAAACACACAACCGATGACATTAATGTAATCTGGTGCCATGGTGCAAATCAAACCAGTCTGAGTTTCAAGTACCTTCAAGATAAAACACAGTTTTCAAATGAAATAATGGTAAACTATTCGAGCATGAATCGTTTTTATGATAACTTGGAAATGATTGCAGACACATGCAAAGGAAAAGGCCCGCACTTTGTTATAGGACATTCGATGGGTGGATTGTATGCATTACATCTTACAAAATATGTTAGGGTTGTAGGTGGAGTTAGTATCAGTACACCATTCCGCGGTAGTAGTACAGCTGACTGGGCAAAATATATTGTACCAAGTTATCCATTATTCAAAGACATTGGTAGACGCAGTGATCCCATACGTGAAGCAAATGAAATTGAACTTGACATTCCATGGACACAAATAGTTACTACAGCAGGATCAGTGCCGTATCATAACGGGCCTAATGACGGTGTTTGTACTATTGCTAGTATGCAGCATAGAACAGATATGACACATATAGAACTCAATCACACCCACTACGAAACCATGGTAAGTGATCGTGTTGCTGAAATTATTTCTGATAACTATCGTCAGATCGCCGAATTAAAATAGAAGTTATAAATGTTATCAAACTTTTATCCATATCAAGTTTGGTTAGAATTAGATCGTTCTCCAGATGTCATAATAGATCGAATTATTAAAAATATCAATACAATGCCTGCAGATGCTGTGACATTGGTTGTAAGTTACGAATATTGGTCACTTGGTGATTTACACCGAGCAGTTGACGCTGTTAAATTAGAATTTCCTCGACGGCAATTTCTGTGGTTATTGCCAGAATCTATATTTTTTCAAGATCTAGTAGAAATCGATACTTGGGATATTGAATATGTGTTAATTGAAATAGATCTAATTCAAACATACTTTCAAACAGAAATATTTAAAACCAATAAAAACAATAACAAGTGGAACAGCAGTGCTGATCGTTTTCTATTTCTCACAGGTAAACCAAATAAAACCAATCGTGTTAAACTTCTTTATCAAATGTATCAACAAGGTTTATTGGAACATGCTATTTGGTCGTTCTTTACAAACCCCGAGCTTGATCAACAAAATCAAAAAATATTATCAACTGTCACGCCCGAGCAATATCGTCAATTTGTTGCAGACTGTGAAGGGTCTGCTGATGGTGAAACAGCTAGATCTCAGCATCAATCGATGTTGGTTGATGGTACTAAATTTGATCCTGTAATTTATCAACAGACTCTTTTTCGGGTGATATCTGAAACACAGATGAACAGTCAGTCCATTATTAGTGAAAAAACGTGGACTACCATAGCCAATCATCATCCTTTTATAATGGCTGGGTCTGTTGGGTTATTAGAGTTTTTAAAATACAAAGGTTTTGAAACATACACTGAACATTTACTTTATCCCGACTATGATCAAGTGTGCGACGAGAATCAAAGATTCAGTCAAATAATAGATAATACCTGGCATTGGTTAAAAACTATCCGAGACAGTCAACAAGTGATAAATGAACAAGTACTACACAACAAACAACAACTGGATAGCTATATACAACACAACGTAGAACAATTGAATTATATCCACAGTAGAATCGGTAAACCCAATTTGGAAATATTTCGATTAATTCCCGGACAGCTGGGTGTCAATGAATGGATAAACTTTTATTACGGTATTAAAGATCCCAGCTGGCCTGATTGCTTCGACGAACAAGATTTCGTCAAACTTCCAGAAAGCATACAGCAAGAATGTTACCAGAATTTTGGTTATCAGCCAAAAATCAATTGACAAAAGTCAAATTATCAAGTAGTATGAATATACAATTATAACGGGGTAAAAATATATGCCAAAACCATTTGACGTTGCGAAGTTTCGCAAAGACATCACAAAAAGTATTGACGGACTCAGTATCGGATTTAACGATCCAACCGATTGGATATCAACCGGTAATTTTGCACTGAACTATCTTATTAGTGGAGATTTTCTTAAAGGTATTCCACTTGGTAAAGTAAGTGTGTTTGCAGGCGAGTCTGGTGCAGGTAAAAGCTACATTTGTTCTGGTAACATTGTAAAAGCAGCACAAGATCAAGGTATCTTTGTAGTTCTTATTGACTCAGAGAACGCACTTGATGAGCAATGGCTACATGCATTGGGTGTTGATACTGACGAAAGCAAACTGTTAAAACTCAGTATGGCAATGATCGATGACGTTGCTAAAACTATTTCGACATTCATGAGTGATTATAAAACACTGGAAGAAGAAGAACGTCCAAAAGTGTTGTTTGTAATTGACTCGTTGGGTATGCTGTTAACACCAACTGATATCAATCAGTTTGACTCGGGAGATTTAAAAGGTGACTTGGGACGTAAGCCCAAAGCACTTACAGCACTTGTTCGTAACTGTGTTAACATGTTTGGCGCACACAATGTAGGACTTGTTGCAACCAATCACACTTATGCATCGCAAGATATGTTTGACCCAGATGATAAAATCTCAGGTGGTCAAGGCTTTATCTATGCTTCAAGTATTGTTGTTGCAATGAAGAAAATGAAGCTCAAAGAAGACGAAGCTGGAAATAAAATTTCTGATGTACGTGGTATTAGAGCCGGGTGTAAGGTCATGAAAACACGCTATGCAAAACCGTTTGAAGGTGTGCAAGTAAAGATTCCATATGAAACTGGTATGAATCCATATAGCGGCTTGGTTGACCTTGCAGAGAAAAAAGGGCTACTTGAAAAAACTGGCAATCGTTTGAAATTTGTCACTGGTTCTGGAGAGGAAATTATACAGTTTCGAAAAGCATGGGAAAAGAACGAAGATGGTTGCTTAGACAAAGTAATGGCAGATTTTTCAGCTCGAGTTGAAAAAGTAGAAGATGAAATTGCCGAACAAGAAGTAGAAATTTTAGAGCACGACAGTTCGTTGCCACATGATCCTCGCTTCCTAGATACCAGTGATTGATTTTAAACATCTTTACGCAATCGATCGGTTTGATTTTGCAAATTTTTATAATAATGTTAAATCAAACGATTGGCCTGAGTGTGTTTCGATACATGATTTTGGTTCTTTACCCCACCGCATCCAAACTGAATGTATCGAAACACACAATTTAATTGGTCATATTGAACAGTGCGATAACACCAGCATAGATAACAATCGTGTAGTAGTTCCTCACTTGGAATGGCATGCTGCTCATGCTTGTAATTTCACATGTGAAAGTTGCGCTCACTTTTCCAATCACAGACACAACAGTATAGTAACTGCTCAAGAGTTAGAAAAATGGTTTACTCCTTGGATTGACAAACTCGTTCCTCGGCAAATGGCAGTTCTTGGTGGAGAGCCACTGTTAAACAAGCAAATTATTGATATTATTCGACTGAGTCGATCGATGTGGAGTTCAATAGACAATCAAAAATTTGAACTTGTAACAAATGGATTCTTGCTACACCGTTATCCTGATCTACCAAAAGTTCTTGCGGAAACCAACTGTCGATTGATAATTAGCTACCATGGCAAGGGAGAACAATACATTAAAAAACTCAATCAAGTTCTCGACCTTGTAACAGAATGGAAAAAAGAATGGGGAATATCGGTTCGCACCGAACATCCTAAATCAAAAAACGTAGGTCCTTGGACTAGAGTATTTCGAGGATACGGTGATCGTATGCAACCGTTTAACGACAACAACCCCGGCGAGAGTTGGAAAAATTGCCCCACTGGACAAAACTGTTTTCAGTTGTATAACAGTGCTATATGGAAA
>Ga0075463_10000275_pt1 | contig 16130 bp, 15 predicted proteins | sample DEB08_DNA_14_FD_77579 | JGI IMG/M metagenome (GOLD analysis project Ga0075463, IMG submission 77579) | Aqueous microbial communities from the Delaware River and Bay under freshwater to marine salinity gradient to study organic matter... | ecosystem: Environmental > Aquatic > Marine > Coastal ...
TGGCACATGCACGCGGCAACCAGCAGCCTTCAAGACGTGCACGGTAGCCTCTACCACGCCCGTATAGAAGGAATCACAGAGGCACGTCATCATAAGCTAAGCCTCAATGTTCTCTACTCGCTATGTCATTTGAATGACCACTCAACTCAGAATTAGCCACTACCCCGCGGAATGGCAAGACTTGCCAACAAGACAACCGTCTCCAAGCGTGTGATCATGACGAGCTCAACACCCCCTTTTCGCATCCTCTTCGTCTGCCTTGGCAACATTTGCCGTTCGCCAGCAGGCGAGAATATCATGAATGCAGTCGTCCGGAAGGCCGGCCTGGCGGATATTATCCTCTGTGATTCCGCTGGCACCATGGATTGGCATACAGGAAAGCTGCCAGATGCACGAATGCGTCAAGCAGCCAAGGAGCATGGTTACGACTTTAAAGGTGCCGCCAGGCAAGTGCTGACAACCGACTTGGAGGAATTTGACCTCGTCTTGGCCATGGACCGAAGCAATCTTGCAGACCTTCGACTACTCGATACTGAAGAGGCATATGACGAGAAGATTCGCCTCTTCGGACGCTATTGCTCCGGCAACAAATTTCCCGAAGAAGTGCCCGATCCCTATTATGGCGGCGAGGAGGGCTTCCACATGGTCATCCAAATGGTGGAAAATGGATGCGAAGGAATACTCGCTGAATATCAGAATAACGACTAGTCGATCTTCAGAGCACTTTGCCAGTCTTCTTTGGTGTGGTGATATAGGGAGGCGCCAAATAGGTTGGCTCTAAGGGCCGCGCGTTCGCTGACATTGATTGACTAACTCGCCCCAATCGTTCCGCCGTCGGAACATCGATCTCCACTCCCACAAGCGGCGACTTAGGATCAAAGGTGCGCACAGGCACGTTCGCTGCGAGCGCTTCGTCCACCGCCGACTCCCAGAGTTCACGTGACTCGGTGATCAACTCGCCAACCAAAGCACCCGACCGCACTTCGGCACGATACCATGAGTCCCGACGCGCATCCCCCGCGACCCAATAGTGTTCCTCCGTCTCACCAAGCTTCGCAGCAATCATCGAACAACAACCGATTAAGGCTGCTCCGTGACTCAGCGCGAGCGCATCTGCAATGGCAATGGCAATGCGCACTCCCGTATAACTTCCCGGTCCCGTCCCCACAACAAGCCGATCCAGGCGCCGATCGCCAAGCACGTCTAACATCGACTCAAGAGGGCGATAGATCTTGCTATTGTGTCCACGCAGAGCCTGGAAATGATAGCTTTCTAGCAACGCTTCCCCGTCAAAAAGCGCGAGGCTTCCCTGCGATGTCGATGTCTCTAGAGCGAGTGTAAGCATGAGCTTACCAATCATGACACCCGTTCCAGCAAGCGACCACCGCTTTCTTCATCGTGCTGCAATTGCCACCACTGGGCATGGGAAGGAAGGAAAGTCGCAAACCTATCAGCCCATTCTACAATGACCACGCCACCACGATCTAAGTAATCATCCCAGCCCAACTCTAACAATTCTTCCTCGCTCTCTAAACGATAGAAATCAAAGTGAGCAACTGGCAGCCTACCATCTGAATACTCGTGCACAATCCCGAAAGTTGGACTGGTGACTGTAGAGCCAGATCCTAGCCCCGCAACAAGGCCCTTTGAAAAGTGAGTCTTACCGGCACCTAAGGCCCCCGTTAGCGCGATGACATCACCCGCCTGCAAATGTGCGGAGAGCGCCTTGGCCACACGATGGGTGTCTTCGACTGTCGCGACCAGCTGCTTACCATTCACGACTTGCGTTTGCGTTTAAAGAATCGCTCAAACCAATTAGGCCGATCCGGTCGCCCACGGACCGCCTTTCCACGCTCCAATTTACTGGCTACCTGGATCTCATCAATCCACCAATCAAATTCATGGTGCGATTTAGGGAACTGCTGACGACCCACACGAGCCGTAGAAGTCGCCTCTGCATAGTCTCCCCGATAGAATAGCAACTTCACCTTAAGCAGGTAAGTATCGGCAGTAGCCTTATCTGGGGCCTGCGCTAGAAAGATGTTGATGTCTTTGATCCCCAGAAGTCGTTGCGTGTGTCGGAGCTTTCCATGTTTGTCTGCCTTTGCGAGCTCTTTGGCAATACTGTAAAAGGCAAAGGCACGCCCTTCGCGAGCCTCCACTGATCGCGGATCAAGGCGTATGATTTCCGCAAAGGCGTCTTTCGCTTCGGTAAATCTGCTAGCGGCTAAATAACGTTCTGCAAGGCTATACCAATGATTGAGATCATAAGGAAACTCTTTCGAGTAGAGCCTTAAATCTGCGATTGAGGCGTTCTCATAGTCGCCAGACTTTACCAGAGCAATCGCCAAGCATCTCTGAACGTCTTCCCACTTGGGTTCTCGCTCCAACAATACTTTTGCATCGTCGACAACGGCATTCCACCGCTGCAACTGATAGTAGCCATTCATGCGATCTAACCTGGCATCAATATCCTCAGGATCAGCATTAATGGCATGGCTCAAGTCCTCGACAATCATGCTAGCAGAGCGCTCAAATTCCCCATCCTGCATGAGAAGTCGCGCCCGAGCGGCCCTCGCCAGCACGTGTTGAGGGTCGTACTGGATCGCAGTCGTGAGATTCTGGATTGCTTTCTGAAGACTACCCTCCTCTCGATGGGCAAGGCCGCGATGATAATGCGCCATCGCATCAGTAGGCTTTGCCCTCACAGCCTGATTGAAATCGGCGATAGCGTGGTCCAAATGACCTAACCGCAAATTAGCACGCCCTCGCAAAACCAACAACTCAACTGCAACCGAAGCATTGTCCGGTTGCGCAATGGCCCAGGAAGCCGCTGGCCGAACGGCCTGCCATTGTTGCAAAGCTGCGTGAGTCACCGCCTTCAGTCGCGTGCCTTCCGCATGCGCTGGCTCAATTTCTAACAAAGCCCGAAGCTTCTCTAAAGCAGTCGATAAGTCATTGCCAGCGAGGTGAAGTCGCGCGTTGCCTATCAACGCTTCCGGCAATTCTCCGTAACCGTCTGCAGAAAGTCGATCCAGCTTCCGCTTCGCTTCGTCCCAATCTCCACCCCGCACAGCTCTGTCGAGGCCCTCAAGATCAGCTGCTGCCCCAGCCGTCTTCGGCGAATTATCGACGACAGCAGACGTCGCCAGGACCACCTCATCAACATCAGCTGGGCCACGGGCAAGCAAAGCCGCGTCCTCGCTGACATCGGAAGGTCTACAGAATGCTAGTCCTAAAACAGTAAGCACACCTCCGGCTCCAGCAATCCAAGGCCACCGCGAACCTGAGGCCCCTTGCGAGAGAGGGATATCCTGCAACGTTCGCACCCGCCGGTCACTCACGGGTGGCTCCCTAACCGCCGATTCCGAATCATCAAGAAAGCCATCGGGAAGAATAGGCTCCCGAATCGTCATCTGACGGAGCTCCAGGCCTAACAAATCCGCCAGTGCACGAACCGATTCTGGGCGGTCTTGAGATTGTTTTGAAAGACAAGCATTGATAATTTCTTCCCAATTCTTAGATACCGTCGGGAGGTTTTCATCTAGGACATGCCGTAATTCTGAAACCGACGGAGGATCACGATGCAAAACCTGGTCATAGAGCTCCTCGCCAAAAAAGGGTGGGCGTCCTGCCAGGAGCTCAAAGAGAGTCGCTCCGAAGCTATAAATATCGTCAGCCACTGCTGGCACCTCGCCCTCAAGTTGCTGTGGGGAAATGTATTCCAAGGTACCAGCGATTCGCACATCGTGGTCGCTACCGACAAGCCGCTTGGGAACTGCTCTGGCAATACCAAAGTCCGCCACCTTAAGGTGACCTTGACAGTTGATGAGAAGGTTAGAAGGTTTCAGATCTCGATGGATGATCTTTGCGAATGTATGGGCGTGATGAAGAGCCCGACACAAACCTTCCATCCAAAACGAAATCTCATCGGGATGAAAGCAAGGTGGCGTCCGTTCACGCTGTGCCGCGCGCAAATCTGGTCCATCGATCGCCTCCATACAAATGGCAGCATGATGCTCATCCCTCACAAAGTCGTAGATGCGTACGATGCCCTGATGCGTCAATTCCTGAGAGCGCAAGGTCTCCGCCTTCAAATCCTCAAGTTCTTCTTGGGCCAGTTCAGAGAGGAACTTGAGTGCTCGAGGAACGCGCAATTCCAAATCCTCAGCCAGCCAGACAGGGCCGGTAGAGCCCATGCCGAGAAGGCGCTCAAGCCGATAACGTTGGCCGAGCACCGCTTGATCGACCGCGAGTTCAGACACAGCTTCGAAGGGTGGTAGGGTTGAGGGGTTCGAGAGATTCAGAGACGCAGAAATAGTCTACGTTCCCTTTACTAGATTCTATCACGAGGAATCCGAACTTCATCCCGCAAATTGATTCATTCGCTCTCCAGCAATCGAAAGCGGTAGAAGACTGGAGAGATTTCACCGCTGACTCGAATCTGAAAACCTTCGCCAGGTTGGGGCAGGATGCTTTCTGGAGAAATCTCCAAGGAAGTCCAGACCTTAAAATCGTCGCTGAATTGCATTTCAAGTTTACCGTTTGGTATAGCCGGAAGTGTCAGAAAGGTGCCATCCGAAGCCACCTGAATCTGCTCTAACCATCGGTCCTGCGGATCACCTGGATGCGAATCTCCAAGATACTCCTCGAAATTACTCCTCCCATCGCGGTCTGGATCAGCCTCCCGATCCGTGGCGAGCAGTGGCTGCTCTGCCAGAAACTCTCCTACCCAGTCATCGTAACCGTGAGCTGGCGAATCTTCCAAGGATAGCACCCATTCTCGAATCAACGACAGACCCGCTGCGTGAACACGATTCAAACCAATCGGCGGCATCGGCAAAAGTCCTTCAGATCCTTGCATTCTCGCCAAGACCATCGATTCCTCTGGAGATCCCGGTGCGATCACTCGCATGCCAGGAGCCGACTGATTGGACTGTAAAGAACCATTGACCATACCACTCTGACTGAGACGCGTCGTATAACGAGCATCCCAGAAACCGAGCGCTGGGCCATTCGGTTGGTGGCATTGGGCACAATTGACGGCCAGATAGGAACGTGCCCGATGCTCCAGCGAGCGCGTATCATCACCTGCAGGAGCCAGCTGGGGAAGCTGCGCGGGAGACTTTGAAATCGCCGAGCGAAAGTAGCCCGCTTCATTCAACGCTTCTAACTGATTGGCAGTGCCACCATCGTAGTCGTGCGCACGATTCAATTGAGCTGTCGAGAAACCTAACGCCTGGCCTGCTACCGAGGTGTGACAAGCTCGACAAGCATTTCGGCTTGGGAATAGCCACTGTTGCTGCCTGGAAACCCCTCCCTCCGTGACGGTGACCGTCCGCTCCACGCCTTCCGTATCAATGAGATCAGCATCCGTCTGATCCTCATTCCAGGCATACGTGAGCCCGTAGCTTCCTGTTGCAGTCTTCACCAGGAAGCGCGTTTCCAATCGGAGTAAACTGTCCGCATCACCAATCTCGAAGTGTTTGATCCAGACTGTTCCCACCGGAAAGGTCCAGGGCTCAGCCGGATCAAACAAGATCGTGTCCTCAACGTCTGGCACCGAGAACCAGCGCCGCTTCCTCGCGCCATCCGACCAGAAGGAGACATTAGGTTCGTAGGAAACAATGCCCGCATTAGGAGTCAGCGTCTCCAAATCTGCAAACGCTCCAGTCCTAGAGAGTTTAGACGGAGTCAAAAGTCCAAACGGCTTGGTTTTCCTAACAAGACGCCTCACCTCACCCCGTCCGTAACTCGTTAAGAGCACATCCCCATTTCTAGGATCGACTCCGAATGCACTGATCTGTGAGTCCGACGCGATCTCTTTCACTCGCACACTGTCATCTTCATTGAAGTGTAATGCCCAAATCGAGCCCGAACCGTAGTCGCCAAAGATGTAGGCTTCATAGAGTTCCGTATGGGCCTCCCCTCGATACACCACACCGCCAGTGACAGAAACACCTTCGTTTCTAGCGTAATCCCAAATCGGGCGGGCAGGAGCGAACGCCACCGGCTCATTCCGACGGCCCGGACCCCGTGTAAACGTTCTGCTCCCTTCACGGAAACTCCAACCATAATGGCCACCACGCGTGATCAGATTCACTTCCTCTCGAGAATTCTGGCCTACATCGGCTGAGAAAAGTCGCCCCGTTGCGGGGTCGAAGTGAAACCGCCAAGGGTTCCGCAATCCCACCGCCCAGAATTCCGTGCGCACGTTGCTGGGCTCAATCACTCGCCCTGCAAACTCGGTAACGCCGATGAACGGATTGTCTGGAGGTATCGCGTAAGTGCCTGAATACACACCAGGGTGCGGATTCGGCTGCAGGCTTCCAGGGAGGTGATCGACATCAATGCGCGCAATGGCGCAGAAGAAGTCTTTGTCGATGAAGCGGCTATTGTCGTATCCATCATTCGCACCACCCTCGTCACCCAGAGCGATATAGAGGTAGCCGTCAGGCCCAAAGTGGAGATCTCCGCCGTTGTGGTTGCTGGCCTCATCTTCTTGTTCCAACAAGGGTTGTTCCGACTCGGCCAGGGCTCGATTGGCATTCTGAGGATCCACGTTAAAGCGAGACACCCGCTGAAAACGCTGTCCGCCTTCACTTCGCGAGTAGAACACATAGAACCAGCCATTTGATACATACTGAGGATGGAAGGCCAGACCCAACAGACCCGATTCCCCTTCAAACGTAGTGGCCTCAGAAATATCCAGAAACGTTTCTTTGCTAGGATTTCCTAAACTGGGTATCACCAAGATGCGGCCACGTTGTTCGACAACAAAGAGACGGTCCGTTTCTCCGGGAGGCGTGACCAAGGCAACCGGGCGATCGAAGGAAAGATCATCAAACGCAGATTCGGTTTCGAATGTTCCGCCTGGAAGAGTCGAGGGCAGCCGAAGCGTCTCGTTGGCCTGTCGCACCAATGGCTCAGCGCATAAGACGCCCACGGTCAAGCAGAGGAGGGAGAGAATGCGATACATTGCGTAATCAAGGTGAGAGAAACACGTCTGCCAAACGTAACCACAACGCTCGTAGTGCGCAACCGCGTCACGCCCCTCTTTGACTGCGTTGCCAAGAACTTTAAAGCACTGGTGTGGAGGCCCACCAGGGCCGCTCATTCCTTGGTGGGCCTCTTGACGGTGGCAAACGGGCGGAATTGATGCTTCATTAGCTCCGTGAAAGAGGAAGCTCTAGAAGATACCAAGATTGAGGTGCGCAGTTACTTTGTCAGGGACCGCAATGCCCTGGCGACCCGAGCAGACATCGGCCCTCTCTACGTAGATCACTATCTCCATCTCATGCAGCATCGCATGCGCCTCCCTCCTGGCATTGACAAGTTACTCAAGGACGCACTCGGGGCGCTGACTTTACATCTGGCGTCTCGCCCCTGGGAAGAAGACGCCGCCTGGACCGTCAATTTCCAAAAACCATGCTGCAATCTTTTCGTCACAGGCAATAGCCGATCAGAAAGTGTCACGGGACGAGCATTTACTGAAGATGTGAAAGTAGGCAACTCGAACCGCTTCATCGCCCAGATCCGTGACGATCATTCGGGGATCCGACAAAGCGTCGTCGCGTTCGAGGGCACAGACTTCTTCCGCATCGTGGAACACTTCTTTGCCCAAAGTGAGCAACGGCTAGCGCGCCTTTTCCGCTATAGCGAAGAAACGTTTGTCATGATAACCGCCCAGCCCGACTGCGACGAGGACTGGTTAACCGAGCTCACTGACGAGGACGTTCGCGCACTAGATCAATCGGAATCTCTAAGCTTGCTAGAGTCCCGCTTCTATCGGTTCGATTGCGGCTGTGACTTAGATAGAATTCTTCCCTCAATGGCTACGCTGACCGCTTCTCTTATCGATGAACTTTACGAGAACACAGACACCATCCCGATACAATGCCCGCGCTGCGGAGCGCGCTTCCCCCTTAAGCGGGAAACCTTGGAGAACTATCTAGCAAACCACTAGGATACTTCGCAGTATCTTAATTACCGCTGTGGAGGCTTGATCTCTTTGATCAACTCGGAATCGTAGACTTTACCCTTCACTACCTTGAGCGCACGACGAGGTATGCTCTTATAGCCAGAAGGGCTAGCAATGACGCGAAGCGGCTCGCCGTCTTTATCGTGAAGAACGACGGCGTAGCCCTGGTACTTGAAGCCATAGTTGTAATAGTCACGGGCATCGTACTTGAAGGAAAACTCTTCTAGCGAGTAGGTCGATTTCGCGCCTCCAGCTTGATTGAGCGTAAAGCTCTTCTTGGCCAGCACCTTGATTGTTCGCTTCTCCACAACCCCTCTTCCAAAGACGACAACCGTCATCCCGCAACTCAGGGGAGTCTTCGAGTCACGATTCTCAATCGTCACCACTGGCTTTAGCGTATCCGTCCGTTCATCATCGTAAGTCCCACGATTAGTGCGCTTGCTAGTCTTTCCCGAAGAGAACTTGATAGGAAGAAAGGACTCCTTTGGCACCGAAATCACATCGCCCTTCTCTGGCTCTTCTACTTTGACGGGAAGATCATAGGCTAACAGAGAGTCCTGCGTGGCCTCGGTCAATTGGTCCAATCGTAGAGTGTAAACCTTCTCCTTACCGACCCGCTTGAAAGTGACCGTCGTGTTGTCACTAGCAAGGATAACAGCCTCGATTTTACTACCTTTTGTATTTTCCAACGTAAGAGTCGGAGTCTCCTCGGCATAGAGTTGCACATGCGTGGCAACTCCTACCATGGCCATCATCACCCAAGTCTTGATCTTCATAACCGGTTAGCTTAGGTCATATTCTCGGAGAGGACAAGCGAAAGCGAATCATCATGCCTGCGGCTTCTGCGGCGGCGCGCCACCACGACCCAGCCGAGAAGGAGCAACGAGGAAACCGTCGGCTCGGGAATAGTGCGGGCCAGCGAATAGGTCGGCTGCTCCATGATTTGATCCAAACTCCTACGATAGAGATCGAACTCGCCAACTAACAATTCCCCAGACTCGTCGTCGAGCAATGCTGGATCATTGCGCAAAGGATCCTCAAGAAAGACCTGATCATGCTGAAAAATAAGAAGCTGCCTCGCATCGCGTAGTAACCCCTGATCCGAAATTACCGTATAGATCGCATGACCAGCAAACTCGTCTTCAGGAGTGACCGTTTGGGTCACGACATCCTGGTAGAGCGAGGGAAGGCCATTGAAATTGACGGCGATGGAGTTTCCAAACTGCCGGAATTGAGATTCCAGGTGGAGAAGGTGTCCACCTTCCACAGCGTCTCGAATGGCACCATTGTCGATATCAAAGGCACCAATCCAAACAAGCCCATTAAAGAAGAGCGATCCATCGTCCTTCGTGAGCAAATGGGAATCCGGCCCATCAAAGTTCGTCACGGTGATCGTGGCACCCCACGCTGCAGCGAAAAACAGGCCCCACCAGGCACCCACAGCTCTAATTAACATTGCTACCATGCCATCGAAGCTTGGAACGCAGCGTGCGATAGAACGACTGCTCTGGCAGAAAAGCTAGCTCCACATGATGACTCGCTCGACGAATGTGAATCCGGCTGTGCGGCTGGACTCGATGTACAGACCGGCCATCCAATGTAAGCGCTACCTGGTCGCGTTGCTCGACAGGAATCACCTCAATCTCAGTGTCGTTACGCACAACCATCGAGCGATTTGACATAGCATGCGGACATATGGGCGTGATCACAAAGACACCACTTTCCGGATCAATGATCGGACCACCAGCGGAAAGCGAGTAGGCGGTGGATCCAGTAGGCGTCGAGATGATAAGACCATCAGCACTATAGTGGTTGAGATACTCCCCATTGATGTGCGTTTCCAAGTGAATGAGGCGAGACACATTTTCACGGCACACGGTGACCTCATTGAGGCCAAAATACGTGGCCTGCTCCTCTCCTGCGAGGGAAACGGTTGCCTCTAATAGCGACCGTTTTGAGAGGCGGAAGTAGTCCGTCCGTATCCAGTCACCAACTTGGCTCACGGCGTCCTGAGTGGCGCAGGTCAGAAATCCCAGAGTACCTATGTTCAATCCCATGATCGGAACGGGAATCCCAATAGTCCTGCGGACAGCGCGAAGAATTGTACCATCTCCCCCCAAGATGATCAGGAGATCCACTTCACCAGCCATTTCTCGCAGATCCATCCCAGACCCTACAGACGGGTCTGCCAACAAGGACGCAGACTCCTCCTCGAGCGAAACCTCCAAGTCGCTACGCAAGAGATGCGATCGCAATTGCGTCAGGACCTCCCTCGCGTTGGGCTTGGAGACGTTCGCGGAGATGCCTATGTGGGTTGCAGCCATGCTAGAAATTCGTGGTTACCATCAGTGCCGGTGATCGGCGAATCCATCACTCCCAGCCATTCTCCGTTTAACGAATGTTTTGCGAAATCGCGAATCTTCGCGACAGCACGTTCCCTTAAGGATGCGTCTCTAACAATACCACCCTTGCTCACGTCCTCCCGTTGAAGCTCAAACTGCGGCTTAACAAGACACACGACATTTGCATCATCGGCGAGTATCTTCCAACAAGCAGGTAAGATGAGGGTCAGTGAAATGAAGGAGACATCGAGAACTACCAAATCCACCCGCTCCCCAACATCCTCGAACTCCATGTGCCGCACATTGAACTTCTCACGCACATTCACGCGAGGATCTGAGCGCAACTTCCACACGAGCTGGTTGGTCCCAACATCAAAAGCATGAACCTTGCTCGCTCCTCGTTGCAGTAGACAATCCGTAAAGCCACCAGTAGACGCACCCGCATCGAAGCAGATCTTTCCTTCCGTCGCAATTTTGAAGTGATCGAGCGCAGCTTCCAACTTGAGACCGCCGCGCCCAACAAATTTCGGCTTCTCCTTAACCGTTGCAGTTGCCTCGCTGGGGACGATCGCACTGGGCTTATCCCATATGTGAGTACCTATCTGGACCTCACCAGCAATAATCAGCCGTTTGGCCTGTTCGCGAGATGGGGCCAACCCAAGGCGGACCAAATGTTGATCCAACCGTTCTTTAATTCGAGTTGAGGAGGGCGGCATTCTACGGATACGGTGCCAAGGATGCCTTCATGCGCAAGGAGGCCTAGTCGTCAACCTCGTAGGCTTCAGGCGGATCGGGAATCCACCAGACTGACTTTGCAAAGTAAGGGTCGTACGGATCAGGAAAAGCCATGTCCTTCGCCCGGAAACTCAAGTAGGAGCCGAGGACACACGTGATCATACAGAGCAGAAAAATCTCAGTGCTGATCGGGTCTGTCTTGTTCGTTCTGATGATAAAAAAGAGGCAGACAATCGCAGAGGGCAGGGCATAATTTAGAGCACTGACAAGGCCCTGCTGGTACTTAAGGCTCGTAAAAGCACGGTCATACCCCTTCTGAATCATGGTCACTTCGTAAATCGTGTACGCCGCGACGGCGATCAGCCATCCAGCCGTCACAAACGCTGTGAGTAAGGCGAGTTGTTTCATTTGATTCCAATATTTATATTTATTATAATAATAAAAAATATAATATCCTATCTGCAAGAAATAATCAGGCGTTTCTCCTATTGGCCTGTAGAGTTCTAAATAATCTGCCTAACAAGCGGCCCTACGGCTGGCCGCAGCGGCTAGCCCCTCGAGCATGGTCTCTGTGGTTTCCCAAGAAACACACTTATCCGTAATACTTTGCCCATGGTGAAGCTTCTGACCGGGAACCACCTTCTGCGCTCCCTCCACCAAATGACTCTCGATCATAATCCCACGAATATCTGACTCGCCCGCCTCAATCTGTTTGGCTAGCTCCTCGGCTACCCCAGGCTGATTCTGGTGATTCTTTAGGCTGTTTCCATGGCTACAATCCACCATAAGGCCTGCGGGAAGGCCCGCTTTGCTCAACTGCTCCGTCACTTCATGAATGGAATCAGCATCGAAATTCGTGCCTTTGCTAGAACCACGCAGGATGACATGGCAGTCCGGATTACCCAAGGTCCGGACAATGGCGGAGACCCCTTGTTTTGTAACAGAGAGAAACGAGTGGGGCCGCTGAGAGGCGCCGATGGCATCGATAGCAATCTTGATATTGCCATCTGTACCATTCTTGAACCCCACAGGCATCGATAGGCCAGAGGCGAGTTCACGGTGGACCTGGCTTTCTGTCGTGCGGGCCCCAATCGCACCCCAGGTAACGAGATCAGCGACATACTGAGGGCTGATCGTATCAAGAAACTCGGTCCCCGCGCCCACACCCCGCTTCGCGAGCTCCAGGAGGAGAGTACGAGCCAAGCGAAGCCCTCGATTGATGTCGTAGCTGTCATCCAGGCCAGGATCATTGATGTAGCCCTTCCACCCTACGGTTGTACGCGGCTTCTCGAAGTACACCCGCATGACGATGAGCAAATCCTCCTTGTACTTCTCAATGAGCGGCTTCAAACGATCCGCATATTCCAGAGCCAACGCACTATCATGAATTGAACAAGGACCAACGACCACGAGAACTCGACGGTCATCGCCTCTCATGATTGCCGCAGTCGCCTCGCGAGTCTCCGCCACGAAAGCCTTGTGGCTTTCATCCACTGGAAGCTCATCCATAAGAATCGCCGGTGCGATGAGAGATTGGATCTTGTCGATACGAAGGTCGTCGGTTTCTGGCATGCGAAGTGGTATCAACCCAATGAGAGCGAATGGCAAGGCCAAAGGCTTCCCCGAGCCTATGCCTATGTAAAAGCGAAGCTGAAGCGGACGTCGTCGATGCCATTGGCCCAGAAGTCCTTTAGACGTCCAGCTTCCTTCATCTGACAACGTTCCAAGACCGGTAACGCCTGTGTGAGATCCGAGGCAAAGCTAACAAAGAGACACCGTGCCTGTCCCGTTCTAGCCTCGTTCAACATCATCGCAAGATCCTCAACCGTAAAGGAGGACCTCTCCTCGACAAACTCCCAATCTAAGCCCGCACAATCTTCGGTCTCATCGATTCTGAAGAGGCGGGTGAGCCCGATCGACTCTTCAGAGCGATTCGCAAACTCGATCGGTGGCGCCTGCTTCGCGTCCAAGGAAAGACCATAAATAAGCTGCGACTCCCCTTTTTCGTAGAAATCGGGGGTCTTCACTTCCAGCTGGAAGCCCGCCGATTCATACAATCTCACCGCATTGTCGTAGAGATTTGTCCCCTCCTCCTCGTAGTCACTCGTCGAGACGAAGACTTTGCGCGCCCCCTCTTCCTGGAGCTTCACAAGAACGCGTTCTAACAAAGCGGTGCCAAGTCCTTGCCCCTGACTCGCCTCATCAATATACGTCCAAGAAATCCAATAAGCATTGTCCGTTCCCTCAGCGAGTGAGTATCCTGAAACACCAGCCACTCGCTTCTCTTCCGTGAGCACAAACTGCCCGTGATGCCCGCGATTGCCATAGGTCTCGGCCGCCCATTCGGCATCATCTTCATCATGGGTCTCAATGATCTTGAGCACAGCAGGCACGTCTTTCGGAGACATCGGGCGGAAAAACCATCCTGGTGCGACCATCTCTCCTTTCGGTTGGCTTCCAAACATGGCGTTTCGTTAGCAGGGATGCATGAGCAACGCAAGTAGAGGGCCGTGCCGCCGCAGTGGGGGTCGCCAGGCTTCCCGACAACGAACTCGACTTCGAATACCACATACCCTTCGTTCCAAGTCTCGGAGCGATTAGGGTTTGCAGCGGTCGAGTGCGGCTGACAAGGTGCCGCCGTGGCGACAAAGACAGACATGCACGGGCGCAACATCGTGATTATTGGGGGAACCTCGGGCTTGGGCCTCTCGGCGGCCAAGCGGTTAGTCGAGGCGGGCGCGAATGTGGTCGTCACAGGCCGCAGCCAAGACAAGGTGGACCACGCGGTGGATCAGTTAGGCACTCGGGCGCGAGGCCTGTCTGGAAACGCCGCCTCCTCTGCTTCCGTCGACGCAGCCGTAGCAATCGCCGTCTCGGAATTTGGCCAACTCGATGGCCTTTATCATGTGGCAGGCGGGAGTGGACGCTCTTCAGGCGATGGCCACCTTCATGAAGTAACTGACGAGGGCATCGACTACACCCTCGATCTCAATCTAAAATCACTGATCTACAGCAACCGAGCGGCAGTACAACAATTTCTCAAGCACGGCACCGGGGGAATCATTTTAAACATGGGATCTGTGCTAGGCTACGCTCCCTCACCAGACTTCTTCGCCTCGCACGTTTACGCCGCAACCAAGTCCGCCGCCATCGGCTTCACCAAATCGATCGCGTCCTATTATGCAAACCAAGGCATTCGCGCCAATCTGATCGCCCCTGCTCTAGTCGAGTCTCCAATGTCAACGCGCGCCCTGGGAAACGAAGCCATCATGGACTTCGTTCGGCAGAAACAACCACTTGATGGCGGTCGAGTCGGCGTTCCTGAAGACCTTGATGAGGCCGCTCTCTTCTTTCTGTCCGACGCCTCACACTTTGTGACAGGACAAGTCCTAGCTGTTGACGGCGGCTGGTCCGTGACCGAAGGGCGTTCAAGGACCTAACGGACATGAGCGCGAGCATCATCGGCATCGATCTCGGCGGCACTGAAGTTAAGAGCGTGGCCGTTTCCTATCCTGACGGAAACACGATCGCCCAAGAAACGCTACCCACTTGTGATGGCGAGTTTCTAGCAGACGGAAAACCCGTATTCGCGAAACAGGTTGCTGAACTCATTCGAAGCCACGAAACCACGATCGGCCACAGCGCGGCCTGCGTGGGGCTTTCAGCTCCCGGACTAGCGACTCCTGAGGGAGACGCCATCGCCTTTATGCCTGGTCGCATGGCAGGCTTGGAGAAATTGCATTGGCAAGAAACCCTCGGACGCATCGAGGCCTTGCCCGTCTTAAACGATGCGCATGCCGCACTTATGGGAGAAATTTGGCTGGGCGCAGCCAGAGGTCTGCAAGACGTCATCATGTACACCTTGGGTACCGGAGTGGGAGGGGCCATCGTTTCTGGAGGGAACTTATTAAAAGGCCGCTTCGGTCGAGCCGGGCACCTCGGCCACACGTCCGTGGACTATCGCGGTGAACCCGATCTCTGCCGAACGCCCGGCAGTATTGAAGACGCCATCGGCGAACTCACTCTCCCGAAACGCAGCGAGAATCGATTCACATCGACCGAAGCTCTAGTCGATTCCTATACTCAGGGTGATCCTGAGGCCACTGAGATTTGGTTAGACTCGCTGCGAGCGCTCGCTGCAGCCATTGTTTCCATGTCCAATGCGGTCGATCCAGAAGTAGTCGTGCTGGGCGGCGGCATCACCGAGGCAGGCGACGCCCTCTTCACCCCTCTAACTAAGTTTGTCAAAGCGACGGAATGGCTCCCGGCCGATGCTTGCATCACGTTACGCAAAGCCGAGTTAGGCACCTGGGCGGGTGCCTATGGTGCAGCCTATCAGGCCGCTCAGAAACTATTCAACTAACATACCACCATCATGTCGAAACCTTCCCCTTCAGCTCGTTACCTCGAACATTGTCAAAGCATCCACGCCCGAGTCGCCCAACAACTCGATATCGTCTCCACGGTGGCCGATCATTTTTCCAAAAGCATCCTCGCAGGCGGCATGGTCCATGTTTTTGGCTCCGGCCACAGCCGGATCATGGTCGAAGAGATGTGGCCACGCTACGGCTCCTTTCCGGGCTTCAACCCCATCGTCGAACTTTCTCTCACCTTCCATAACCTGGTCGTGGGCGCCAACGGCCAACGCCAAGCCATGTTTATCGAGAATGTGTCAGGATTGGCTAAGCAAATCCTTCGCAACTTCGCACTTAAGGAAACAGATACCGCCCTCGTCATCTCATCGTCTGGGTGTAACATTGTCCCCATTGAGATGGCCGAGGAGTTTCAGCGGCGCGGCATCAAGGTCGTCGCCATTGTCAGCCAGAAACACTCCGAGCCGAGTACATCAAAGCGGGCCGACGGCAAGAAACTGACGGACTTCGCCGACATCATCCTCGATACTGGCGCGCCCCTAGGAGACTCCATGGTTGAAATCGAAGGCCTCGAAACCAAAGTCGCTCCTGGCTCCACCGTGGGTGGATGCCTTCTCATCAACAGCATCAAAGCAGAAGTCGCTGACCGCCTAACCAAAGCTGGCCATCCTCCAAAGGTCCTGACAGCAGGCGCCGTGA
>Ga0075463_10000302_pt1 | contig 15512 bp, 23 predicted proteins | sample DEB08_DNA_14_FD_77579 | JGI IMG/M metagenome (GOLD analysis project Ga0075463, IMG submission 77579) | Aqueous microbial communities from the Delaware River and Bay under freshwater to marine salinity gradient to study organic matter... | ecosystem: Environmental > Aquatic > Marine > Coastal ...
GAATGTAGTCGTCTAGAAACTGTCTCTTTTTTTCAACCTTATGTGCTAGTTCGTTTTTTCCTTTTCTATTAAGTTTGTGGACGTAATGCCCTAACTCTGCGCTATCCTTGCGTAACCTTTCTAACTGATTTGTCGATACCATAGGCGACTCCTTGGTTAAAATTTAGGAAGTCATAATCAAGTTGGGAACTGCCTCCTTCACTGTTTCAACTGACAACCCTTTTGGCGGAGTTTTTGACAACATGTCACAAAGGAGTTCCGCGTCAGCAGGGTGTACAGATTCTAACACTCCGATAAACATAGTCTCTCTTTTCAGCGGGTGCATATGCTCCGCTTTGAGACCCTTGACAAAGTATTGGAGTTTAACGTTTTGTTTGTGCCAGCTGGAAGGAAATTTGTCCTCTTCAGCAGGGGTGAATGGCGGACGTCCTTCTGGCAGAAGAAGTTGGATTCGATCATCAAAGAGGCATCTAAGATAATCGGAAAAAGAAGAATACATTTTTGAGTATTCGCGAATCAATTCTACTCTCTTACTTTCATCGGACTTTTCGATGAGTTCAACGATTTCGTACAATTCCAACCTGGACTTCTTACCTTGTTGAAGTTCAGTTATCATAATCTCCTCGCTACAATATTATATAGGATTATCAACATTACTACTTAGGTGTTTTCTAGAGATACGACAATTTATAATTCCATTGTAGTATTCGTCGCTTAAAAGGACTTCTCTATCGAACTGCTCTTTTGCTTCATAGTACGAGCAGTCACCTTTGGTTTTACACAACCTTATTATTTCTCGTTTGAAAGCATCGGCACCTTTCTGTTCTAATAAAAGTTTTACCGTTTCAGAACTACCGAAATAATCTTTCCAGTCTGATTCTACTCGCATATGCTTCCTACGCTTTCGACTTTTGGTCACTGGCAGTGTTTTCTTTTTGTGAAAAAATTTTTTGCCGACATACTTCATACCTGATTCTATTTCAGTTATGACATATACGAACCCTGTCCACTCTTCAAGCGATTCGTATTCTGGGTCAAAAATTTTTCCTTCGTAGTGCCAAGTCATGCTTCTACTGGAGACGCGCACATAGGGCAATACGCTGGTTCGGCATCACAATTTTCGTCTAAAATAATTTCACAGTGAGATTCACAGACGTCGCAAATAACGTCAAACACATGCTCTTCCATTATCAATCTCTCGTTATCTTTCCTGTTTCGTACAGGTATTCTCTATTAGTTATATGCTCTTGAGCAATATCATCTTTTGACTGCCCGAAATACCTAACCCCGAGTTTGTTCTCAATCATAATTTCATTCACAGGACGGTATGCGTCTTTCAAGGAATCGTAAACAATAAACTCCCCCAAGATTCGACCATATTTTCCTTTTCCATCTTTCCTAGTTCGAAGAACCGCTTCTTCGCCCAAAGAGTTTACTAGATAATCTTTTGCAAGCAAACCGCATTTCTTTTCTTCAAGGTCTTTCGTCCTAGATTCTGGGGTATCGATACCATATAGTCGGACCCTTTGTTTCTTTAACCAAACGCCAAACCCGAGATCGATATCAACGTCAACCGTGTCTCCGTCGACAACCTTTATTACTTTGCAATTATATTCGAACATTACAGCACCTTTTTAAGATGATAACCCACAGGTTGTAAAAGTTTGAATGTATTTTTACAACCTTCTGTGTCAATAAACACAAAGTGGGTTTCGGATATTTTTTTAATTTTTTTAACCTTAAAGGTTTGTGGGTTTCCCTTGGATACTTTGGTTCCGTCTGGTTGTTCTACTGTTTCTCCTGGGAAAAATATAGTCAACTCCCACTCGTCATGTAACCATTTTTTTATAGACTGCTTCATATCTTACCGTACACTAAAATACATGGTCACTTCGAACCCAGCACGGATAACGATTGCTTCTGGTTTGTTCCACATAGTTTTTCCTATTTTTGATTAATTATACTTATTGATGTTCTTTCTTCCGAAAGAACATCGACCTTGTGAGAAACGCCTCTTGGTATAGTTATGATATGCCCAGGTTCAACAATCTGTTCTTTCATAACACCCTTTTCTGGGTGTGCTATATTCCACCAAGTCCATTTGGTGACTCCAGTGATATTGAACCCCCAAACATTATAGTCATCTACATGCCAACCTAAACTATTATTGCTTTTTTCATGAGTCCCCATAAACATAGAAATGGATGGGCATTTATGATACTCCATCATATCTTTTAAAACATCAGGAAAGGTTTCTGGGTTCTTAGTGTTCCATTCAAAGTGACGCATAAGTATAGACCCGTCTTTGTTTGCTTCTGCTCGCCAACCTTTGGCTTGGGTCATTATGTATTCTGGGTCTGGGAGATTCAAAAACCATTTCTCTGGCATTTCTTGATATTTAACAGACCATTTGCGGTCAACAGAAGGGTCGTAATTTTGAGACATAATATTATGCTGCCCCCCAAACCTCTTTCCAATCTCCAGTCAATGCTCCGCGAGCATAATCGGTTGCTCGGTTCTCAAAGAAGTTTGTGTGTGTTGGTGCATTAATCATTTCTTCAACCCAAAGCAATGGGTTCTTTTTAATTTTGAAGATACCCTTCATGCCGAGTGAGATCAGACGTCGATCTGCAATATATCGAATATAACTCTTGACTTCTTCCTGTGTGAGTCCTTCCATCGGACCCATAGCAAACGCCAAGTCAATAAACTTATCTTCTAATTCTACCATCTTTTCAGCGATAGAGTAGATCGTCGACTTCAGTTGATCGTTCCATATCTCAAGGTTCTCTTCGACATAGGTGCGAAACAGTTTGATCATTGACTCGGCGTGCATGGTTTCATCAACGATAGACCAAGTAACGATCTGACCCATTCCCTTCATCTTACCGTGACGTGGAAAGTTGAGTAGCATGATGAACGAGGAGAACAACTGCATACCTTCAGTGAAGGCAGAAAACGCAGCAATGTTAGCAGCAACAGATTCTTTAGTGCCGTTCTTGGCGGAAAGATTTAGAAAGTATTCGTGCTTCTCTCGCATTGCCTCGTACTCGAGGAACTCGTTGTATGTAGACTCAGGCATACCCAAGGTCTCTATCAAATGCGAGTAAGCAGCAACGTGGAGTGCTTCTCTCGCGGCGAATCCCATAAGCATCATACGAACTTCTGGTTGTGGGAAGTATGGAAGATAGTTAGAAACATAACCACCAGCAACGTCAATATCACCCTGCGTAAAAAATCGAAAAATGTTAGTCAAAAACGCTCGCTCTTCGTGAGACAATTTTCTCTGCCAATCTTTCACGTCCTCTGCCATTGGCACCTCTGTGTGCAACCAATGAGACTGTTCATGCTTTAACCATGCGTCATATGCCCATGGATAGTTAAACGGTTTAAAGTGATCTCTATTATCTGTGATGGATAATTGCATATTTTACCTTTTAGTTTCCTTTTTGCTGAACCAAGTTACTAGTACAATTCTATGACCATCATAAACTTTACTCACGCCATGAGTTAAGTGCGGACCATAAACTAAACTTTCGCCATCATCAACATTCACTACGTCCATTATAATTTCTTGACCATATGGTGGAGAATCTCTTTCGTGTTCGTGCCTTGCAACAAGATTACCCACAGGTCTGTTCTTTAATTTATACTCTGCTCTAACTAGAGATTCTCCACCTAACAAATCTTTGCTTTCCAACAAAGTTACAATTGTTAAATCAGAATTGTTGTCAGAATGCAACCTAGTGAAAGAGTCTTTTTCATATTTTAAAAAGTATGCGCCTTTGTCATACCCCAACTTGGAATACTTTAAAAGCGTCTTGTAAAAATCATATTGCCTTGGCGTAGGGATGTCTCTCCTCTCTACATCGAACAGATTATAGTTCTGGTGCCAAAATTCAGAAGGCAAACTTTCGTATACTTCTAGTGCTTCTTTTACTTCATCATCGGAAAGAATTCTTTCCTTAATATAACCGCCCACCAATTATCCCTCACAGGCAATACATTCTTCGTTATTAACAATTGCAACCATATCAATTTCTTTGATTGCTTCTCTTTCGATTTTCTTAGAAACGCGATCTGCCTTTCCAAGTTTTTCAGAGCGACAATAGTACAAAGTCTTCAACCCTTTCTTCCACGCCAAGAAATGGACAGCATGCAAGTAAACGATATTCGCGTCTGGTCTAAAGAATAGGTTCAAAGACTGTGCTTGATCGATAAACTGTTGCCGATCAGCAGCGTGTTCAATAACCCAACGTTGGTCAATCTCCATAGAAGTTTTGAATACGTCTTTTTCTTCTTGGGTCAGAAATCGGAGGTGTTGAGCAGAACCGTCGTTGGCAATAATGCTTGACCAAATTTCGTCATAGTCTTGCTTGGTTTCGCCTGATTCAATCTTCAACTTGATCAATTGGTCCAGATATTTATTCTTATTCAAATACGAACCAGACAATGTGTCCTGACGATATGCGTTTGCTCGCCAAGGTTCTATAGAAGGAGAAGTATTGCCCATAATGATAGAGGAACTAGCATTAGGCGCAACAGCCATAACATGAGAAAATCTCTTTCCAGTTCCTTCTGCATCTGGTGCTTCTCCTCTTTCCTTTCCGATCTCGAGGTTTGCTTCATCGAGTTTCCTCCGAATGAGAGAAAATATCCTGTTATTAGTAACCTTTGCCATGGCACAATCCCATGGTAGGTTTTTCTTTTGTAGATAAGCATGAAACCCAAGGGCACCGATGCCGATACTTCGTTCCCTCATAGCAGAAAACTTAGCACGGGACACGGTGTCGGGTGCGTTGTCAATAAAAAACTGCAACACGTTGTCCAACATCTCTGCCATGTCTTTCAAAAACAATTCGTTCTTGCTCCAAGCATCATAGTGCTCGAGGTTTACTGAAGAAAGGCAACAAACAGCAGTACGCTCTTCGTTGGTTGGCAGGATGATTTCAGAACAAAGGTTTGACTGGTGAATCTTCAGACCAAGTTCTTTTTGAAACTCGGGCATCATACGGTTGCTTGTATCGATGAAGTGCAGGTATGGTTCGCCTGTTTCCATGCGCAGTTCTAGAATCTTTTGCCAAAGAGATCGTGCTGATACCGTGTCACGAATTTCGCCTGAGTGTGGGTCAATTAAATTCCATCCATCGTCTGCATCGGCGTCAGTCATGCAACGCTCGATCAACTCCATGAAACGATCGCTGATATTGATACCGTGATGAAGGTTTAGACAACGACGATTCTGATCGCCTGTTGGTTTGCGCATCTCAAGAAACTCAATCACGTCTGGGTGAGAGATATCGAGGTATGCTGCATATGAACCACGACGAGTCTTGCCCTGACGATAAGCAAGAGAAGAAGCATCGTAAGTTTTAAGGTGCGGGATTACGCCAGTGGATTTGTCATCTGAAGAACGTATGCCAAATCCGATTCCTACACCGCCACCCATCATGGACAACCAGTTAGTCTCTGACAGGTTACTCACCAACCCCTCAGCAGTATCCTCGATGAAGTTGAGGAAGCATGAGATTGGCATACCCTTTCCTGTACGACCATACGCAAGGATGGGAGTAGAGTAAGACAACCAGTGTTTGGAAGAGTAGTCGTAGAGACGTTGAGCGTGTTCTGGATTTGAAGAAAATTTAGAACTAACAAAGGCGAATCGGTGTTGCGGAGATTCTTCGTCCTCCCGCATATATGATTCTTTAAGTCTTTGGATTCCTAATTTGTCGAAGAGTTCATCACGAGAGAGGTCGATTTCTATACCAAGATATTGCTGTTTTGCCACGGTAGTTCGCGTCCTTATTCAAATATATTTCAGGGGTGCTTTTATATAGGTCAGGACGAAAGTGGAACTACTTCATTTGCTTTTTTATTTTTCCCATGACTTCAATAAAGCGTCGTGTTACAGGGTACTTCCTCTTTTTCTTTGGACCCATGTTTGCCGTATCGTGAGGAATACCAGCATCAGCAGCAGTGGTCATTTCTTCTTTAGCATATTTTGTTGCGAAGTATGCGCCCGACCTACCAGATTGATAATACCCTTTCCTATAATCGTCGGACCTTTTAGTCATTCCTGGTTTATCTTTTTTCTTTTCGCGATCAAGTGCTTTCTTAATCCTTGCTAATTCCTTAGCAGACTTAGCGGTTTTCTTCTTTGGTTTTGAAGAAGATCCTTTTGGTGGAGGAATTTCGATCTGCCCTAATTTTTTCTTGGGACCCTGCCCATAAGAAACTGTTCTTCGAGTAATAGATTCTTGTAAAAAATCTTTAAACTTTTTCATCGCCTTAATTCCCCCACAGCGACATAGATTTTCTGATTAGTAGGAACATGAGTTGCTTCAAACAAATCCAGACCCAAAAGATTGTCGACCGGAAATGCATTTTGCTCAACTCTAACCTTGTCTCCTGTTCTACAAATTTCTTCACAGGTCGAGTTTACCATCTTAGGATTCGCGAGTTTGTAAATTCCAGGAGCAAGCATACCGTCTTTGGTACAGAACCACTCCTTGCTTTCTTCTAGCGAGTGCAGAGGGTCTATACCACAATGCTCCACGACTTTTTCAATAGAACTATCCCCAAGGTTTAGGTGTTCTTTTATCAGCAAGAGAGCAGCAGCGTAGGAGGCGAGACGAGACCCTCCACCTGGAACCTTTGCTAATAGTTTCTTGAGGTTGAAGGCAAGACGATGAAAAGTATTGTATGCAGACTTTTCTTCTGTAGTTTGGGGAGACTTTAGTTTTTTACCGTCTTTGTCGATAAGACCAAGTTTGAATGCAGTAGTATCTTCGAACTGCGTAGTAAGCAAACGCAGAAAGCGAAGGGTGTAGACTAGGTCGCCTGTTCTGCTTAAAATGCCCATTAAATTTCTTCCAACTTTTTAACCACGACTGGGTCGAGTTCTATTCCTTCGAAGTCATCTTCTTTGATAGCACGCAAGAAAACTAAAAAGGGTTTTAGTATTTTTAAGTTATCTGCCCCAACTTTGTACATAAGCATCAATATTCCAGGTTCATTACCAAAAACATTAAGGATAATGGTAATGTGGTTCAGGAGTAACCTCTCACAAAGGTCTCCTCCACGGTTGTACCTGTTGATCAATCTGTTTATGTACTTAAAACGATTCAACTCGTCGTAAAATTCTTCCGCGTCTATGCAGCGAGGACTGTAATAGTTTTTCGCTGCATAGATGAGGAAGTTCTGGTCATTTAATTCTGTAATCACTGAATAGATTCCCTATAATTCAGAGTTATCTATTCTTAAAGTAATTACTTCTTTTGATGACTTTCAATCGCAGAAATCAGGTCGTCTTTCTTTTTGCGAAGGTCTAACTCAATTCCGATCTCACGCCCATATGCCTCGAGATCTTTCTTGGTCATTTTGCTCAGTTGTGCTTTGGTGACAGCAACTTTCTCTTCTTTTACCTCTACAGGTTCTGGAGTATTTGTCTCGAGTTTAGTAGGTTTCCGAGAAAAATACCAAACCCCAACAGCAAATGCCGCAATTAGACCCCATACAATAGCAAGTTCCATTATGAATTCATCCTCATTTTACTGGTTTGTTGTCTCCGCCTTTCAGGTTATCACCACGACGTGCTGGCGATTGAGACTTAACGGCACGTCCTGCTTTGGCCACATCATCATGACCCTTTTCTTCTTTGTCTTCCATTTCCTTGTCAGACTTTTTATGGGCATCCGCAAACTCTTTCGACTTTGGGGATTCTTTATCCATGATGCCTTCTGGTTCGGTAGCACCCTTGGTGTGCTTGTCTTTCTTTTCCATAACTGCTTCAAGTTGATCCAACTTATCAGCAAGGTTTGCTAACCAATCTGCTTCTTCTTTCTTCAATTCTGATGGTTGTGCATTTGACTTGTCACCCTTACGAGCAGGTGCCTTTTTGATTGGGTCAGCAGGTGCTTGTTCATTTTGCCCGTGCGCGTTCTGAGTAGAAGAATGTGCAACCTTCGACATCTGATGCGGAGGAGAAACATTCATCCCCTTCTTTACTTTCGTGGCATGACGCGCCCAAGCATCGCCAGCGGCTGTATGATGTCTTGCAGCATTTCTATGTTGCCCATGTGCGACATTATCTCCCGCTTTCTTTGCCTGCGCCGCTTGTTGCGTGTGATAAGTTGCTTGCGTGTGATGCGCATCTGAACGATCCATAGGATGCTGATTGGACTTCATGTAGTCTTCATCAATCTCCTCGACTTCTTCCTTCATGTGATAACCTTTGTTATCACAGTGGTCGCAACCGTCACCCTTACATTTTGGACACTCCATCTTCTCTTCTTTCTTCATACGGTCTTTGCCGCAAGAAGATTCGTCTTTCTGCGCCTTCTTGGCACGGAGGGCAGCAAGGTCAGAGGCATCGATGTCTCCGTCCTTGTCTTTGTCCATGTGCTTCTTTTGAGCAGGAGAGAGTTTCTTCTTTTCTTGAACCTCTTGGAATGCTCTCCAGATGTTCTCAATTACTTTCTTGTCCATTATTCGTTCCCCTTGGGAGTTTCTTTTGTTTCCTTATTTATACCAGACGCCTTCTCGGATATCTCGGTTTCATAATAAAGAAGCAAAGATTGCTGTTGCTCCACGTATCGACGAATCTCGTCTAGATTGAGAGACATATTTTCGTAGTGCGGAACAGAAACAGCAAAGAACACAACGTTGCCGTTCACTTTACTAAATTCTTCGAGAAACTCTTCTAAATTGTCTCGAGTGACAGCATACCATCGAACTTCATGAAGTTCGACAGGACGTGGTGGTTGCTTGATGGGAATAGTAGGTTGTTGTACAACAGTCCTAGTTACTATCACTTCCTTCGGTTTCATCCACCCGCAACCCGTCATCAGGAGGATTGCCAGTAATAGACTCAAATGCGTCAAATGCTTTTTGGGTGCCACTATTTACTCTCTTTTCAATAAGTCCAGGTTTTTTCAAAGTCAGAACAGTTAAATCGTGCCTTCGAAAAGTGCTGATCAACTGATTCCTTCTGGTTTCTGACTCTTGTAATTTTGAGTTTAACTCATTAGACAACTCATTACTGCGCTCAACATTTTCTTGCAAAGTCTCAATAGTTCTTTGATTGTCCTCTGCTACAATTTTCAACTGAGCATTATTCGCTTCTAATTGGCGGATAGTTGCTTGAGTGTCTTTGTAATAGAAATACCCACCGCCAGCGATGGAACCAAACATCAACAGTAGTAGTATGTAGGGCATTTATTTCGCCTTCGCTCGCAACGCTCTAATCAGTTGGATCTTCAGTTTGCGCTTGTCTTCAGGTTTCTGCAAAGAGTCGTGCTTTGCAAGTGCCTTGTTGACCAGCGACGTAGGAACACTGACAGTAGACTTTGGTCCAACTTTGATATTATGCATCTTTCTGCCAGATGCCTTCGCTGCATCCTGTGCCTTGCGCATTTGCATGAAGATATTTTGATCTGCTGGATCAGCACGACCAGTGTGGGTCTTACCCTTTGCAGTCTTGGTAGTAACCGCTGGTTTCGGTGCTGCCTTCTTCTTTGCAGAGTCTTTCTTGAGTTCGTCTTGTGCGCGTTTCTTCAGTGCACGGAACTCTGCGCCACGAGGCATCTTGTCTGGACCACCAACAAGGTCTTGCATCTTCTTGATGAGTTTCTGCGATGCTTCCTTCACTTCTGGTTTCTTGTCTGGATGCTTACCAAACTCAGAAGTACCTGCTTTCTTACGCTTCTTCGCCATCATGGCAGCATAGTTAGAAGGCACCTTGTAACTGCGTGCTTCATCAGCTTGCTCGACTTCTTCGATTACAGATTCAGCAACATCACCCTTACCATATGAGTATAGCGTCTTGAGATAGTCGTTTGCTTTGGTGAGTTTGTTCTGAAACCACTCCTCCATATCGCCTTCTTTCTTGACACGAGACTCAATTCCGTCGAGGAAGTGACGCATAGCAGCAATCTGTTTTACTGCCATATTTGTTTCTTCTGCCCCGCCAGTATCAGCAGGATCTACTGCTTCTTTAGCATATATCCCAGTCTTCTTCTTAGGACTGCCATACTTCTTATCAAGTGCTTTAAAGATATCTGCTTTTGAAGCTGGTTTCTTGGACTGCTTGGCAACACCAACCGAAGGTTTGTCTTGCTCGGGGTGACCGCGACCATACATCTTATTTGCCGCATGACTTAGGGCAGAAGCAGCGCGAGGGTTGTATGCTTCACCAAGTTTAGCACGATGTGCCTCATAATCTTTGCTAGAAACAAAATTCTTGTAATGAGGGACCTTATGCTTCTTGCCGTCCATATGATAGGTAATATGGTTGTTGTCTTGACTAATCTTTTTTCCGCCTGCTTTTTCAATTTCTTTACGCACCGTACCAGTTGCAACAGCACCTTCAGAAACAGACTCTTTTTTAGTGCCACGCTTGGCATCAAGATAAGCAGCGATTGCCATCTCTTTACGTTTCTCAGCAGACTTGCCTTGAAACTGAGGGGCATCAGACTTTTGAAAATCGTCGATGTATTTCTTAATACCCTGAGAAGGATCTAACTTTTCGTTTTGCACATCTTTGTGAACGGGAACCATGCGAACTTTAGTCTTGCCTGTTTCTGGGTCGACATAGTTTTGAGGTTTCTTTGCAGCTGCATTCGTACGATTGCTAGTATCGGTCTGCTGCTCGTCATCCTTCAAGATGCTCTTCTTATGCTTGACCTCTCCCTTTTTCATTGCCTTTTTCCTATCTGTATGCGTAGCAGGTTTGTTATATTTATTTAGGTTTTTCGCCACAGGGTTTGATTTGTCTCTTTTCATCTTGAATACCTATGGTTTACCTCTGCGTGTTTTTGTTCGTCTTCTCTTATTCTTACTATCATATCTGATAGTTTTGCATCTTTCGGCAACTTATAATACTTCTTTGCCGTATCCGGAGCATCTATATCTTCGATTGTGCCATCACGAACCAAACTTAGATACTCTGTATAACTTTTTACTGCCTCCGTCTCAAAATAGTGCACCATAAGGTGCGCTGTTTTTGGAGACAAAATATATGTTACCAAATAAAAATGCCAGAAAATAAATTGAGCGATAACAATTAATGTTCTCTCAAACCAGTTAGGGTTTACGATTTCTATAAAGAACATTAAATGTTTTCTCTCGTTTTCTGCTTCCTCCAACATCTCATGAATCATAGTACCGTTGCCCTTTTCCAACTTCCTAAGACTCTTAAGATGTACTAGCATTCCTGCTACCATCCCAGGAACACCCGCAATGGTTTCTAATACAACTGCCCTATGTCCATACCTCTTTGCAAAGAACGCATCCGCAAAAAAGCGAAAGAACTTGGTCATAGATTTTGCGTACCAAGTTCTCACCATGCCTTACATGACCAATATCTTGCTTTGGTCTTTGGTCCAGGATTGTCGCAATTGTGACGCGCACGGAAAGACTTACGTCGAGCAGGAATACTCTTTTTGATCTTCATATTCTTGTCACCGAAGTTTACTTTCTTGACATTCCCAGTTTGCGGGTCTTTGACATAAACCTTAGACTTTTTAACATCTCCTGCCATGGGTTTGTTCAGGGTAACTTCTCTCCCTTGATACTCTGCTTCAGAAAACTGCTTAAACCTTTTCATTTTCTTTTTCCCCTCTCCAGGAGTCAATTCTTTTGCGTGCTTGGTAGAAGCATCTGTTCCCCACTCATGTTTTTGAGGAGAATACTTACTCACGCGAGATCCTTATCGTGGTTTAGACCACCTTTCTTTTTCTTGACAATAAACGCATTGACGCGAGCATGACCCCACTGCTGTGGCGTAGTTCCAGGACGATGACCTCCCTTCCAAGCAGCAACGCCACGATTGTAAACCTTACGCAAAGTTCCGACAGAAATACCTGACTTATCTGCTTTTTTTGCCAGAGAAGATCCAGCGTCCTCTTCTAAGTAGTTTTTAAACTTTAACATTGGTTGCCTTATTCTTTGATCTTGTGTCTTTGAGTCTTGCTCGATCCAGCATACGATCATGCTTCACTTTATCTGTTTGCTTTTCTCTCTTGATCCTTTCTTTTGCAGCATCTACAGCAGCAGTTTCTTCACCATACATCTTCTTAAATGCCTTCGTATATTTTGAAGGTCTGGTCTTTGCTTTTGCGTCTCCAGGAGCAGGTTTGTATGCGCTTGGATTGCTATCGCTTTTCTTCGCGTTTTTCTGAAAGTGCGCGTCGCGACGGTTTTTCATCGCCTTAGAGAGACCCTTGTGATACTTTGCAGGTTGGGAACCCTTACGGTCTTTGATGTCAGAGTCTTGCCTAACCTTAGTGTTGTCCTCTTCTGGTACACAGTTAGGGACCATTTTACCACCTTTAGGTTTCATACCCTTTTGGGTGTAACCTTGCCAGCATGCTTCGTCAAGTTTTTCGACAGCATCTAACCATTTACGAACGCTTTTATTTTCGCCGAGTTGGACAACAACATAGTTACTACCCAAGTGAGTTATTACACCAACCTCTTCAGATTCTTTTACAACAACGGTGTCTCCTAGATCAAACAGTTCACCTTTGACAAACTTCTCGCGAGTTTCAGAAACCGTTTCAAGTTCTACATGACGTTTAAACTCTGATTCTTCTTTTATACCCATGCCAGAGCGAACGTCAAGGAACAACTTCTTAGAATCTTTATTATTCAAAGATGAACCAAGACCCTGAGAAAAATTGGCAAAGTCGTTACTTGCGGCATACCCTCTAAGTTTAGAAGCAGACATACCCTCAACGCCTTCGGCATCTGGGTCGCGCTCACCAGCAGAAGCAACGGAGATAGACTTGAAGTTGTAGAATCCGTGATTGCCTTTTACACCGTTATACTTTTCTAACAGAGTTTGAAACTCCCGAACCCTATCAGAACCGACAACCATAACGACGCTCTTGAATCCCTGATCAAACAGATAAGAACAAGCATCAAATGCAGTGCGCACTTTCTTATTGATCAGAACACTACGTGCATGACGCGGGAACATCTTCCTCACGTGCTTAACTTTTTCTGCGTATTTTAGGGGATTCTTTTTGACGTCCTGAGATTGAGACAAGAAAACATAATATGGATTTCTACCAGACTTCTTTGATAGATTGTCTAACAGTTTTTCGTGCCCAGCAGTTGGGGGGTTCATCCTTCCGAAAGTGAAGTATGCAACCTTATCCTCTTCAATAAGATAATTTTTAAACGAATTAATCATTACGACTTTGCTGCCTTACTCGCCTTTCGCTCTCTATCCTTTTTACGAACAACAGGAATCAGTTTTCGAGCGAGTCTGTCTATTCGAGGTTTCATTTTATCTAGTCGCTTTTCTAACTCAGTTCTTTTCTGAAAAGATAGGTCGTCTTTGTCAACACCCCTAGTGAGTTTTTTCAGGAGTTGTAACCTTGCTTGACGTTTAGCACGTTTCTTTACAACCGACATGTCTGGCGTTTTTCTAAGTGCACGCTGCCTCCCCAACTTAATACGGGACTTCATTTTTCTCATTCGAATAGACGCTTTTATACGCTGTGCGTGCGATAATGCTTCTTCAACCTTTTCACCTTCAGGTTGATAAGAAGCATACTCTGCGTTAGAACCAGCACCTTGTTGCTTGTGCCGTTTTTTGGATTGGTAACTGATGTATTCCCCAGTTCCTGGAAGGTAATCAACTACCAGAAAGTCTTTGAACGATAGTGGTTTCTTTGCCACAACTATTTCCTTGTAGGTTTATCCCATCCTTTAAGTATATCGGGCGAAAAGTTGTTATAGGAAAACTCCATCCTATCAACTAGTTTCACCGCATCACCACCAATGGTATCTATGGCAACAAAACCTTCTTGCCCTGTTACCTTGTACCCCTTTCTAGTTTTTACGAACGTGTCTATATTCGACAGGTCGTTGAGTTTATTTATAAGAATCATTTTTGCTAATACTATATTGCGTTGCAATTCAAACATCGCTATAAGAGCAGCGGTGTTCTTCTTTGAGAAGAAAGACATAAGTGCGTCCCTCTTCTGTTTCTGTGCTGCCTTTCCCTTTTCGCTTTTGCGAGCATCTATAACCTTTTGGTACTTGTCCGTCAACCAACGCTGTAGTCCAATTACGTGGCGACGAGAATCTGGTATGATACTCCCAGCACGAACAAAAGTGTTGTTATATTGCTCGATCAATTGCGGTAGTTCTGGGTGTGTTTCTAATTGTCGGAGGACCGAACCAGATATCTTCTGAAATAGTTTACCAGCAGTTGAAAGATATTCATTTACCTGCTTGGTTGTTTTCTCTTCCAGAGTAGCGACAGAAACGTTGCGCAACATTGCATCTTCTGACCAAACCTTGCTAACCTTCTTCAATTTGCTGACATCCACTCCGTACGATGCTTTCATCGATTCGAACGAACTGCCCTTGTAAGTGGTATGCCATACAATGCCGATGCGTGCTCGGCGAATCTGTTTCGCTGCTTCACTGCCAGAAGGAATAGCATAAACAATCGTGTTAGGATGGAAAGTAACATACTTTTCACCTCCTATGTTTTTGTTTTGGATATCTCCTGGACCAAACAGGAAGTCTCCTTGAATGACACCTTTAATACCAAGTGCTGGTAATTCTTCGAGTGCCGCATTGAGTTTTACGTTTAAATCACCAGAAGTATCAGCATCAACATCTGCTTTAGTCTTATACACCTTTGGGTTCTTGTTGAAAATACCTTTCTTGGCAACAAAGAACTCACCGTCCCTTGGGTCGATGCCAGCAAAGATAGCAGGAGCACCGTCCCACTTCACAGAAATATCTCCCTTATGCTTTCCTTGAAGCATGTCGCGAAGAGCGCGTAAAGCATTGATTGCTTGGCGAGTTCCATCAACTCCACCATAGAGGACTTTATCCTCTATGTGAGTCATATGAGTGTTCTTCTGCTCAGAGAGAAATTGTTGTGTCAAAAAAGAATCCATTAGTTATCTACCAGTATAATATCAAAAGAAGATGAAATAACTGAACCAGTGTCACCAGTTCCTCTCACTTCAATATCAGTTTTTTCTGGAAAACGCAAGGGAATTGAATAATTCTGAGTAGTATATCCGCCTACGATATCAACAATATCCTTTGATCTAAATGATCCATTTGCACCACCACCTAGTTCTCTTGATTTTAAAGTCACTGTAACAGCATTATTCATTGGTGCTACACCAATGTTCCAAGTAGTGAGATAACCAGTTTTTCCAGCTGGTATTGTATAAAGTGCAAGTTGAGTTTGACCCAAACCAGTAGTTGTCCCGCTACCAATAACGCCAATATCAGCAAGAACTGTACCGCCTCCAGACGCTGCGGTGGATATAAGAACATCACCATCATTTGCCGATAACACCCCAGCGGTTGCAACAAATGCTCTATAAACTCTTAGGAATGAAGCAGTAGAAGCCGCACCATTTACAGTAATCGTTTCTTCAATTAGATTGAAATCATTATCTAAACCTTGAACAGTAACCGTGCGCGCACCATCGTTGCCAGGACCATCGTCAGAGCTTGCGCTATATGCATAA
>Ga0075463_10000304_pt1 | contig 15493 bp, 12 predicted proteins | sample DEB08_DNA_14_FD_77579 | JGI IMG/M metagenome (GOLD analysis project Ga0075463, IMG submission 77579) | Aqueous microbial communities from the Delaware River and Bay under freshwater to marine salinity gradient to study organic matter... | ecosystem: Environmental > Aquatic > Marine > Coastal ...
AATACAGGAGTGTCGTGGTGGGGTTACTTCTAAATATAAAAAGCTCTCTTGATACCATCATCTGATACCATTTTTCTTTCAGAGTTTTTCATTATTCCTAAAAAACAATTAATTATAATTAAAATTAAAACAAATATTACTATGACTTTGGTCATATTAATATTTATTTCATTTTATTTTAAAAAAAAATAATATATTTAATTAATAAAAGATGTTTGAAAAGGATACTATAATCATAATAGGCGTTCTTTTACTAATAATCATGGTTGCCAAAAATAATGCGGGCGCCTCTGTCCAAGAACCAAGAATTCCGGCTTCGGCCGAGTATAGAATTCCCAAAAGCGCAGAATACAGAAAGAACACTGAATACAAGAAATATGACAACATAGAAAAGGATCATATGCGCATGGCTCAGAGATTAGATTTTCTAGAAAAGGAATATGCTAAGTTAACAAATGATAATCGTAGAAAGGTAACGGAAATTCATAACTCTATTTCAAGATTGAATGATGCTAGAAAGTTCGACAACATGAACATTTCTACTCTTTTGTCTCGTCATAGCAGCACCGATCATTAAATTTAATAATGATCTGAAATTTTATAATAACTAAGTTTTTTGTTATTTTTATTAAAAAAAACTTATTTATTAATATATAATAAACTATTAATGGCAGAAACTCCATGTCAGCGCGCAAGTAGGGCACCTTATAAATTTCAGCTTAGCTCTGATGCTACAGAACAAGAGTGTTACGAAGCAATGTCTATCTGTGCTACAGGAGACGCAGGATTTTCTGATATATGGAAAACGTTAGATGGAGGCACAGTAGAGGATCAAGTTGGAAAAGTAAGAAATAATCGCACGGGTATAGGAACTCATGCTCTTGAAAAGAACGATGGCACACCATTTACTAGTGGTAAAAAATATGTAGCATACACGCATTACATCACGGACACCTCTTCTTATTCTGCTGTAGCCATAGGTCAAAAAGCAACAGCAGATTATACAGAGGTTTCGAGCGGGGGTTTTTCAAATTATAGACTTTTATACGATGATAAAAAACTCATAGACACCAATGTATTTCTTAAGAACATCGCTAATCATAAAATACTTGGCAGGGGAGAAAACGACGACATTCAACCTAGTGTTAATCCTACACCTGTAGGACGTCCTATATTAGCTGCAGAGTTTGTCAGTGCAGATGACGACGTAACATTTGAAGTTCAATTTAATTACGTCCATCTTAATTCTGCACCTGATGATAATATTGATCAGAACATGCAAGTAATCTTAAAGGCCTACCCGGCTACATTAACGCCAAATGAAACAATTAAACAAATTAACTATGACGAATTTTCATTGGTAGATGTTCCGGGTGGTGAGGGTTTGTTGAAGACTTTAGCTCATGGCAATGGTAATAAGATCGAATTTAACTTGCCAAATGTAAAATCCCGTCAGTCTAAAGATTCTCCAAAAAAAATAGTTGAAGTACAATTTAATGAGAGGAACACACAAAACTCCGTTACTTACACTTGGGAATTCGAAGATCTGGGTCCAAATGAACAACAGATACAATTTGTGAATTTCACACAGATAAAAGCAAATAACCATGCACAATATGGAATTAATAATGTAAATATCCCAGATTCTGTAAAGTTGGGAGAAATATTTGAAGACGAATTAGTTCAGGCTTACCCTATACAGGCGGCGGCGCATTTGGCGCACGACAAAATTCATTTAATTGTTAAACAAAAACGTAAGTTAAGGGCGGTGGAAGTTGGAAGAGACTATACATTAGCTACTATATTACCTGGTAAATTTAATAAACCTAAATATTCCGCCGGACAAACAATGTACAAAAATGACGAACCTCCAAAAGTGTGGAGAAATTACTGGAGAGAAGTTTATACATCAACGAATGAACATTCCATAACAGACGTGGCTAAATGGTCAACTAAAGGAAATTTGTGGGCACTTGATTATGCAGGTAAAGAAAATGCGAGAAGATCAATAAAATATTTTGTGATTAATTCATTTGATGAGATAGAATCTGCTAAAATTTTTTCAGCTTTAACACCGGAGACCACATCAAATTCAACAAAACCAGCTCTTAATAAATTATCTTTTGATAAATTTGGAAATATAACAATCTATGGAGAAAAGGATACAACACCAAGAGTGCCCAAAGCTATTACATACAAATCTCCATTTGGATTTAAGGTATTTAATGACGATAAGAGTATTAACTGTCCATCTTCTGGACCCTGTAAGATTGACCGTGTAATTTTTTATAGAAATCCTTTGTATTCAAAATTTTTCTCAGACACTGGTACAATAGCCACATCTTCCGCTGATAGATTAAAATTTGACAATACACAGGAAATACATATCTACGCTTCAAAGCAGAGCGAGGTAGGAAATTCCGGTCTTGAAGTCGCTGGAAATAGAGGTCATTCAAAAGATGAAAATATTAAAAACAAATATCTAACAAATACATTGACAGAACTTGGCGAGGATGTACAAAATTGGTACACTGGTGATAGAGATTGTATAATGCAAGTAGAAGGCAAATATATTCTTAAAAGACTTGATCACTATATTCAGTGGAGAAAAGAATACTTAGGTATTCTTGTGTCCAGACTTAACAAAATAACAAAAACTGTAAATAGAGAAACAAATGGAGATCCAAAACCTATCGCAGAGTGGGGTATTGAAGTAACAGATGCCAATAAAATTGAGTATAAAAAATATTATAATATATACCATGCATTAAAAGCAAAGGTAACTGCTACCACTGCAAAACCTACTAATTATCAATCGCCTTATCCTAATGACCCTGGGGCTGGAAAATGGGACGAATTAAAACCAGATAAGATACCATTATATGAATTGTTATATAATCCAATACACCACTCACAGTTTAAAAAATATTATAACGCTTTATTAATAGAAAATAAAGTTTTAGATCTTGTTGATACGGTTAAAAATTCTAGATCTAAAGTTGGCGAAACAAGATATACTTCTAATATTAAATTTGATTCAAGTAAAACAGGTTCCAACGAAACAGAATACAGAGATTACGATAACGTGATACAGAACTATTGTAATTCAATGGTAAATAAAGATAGAATATCTCGTAAATTTTATAATCCAGTTACTTATGCGGTAGACAATGAAACTGTTTATGAGAAATATACAGATTATTCGTGTTCATTAACGGCAGCAAATTTACACATTGCATACAGTGCTTTAATGGGAAAGAATTTTACATACAACACTCTTATGTATAAAAAATTCTCTGTAAATTTACTTAGAGATAAGTTTGCACAAAAGAAAACTAGTTTAGGATTGCTAGAACAATCTCAATTAACAGAGGCACAGAAAGAAGAGGTTTTAGATGATTTATTAGCTGAACAAGATGATCAAAGATGGCCAAACTTAGCAAGAAATAATTTAGGAACGTTATTTACAGAAGGAAAAGTAATTGTAAATGAAGATGCCGGTGGTGGGGGGCAAAATGAAAATACTCAAGACACTGTAACAGCTGGTGATGATGCCGGAGAAGTAATTAGAGGAGCATTATGTTCTAAAGATTCATCAGAGAAAAAGGGTTATGGCCCTGGATTTTTTATTTCGAATTTCTTTGGTTCTGAAACTGGAACAAGTGATAGTTTCATACAAGAACTGTTTTCTGCGGCCTTAGTAGAAAATAAGACGTTAAAAAGTTCTGAGGGACGAAAATGTCACATTTATACCAAAGGTTCGATGGCTAAATGTATTATGCAACCTAGTATTTACATTAATGTTACTTGTAAAAATGTAGTTCAGAATTCGGGTGGAGGAAGTCTGGCGATGAACAATGTTGAACTAACTAATAATTGTCCCTTAAATGTAGATTTAAGTCAAACTACTCTTATCACACAAGTTGAGCAGGTGACTAAAGAGCCCCCTACATTAAGAATAGAAGCAACTGGGCCAACACAGTTGTTTTATGGTCCAACTTCAAAGCCATATCGTATTGAAGCTAATTCAGATAATAGTTTACAGAGTGTAGCACAGCTTCCTGAAGACAAAAAAGGTGCTACAGAAATTAACGGTGTAACAGTAAAATGTAAAAATCCAGGAAATGTTGATTGGACTGATTGTGAATCTATTGAGATATTATATAATGGAGCCGATGTTAATGGCTACAGATTCACGGAAAACGATTTCTTAAATCAACCTGCGGCTGGCGTTGAAATAACATTTAGAGCACAACATTCCGATCAAACTGACCTGTCAAAGTATGGAGAGATAAAGAAACGTATTAAATTAGTAGAGCCGCTTCCCGATGAGACAGGCGGCGAGAATTGTTATACATTTGATAATTATAATTGTTCTGCCACATCTGAAGCAGCTCTAAATAATCTAGGAAATATGTTAATACAAGAAAAGAATGCAAACGGCGTGGCAACTGGGAGAATAAGATATGAAAGAGATGATGAAAAATTTGCTCGACTAGATGCGGCAGCACTTGCATTGGATGAATCTAATACCATGTATCAGATGGGTTGCAGAGTAAATGAACTTAATGCTATTACAGGAATAAGGACTTTTACCGAAACGCGTGCTGAATGTGAGGCTAGAATTGCCCAGGAAGACCTCGAAAAGGAAAGACGACGACGGGAATTGCTCCGTCAACAAGCTATACTGCAACGAAAGATAATAAATAATTGTAAGCAGTATGACAATACTGGTGCATTAACAAGAGGTATGAAAATATGCGACGTAGAGGGTTATCTAACACCAGGCTGTATGGACCCTCTTTATGAAAACTATTCACCAGATTATGGGGAAGCGGATAATACTTTATGTGGAAATATAAGTGATCAGGAATTTACAAATCTTAACAAAAAACGTGTTACAGTTGGGGGCGAAGAAGTACTAGATCAAGATGAACTTAAATTTGTTTTTAATAGGTTTAATAATGAATCACATAGCAGACATACTACTGCGATGACCTATGCAGACACAAATAACGATACTAAATTAACTGCCGTTGAATTTCAAACATATAAGGACGTGCTAAATACCTACGGAGGTTATCAAGTTTCAGTTTCAGAAGCTCCATGTGGTGTTGATTCCGTTTTCATAAATAGCTTTAATTCAAATAGTGATACTCCAATTACTTTAAATAGTAATTGTGCGGTTGTTACCGACCCGACCGGCGGTGACGATCCAATAATTCCAGATCCAGATCCGGTTATCCAACAGGATGAACCGATAGTTACATTAACAGCTGAAAATAGATATTATAGAAATTACAATATCGGTCAATTTGTAAGGTGTTTTAATGACAGAAGCAAGATGTGTATGGTGAGTGAAGATCCAGATAATAGCGATCTAAAGATAGGAACAAATCAAGATCTTGAGACAAAGAGAACTTGCCTTATTGATAACGTTTACAAATATTATGACGACCTCACTCCAACAGAAAAATCACAGTGTACAAGTTCTTTAGCGTGGAAAGATGGTCAATTAGTTGATTATTATAATTTATATGCTCAATATGATAAAGCTAATGATGGTAGTATTTACTGCGACGCTGACCCACCAGAAGGTTTAGATGCTGTTCCTCAAACAGATCTAGATGGTTGTAAGCCCAGACCTACAACCGTATGTTCTAAGGCAACATGTTCACAGGATTGCCTAGATAAATTTATTAAATATGTAGAACAGTGTAAAAATTATAATTGTGCTTTTCATAATACCCAGTGTCCAGAAGAAGAATTGCAAGTAGAGCCTGGTATTCCTCCGCACATACAAAAAAAACAAGACGATACAATAATTTATTTGATGATTGGCGGAGGAATTCTATTTTTAATAATTTTAGTAGTAACACTTTTAATAATATTTTAAAAAAAAATATTTTTATTAAATAAATAACATGTCAGCACCGGCTGCACCACCATCATGTAATGATCAGTTTTACAAATCTACAGACGATGATACGGGAAAAATGTCATTAAATGACTTAATGAAGATGTGTGGCGGAGAAAATGCGTTAGCCACGGACCCAAATAGAACCTCTTGCCTTGATTTAGTAGATAATCCAAGTGCAGGTGGCCAAACAGATTTTGAAAAAGTTGCAGCTTCTATGAATTTAAGTTCTGAATGTACCAGAGCGGCAGCCGAATCTTTTGATCAGGCATCTAATTCTTACAGTCAATCGAGTGCTTCCAGTTCTTTATCTACACAGGCGTCTTCTCAGGACACTGCTTCGACAATTATAATTACCCCTTTTGGAGGAGGCGGTGGCGGTGGCCACAAGTCGTCTTCTGCTGCTACTCAAGCACAGACCCAAGCTTTTGACTCTGCAGGTCAGTCTGCTTCTCAGTCTGCGCGTTCGAGCACTTTTGAAAAAGGCTGTGGTACTCTTGAATTAAATATGGTTGAAGATATTAGATCAAGAAATAATCTCAAGTGCAGTTTAAATGAAACTGCTGTAGAATCTAATACAACTGTAAATGCAAATGCTACCGTAAGTGTAACTTCGACTGTAGAATTAAGTGATGCATATAAATTAGGGGTTATGCAGGTAAATGCGGCAATTATCAACTCAATTCAGAGTCGAGATCCACTACAGAGCCAACAGAGAATGTTTAACAAAATAGATAACTCTGGGTTAAGCCAGGCGACCATTGATGCAAAATTAGATGCTCTTGAGGCAATGGTAACTAAAGCATATGATACGCAGGCTCAAATGGTTGCTGAAATACAATCAAATCAAAGAGCAATTTTAGTTCCAACAATGCAATTGAATAACGTTAAAATTGTAAATTCCGCAAATGTTAAAATTAAGAAGGTTATGCAGGTTGATGCTTCTCAAATGGAAACTATTTCGGAAAATGTAAAACAGGTTGCATTATCCGAGGCCAAGAAAGAAATTTCAAAGGAAGCAGATTTTGATGGTGCCAATGCTATATTTGCCAGTGATAATGTAAAGAGCGTTATTAATGAAAAACTTAATGAACAACAGACTGATATTGAAGCAGAAATTAATAGAATTAATGCAGTTGAGTCTACAGCAACTAACGGAGGCGCGAGCATTGTAATCGATGCCAAGGGTGTTGAGTTAATACTTAATAATGTAACACTTGACAATAATTTAGAAATTGACATTCAGTCTGACATGATGATTAAGAATGCTAGAACAAGGGGTTCTCAAATAGCAAAAGAAATTATGTCTGAAGTTTATGATTTAACTATACAGACTGATAGAATTAAATCAAGCAACCCTGGATTAAAAGAAATTATAAAGAACATTCCAGAACTTAAAACATCTGTTCGCGATACAAGTATAGATCCTGAATTAATGGCAGAAATGGGTGCTTCCCAGGCAGCGATAGCTGAAGTTACTGCAAATGCCGGGACAAAGGCCGCAGACGGCGGCGGAGGTGGTCTTGGAGGATTCAAACTTGATCTATTCTGGGGAGGTTTACTTGCCATGATTGCAATCTTAATGATTCTAAGATTCATTCCAATTTTCCCACAGCCTACTAAGTTTTTTGTAATGATTGGTACATTTGCTCTACTTGTTTATTGGATTTTTGCTAAGATAATGGGTTGGTTTCCGTTTATATTCAATTTTAGCACTTTCAAGAATAGAAGATCAGGCATGGCTATGAGAACTATGCCAGATCCATATGCTAAGATGATCTTTGGACACTCGGAAAGAAGACAAATTAATTCTAATACAGATGGTAGAATGAAACTTGCAGCGGCCATAAAGAATTTCAATGATGATTCTAAGGCGATAAAAGAAATGAGAACAATGCCTTCCGCGACTGTTTTTGAATATTCTAAGATGATTAATAGAAAATCTAGCCCATTAAAGAGTTATATCAATAAAGGACCAAAGGTTTACAGATAAGTAATTAATAACAGTTTAAAAAATATAAGGGGCACTAGGACGCGTGGGGCTCGAACCCACGGCCACAAGATTAAAAGTCTTGCGCTCTACCAACTGAGCTAGCGTCCCTTATATTTTTTTTATTCATTATTATTTGTTTTACTGAATAATCGGCGTCTTAAAACAAAACTCGGTAAGCATTTCAGAAAATGCACCGATCATAGCCAAACGGCCAATAAAAAGCTCATTTGACTTATTCTTTCCTAGAGTATCTACAGTAGATACATACAAAGGATCGAACCCGTAATCACCCGGTTCATGAGATTCCTTGAACTTAAACCACTTTGTAGTATCAGATGGAAAGTCATAAGCCTTCATCATCTGGCTAACCTCTGAACATCCAAAAATTCCCAGTAGCAAAAGCTGATCGGGAATGTCTAGAGAATTAACGTAATCAACTCCCAGATGATCTGGACTTACTGTATCTAGCAATGGAATAGTAACAGAACTCAGCATTGCTACACGACCATGCTTAATTTCTGCTTCCTTAACAAACTTTGAAGATACATCTACATTGAAAGCGCCAGAAGAATTAATAAGCATAGCAATGGAAGAAGCCCGGATCATTTTGTAATAATTTATTATACATTTTTTCTTTAAGTTAATTAATTATTTGCGTAGTGTCTTCCAAATTTCATCCATAAAATAATACTTATCGTAAATCCTAATAAAAATCCAGCTACACATTGATCAGGGTGATCCGCTAAAAATGTACGTGTAATCATGGGACCTATAAAAAAAGTTAAGATACTATAAAAAACCATTATAGATATCATAATAGGACTGCTTAAATGAACCATTATTAAAGTGTAAATATTTTAATTAAATTAATTTTAAGAAATAAATATAATATAAACTATAAAATGCAGGTTATTACTCGTAGCGGCGAAAGAGAGAACATCAAGTTTGATACTATTACTGATAAAATTAAAAATCTTTCCGAGACAAACGATGTATGGGGTCATAAACTTAATGTGGACCCTGTTTTTGTAGCTCAAAGTATTGTTTCTTTAATTTATGACGGAATTACTACAACAGAACTAGACGATTTTGCCGCGAGTTTGTCCGCAACACTTTTCAAAAAAGATCCAGATTATCTAATCTTGTCTAGCAGAATTGCAATTAATAATCATCATAAAAATACCGAGGGAGACTTTCTAAGTGTCATGCAAAAGCTAAATGCAAACTTTATTGTATCTGATAATCTTATTAATTGTGCTATTAAATACAAAGAAGAAATTGATAAAATGATTGATTGGGATCGTGACTATCTTTTGACTTATTTTGGTTTTAAATCGCTACAAAAGTCTTATCTTCTCAAGGTAAAGGATCAATGTCTTGAAAGGCCGCAGCATCTATTTATGCGAGTTGCTCTTGCAATTCATAGCAATAATATTCATCTTGTAAAGGAAACTTATGATTCTCTTTCTCAAAAGTTTTATACACATGCAACGCCGACACTTTTTAATGCTGGAACAAATTACCAGCAAATGAGTTCTTGTTTTCTTTTGGGAACTGAAGATTCAGTGGAAGGTCTTTATAAGACTGCTTCAGATATGGCTCAAATTTCTAAGTGGGCAGGCGGAATAGGAGTTCACATCAGTAATGTTCGAGCAAAGAATTCTTATATTAGTAAGACAGGTGGTAAGAGTAATGGTATCATGCCTCTTTTGCGAGTCTACAATGACATTTCACGACATATTAATCAAGGCGGAAAGAGAAACGGTTCATTTGCAATGTACATAGAGCCTTGGCATGCCGACATTCATGATTTTCTTGATTCTAAGAAAAACAACGGTGCAGAAGAAATGAGGGCTCGTGATCTTTTTTATGGACTTTGGATTCCAGATTTGTTTATGAAGCGTGTAGAAAATGACGAAGATTGGTGTTTGATGTGTCCAGATGAATGTCCAGGTCTTCATGATGTATATGGAGAATTTTTCGACGAACTCTATAAGAGCTATGAAGCATCAAATAGGTATCGCGAGAAAGTAAAGGCAAAGGATCTATGGGAAAAGATAATTAATAGTCAGATAGAAACTGGATCTCCTTACATTCTTTACAAGGATTCTATTAATAACAAGTCAAATCAAAAACACTATGGAATGATTAAGAGTAGCAATTTGTGTACTGAAATTGTAGAGTATTCTGATTCTAAAGAAACAGCTGTTTGTAATCTAGCTAGTCTTTGTTTGCCTAGTTATGTAATCAATGGAAAGTTTGATTTTGAACTTCTAGGTCTTAAAACGCAAGAGCTTGTAGTAAATCTTAATAATATCATCGATATTAATTGTTATCCAACACCAGAATCAAAAGAGTCTAATATGAAACATAGGCCAATTGGAATTGGAGTTCAAGGTCTTGCAGACGTATTTATGATGCTTGGGTTTCCCTATGATTCTGAAAAAGCAAAGGAACTCAATCGTGACATCTTTGAATGTATTTATTTTAATTCTCTTAAGAAATCCTGTCAACTTGCAAAAGACACTTGTCCTTATCCAACTTTTGAAGGTTCTCCGATGAGTCGCGGTATTCTACAATATGATATGTGGAATGTAACACCTCAAAGTTCTTTAGATGAGTGGGAAAAACTTAAAAAGGATATAATTCAATATGGCGCTAAAAATAGCCTTTTGGTGGCACCTATGCCCACAGCTTCTACCGCTCAAATTATGGGAAATAACGAATCTTTTGAACCATATACATCAAATTTGTATACTCGAGCTGTTTTGTCTGGAAATTATGTGATAGTAAATCAACATCTTATTAATGATTTGCGAAAAAGAAATCTTTATTCTCCAGATCTTGTTGAGAAGATTATGTTGAATAAGGGATCTGTTCAAGCTCTTGATTTGCCAGAAGATCTTAAATCTATCTATAAGACCGCATGGGAACTACCACAAAAGTCTTTGTTGCAATTGTCTATTGATCGTGGCCCATTTATTTGTCAGAGTCAGAGTCTAAATCTATTTGTTAATCCGCCTATTCCAAAAATCATTCATTCCATTCATTTTTATGGATGGAAGGGAGGACTTAAAACTGGTTCTTATTACATTAGAACTAAATCTATTCTAGATACTCAAAACTTTACTACACAGGTTAAGAAAGAACAGCCTGAAGATTGCGTCATGTGTAGTGCATAATTAGAAGAACAATTATTATTAAAATCAATGAAACTATGATTAATTTCTCTGTTTTTGTATTACAAACTAATCCATTTAGAGTAAAATTTTCCTCAGTGAAATAAACTTTATTGTATTCGTCAAATGTTATAGAAGTCTTCTTTAGTTTTTTGTTCACTTCGTCATGAAAATCATAAGTCCATTTCATGATACTATCTCTATTTGACAATAACGAATTCCATTCAGCATCTGTATACATATATACTTTATTTTTAGCATCATGTGAACATTTATCACATGGTAAAATTCTCATAAAATTAATAATAAACTGTTTGTATGTTTCCTTATCACTTGGACTTGGGTTATTTGGATAACCATAAGAAGTAACATGGAGAACTTTCCAAAAGTAAGGCCCCCAAAGATTTGGATTGACATTATTTTTAGAAGAGAGCTGAGAATCAATTATTTCAGTCATTTAAATATTTATTATAATTTTTTTTCCAATTTAAAACTATAATAAATATTAAATTAATGTAATGACACATCAATTAAATTCTAATTGGAGCCTTTATTTGCATTATAAAGATCTGGGAAAACTCTATAATGAAAATATAGAGAAACTGATAGACATTGACACAATTGAGACATTTTGGGGAACATTCAATAATATACCAAGTATATACGACATATTTTCAGACGGTGTTAATACAAAGAAAATTAAAAGAAATAATGCAACACCATGTGCTTATTCTTTCTTTAGACAAGATATCTATCCTTGTTGGGAAGATCCAAAAAATGTAGACGGATTTGAATTATCATTTAAGAATAAACGTTACAACATTAATTATTTCAATGACATATGGTTCAATTGTATTTTAAATTTAGTAGGAGAAAATGATGAAATGTATGATCAGATCAACGGCATTAGAGTTGTAGACTGCACTAAAAAGGATTCTGTACTTTATCGTGTTGAAATTTGGGCTCAAGACAATGAATTTAAAGATGAAGTTGAAAAATTTATAAAAACTTCTTTTGAATTAGAAAATTACAAGTTTTTATATAGAAATCATAAAAATGCCAAAGAAACTACTTAAAAACACCGTACATTTATTATTAAGAAACAACATGGAAATTTATGATGACAGCCGGGTTGAAAATCTAAACAGTATTTACAAGAAGTTGGTTGATCTAGAGGGAAGTAATTCTGATAGACTCGACAAGATTGAAGAACAGCTTGATACTATTGTAAAGAGGTTTTTGCCTATGATGGATCTACTTGAAACTGTAGTATCAACTAATATGTCTAAAACGGTTGATACTGAGAAAAATACTTCACCAGATCTAGCATTCAAGGAAGAAAATGGGACTATTTACATTTACGGAAAGAAAACTTTTGACAATAAGGATAAAATCAAGGAAAATTTTACCGGTTCAAGCTGGAATAAAGAAAGATCAGCTTGGACATTTAAGAGTTTTCCAGGATTTGAAGAAAAAATGACTAATATTTTTCCAGGTATAATTAGGGATCAATAGTAAAAACAGACATTCTCGACTTATTACTACCAACTTCTAGGCCATCTACGCGTCTAATTCTCGAATCTTTAAAAATGTAATAAAAAGCGGCTTTTTTCTTTAGTCCAGTGTTTTGTGAAATTTTGCGAATAGAAAGCTTCTTACCGGCGTTGTTATTAAGGTAAACAAATACAGGATTCATTATAAGTCTTTTATTTGTCTATTCTTTAAATAATTTAAATATTTTTATAAAATAAAAGATGGAGTTTGGTAGAAAAGGTGATGCTAAGCGGGCTATGAAGCTTGCTTGGTCCAAAGGAATTACTCTCAAACAGGCGTGGAAAATTGTCAAGAAAGGCAGAAAGAAGCGTTCTGGTCCCATGCGTAAAAGAAAGTCTAAGAGACGCAATCTCAGAAGACGTAAGCGGGTTTACAAAAAGAAGAGATCGCGCCGGAAGGGTCGCAGAACCAACCCTGATGCGAAGAAGGCTATGAAACTTGCATGGAAGAGAAATATTCCTCTTAAACAAGCTTGGAGAATTGTAAAGAGACAGAGATAAAACTAAATTAGGGATTAAAAAAAAATAATTGTAATAAGTAAAGTAAATGGAGTTAAGAAAGGGGAGATCCACGCGGAGACCAAGTAATTGGACCTACACGACGAGAACAAGTAGTTCGGTTCCGTCAAATTACCGACCCACAGTAGCAGAATCCAGAGCAAGAGTGGAGAGATTGAATGCTATAAATGCTCAAAGAGAACGAGTCAGACAACGCATCAAGGCTAGGATGGATGAGAAAATTCGTCGTGAAAGGGCAAATGCGGAAAGAACACGGAAATTAGAACAACAAAAGCGCATAATGTCTAATTATGAAAAAATTAAGCACGGTCTTGAAATAAAATTAAAACATCTTAAAAAAAGATTTCCAAATAGAAAGAATTTTCCAAGACTTCAGAATAAAATTAAAAAAATTGATAGTGATATTAATAAATTAAAGTCTAACTCATTCGGTTTTTATCGGTGTGGTCCAGGTCAAAGTATAAATCCCAAATATCTTAGAAGAGAAGGCAAAGCAAAGATGTGTGTAAAATCTTGTAATCCTGGTTGGTACCGCGATGAAGTTACAAATAGATGCAGACAAGATGGAGCTAAAAGCAGAGAATTAAAAGAATGTAAACCTGGATGGTACAGAGATGAAATGACTAATCGTTGTAGAAAAATTGGTGCTAAAAGCAGAGAACTAAAACCATGTCGCGCAGGTTGGGAAAGAAATCCAATTACAAATAGATGTATTAAATCTTTAGACCTCAGTGGTATGGATCCGTTTCCACGTAGAAGAGCGCCTGGTCCTTTGATGTTAAGAGACATTCCAAAGGGTATGGAAATTAACCCCACTACGGGAAGACTAAGAAAGCCGTGTGAATATAATGAATATAGAGATCCAGTATCTGGAAGGTGTAAAAAACAAAGGGGTTATTTCTACGATGAGTACGGTCGTCTTGTAAGTCATAGCGGCTTCCGCCGCCCAGCTGAGGGTGTTCCAATTTATGACGCAGATGTACTTGGTTCATCTTTTGGTATGTTACCAATTAGAAATACCAAGTCGTTTTACATGGGTGCATTTGGTAGAAAACAACATAAGAAATACTCGTGCGGCTTCGGAGGTTGTAGCGCTTGTGCAATGAAGGGTAATTCATTTGGTATGAAAGAGGTAGAGGTTAGTCTAATCAGTCCAACTGTTCCTCGTGTAGACAAGACAAAACCAAAAAAGAAGAAGGTAACATTAAGTGACTTACAGGGTATTGCTAGAGCTAATGGTGTTTCTTATTATAAATATAGAAAAGATAGGAAAGGGTTTACTAAAAGTCCTCTAAAAAAGTCTAGTCTCAAAAGAAGACTTACAAAGGCAGGTGTTACTTGGTCCGGAAGAAATAAATTTAGTTTTGGAACGTGCCAAGCGTGTTCATTGAAATAAATAATTTCTAAAAAAAAATATAAAGATATATATTATCAATTATTATGGAGCCTTTACTTACAGAAGTGGAAAATCGTTTTGTTATTTACCCAATCAAATGGACAAAAGTTTGGGAAGCTTACAAAAAACACCAACAGGCTTTTTGGACCGCAGAGGAAATTGATTTTGCGGCAGACATTACAGACTGGAATAAACTAAATGACGATGAAAAGTTTTTCATTTCTAATATTTTATCTTTTTTTGCTGGCTCCGATGGAATAGTATTTGAAAATATATCAATTAATTTTATAGAAGAAATCAAGATTCCTGAAGTTAGAGCTTATTATGGTTGGCAAGGTGCAATGGAAACTATTCATTCTGAAACTTACGCGTTAATGATAGATACATACATTACAGACGCCGCCCAAAAAAATAAAATCCTAAATGGAATTAAAGAACTTCCAGGTGTTAAAAAGAAGGCTGATTGGGCTTGTAAATGGCTCAATAATGAACTTTCATTTGCAGAAAGACTTGTAGCTTTCACAATTGTGGAAGGTATTTTCTTCTCTGGGTCATTTTGTGCTATTTTTTGGTTAAAATATGTAAAGGGATTAATGACAAAGGCTCTTGGTAAGAGTAATGAGCTAATTGCAAGAGATGAATCTCTACATACAGATTTTGGAGTTCTATTATACAGCTATATTAAAAACAAGCTCAGTAAAGAAACTATTACAGAGATGTTTAAAACAGCTGTAGAAATTGAAAAAGAATTCATTTGTGAATCTTTTTCGTGCAATCTTATTGGTATTAACGCTGATACAATGAAAACTTACATTGAGTTTCAGGCGGATAGACTGATTCAAAAACTAGGGTATGATAAAATTTATGGGGTTAAAGAGTGTCCTTTCGAATTTATGGATACAATGTCATTAGATGGCAAGAGTAATATCTTCGAAC